>ERZ724527.1083-NODE-1083-length-12853-cov-7.869980_pt1 | contig 12853 bp, 10 predicted proteins | sample MGYA00376060_ERZ724527 | MGnify/ENA primary metagenome ERZ724527 (study PRJEB28724, sample SAMN07190886) | activated sludge metagenome | isolation source: activated sludge of sewage treatment plant in Hong Hong | place: USA: Christiansburg, Virginia | collected...
TGCAGTTGCGCGATCTCGTCGGTGGGGTAGCCGGTGACGATGCGGTCTACCAGCGTGGAGAAAAAATGGCAGGACTGCGCCAACCAAGTTTGAAACTCCGGGCCGAGTTGCCACAGCGTGGCGTAGTGCAACACCGCGTCGCGCAAGGCCGGGCCGTTCGCTTCTATCAACTCGCAAGGCAGCAGAACCAGGCCTTTTGCAGGGTCTCCGAGAAAATGTATGAAGCGCTCGTGCAGCCACCGCGTCAGTTTGGCGGGGAAAGTTTGTGGCGGCTGGTCGACATAACAATCACGGGTATTGACTGCGATCCCGGCTTCGGTGGTGTTCGACACAACAAAACGAATGTCCGGGTTATGCGCCAGCGTAAGGAAATCCGCAAAGTGAAGCGCCAGGTCGAGTTCACGCTGCACACAGCTGATCTGGCGCACTTCGGTCTGCAGCGCACCTTGGTCGTCAATGCCGCGCAATACGGTGGTGTAGCAACCCCCTTGGGTGTCCAGTAGAGCAGCCGTTGACCGGGAGGTGGGCCGGACGACGGCCACGCCAAAGTCCAGATCGCAGCGTTCGTTCAGTACATCCAGTTGCCAATCCACAAAACCACGCAAGAAATTTCCCTGCCCGAATTGCAAGACCCGAATCGGCAGCGTGTATGCCTCCTCGCGTTGCAGCAGGGGCAGTTCTGTGCCGCCGTTCATAACGAGATGTCGCGCCGCCAGAAGATGAAGTCGTGCTGCCCCAGGCGGTCTGCTTGTGTCTCCTGCCGCCCGGATGCGATGGCAATAATGTGCTCCATCAAACCGTCGGCCAACACTTCAGGGTCTGCTCCCTGCAGAATGCTGCCGCAATCGAAGTCGATCAGTTCAGACAGGCGCGTGGCGACGTCGGTGTTGGTGGACACTTTAACGACAGGTGCAATGGGGTTGCCCGTGGGCGTGCCCAGCCCGGTGGTGAACAGCACCACATTGGCACCGGCCGAAACCAGTGCCGTCACCGACTCCACATCGTTGCCCGGCGTGCACAATAGCGACAGACCCGGCTGATTGGCAACCTCACCGTAGTCCAGCACGGCGACGATGGGTGAACTACCGCCCTTGCGTGCGGCGCCAGCGGACTTCATGGCATCAGTGATCAGGCCGTCGCGGATATTGCCCGGGCTAGGGTTGTCGGCAAACGTGGTCCCCACCGCATGGGCGCGGGTTTCGAAGTCGTGCATCAAATCCGCAAAACGCTGCCGGTCTGCTGTGCGGATGCAGCGCGCCATCAAACTGGACTCGACACCACACAGCTCGGGAAACTCCGACAGGATGGACCCGCCGCCCAGCGCCACCAGACGGTCCGACACCAGCCCCAAAACCGGGTTGGCAGTGATGCCAGAAAAGCCATCGGAGCCGCCACATTTGACGCCGATGCGCAGATGTGACAGTGGTACCGGTTGACGGACGACTGCATTGGCGATGGCCAATTGCTTCAACGTGTCCTGCACCACGGCCTTCATCATGGCCGCCTCGCCACCCTCCCACTTTTGCTGCTCGTAGATCAGGCAGGGTTTGTCGAAATTGGGGTTCTGCTCGGCCAACGCGGCCTTGAACATATCCACTTGCGCGTTCTGGCAGCCCAGGCTGAACACGGTCACACCCGCCACGTTGGGGTGGTCGGCATAGGCCGCGAGAATGCGGCACAGCGACCGGGCGTCTGCGCGGGTGCCGCCACAACCGCCCTGGTGGGTGATGATGCGCACGCCATCCACATTGGGAAACGGTCTGCGGGGGGCCGGTGTACCCTCACTCGCGCCACCCAATAAGGAGCGCGTGAAATCAGCCAGATCGTCCTGGGCGTAACCCAGCGGCCGCACCAGCGCGTCGCGCAGCTGCTCCACATTGCGGTTTTCGCAGAACACCAGAGGGAAGACCAGCCAATGGTTGGCCGTGCCGACCCGACCGTCCTTGCGCACTACACCCTGGAATGTCACCTGCTGCCAACGCGCTACGTCGGGAGCGGACCAGGCGGGTGTCTGGGTATTGGCATCCAAAAGCAACGGGGGCGCATAGTGCTCCAGGTTGTCCGTGGTGACGGCACGGCCTGAGCCAATGGGCTGGGTCGCCTTGCCCACCGGCGTGCCATACAGGCGCAGGATCTCCCCTTGCGCACAGTCACGCCGCGCGACCTTGTGTTTGCGCTGAACCGGTGTGTGGATCTGCAGGGCTTGCCCAGCCCACTCCACCGTCTCACCGGGATGCAAGTCCACCAGAGCCACCAGCATGTCGTCGTCAGGGTGGATGCACAGGACCTTGCCAGAGCTTGCGACAGTCATAACGCGAAGTAGCGTTTGGCGTTGTCGTAACAGACACCACGCACAATGGCTTCCAATGCGTCCCGGTCATGGGGGTATTCGCCATCACTCACCCAACGACCCAACTGACGGCACAGCAGTCGGCGAAAATAGTCGTGGCGGGGATAGGACGCAAAGCTGCGCGAATCGGTCACCATGCCAACAAAGGTACCCAGCACACCATGGTTGGCCAGCGCGCGCAATTGGCGCAGGTTGCCATCTTTGTGGTCGTTGAACCACCAGGCTGGTCCCATTTGCACCTTGCCCGCCACGCTGCCATCCTGAAAACAGCCTATCAACGCGGCCAGCATTTCGTTCATGGCCGGGTTCAGGCAAAACAGCATGGTCTTGGGCAGCAGGTCATCGGCGTCCAGCGCATCCAGTAGGCCGGCGATACCGCGGCTATGGCCCGCGTCGGAGATGGCGTCATAACCCGTATCCGGCCCCAGCATTTGCATGCCACGCTGGCTATTGTTGCGCTGCGCACCAATGTGCAGGCACATGGCCCACTGGTGGCGTGCATAGATGGCACCCAGATCCTGCAACAGACCGCGCTGGAAGGCGGCCTGCTCGACGTCGCTAAGTAGGCCGCCCGACAGGCGCCTTGACAACAGTGCGTCACACGCATCCACCGACACCGTCTCACCGCTGATAGGCAGGTCGATGGCATGGTCCGAAATGCGTGCACCGCGCTGGTGAAAATAGCCCACACGGTCAGCCAGCGCCACCACCAGCTCCGCATAACGCGTGATGGGCGAACCGGTCACCGAACCCAGCTTCACCAGGTAGTCGGCGAAGCCAGGCCGGTTGATGCGCATGGCGGCGTCGGGGCGGATCGCGGGCAATACGCGGGTCGATAAGCCGGATCGCGCGATGGCTTCGTGCTGAGCCAGATCGTCCACCGGGTCATCGGTGGTGCATGCCACCTCCACTTTGGCCTGCTCCAGCAAGGTCCAGCACGTCATGGTTGCCAGGCTGGTGTTGGCCTGTTCCCAGATGCGTGGCGCGTTGGTTGCGTTGATGGTGAGCGTGATGCCAAAAATGCGCTGCAGCTCCAGATGGCACCAGTGGTAAATGGGGTTGCCTGCGGCCAGCGGCAACACGCGACAAAACGCCAGGAACTTGGCCTCGTCGCTTTGGGACCCCGTCACAAAGTCCTCGGATACGCCCGCGCTGCGCATCAGGCGCCACTTGTAGTGGTCACCCCCCAGCCACAACTCCGCCAGGTTGCGGAACTGCTTCTTCGCCGCAATTTCTCCCTGCTGCAGATGCGAGTGGTAATCGATGATGGGCAAATCGGCTGCAACGTCCCGGTAAAGCTGCTGTGCAGTTTCCGTGTCCAGCAGGAAGTTGGAGTCCATGAAGCTTGGCATCGTCAGTGCGCTTTAGTTCGCATTTCCCCGCCCGGCACCGGCACCCGCCCGCACCCGCGACGCGACGTCCACCGCCTCATCCATTGCCAAAAAATAGTGGGGGGTCCAGCCCACGCCAACAAGCCAGTTCACGCCAGGATATGCGGCGCGCAACGCAGCCGCCAAGTCCACAGGAACACCGTTGTGAATGGAACCACTGTCAGAGAAACGGGTGCCCTTGAACACACGCACCAACTGGCCGGAACGCACGCTGGCAGGCGTAACCCAGGCATTGCGCTCGCTTGCAATCGCGGACTGGTAGCCAATACCCAGCGAGTAGCCGTAGGGGTAGGCGCCATCCGCCACCCCTTCAAACAGGTTGTTGTACACATGCACTTCACCAAACCTTACCCGCGGCGTTCGCTCCTTGGTCCGCTCGAACCAGTTGTGGTGCAGGGTGACCTTGAGTGCGCCTTCATCCTGGGTCAGGTTGTCACTATTCCCGATCAATAACGTCTTGTCGTGGTTGCGAAAATGGTTCCAAGAAACCGTCACCCAATTCGACTGCCGAATGATGTCCAGCAAACCATCGTGGTGTTGCACCCGACGCCCGAACCGGACCGGCGCAAGGTCGTCCGTGCGTGCACCGTCGTCAAACGTGCAATGGTCAATCCATACATGCGTGGCGCCGCGCAACGTGATGTTGTCGTACGCAGAGTTCCATTCACCAGTGGTATTGTCTTTTGGGTCCCAGGCAGGGAAGTAGTCATACACATCCGAGAAGTGAATATTACGAATGATGACGTTGTCGACCTGCTCCAGAGACAGCGTCCCATTAACGATGGCCGCGTCTGGCCCCACGCCCACCAGCGTGGTGCGCGACGGCACCTTGACCACCACCTGCTCCGCCTGCTTGCGGGCGGAGCGCTGGCGGGCATCTTCCTGTGGTCCGCTGGGCGGATCTTTACCCCAGGTGGCTGGATCGTAAGCGTTCAAAAAGGCTTGCAGGTCGTAGGCCGCATCGCGGAAATCCACAAAGCCCAAAGTCCGCCCGCTGGCATCGGTGCTGAGGTCAATCCGGCCGATGATCCGAACGATCCGCGGGTAGCTGCCGGGTGCCAGTGCGGCCACCAGCTCAGCGCGGGTACGCACGGTGAACGTGTACGTCAGCGCCGCATCAGCACCACCCTGGGTGCCTCCCTGCGCGGAGGCCCAACCGTCTTGGTACGCGAGCGTCTCGCGGCTGACGTCGGTACCCTGCTCCGCCACGTCACCCGCACTCTGATGCGCATGATTGCTCCACTCGAACAGCCGATTTGGCTGATCGCCGGTCGCGCTGAAAGGCCGCCGTGACGTGGATGCAGCCCAAGGGCCAATGTGGGCACCCAAAACGCTGTCCCGCACCAGCGCCTGCCCGTTCGGCGAAATTCCTTTCTGCCAAGCTCCCTTGGCAATGCCCTGGTCCCAGGCACGGCCCAGGGAAATGGAGCCAGCGCGCAGCCCGGCCTCACTGATCAGACGGCTGTTATGGACCAGAATGCCCAACCCCGTTCGTGCGGCCGTGCTCGGAGCCAGAATATGGCCGCCGTTACCCGCAGCACGACGACCCGCGCGGCTCAGGATGGTGCTGTCATCAATGACCAGCGTACCGGCACCGAAAATGAAGTCCACGTCACCGGCAATCAGACTGTTGTGCACATAGACCCTGTCCCCCGAGCCGACAGGACTGGCCCGCACGTACAACGTGTCCTGATGACCCAACAGTTGCACACCTTCTATCTGTATGCGGTCGCCTTGCGCCATCAGCGCCACTGCCTGCGCTCCGCCCGACTCTGCAGCGCCAAACGGGTAGCCCACACCACCGCGCACCCCGTTCATGGCTTCATTTTCAATCGTCAGGTGCGCCAACTGGACGTCATCGCTAAAAATGCCCAAGGTCGCGCTGCTGAACGTGCCGAAACTGGAGGCCGAGAGCTCTGGCAGACACGGGTTACCCGCATCGACTCCAGGGCGCTTTTTCTGGCCCGCGTAGCGCGAAGCCACCACACGCACGTCGGACGATTTGCTGCCTAACCCAATCAATGCCACGGGCGCTTTGCCCTGCAGGCACACTTGACCACGGTAGGTCCCGGCGACGAGACCAATCACCGTTCGCGATACACCCGAGGTCGCTGAAGGTACCGCGTCAAGTGCTGCCTGCAAACTGACGTGTGTACCACTTCCATCCGACGCGACCACAAAATCAGGTCGCGTATTTCGGATGGCAGACAGGTCAGCCGGAGTCCAGGGCGATGGCCCCTGCGCGAGATAGGTCGCCACGGTGAATTCTGCGGCGGCCAACGACGCCAATTGGGGTCGCGCGGCATCTTGCGCCGCTACACCGAACGACCAGCACACGGCCAGACACACCCAAAACCTCATGTCGCGCTCACATCTGCCAGATACAACGCAGGTTCACCCTCCGCATCCGAACTGAACAGAATATGCTTTTCGTCCGGTGTAAACGAGGGATGGGGATGCGTCACCTGCCGGCTGCCTTTGTGGACACGCCAGGAAGAGTCGTGGCGTGCAACGGCACGCACGGTACCGGCCTTGAGGTCAAACACATGCAGGAACGGGTCGGTCACGATGTCATGGCTTCCGGCGTCCGCTACATCAGCCGGTGAACCACAACCGTCCCCCACCAGCAGGCTGCCATCGAAGTTGCTCATCAGGTGTGAACACGGCGGCATGGACACCAGGCGTTTGTCTTCCAGCGTCACGGGGTCGAGCGAGCAGATCCAGCGGTCACGCTGCCCCTTGAGGTAGGACACGTAGATCATGGACGAACCATCGGGTACCCAGAATTCGTGGGTGCAGCTCTCACCCGCCTGGTGCACCTTGCCACAACGCAGGTTGCTGCCGTCTTCGTTGATGAACCACATACGGGCGTCCACCAGGTCGTGCGGGCCTTCGTGGCAAAAAGCCACCGTGTCGTCATGGAAAGGCTGGTACTGGGGGTGGCCCAGCCAGCCATGTTTCTCCAGAATCACATCACGCTGGCCGGTTGCCAGATCGATGCGGATCAGGCGGCAACGTGGCTTGGCGTGGTACATGTCGTGGAACTTCTTCCAGTCACTCAACGGGAACCAGTCATCCGCATGGATCTCAATGCCGACCATCTTGGTGCAGGCCGTGTTGGACACCCAAGTGCCATAACCCACCCAGCCCTGGGGCACGGTGTAGACCACCTCTTCCGTCAGGTCCGACAACGCGAGCCGGATCAACTGGCGCTCGGCACGCACGAAATACAGGTGCTGGTCATTGGGCGTCAAAAATCCGCCAAAGGTGTTTTCACCGCGCTGGTCGGTGAGTTGGGTGGCGACCTGGCTGTGCAGATCCAGTAGGTGGTAGTTCCAAGCGTTACCGGGACCAAACTCACCGCCAAAAATCAGTTTGGATCCGTCATTGGTGAAACACTTCTGGTAGAAGTAATTGCGGTGGCAGGTAATGTCCAGCGGTGTCAGCCGCATCACGCGGGCGCCGGTATCGGCATCACGCTTGGTTTCAAACGTCAGTTGGCGTTGGGTGGATTTGCTCATGGTTTTGATTACTTGATGCGTTTCAACAGGGCGTTGCCCTCTTCCACCAGGCGGCGCGCGGCCTCCTGGTCTGTGGTTTTGCCGTAGGCCACGATTTCAAACACTTCGCGCATGAACTTGTGCAGGCGTGCGTGTTCAAACAGCGGCGCTGGCACGGGCACCCGTCCGGCCAGACGCTGCTTCTTGATCTGTTCGTGTGCGGCCAGCTCCATGGCCGGCAGTTTGTTGGTCTGGACCAGCACGTCCAGCTGGCTGCGCGCAGCCGGTACGCCACGGGTCTTGCCCAGTATGCGGGCCGCCTGGGGGTCGGTCAGCATGAAGTTCACCAAGCGTGCAGCGAGCTCCGGTTGTTTGCAGTTGCGCCCCACTGCCAACATGACCGTGGGGCGGCCAAACATGCCGCTGACACTTGCACCCGGCAGCGTTGGGAAATTGCCCAGCACCAGCTTCTGCTGCGCGTTCAGGGTGGCAGCGCGCAAGGGAATGGCGGAGTCCCACGTGAAGTTACCCGCCCAGTTACCCACCACCCAGTCCTGCTGCTGCTCCGTAGGTTTTTCGGCGCCACCCAGACTGGCGCGCAAAGGCAGTGGTGTGGCCACGTGTTCGGTGATCAGCCGCCTGTAGGTCTGCACCCACTCCAGAGCAGCCGCCGGGCTCATGGCCACGCGCGGCTCCAACGGGTCTACATAGGGTGTTCCGTATTTTTGCTGCACGTAGGCCTGCGCCAACAAGATCATGTCGTACAACTCACCATCCAGCGGATAGGCATGGTCGCCGAGCTTGGCCTTGAACACCGGGCCTGCGGCAAACAACTCGTCCCAGGTGGCGGGCAGCGCCACACCCGCACGGTCAAATGCCGCCTTGTTCCACAGGAATACGCGTGCGGTATAGGCAGAGGGCAAGGCATTGAGCTTGCCGTCTACACGCCCGGCGTTTATGTCTTCCGGGCTGAACTGGTCCAGCGCCAGCACACTGCGCTGCTGCTCCAGATCCATAAACCCATTGCCACGCTTGGAAAACATGGCCAGCCACGCCCAGTTGATCTGCATCACATCGGGCTCGGAGCCCCCGGCGATCTGGGTGGTCAGGCGCTCCAGGTAACCGTTGAACCCCATGTATTCGGCTTTGATTTTCAGGCCGTGATTCTGTTGCTCAAACAGTGCGATGGCTTTGAGCGTGGCCTCGTGCCGGCCCGCGCCGCCCCACCAGGCGAAACGCAGCACGGTGGGCTTGGCAACCTGTGCCTGCGCAAGCAGGGGGCTCAAGGCCAGCGCAGTGAAATGTCGGCGGTGCAGCATGGTACCTACTTCAGCAAGGTCAGGCCACTGTCGGCATCAAACAGGTGGCAGCGCTGCATCTGCAGATGGAAAGTGTGGGCAGCACCGCGGGCCTTGTCCTGCAAGCCGTGCAACTCGTCGGCGGGTACACGGGCGCTCAGCTTGAGATCTCCGATATTGAAATGCACGAACACCTCACTGCCCATGTGTTCCGTGAACCGCAGGGTTCCTTGCACGGACACACTGTCGCCCTGTGCGCGGGGGCCGGCCGACACATGTTCGGGCCTCAGGCCAAACTTCACCGCACCGGTTCGTCCTGCAATCTGTTCACTCTTGCCCATGGGTAGGCGCAACACCTGCCCCCCCAACTGGACCACCAGACCTCCGTCGTGCGCCACCAACTGCGCATCCACGATATTCATCTCGGGTGACCCGATGAAACTCGCCACAAAGGCATTCGCCGGGTGGTCATACAGCGCGGTCGGGGTGTCCACCTGCTGGATCACGCCATCCTTCAGTACACAAATACGTTCGCCCATGGTCATGGCCTCGACCTGGTCGTGGGTCACGTAGACCACCGTCGCCGGCTGGCCAGACTCGCGCAAGGTACGGTGCAGCTCTGTCAGGCGCACGCGCATGGCGGCGCGCAACTTGGCATCCAGATTGGACAACGGCTCATCAAACAGAAACACCTCAGGTTTCTTGACAATGGCACGCCCGACCGCCACGCGCTGGGCCTGGCCGCCACTGAGTTGTTTGGGATAGCGCTCCAGCAAATGCTCCATCTCCAGCAAGCCGGCGGCATGGCGTACCCGCTGCTGCACTTCGGCCTTGGGTGTGCCGGCCAGTTTGAGACCAAAGGCCAGGTTGTCGTACACCGTCATGTGTGGGTACAGCGCATAGTTCTGGAACACCATCGCAATGCCGCGCTGCTTGGGCGCCAGATCGTTCACCAGCTTGTCGCCAATATGCAGCTCACCGCCAGTGATGCTTTCCAAGCCCGCGACCATACGCAGCAGCGTGCTTTTGGCACAGCCAGAGGGGCCTACGAAAACCATGAACTCACCATCGCGCACTTCCAGGTCCACACCGTGCACGGCCTTGAAGCCGTTGGGGTAGATTTTTTCTATTTTTCTGAGGCTTAAACGTGCCACTGGTATGTCTCCGTATTTTTGTCTCTTCGTGTCATGTCAAAGGGCTTTTTCGTTCGCCAGCATCAGGCAAGGGGTGGGTGTTTTGCTCCGTGTCCCCCGGGCCGTGAGGGCCCTCCTCCTTGACCTCCGCAAAACACCCACCCCTTGCCTGATGCTGGGAAAATGGGTGCTCGACCGAAGGGAGTTCCAAAGGCAGGTGCACGCAACTCGACGCAGGAGCGGTTGGGGTGTGCGTTTTGCGCAGGTCAAGGAGGAGCGCGAAGCGCGGGGGACACGGAGCAAAAGGCATACCCCAACTGCTCCGAAGCGCAAACCAATCACGGACTTCATCCCTTCACACCACTCGATGTGGCGCCTTCGATGAAGTGCTTTTGTGCGGCAAAGAACACGGCCACTGAAGGGATCAGCGCCACGACCGAAATGGCAATCACATTGGCCCACTCCACTTCCTCGGTCGCGCCAATGCTCATCTTCAGGGCCAGTGAAACCGGGTATTTCTCAACCGATGCCAGATAAATCAGCGGCCCCATGAAGTCGTTCATGGTCCAGATGAACTGAAACACGATGACAGACACGATTGCCGGCTTGAGCAAGGGCACGATGATGTGCCACAGCAGCTGCAAGGCGTTACACCCATCGATTTGCGCGGCCTCTTCCATGTCCCGCGGAATGCCTTTCAGGAACTGCACCAGCATGAAGATGAAGAAGGTATCGGTGGCAAATGCCGACGGGACGATCAGGGGCAGGTAAGAGTCCAGCCAGCCCAGCTCACGGAACACCAGATACTGCGGCAGGCGCAGCACGATCAGCGGCAGCATCATGGTGCCCACCATGACGGAGAACAGGATTTTCTTGCCCCAGAACTCAAAGCGCGCGAAGGCGTAGGCCACCAGCACACACGAGATCACCGTGACGATGATGCGCGGAATGGTGATCAGAAAGCTGTTCAGGAAATAGGTTGCAAAGGTGTATTCGGTGCTGGTCTTCCAGCCCTTGGCATAGGCGCCAAAGTCAAAGCGTTGCGGCCAGAAACCCACCTCGGTGAAGATTTCACTGTTGCTCTTGAAGGATGCACCCACCAACCAGATCAGCGGGTACAACATCACCAGCGCAACCAGCCCCAGTGCCAAGTAACGCAGCCAAGGCCTGCCCTGTTCACCACGGCTCGCGCCGTGCACATCAGCACCGCTCATTTGCGCTGCTCCTTCTCACCCGCGTAGAAGACCCAGTATTTGGAGCTCCAGAAGCTGATGGCACTCAACCCCCCCACCAGCGCAAACAGCACCCAGGACAGGGCCGCTCCGTAGCCCAGGTTGAAGAAGCGGAAACTCTGGTCATAGATATACAGAGCCAGCACGTAGGTAGAACTCAGGGGGCCGCCTTCGGTAATCATGTAGGGCCCGTTGAACTCCTGGAAGGCGTGCACCATCTGCATGATCAGATTGAAGAAGATCACCGGTGTGATCAGTGGCACGGTGATGCTCCAGAACTGCTGCAGTTTGCTGGCGCCGTCACATTCCGCTGCTTCGTACAACGACACGGGCACGTTCTGCAGAGCCGCCAGAAAGATCACCATGGCCGAGCCGAACTGCCAGGTGAACAGCAGCACGATGGTCCACATGGAATAGTGCTCGTCGGCTAGCCAGGCAATCGGCTCCAGGCCCAGCTGCACCATGATGAGGTTGACCAGGCCATTTTTGGCAAAGATGAAGCGCCACAACACGGCAACCGCAATCGACCCCCCGAGAATGGACGGCAAGTAGAAAGCGGCCCGGAAAAAATTGATGCCGCGCAGGCGAAAGTTCAGCACATGCGCAATGAATAGCGCAAACCCCACGCGCAGGGGAACGGCCAGAGCCGCAAACAGCAGGGTGACGCCCAGCGATTTGCGAAACAAGGGGTCGGCCGTGGCCAGTTCACGGTAATTGTCCAGCCCCACATACTGGGGTGGGTCAATCAGGTCGTACTGCGTGAAGCTGAGCGCGAAGCTCATCACGAAGGGAAACAGCTTGAACAGCAACACCCCCAGCACAAAGGGCAGCACAAACAGGAAACCCAGTCGTTTGTTTTCGTACATTTCTGCAAACTCCGTGCGTGGGGACCCAGGCTCTTAACGCGCCAGCCATCCACCATCAACGGCCAGGGTATAGCCATTGACGTAATCCGACGCCTTGGACGCCAGGAACACCACCGGCCCTGCGAGGTCACTGGGCATGCCCCAGCGGTTGGCAGGGATACGCTCCAGTATGGCTGCATTACGTGCAGCGTCCGCACGCAAGGCCGCCGTGTTGTCGGTCGCCATGTAGCCCGGTGCAATAGCGTTCACATTGACGCCCTTCGTCGCCCATTCGTTGGCCAGCGCCCGGGTGATACCCATGACGCCACTCTTGGATGCTGTGTAGGACGGCACCCGCACCCCGCCCTGGAACGACAGCATGGAGGCCACGTTGATGATCTTGCCGCCAGTGCCCTGCTGGATGAACTGTTTGGCGACGGCTTGGGACAGGAAAAACACGCTCTTGAGGTTCAGGTCGATGACGTCGTCCCAGTCCTTCTCGCTGAAGTCAATGGCGTCGCAGCGGCGAATGATGCCGGCGTTGTTGACCAGGATGTCCAGCTTGCCGGACAGGTTCAGCCCTTGCTGGACGATTCCTTCGAGGCAACTGGTGTCGGACAGGTTGGCACGCAAGTCCTGGAACTTGCGACCCAATGCTTCGACTGCGGCGCGGGTGTCATCAGGAGCGCTGACGTTGACGCCCACAATGTCAGCCCCGGCTTGCGCCAGCGCCACGGCCATGCCCTGGCCCAGGCCGGTGTTGCAACCGGTAACCATTGCCACGCGGCCCTGGAGTTGAAATTGTTCAAGAATCATGGTGTTTGGGATGTTGGGGGTTTCGACTTAACGCAAGGCTGTCATGGGCACATGGTCCATGTCAGAGAACACCTGGTTCTCACCGACCATGCCCCAGATGAAGGTGTAGGCCTGGGTGCCCACGCCCGAGTGCAAAGACCAGCTCGGACTGATCACCGCTTGTTCGTTGCGCACCACCAGGTGGCGCGTCTGGGTGGGCTCGCCCATCATGTGGAAGACAGCGGCATCAGCCTTCATGTCAAAGTAGAAATACACCTCCATGCGCCGGTCATGGGTGTGGCAGGGCAT
>ERZ724527.1086-NODE-1086-length-12840-cov-7.302698_pt1 | contig 12840 bp, 14 predicted proteins | sample MGYA00376060_ERZ724527 | MGnify/ENA primary metagenome ERZ724527 (study PRJEB28724, sample SAMN07190886) | activated sludge metagenome | isolation source: activated sludge of sewage treatment plant in Hong Hong | place: USA: Christiansburg, Virginia | collected...
CACTCGCACAAAACGGTTTTGATATTGTGTTGCATTGCCGCTCACGCATGGAAGAGTTACACGCAGTGCGGGACGAAATTGTTGCTATGGGGCGTAATGTGCGCTGCCTGCAATTTGATATCGCCAATCGCGAACAGGCGCAGTCTGTATTGCTGGATGATGTAGAAAAACACGGTGCGTATTACGGCGTGGTGTGCAACGCGGGCATCACGCGTGACAACGCATTCCCTGCCATCACCGGGGAAGAGTGGGATGCTGTCATCCATACCAACCTCGACGGTTTTTACAACGTGCTACAACCGTTGGTGATGCCGATGATCCGCACACGCAAGGGCGGCCGTATTGTGGCGATGTCATCGGTATCAGGCGTGATGGGCAATCGCGGACAAGTGAATTACAGCGCATCAAAAGCCGGCTTGATCGGGGCATGCAAAGCGTTGGCGGTGGAACTCGCCAAACGCAAGATCACCGTCAATTGCGTCGCGCCCGGCTTGATTGATACCGATATGGCGATGGAAGCCCAGGTGCTGGAGCACGCCATGAAAATCATTCCTGCTGAACGCATGGGCACACCGGAAGAAGTGGCCAGTCTGGTGGCATACCTGTTTTCTGATAGTGCGGCTTACATCACGCGGCAGGTGATTTCAGTGAATGGCGGCATGGTGGGCTGATACAATAGCAGCCCTCGATATGACCGGTTTGCCCAGATGACAGGCTTGCGTACATGAAAGAATTTAGACCCAGACGTGACATTCCCAGACGAGTGGTGGTGACCGGCATGAGCGGGATCACATCGCTGGGACAGGACTGGGCGAGCATCGAGGCCAATATCCGCGCCGGGCGCAACGGCATCCGCACCATGGACGACTGGGCAGCCATCGAAGGGCTACTGACACACCTGGCCGGACCGATCCCGGATTTCAGCAAACCCGCCCATTACTCACGCAAACAGACCCGCAGCATGGGGCGCGTGGCATTGATGGCGACACGCAGCGCAGAAGTGGCACTGGCTGATGCCGGCCTGCTCAATGATCCGTCCATCACCGATGGCCGCATGGGTGTGGCCTACGGCTCCTGCAATGGCAGTACCGAGGCGACCATCAACTTCGCCAGGATGTACACCGACCAGTCCACCCGCTCGATGTCGGCCACCACGTATATCGAAATGATGAGCCACACCTGCGCCGTCAACATCGGCCTGTTCTTCGGCCTCAAGGGGCGCATCATTCCTACCGCCAGCGCCTGCACCTCGGGCAGCCAGGGCGTGGGCTATGCCTATGAAGCCATCAAGTTCGGGCAGCAAAGCCTGATGGCTGCCGGTGGCGCAGAGGAACTGTGCGCGGCGGATTCCGCGGTTTTCGACACCCTGTTCGCTGCCAGCCTGAAAAACGATACGCCAGAACTCACACCGCGCCCGTTTGATGCAGGCCGCGATGGTCTGGTCATTGGCGAGGGTGCGGGCACGCTGATCCTGGAAGACCTTGAACATGCGCAAGCACGCGGTGCAACCATTCACGCAGAAGTAGTCGGCTACGGCACCAACTCTGATGGCGCCCACATCACCCAGCCTACCGCTGCCACGATGCAAGCAGTCATGGAACTGGCACTGCAGGATGCGGGTTTGTCGCCAGATGCCATCGGCTATGTCAATGCACACGGCACAGCCACCGAATTTGGTGACATCGCCGAAACAACTGCTACACACGCTGTATTCGGATCACGCATGCCTATCAGCTCATTGAAAAGCTATTTCGGCCACACACTGGGCGCATGCGGCGCACTGGAAGCGTGGCTGACCATCGAAATGATGAACCGCGACTGGTACGCGCCTACGTTGAATCTTGATAACGTCGATCCGCGCTGCGGGGAGCTGGATTACATCGCAGGCCAAGGCCGCACCCTGCACAACGAATACGTGATGAGTAACAACTTTGCTTTTGGCGGCATCAACACGTCGCTGATTTTCAAACGCTGGAAGCAGTAAAAACCATGCAAGCACTGAATGATTTTGTACTTAAATATATCCGTTTTTTTGAAATGACCGGCGTTCTGATGCGGATTTTCAGTTTCAGCCTGGTGAGCTGGCTGGGCCCTGCCAGCCCTTTCATGTTTGTGTGGATTTTCAACACCATCGATGCCGTGATGTTGTCATGGTGTTCAATACTGAAAAAAGATGCTGCCTATACCCTGCTGAATACATTCTGGATCATGGTCGGTATCGTTGGCATACTGCGTGCTAGCAATGTGATTGGTCACTAGATTTACATTTCGTCATACACTTCAAGGAGAAAGACTGATGAAACACACGATGAAAAAAATTATTGCCGCAGCACTATTCGGGTTGGCCAGCATTGGCTATGCACTCGATGCATCCGAACAACGCTACATTGATCTGCTGACCGAAGGCAGCATGCGCAGTGTCAAGGAGGCATCACAAGATATCTTCAATAACAGCGAAGATAACCAGACTGTTCTGGATACTCTGGCTGAAGTGCTGTTACAGAATTATGCCAATGCGCCAACTGGCGACATCGATGCGTTGTCGTGGGCCGCCAAAGCGCTGGGCAAATCACGCAATCCGCGCTACCGCGATACACTGAGTACTGTGACTAACAATAGCAGCACCAACAAGAAACTGCGCAAATACGCAGATCAGGCACTGGACAGCCTGAGCGACAGCAATGTGCCTCAATACAAGAAAGGTACCGTTTCCCTGAAAAAATCTGCCAGCAGTGCCAGCAAATCCAGCAGCACTTCACAAAGCAGCGCAAGCAGCAGCGGTAAAGGCCAGCCCTTGAGCACTGTGAAAAAAGGCATGAGCATGTCAGAAGCGTATGCATTAGTCGGTGAACCCACTACCAGTACCGGACACATCACTGGCAAGGCGTGGATTCCTTTCAACTTCAAAGGATCGGATACCGCCAGACAGTATTCGCTTTACAAAGGGAAGGGCCGCATTATTTTTACCAACCGTTCGTACTACGATCACACATGGCAAGTGTATGAAGTGCAAGTGGATCCAAACGAAACCGGTTATCCCTGATCTGCCTGAACGGATTGGCTCCCGGTACGCGCATGACGATGCATGACCACACAGCTCCGGACTGGTCTGCGATCACCTTGCCAGACACCTGGCCGGACAGCCTCGACTTGCGGAGGCCGCGTGATCTCTGGCGATTGATACGTCATGCGCTCGGGTTTGATAACAAACCCGTGCAACTGCCCGCTGGCGTACCCGGCGCCGACACCATTCCGAAATATGTTTTGCAGGAATTCCATAACCTGCCGAACGGCAATTATTCACGGCGATTCACACGCGGCTATATCACCGGCTTCAACCGTGTGATGCTGGGTGAAATCCGCAAGAGTCATATCCAGATTGCACAACAACTGGCCGCAAACACCGCCATCAGGAACGGCAGTGTGCTTGATGTCGGGTGTGGCGGTGGCGGTCTCGCCGGCGCACTGCAACAAGCAGGCATTCCGGATGTATGGGGACTGGATCCGTCACCCTATCTGTTGAAACATGCAGCGCATGACTGGCCGGGCATACATTTTGTGCAGGGCGTGGCAGAACAGAGCGGTTTTCCGGATGCGCGTTTCGATGCCATCACTGCCTGTTTTCTCCTGCACGAAATTCCACCGCGCTACATAGCGAGATGTTTTGATGAATGGGCGCGTATTCTCAAACCTGGTGGATGGCTGGCCTTTTGTGAACCGTCGCCTTTACAACTGCACCAGAATCTTTTTGCTTTATTGCGTCACCATGGGTGGCGTGGAATTTACTTTCACACACTGGCCCGCCTGATCCATGAACCTTTTCTAGTGGCGTGGCATAAACAGGATGTGCCAACATTGCTGCAACAACATGGCTTTGAACTGGTACAACAGGAAATCGGTATGCCTATGCGCCATGTGCTGGCGCGCAAACGCTGATGGAATCTGTACCGGCTATCGCCGTCCGCAATCTCCGTTTCCATTATCCCGGCGAGAAATTGCCCGCAGTGGACGATATAACACTGTCGATAGACACTGGCAGTTGTTTCGGTTTGCTGGGGCCAAACGGGGCAGGCAAAAGCACGTTGCTGGCATTGCTGACAGGTATTCTTTTGCCGCAGCATGGCGACATCCGGATCAACGGCGAACGCCTGTCCAATACGCGCAAGCTGCATGAATACATTTCGCTCGTGCCACAGGATTATGCGTTCTACCCGACGCTGACCTTGCAGGAAAACCTCGACTGCTTTGCAGGATTCTATGGATTACAAGGCGCGCACAAACGCGCACGTATTGATTTTGCAGTACAGGTGTGTGGGCTGGATGACCTGTTGCACCAGCGCGCATCATCCTGTTCTGGGGGCGTTCGGCGCCGGCTCAATCTTGCACTCGGCTTGCTGAACCAACCTGAACTATTGTTCCTGGATGAACCAACCGTAGGTATCGATGCGCAGTCACGCCATTTTATTCTTGAATCCATTGCCGGATTACAACGCGCCGGCATGACTATTATCTATACCTCCCATTACATGGAAGAAATCCAGTCGATCTGTGACGCGATAGCCATTATCGATCATGGCAAACTGCTGGTGCAGGACTCGCTGGCCAACATACTGGCACGTGCTGCTGATATGCCGGCACTGCCTGCCCGGCAAAACGCACAGCGACTGGAGGATTTCTATCTCTCGCTGACACACCACGCATTGCGGGATTGAGCAGGAACGCGCAGATGACTGCATTAATCACCACCATCAAAAAAGAACTGCTGCTATTGCTGCGCGACATACATGGTTTGCTGCTGTTATTTGTGATGCCAGTTGCATTTATCCTGATCATGTCACTCGCGTTGCAAAGCCAGTTTGCACAAAATGCTGGCGGCCAGAAAATTGCTGTGCTCGTGGATGACCAGGCAAGAAGCGACAGCGCAGCCAGCGTCATCAAGCTGCTGGAACAACGCGATGTTTTTTCCTGGCATGTGACGGACACTCTCAGCGCACCCGAAAAAATCCGTCACGATGAAGCCGCTTTCCTGTTAACACTGCAGCAAAATAACAATGATTTACACGCGGAGATTCTCGTAGCGCCTGCCACGAACCCGCAGATCGAAGCGATTTTTACTGCAGTAGTCGGCGAAGCAATGAGCAAGCAGCGCATCGAAGCATTATTGCGCAATATCAAGATGAAGCGCGCGCTGGACAGCGATTTCTCACTGGATGATGGCATCGATGAAGACGCACTCAATAGCAACCCGGTCACTATCCAATACAGTTATCAAAAAAACCAAACTACTTCTGTTCAACCTGCTTCTGCTCAACCCACCTCTGTTCAACAGAGCGTGCCGGCATGGCTGGTATTTGCGATGTTTTTTTCTGTCGTGCCATTGGCCAACACGCTGATCAGCGAGCGCCAGCAGGGAACACTGCGCCGTTTACGCACCTTGCCGGTTTCACTGGCGCTGCCAGTCATCGGCAAACTGGTTCCGTATTTTGTGATCAACCAGATCCAGGTGTTGCTGATGCTCACCGTGGGCGTATACCTGATGCCACTATTTGGCGCAGACAGCCTGACACTCGGTCACTCACTGGCGGGCCTGTTGTTGATGTCTGTCTGCCTGAGCATAGCGGCACTCGGGTATGGCATCCTGATCGCGGTGGTAGCGCGCACAACCGATCAGGCCACCACACTGGGCGGGGTGGGCAATATCCTGCTCGCTGCGCTGGGTGGCATCATGGTGCCGCGTTTTGTGATGCCGGACAGCATGCAGCAGATTGCAGGCTTTTCCCCCATGGCGTGGGGCCTGGAAGGTTTTCTGGATATTTTCCTGCGCAGCGGCGGTGTAAAGGACGTGCTGCCAGAAGCCGGTTCATTATTCCTGTTTGGCGCCGTCACCATTGCACTGGCACTCGTACTATTCCGGAGAAATACATGACCACTGTGGATCTCACCACGCTTGATCTTGCCAGCCTGAAAACAGATCTGAAATCACTGATCGTGGTGGAATGCGATAAAGATATTGAACCCGGCAGTATTGATGACGATGCCATCCTGATCGGTGGCGACCTGGATCTGGATTCACTGGACGCATTACAAATTTCAATGGCCGTCAAAAACCGTTACGGCGTCAGCATTGAAGGTGGACCGGAAGCAAGGCGTGCACTGAAATCGGTTAACACGCTCGCTGATACTATCCTCAACTTCCAGCGCGATTGATGTTATGGCAATGAACCAGGCCTGCTTTCTGGGTGCAGGGATCGCTACCCATCTTGGGACAGGCATGGCCGCACAACTGGCTGCACTGCAGCGCGCGCCCCTGCCACCACAGCCAGTTAATTGTGATATCGGCACAATCCATGAATGCGTACCGTACAAATTATTGGCCGATTTTCCACTGGCTGACATCACACAACGCCTTGATACTGTTATCGACCATGTCATCGAGCAGGCATTGGCCGCTGCAGGGCTGGATGGAGCGGATCGTGCAGGAATTTCACTGTTCATCGGCTCGTCTTCTTTTGATATTTCATTATCTGAATACAGCTATCAACACGCGCACACTGTGCGCAACGATGCCATTCCGATGGAAGACTCGCCGTCATTTGGCAAACTCGGCGAAGCCGTGCGCCAGCGCTTCGGCTTTCGCGGACCTGACTTCAGTTTCAATACTGCCTGCACCAGCAGCGCCAATGCCTTGTGGTATGCATCGCGCCTGATACAAGCCGGCAAGATTCGTTATGCACTGGTACTGGGTGTGGAAGTGATCAACCACATCACCGCGTTAGGCTTTCACGGCCTGGGTTTGCTCACACGTTCTGTGATGAAACCTTTCGATGCAGCACGCGATGGCCTTGTACTGGGGGAAGCTGCCAGTGCATTGCTGTTAGGCCCTGGCAACGATAGCGATTTTCGGCTGCTTGGCGGCGCGAATATGTGCGATACACACAGCATGTCGGCAGCCAATGCAGATGGTTCTTCTGTAGCAGCTGTGATTGCAGCAGCACTGGCGGAAGCAGGTATTTCGCACACAGCGATTACCGCCATCAAGGCGCATGGCACAGCAAGCCTTCTCAATGATGAAGCAGAAGCTGCCGGCTTGTTGCGTATTTTTTCCGGTTCAACGCTACCACCTGTATGCGCATTGAAACCGTTTATTGGCCACACGCTGGGTGCGTGCGGCCTCACAGAACTGATTCTTTTCTGGCAAGCATTGTCGAACGGGTTTATACCCGCCACCACAGGCATTGGCGCGGATAACACCGTGTTGGGAATCTCCCTGGTTCAAACACCCGCAGTGCCAGCAGCAGGCATTTACTTGCTGGATTATTTCGGGTTTGGCGGTAACAACACGGCCCTGTTGATCGGCACGGGAGATGCCCGATGAAAATTATCGCCCACGGCCATTACGCTGAAAAAATAGAAGACGCGCTGCCACCATTAAAAGAATTGGTCAAAGAGGCCACAGGCGAACCGGTGCGGCGTGTAGGCCGCTTTATCCAGCTGGCACTGATCGGTGCTGGCCGCTGCCTGACAGCGAATCCAGCGCCAAAAAATACCGGCGTTTATCTCACATCAGGGCGCGGTGATCTGGAAATCACACTCGATGTTCTGGAACAAATGGTAGAACACGGGTTACCGCCCAAGCCACTCAGTTTTATCAATACCGTAAGCAACTCCGCCTGTTTTTATCTTGCGAAACATTTCGGGTTACATGGGCGCAGCCACTTTGTTACCCGCCGCCATGCGCCTCTGGAAAGCGTATTGCAACTGGCTGCGCTGGATATTGATAATGGCGCTGTGCAATCTGCACTCGTCGGTTCAGTGGATATCTGCACCATGCCACTTGCCGATCACCGCACACGGTTGTGCGTGCCTGCAGACACAGCTGTCGGTGAAGGCAGTCACTGGTTCCTGCTCTCGAATGACACGTATCCGGGCACAACACTGGCGACGATAGAGGCCGTCATCTTGCTGCCGGACAAAGACGCTCTACAGCAATGGCTGGCAACACAATTTCTATCGCCACAATCGCCAGCAAATACCGTGCTGGCTTGCGGCCAACATATCGACACGCCAACCCGGTTGTTATTGCAACACTTGACCGGATGTAGCGCATGGGCGGCTTCACCTGAGCCACCCTGGTACGACAGCCACTGCGGGAACACACTTGGCCAGTTTCTCCGGCTGCGTCCTGCACGCACACTGCTGCACATCGACAGTGATCCCGCCGGACGCTTTAACGTATTGCAGGTATCACTCTCGTGAAAATCGCAAAAATCCTTACGCTACTGACGATCAACTTGTTACACACACTGTTTCTGGCTGGCTGCACCTCAGTGCAACCGGTTTCCACTGTCAATGTAGCCAACGGGATACCGATGCAGCTGTTGCTGCCCACACGGGATATCGCGCTCACACAAAAAATCCATGCGCGTTACCGCGAGCAACAACATACCCTGATCATGCAGGTACAGGCTTCACCCCAACAGGTAGTAATGGCCGGCCTGACGCCAACCGGCACTCGCCTGTTCAGCCTCTCGTTTGACGGCAAGACTGTGGAAAGCTGGCAGTCACCACTATTCACCGCGCCTTTTGATGGCAGCTACGTGTTGGCAGATTTCGAGCTGGCCACACTGGATCTTGCTGCGCTGCAACGCGCCCTGCCTTCTGGCAGCAGCCTGACTGAAAACACCCGCGGCACTATCCGTGAACGCATCCTGCTGAATGCGCAGGCCATGACTGTTATCCGGATTGAGTATGATGGGCACCAGACGCGCTACTGCCATCTGGAACGTGACTACTGCCTGCAAATAGAGGCATTGCCGTAATCGGCGGTCGGGTAGAATACCGGCTCCACTTGCCAGCGAAGCCAGATGCATGACCGACACCTTACTGCCAATCAGCACTACCATCGATATCGAGATTCCATTCCAGGATATCGATGCCATGGAGATTGTCTGGCATGGCAATTATCCGCGCAATCTGGAAATAGCACGCTGCGCATTGCTCGACTGCATTGAATACGATTACCCGCGTATGCGCGATTCCGGCTATGCGTGGCCCATCATTGATATGCGCATCAAGTACATCAAGCCACTGCATTTCAAACAGCGTATTTGCGTTTGCGCCACACTGACTGAATTTGAAAACCGGCTCAAGATTGAGTTCCTGATCACTGATGCCCACACAGGCGAAAAGTTGAGCAAGGCGTACTCCATCCAGGTAGCTGTTGATATGCGAACGAAGGAAATGTGTTTTGTGTCGCCTCCCTTGCTGCGCGAAAAACTGGTCGACTACCAACAGAAAAAAAGGGCACTGAACCAACCTCCTGCCACGGGCTTGTTATCATGAATCGCCTCTGTGTATGGCTGGCATGTTTATTCCTTGTCGCGCCAGTTGTTGCTGCTGACAGCCCATTACGCGAACAGATACTGGCCAATCTGGCCGGCCAGACACAAAAGCATTTTTATTTCGTGCAGGAAAAAAAATTGTCCATGCTGGACAAACCACTGGTGACCGAAGGCGAGTTGCAAATCAACCAGAATCCCGATGGTCAAGAACACACGATTATCTGGGACATACAGAAACCTTACGCGCTGCGTTACATACTCACTCGTAACACGATTCGCGAAATCGATACACAGGGAGAAAGAACGCTGCAGGTAGGGCAAAACCCGATTGCTGCCGCACTGACACAAGCGATGACCGCCACATTCAGCGGCCAATGGAAGGACAATGACACACTGGCCGCTGTCACTGCCACTGGCGCATTGGCTGACTGGCAATTACTGGTCACGCCGTTGAGTGCTGATCTGCAACCCCTGATCAAGACCATTGCCGTCACCGGCCATGAAGGCGTGATCAATACGGTGGTGATAGCGGAAAGCAATGGCGACAGCACCACGATTCATCTGAAAAATATCACAGTGCCATGAAAAAGCTGTTGCCACGCGTGTGGCTGACACTGCTCGTTGTGCTGAGTACAGCAGCCCTGCTGGCAGTCACTTCCGGTATATGGCCTGGCATACCGGTTCGCAACAACATCATGGAATTGCTGCCAGCACTGCGCGATGATCCCGTGCTGCTACACGCCTTGCAACGCAGCAACAGCGGCGTCAGTCGCAAACTGTTAATACTGGTCGGTGACACCGATACAAAAAAAACTGCCGAAGCCGCCGCCATCGTGGAAAAAAGCCTGCAACAGCAGGATTTTTTCGGCAAGCCCATGACAGGCATGACAACTGGGCAAGCCAGCGCTATCGGGCAGTTTTACTATCAGTGGCGCACTGTGTTACTGAGCGAACAACAGCGCAGGTTATTGCAGGCCAATGATTTATCCACGCTTGAACACCAGCTGACCCAGGCGGTGTATAGCCCGATTGGCGGCATCAATGCTGCATTGCTCAAGGGCGATCCGCTCCTGACGTTTTACCATTTCATGCGTTCCCTGCCGCCGCCACAGGGAAAAATCCAGAGCGTGAATGGTGCGTTACAGGTACACGCCAATGACCGCGATTACCGCGTCATCGTGGTAGACATCCAGCAAGATGTTTTTGATATGGCATTGCACCCGCGCTATGAAGCGTGGCGCGACAATGTGCAACTGACGTTGCAGCAACAATATCCACAGACAGAATTATTATTGATGGGCGCCATACAACATGCCGTATGGGGAGCGAGTAGCGCAAAACGGGAAGTTTCCACCATTGGCAATGGTTCTTTACTCGGCATCATCGCACTGGTGTTTATTGTTTTTCGCAGCGGTCGCGTGTTGATGCTTTCACTGCTGCCCCTGGGAACCGGTGTGATTGCCGGCCTGTTGGTGACCTTGCTGTGCTTCCGGGAGATCCATCTCATCACACTGGTGTTTGGCAGCAGCGTGATCGGTGTTGCAATGGATTACAGCTTGCACTACCTCTGCGAACATTACAAAACACCAGCGTCTCCCAACACACTGAAACAAATTTTCCCGGGCATCACCATGGCCATGCTGACCAGCGCCATTGCTTACGCGGCTATCGGTTTTGCACCGTTTCCCGTGTTGCGGCAAATTGCATTGTTTTCCTGCACAGGCCTTGCCATCGCATGGCTGACCGTGATCAGCCTCTATCCGCACCTGTTACAACCCGCTGCATTTTCCCATCCGCGCTATTTGCTGTGGAGCCACTGGCTGGATACGCGCCTCCGCCATCTGTTTGATCGCCGTTACAGTCTGGTGGCACTCGCCCTCTTTGCACTCGCCATGCTGCCGGGGATTTTGCATATCCACGCCAATGATGATTTGCGTCTGCTGCAAACACCCAAAGCCAGCATCAGCGCGATGGATAAGCGCGTGCAGGCACTGACAGATATCCAGACTTCTGGCCGTTTTTTTCTGGTGGAAGGCGAGACACAAGAACAATTGTTACAACGCCAGGAACAACTGGATGACTGGTTAGCTGTACAACAACCTCACCTGTCTGCCGATCTCTTGAGCCACTATTTGCCCTCGCAACAACGGCAGCAGGAAAATTTTAATTTGTTGCGCAATCTCTACAATAATTTTTCTGGTACGTGGCGTGAAAAAATAGGGCTTGCACCGGACGTGTTGGCACGCGCCGCCCAACCATTTCAGCAAGAGCCCACTGGCTGGCTGACACCGGATGACATTGCCCTGGATGCCGCTTCACCTCTGCAACAGCAGCTGGAAAGGTTCCAGCTGACGGCCACTGAACGCGGCTGGATAGCTGCCGGCTTTATCAGCGGCACTGACCAGTTTGCTGCGCTGGAGGGCTATGCCGACACCCACGAAGGCGTGCACTGGATGGACCCCGTGGCTGACATATCGGCCATGTTCAAACACTACCGGGAGCAGACGGGCTGGATGATGGCGCTGGCCTATGCAGTGATAGCCCTGCTGCTGTGTTGGCGTTATGGCGCCACGCAGGCGTGGCGGGTCATGCTGGCACCGGCGCTGGCTGCATGGATTACGCTGGGGATACTCGGCTATGCGGGGGTAGCCATCAACCTGTTCCATGTCCTTGCCTTGCTGCTGGTGCTGGGCGTAGGCATTGATTACAGCATCTTTTTTGCCGAGAGCCATACGCATCGTGACACCACCATGCTGGCCGTCATCCTGTCTACCGCCACCACCTTGCTGTCATTTGGCCTGCTCGCACTGAGTGAAACCGCCGCCATTCGCTCATTTGGCGTCGTGGTCAGTATCGGCATGGTCTGCGCCCTGCTGTTCTCGCCACTGGCACAGCAACGCCTGCCACACCGTGTGGCAGACCATGTGTCAGATCCCGGGTAAGCACGCCTGCGGGGGATCATCGCGCGTTACGCTTGGCAGAAGCATTGGCTTGTGCCTATACTCAGAGCGGGGTAGCAGGCGGTATGCCTGCAGTATCACCCAAGGACATAAAAAAACTATAAATCACACAAAAGGAATCTATCTATGTTGAAGAAAATCGCCGTAGCCTCTGCACTGACCAGCGTTGTATTGCTCTCTGGTTGCGCCACTGGCTTGTCACCTGTAGGCGTTGGTCTGATCACCGACGTGAAAGGCCCGATCACTGCCACCGACAAGAATGGCAGCAAAACCGGCACAGCCTGCGCCAGCACCATTATCGGCCTGATCAATCAGGGTGATGCGTCTATCCAGGCAGCCAAAGCAGAGGGTGGCATCAAGACAGTCGCTTCTGTTGATTATCACACCAAAGGTTTTTATCCATTCGTGGGTAAAACCTGCATTATCGTCACTGGCGACTGATCCCTATCCCCGCCATAAAAAAGCCTCGCTGGTGCGGGGCTTTTTTATTTGATGCCAGACAATATTTTCCAGGCCAGCACTTCACGATCCGCACAACC
>ERZ724527.1087-NODE-1087-length-12817-cov-3.196678_pt1 | contig 12817 bp, 10 predicted proteins | sample MGYA00376060_ERZ724527 | MGnify/ENA primary metagenome ERZ724527 (study PRJEB28724, sample SAMN07190886) | activated sludge metagenome | isolation source: activated sludge of sewage treatment plant in Hong Hong | place: USA: Christiansburg, Virginia | collected...
CACTGAGCATGTGCGGCATCTTTGGCTACTGGAACCGCGGTCGCAAGGCCTTGCCCGCCGATGCCCTGGCGGGCATGGCCTCGCGCCTGGTGCACCGGGGGCCAGATGACGAGGGCATTTGGCACCAGCCGCAGCGCGGCGTGGCCATTGGGAATCGGCGCTTGTCCATCATCGATCTGGGGGGCGGGCACCAGCCCTTTGTGTCCGACGACGGCCAAATTGCTGTGGTGCAAAACGGCGAAATCTTCAACTACATCGAACTGGCCGATGACCTGCGGCGCCAGGGCGTGCATCTTAAAACTGCATCGGATACTGAGGTGATCTTGCGCTTGTACGAGCGCGAGGGCATTGCCTTTTTGAGCAAACTCAACGGCATGTTTGCCATCGCCATTGACGACCTGCGCGAAGACGCCATGTACCTTGTGCGCGACCGCATAGGCGTCAAGCCGCTTTATGTCGCCGACGACGGCCAGCAGGTGCTTTTTGGCTCGGAAATCAAGGCTTTTTTGCCTTTGGCCCTCAAAGGGCCCAGGCAGGATGCGATTGATCTGGAGGCTATTCACCATTACCTGACGTTCAACTACATCCCCGCACCTTGGACCATTTGGCAGGGTGTTCGCCATGTCATGCCTGGCACCTGGATGAAGTTCACCCGCAGCGGAGTGCAAACGCAACGCTGGTGGAGTCTGGCCGATCAGCGCGAGCAAGATTACAGCTATGGCGAATGGGCCGAAGAGTTCATGGCTATCCTCGATGACGCTACCCGCATACGTCTGCGGGCCGATGTGCCCTTTGGCGCCTTTCTCTCGGGGGGTGTGGATTCCAGCACCATTGTGGGCTTGATGGCACGACACGTGGACCGGCCAGTCAAGACCTTCTGCATAGGCTTTGCCGACCCGCGCTACGATGAATCCGCCTTTGCGGCAGAAGCAGCGCGTCGCTTTGGCTGCGACCACACCAGCGAAATTGCCGAGCTCAACATGCTGGCGCGTTGGCCTCATGTGCTGCACCACCTTGATCAACCGCATGGCGATGCGTCCTTCATGCCCACGCTGCGCGTGAGTGAGCTGGCGGCCAGGCACGTCAAAGTGGTGCTGACCGGTGATGGGGGGGACGAGTTGTTTGCGGGCTACGACAAGTACGCCAGCTACTTCGCTCAGCCGGGTGTTGATGCTCTGGGCGCAGACACCTTTCAGCAGCGCTACTTCGATTCGATCTCATTGTTATCGCCTGCGGTCAAACAGGCGCTCTACAGGCCCGCCATCGCAGACCGGCTGGCGGGCATCGATAGTTTTAAAGTGGCGGCAAAGCCCTGGTTCGATGAGGCGGGGCACTTCGACCGCGTCAACCAGGCGCTGTACCTCGACATGCAATTGCTGTTATCGGGCAACAACCTTGTCAAGCCTGACCGCATGGGCATGGCGGTGAGCATCGAGGCGCGTACCCCTTTTCTGGACTGGCGCATGATGGAATTTGCCTTCCGTTCGCGTGGCAACACCAAGCTGGCCCAGGGCGACAAAAAGCATTGGTTCAAAAAGGCAGTAGCCCCGCTGATTGGCGAAGACTTGGCGCACCGCAAGAAGCAGATGTTTACGGTGCCGATTGGGGATTGGTTTAAGGGCGAGAGCTACGAATGGCTGCGTCGGACGCTGGCGGGCAGTGACTTGATGGCCGAGTTTTTCCGCCCCGAGGTAGTGGAGGGCATGCTGGGCCAGCACCGTGATGGATCGGCCAACTTCACCCGGGAGCTCAGAGCGTTCGCAGCCATGGCCCTGTGGGACGAACAGATGCGCTGGTGATGAAAGCCTTGTTCGTCGCCTACGGTGGAGGCCACATGGCTATGGTCTTGCCGGTGCTGCGGGCATTGCGTGAAGAATGCCCCGGCGTGCAATGTGTGTTGCTGGCGTTGACGACCGGGCATGCCATGGCCCGCACGGCGGGGGAAGGCGTTGTGGGCTACCGCGACTTCGTGCACTTGGTCGATGGGGCTGAAGTACAACGCTGGGGCGAGCGATTGAGCGCCGGCATGGACAACCCAGACGTTACGCACGCCGAGTCTGTGGCTTATTTGGGCGTCAACTATCTGGATTTGCAGCAGCAACATGGAGAGGCCGAGGCCGCGCGGCGCTTCGCCCGTGCTGGCCGTTTCAGTTTTCTGCCACTGAATTTCATGCGCAAAATCATTGCTGCGGTGCAGCCGGATGTGGTGGTGGCTACCAATGCCCCCCGCAGCGAGCAGGCTGTCTTGGCCGCCGCGGTAGAGCTGGGTGTTCCCAGTGTGGGTATGGTCGACCTGTTTGGCCTAGACAGCGACCCCTATGTGCTTCGGTCTATTAAACCCTCACGTACCTGCGTGCTGACGTCATCGGTACGCGACCGGCTGTTGGCACGAGGGTTCCCACCCACTGGCGTGCGGGTGACGGGCAACCCGGCTTTCGATGGTTTGTTCGACCCCAGCAACCAGGCTGCAGGTCGTGAGTTCCTGCAGCGCAGGGGCTGGCTGGGCAAGAAAGTTATCCTGAACGTGGGCGCTTCAGAGCCTGTCGCGCATGCGACCACGGACATTCCTGCGGGGCGCATGCTGCCGATGGCCGTCGAGCAAATTCTGCGCCGCTACGTGCGTGAACGGCCGGATTGGGCTTTGATCCAGCGCTACCATCCGGCGGAATGGGCCAGCTATCCTCGTTTGCCAGACGAGTCGCGCGTGCATTTCAGTGAGCCGCCGTTGGAGCCCATCCATCCCTTGGTCTATGCTGCAGACGTGCTGGTGTGCACCAATTCAACGGTGGCGCTGGAGGCCAGCATCGCCGGCAAGTTCGTCGTCTCGATTGAAAATTCGCCCTCCGTGCACCATTGGTTCAGCATGGCTGACATGGGCATCGCCTATCCTTGCCCCACCCACCATGACCTGCCTGCCGTGCTGGAACAGGTCGTGGCCTCCGCGCAGCCCCTGCCGCCGATTCAGGCTGATGGTGGGTCGGCCACGCGGGTGGCCAAGGTGATCGCGGAGTTGGCTGCACATGCGTGCGGCTGACGTGGCGCAACAAGGTTTTGGAGGAAAAATGCGTGTTCTCTGTGTGACCTACGGTGGCGGGCATGCCCACATGATTTACCCCGTGGTGCATGCCTTGCAACAGCGAGCCCCGGATGTCTTGGTGCAGGTACTGGCCTTGCCGGCGGCCACCTCTACTTTGAGGCGCAATGGCATCAATTGCCTAGGGTTGGGTGATTTTCTGGACCCCGTGGCCGACGCCGATGCCGTCGCCTGGGGCAAGGCGCTGGCGGAAATCCACCATTCCCCAACCATTGGCGTGGCCCTGGAGGACTCTATCGCCTACCTCGGACTCAACTACAAGGACCTGGTGTTGCGCCACGGTGAAGATGGCGCACAAGCCTTGATGGCGACGCGCGGGCGACAGGCCTTTCTGCCGCTGACGGTGATGGAGCGTGTTTTCGACCGGCTGCAGCCAGACTTCGTGGTGACATCCAATTCGCCGCGCAGCGAAGCGGCCGCCATTGAAATTGCGAATCGGCGCGGGATCGACAACCTCATCATGACCGACCTGTTCACCGGCCTGGGCGACTATCAATTGAAGGGGCGGACCATCACCTTTCTGAACGAGTTTGCCCGCGACATGTTTGCGGCGGACGGTTTGGTGGACGACTCCATCAGCGAGCTTCATTGCACGGGCAACCCGGCCTTTGACAAGATACTGGCGCTCCCTCGCCAACCTGATCGTGCCTGGTTGGATCAGCAGTTTATTGAGTTGGGTGGGCGAAAAGTAGTGCTCCATGCCGACATGCCTGCCTACTGGGACCCAGTCCATCGCCGCTCCCACTTCAAGACCGAAGCGCAAACGCTGGAGGAGTTGGAGGCCTGTTACGGTGCGGCACAGGCGAACCAGACGCACTACCTCGTGCGGCCTCACCCTTCGCAGGATCGCGCGTTCTATGCGCAGTGGGTTCAAAACAAGCCACACATCAGCTTGGCAGCCGATTGCGACCTGCATACCTTGCTGGTCAACGTGGATTTGATGGTGGCGCGAACCACCACGGTGGGTTTGGAGGCGGCCATGCTGGGGGTTCGCATACTTCAGCTTGATGCCGACTTCCACACCGACCTTCCTTTGGCGACCATGGGCATCGCCTGGGGCGTGAATGGCTATGAACGGCTGGCGGATGCCATGGCCACGGCATTGGCCGATGAGGAAGGATTTCACGAGATCCGCAAGCGCATGGTCACCGCCCTGCCAACTACCCCGGCGGCGACTAAAATTGCAGACATTATCTTGAGCAAATTGCGTCAGCAGACGCCCGCACGCGCCGTTGGAGAATTCGAATGAACAAACTCACCACCTCTGAGATAGACATGCCCCTAGAAGCATATTACGGCTTGCCTCCCAAGGTGGCGTTTTGCAAGACCTGCGTCATCTCCAACCAGCGTCCCAACTCCACCATCGAGCAAAAGCACACCCGCGTCACCAAGAAAGAGGTGATTGCTTTTACCGATGGCATCTGCGATGCGTGCCGGACCAAAGACTGGAAAGAAGGCATCGACTGGCAGGCGCGCGAGCAGGAGTTACTAGAGGTGCTGGCCAAACACCGCAGCAATGGCGAGCGCTACGACTGTCTGGTGCCGGGTTCTGGCGGAAAAGACAGCTTCATGCAGGCCCACATGCTCAAGTACAAGTACGGCATGAACCCCTTGACGGTGACGTGGGCTCCTCACGTCTACACCGATTGGGGCTGGAAGAATTTTCAGGCTTGGATCCATGCCGGCTTCGACAATGTGCTGGTCACGCCCAATGGCCGAATTCACCGGTTGCTGACTCGGTTGTCGACCGAGCGCCTGCTGCATCCCTTTCAACCTTTCATCATTGGCCAGCGGCACCTGGCGGCCAAAATGGCGGCCATGCATGACATTCAGCTGATTTTTTACGGTGAGAGCGGGGCCGAGTACGGTAACCCGTCGGCCAACAACAACAGTGCCAAGCGCGACTTCAAAGAGTACGAGTACTTCACCTCGTCCGACGATTCAGATGTGTATTTGGGGGGTACGTCGTTCAAGGAACTCAAGGAGGATTTTGGTTTCAAGAAGCATGACTTCGAGCCCTACATGCCCATTGATCCGCAAGTCTGTGAAGACAAAGGTATTGAGGTGCATTGGTTGGGCCACTATGTCAAATGGCACCCCCAAAGTGCTTACTACTATGCGGTGGAGCATGGGGGTTTCCAGGCCGCACCAGAACGCACCTTAGGTACCTATTCCAAATACAACTCCATCGACGACAAGATGGACGACTTGCACTATTACACGACGTTCATCAAGTTCGGGATTGGTCGCGCCTCCTATGACGCGTCGCAGGAAATTCGCTCGGGCGACATTGACCGCGAGGAAGGCATTGCCCTGATCAAGAAATTTGACGGTGAGTACCCTGCGCGGTTCGAGAAGGAGCTGTTTGAATACCTCTCCATCCGCGACAACGAATTTGGGCGGGACATTGCATCGCGCTTTCGGCAGCCTGTCATGACGCGAGATTACTTTAACCAGTTGTGCGACGAGTTTCGTTCGCCGCATTTGTGGAAACTCGAAAACGGCGAGTGGAAACTGCGCCATTCGGTGTTCAATCCTTAGGCTGCTGCGCTGCCGTTCCCGCACACGTGCTGATCTCGTGGCATTACCGGTGAACCAACCGGTAAAAAAGCTGTCCCTCGTGCGGGGATGGCGAGATTTCTCCTGTGCCGTAATTCACGGACCAACGCTCTGCGACGTGAAGTTGGGCCTGGTCAATTAAGCGGTCCATTTCGGCTGGCGTAAACAAGTGGCCAGAGGCGGGAAACGACTCATTGCCGATTTTCCAAACATAGTGGGCATCGGCGCGCGTTTCATCAAACGCCAGCAAATCAATCACTCTGCGCTGCCACACCTTGAGACGACCGTAGGCACGCTGGTTGTGCCGGTTGTTGACGTCGAGCATGATGGATCCGCGAGGCGCCAGCTTTTGCTTCATGCACTGCAGGGTTTTCAGACGCAGTGCGGAGCCCGGTATATGGCCAAACACATTCCAGAGTGCCGTGATGGCGTCGAAGTTGGATTGCGGCAGGGTGCCCAGCGCATCGCCGAAGAGTTGATGCACAGGGAAACCCGTTGTCAGGCGGCACAAGTTCGCCATTTCGCCACTGGGCTCTACTGCCACGACATCAGAAGGTCGGCTCGCTTCGGCAATTTTTTTGAGTCGCCGTCCGTCACCCGAGCCCACGTCAAGCAGCCGACAACCTGGGGCCAATCGTTCGATGACCATCTGGTCTACCGTGTCGAGGTAGCGTCGGTACTTTTGCGAGTATTCAGCGTACAGCGGTGCAATGGCGTCATAGGCCTTGAGCGTGGCGGCCTGTGCCTCGGTCACCATGCCGTCCACCCTCCATCGATGAGCATGTGCTGCCCAGTGATGTATGAGCCCTCTGGCGACAGCAACAGGGAGACCATGCCCACCAAATCGCTTTCCTTGCCCATGCGCCCCAAGGGCGTGCGCTTGTTGTAGCGCTCGACGAACAGGGGGTTTTGACCACGTTCAATGCCGCCGGGCGAAACCATATTGACACGCACTTTGGGTGCCAGCACAGTGGACAACCATCGCGTAGTCGAGAGCAAACCCCCTTTACTGGCAGAGTAGGCCGCAGGGTTGCTCATGTCCAGCCCTTCGTACAGACCATGGTCTGGCCCCACTGCGCTGTACATGGTTCCGATATTCACGACAGAGGCTTCATCGGACTGGATCAATAGGGGATGCAAGGCCTGAACCAGAAAAAATGGTGCGAGCAGATTGACGCGCATGACCTTGAGCCAAGCGTCGTACCCCTCTTCGCTGAAGGGCACACCCCAACCGGGGGCATCGTCATAAAAGGCAGCGTTGTTGACCAGATAGTTCAGGCTGCCAAGTTGGGATTCAATCTCGGCACGGATAGCAGCAAAGGCTTCCGGTTGCATGAGGTCGGTTTCCACAAAGCAATGTCGCCCACCGTATTGGGTTTTCAATTCATTGGCGAAGCTTCGTCCGGCCACACCATCTTTGTCCAGAATTGCCACATCTACGCCGCGATCAGCAAGTTTGTGGGCGATGGCGCGGCCAATGTGGCCCGCGCCACCTGTAATTGCGGCTGTGTAGGCGGTCATGGTGAATTTGGAGCCAAATGGGGAAAGGGGTGGGTCAGCAGCAACTCGGCAAGGTGAAGGTCGTAATAGGTGTCGATGTCTAACGCGCGTTCTGTTGGGATCATCACATGCCCAACTCGGCCCTCCATCAGTCGGCCACATGACTGGATATAGTTGGCATTGCCCACATACACACAGGTGGTCACGTCGTACATGGGTGGAACGTCTTGCCGACGCACGGCGCCTGACCCCGGCGTCGCGATATGGATCAAGCCCCGGTCGTCAATGGTCACCATGTTCAGGTAGGGGTTGCGATGGGCCGGGCTGATGCCAAAAAGTATGTCGCACGGCACGGCGTTGAATCGCTCAACCGCGGCATCGATGTCTTGTGGCGCCCGCAACGGCGAGGTAGCGGGGAGCGACACGAAGGGTTGCGCGTGCTCACCGGAAAACAGCGCCGCGAAACTTTGGATCGCGTGGCGCCAGGCCAGGACTTCTGGTGTGGTATCTGCAGCGAGTTCGGCAGGCCGCAGCAACACGGTGGCGCCAAATTCGTGGGCCACATCGGCAATCTGTGCATCGTCAGTCGAGACCACCACTTGGCCGATAGATTGACTGGCCAGTGCGCTGACGATGGTATGGCCAATCAGGGGCTTGCCGGCAACGGGGTATATGTTCTTGTTCTTGACGCCCTTGGAGCCGCCGCGAGCGAACACAAATGCGGTAATGCTCATGGCAGTTCACTTTCATCGACAACGATGGCCTGGCGAGTGCCGGAGTCGCTCGCCTTCTTTGCCAAATCGACGATGCGAAGTACGCTGGCGGCACTTTGCACCGTAGCCCAATCCTTAAAAGAACTTGTGTCGGGGTAAATCGGCACATAGCCGGGCAGTGCTTTGGCAAAGAAAAAATCAAACTGACGCAGATAGATATCGTTGCCGTTGGGCAATCGCGGTGTCTCCAACAGCTGACCCTGCGGATGATCGGGGTCGACAAGACGGAGCTCCTCCTTGATCAAGTCGGCAGTTAATGTTCCCTTGCTGCCCACAACTTGCACAGCCATGTTGGCCACACGTTGCAAAAAATCCAGTTGCACACTCACGCGTTTGTCGGCGTACTCCATCAAGATGTGGGCGGAGTCTTCCACATCGATCTCCAATGGGCTCAAATGTGCGCAGCTGCACTGCAGCGACTCAGGTTGACCGAACAGCCAGGTCGCATAGTCAATTTCGTGGCTGAGTTCGAGCAAGGCGCCACCCCCCAGCTTGCGTTGCCCGCTCACGTTTTGGCGGTAGTCGCCGCCCGGCCGCCAATCCGGCAGGTACTGGCCCACTTCAACGCGCGCCGTATGCACTGTACCCACCAGTCCGTTGAGGAGGTGCTTGCGCAGAACGTGCAGTGCAGGCAGAAAGCGCAGCACATAGCCCACCATCACAAACCCTCGCGATGCCGCGCACCTCGCGGGGAAGTCGCCGAGGTCGGCGCCTGAGGCGGCCAGGGGCTTTTCCAGAAATACAGGAATGTGCCGTTCAAGGAATGGGTGCGCATTCGCCACGTGTTCACTTGCGGGCGACGAAATCAGCACCACGTCGGGGGCAAAGTCGAGTGCCTGCGCTGCGTTTGTCAACAGCTCATCTGCACCCTCGGGCAACTCGGAGACTGAGGTGTGCTGCCGGTATACCGCGATGCGGGCATGGGGCAGCAGGGTGCGCGTGTTGCGCAAATGTCGCTTGCCAATGCTGCCCAGGCTGACGCAGAGAATCCTCGGGCTAGTGGAAGTCGGACCAGAGGAGGGCTTCGTCATGTTGCTTATCGCGGCGCAGGGTCAGGCCAAGGATGTTGTCAATTTCAAAGGGTTCAACCGCACCTAAAGTCCAGGGGCGCTTCACGCCCAGCATATGGGCCGCAATCGGCGTGCCTGCTCTCAGCGCGCGGGCGGCGCAGACCACACTCTTGCGGATCAAAGGGCGATTGGCAACTTCTGCCGCCACAGGTCGTTTGACCCCATCACCCAGGCTGGCGTTGGCATCTCGCACTGCGGATACAAATGCCCGCAACTCGGCAATGTCAAGCGATGCCTGGTGGTCGGGGCCGGGCAAATTCTTGTCAAGCGTGTAGTGTTTTTCGATCATTGCCGCACCGAGGCCGGCCGCGACGACGGCTACCACTTGCCCTGGGGTGTGGTCTGAGTACCCCACGGGGACCTGAAAGGCTTCACGCATGCTGACCATGGCGCGCAGATTGGCCTGGTCAACCGGCGCGGGATATTCAGAGAGGCAATGCATGAGCGCCAATTCACGCGGGCCGACTTCGGCCATCCAGTCGATTGCGCACGCGACTTCGCTGAGGTAACTGGCGCCAGTGGATAGCAAAAGGCCATCAAATTTGCGGGCCATGTGCTGAAGCAGTGGCTTGTTGCTGACCTCGGGTGACGGTATCTTGACTGTTTTGCAGCCCAATCGATCGGCCAGAAAGTCGACGCTGCTGTGGTCAAAGGCGGTGCAAAGGAACCCCACACCTCTTTCTTTGCAATAGTCAAACGCCTTGGCAAGCCATTCGTCAGGCAACTCGAGTTTGCGCGCCATTTCAAGCTGGCCATCACCTTCGCCAGCTTTGATCTGGTAATCGGTTGAGGGGGCGAGCGCTGCGATTTCTTCTTCAGCCTTGAAGCGCTGCAGTTTGATGACGTCCAGCCCGGCTGCTATACCCTCGTCGATGAGGCGAAAGAGCATGTCCTCTTGGCGGTTGTGGTTGACGCCGATTTCGCCAATGACGATGCAACGCTCACCTGGCTTAAAACTGAATTGCTTAGAGACAAAATCCATGTGTTCCTCAAGCTCACTTGCGCCAGAAAATGATTTTGTCGGCGTCGGGCTCATGGCCATGTTGACGCTGCCATTGCGCAGACAATCCATTGTACGCGGCGATATTCAGAACACGTTTTCCGATGTGAAAGACGGCAGTGCTGTTGGCGTTGCTGCGCTTGAACAGGAGCAGGGGGTCATCTGCGCGGGCACTGCGCCCCCCCGTCATGTTCAAAAAGGTGACGCCACTCGCCATCAGTCCGCACGACATGGCGTAGAGGCTCAGATTGCCGGCACCCAATTTGGCGTATTCAGTGAGACTGGCGCCCAAATGGTACAGGCCAGAGCGCCCATGTGCGACGGCCATCGCTGCGGCCACAAGTTGGGGGCCAGCGTAAACCCCAAAGAGGCGAAGGCCGTGGCTTCCCAACGCCAGCAGGTGGTTCCAGTAAGCGTCGTCGTACCAAAAGAACTCTGGCGCATTGTTACGCCGCATGGTTTCCTCATACAGGGCACGAAATGCTGGCAAGTGGTCAGGCAGCGGCAGCTCGCGATGAACCAAGCCTTCGCGTTCAGCCTTTCGAAGCATGTTGCGTGTTTTGGGACCGAGCGTACCTCGGAGCGCCACCTCATTTGATGGCAGATGGGTGACGGCCAAGTCGCGGTTGGGCAGCACGGTCGTCAGAGGATGTGCGAGATGCTCATTTCTGTTGAACGGGCTGAATCGGATGAACTCGGCAACCAAGTTGCGCTCGACGGCAAATGTATCGAATGCTTGCCAGGCCTGTTGCAGAAAATCAGGGGCCTGGGTGGTAGCAAGGGGGCCTGTGTAACCGTAGGCGCTGCTGATGTCGAACAGACCGGTGTCTACCCCTCCCAATATCACGGGCGTCAGCAGGAACGGATAGACGAGTTCCTGACCCTCCAGCGAATAGTGCCAAAGCACGGCCCTCGACTGCGGGACTCGAAGTGCATAGGCCAGGTGGTAATCGGCCAGGCAGGTTGCGTCGACCTCACCAATGCGGGCCAGCTTGGCGTTCCATACCTCACGATCTGTTGCGTCGATCAATTGTGGCATCACGCTACAGCAGTGTCAGGGGGTCGATGAAGCGCTTGGCAAGCAAGGTGGCCCGGTTGTATGGCGTTGTCAGACACTGGAGAATTAACTTCACGGTGTCTGGCCGCACATAGGGGTTGTCACCGGTTAATCGAACGCGAAACTCTGGGTGGGTGACTTCGGCGATGGCTTGTGTGATGGCCGCGGCATCCAGGTTGCAGTTGACCACGTTGCTGCCGTGGACCCGGCCTTGTTGGCGTGAGCCGATGTTGACCACGGGCAGGCGAAAACTGGCGCTTTCCCACAGCCCGCTCGAGGAGTTTCCCAACATGAACTTCGCTTTCGCCATTGCAGCGTAGTAGAGCTGAGACCCCAGACTCTCAAACAGTCGAACGTTGGGATGTTCGGCCACGTAGGCTTTGAAATGCTCAAGAAACAGCTCGCTGGACGCGTCAGGGTTTGGTGCAGTGAGAATGATCGGCTGTTGGACTTGATTGAGTCCTTGCAAAAAGACGCTGACCTGCCGCTCAGGTGTGGCTTCGTCAAAAGAAGTGGGGTGAAAAGTGGCCAGAACAAAGTCCTCGTCCCTCGCCAAACCCAGCCGCTGGTGGACGTCAGGCACCGCTACCGCATAGTCCGCCAAGGCCGCAAGTGCGGGCTCTCCTGTGGTGGTGACTCGCCATGCTTCTTCGCCCATATGCAACAGGCGCTCGCGGTGCGCCGGCAGCGCCACCAAGTGCAGGTGCGCGAGGGTTGTGAGCACGTACCGTGTCTGGTTGTCGGATGAGCCCTGCGTGATGTCTCCGCCCGAATGGTGTACCACGGGTATCTGAAGCATGGACGCCGCAGACACGACGGCCAGCATTTCCCAGCGGTCCCCTATGACAAAGATCAGGTCAGGTGCTTGCGCCGTGAATATCCGCACAAATTCGACTGTTGCGCGTCCGTAGGCTGCTGCGAGTTCAGAGGGGCTGTCATCGGATTCATTGAGGAATTCAGCTATGTGATGGACAGGCAGGCCATCACGTCGGATTTGTTCAATCGTTCGCCCGTGGCGTTCAAGGCAGTGACTTCCTCCGGCAATGAGTCGGACTTGAAGAGCAGGCTCGTTCATGGCGGCCAATGCGACAGGTCGCATGCTGGCGTAGTCGGAGCGACTCAGGGTAACAAAGCAAACAACCGGCATGTCAATTGCCTGTGGTTGAATGGATTGACGATGAGGGCTTTCTGAACTGGCAGTGAAATTCCTCGATGTGCTGTGCTGCCGCCATGTCGTCACGCAAAACCCGGTCAATGGCCAGTGGCTCGAAATGGACGCCAAAGACCTCTCGCACACTTTCTTGTGTAAAGAAGTGGGTGACGCCCATATTGGCGCACGGCCCATGGGGAATCGCGTCGAAGGTCGCGGACTCCAGTGCAATGCCTTCGCCATAGCCAGAGGTCTGGGTACCCCAGAGCTTGCTGTACATCAAGCCAGATGGTTTCAAGACGCGTGAGATCTCCGCAAGTGCAAGCGCAATGACGGGGGTCGTGTTGGCATACAGTGCAAAAACATCAATGACGACGTCAAACGTTTCATCTGGCCAAGGGAGTTGGCTGAAGTTCCCTACCCGCAAATCCGCGAGGGGGCTGGGAATGCCGATGTTTTCAGTCGCTAGGCGCTTCGAGGCGATGCCAATGGCAGACGGGGACACGTCGATGCCGTGGACGGCAAAGCCCTCGCGGTGCAGAAACCACACATTGGCGCCCGGACCGCAGCCGACCTCTAGAACTTTGACCGAATGCTTTGGGGCATCGCGAAAG
>ERZ724527.1091-NODE-1091-length-12793-cov-6.231591_pt1 | contig 12793 bp, 13 predicted proteins | sample MGYA00376060_ERZ724527 | MGnify/ENA primary metagenome ERZ724527 (study PRJEB28724, sample SAMN07190886) | activated sludge metagenome | isolation source: activated sludge of sewage treatment plant in Hong Hong | place: USA: Christiansburg, Virginia | collected...
TGGCGAGGCCTTCCCAGCTATCCACCGTGCGCAACTCGACCGGCCGCTTGAGCTTGGCCGCGAGGTAGTCCGCCAGCGGACGGTAGGTGGCGTCGTTCTTCTCGCGATCGGGCTGGAAAAGGCCGACGCCGAGTTTGAGCGGCGGTTCGGCGGCGAGGGTAGCAGCAGCGAAAAGGCCGAGCGCCAGAACAGCAAATAGGCGGGAAATAATTTTCATAAAAGCTCCTTTGTTTTGCTCTTAGTCGGGGAAAGCGTAATTTCCTTACGAAACGTCTGTAAAACCCCTCCCGACCTCCCCTTGACAGGGGAGGAGCACCCCAAATCGCGCGCGGACTGGCGCCCTCCCTTGTCAAGGGGAGGGCTGGGGAGGGGTTTGAATGACAAACAAAAAATCGCGTACAGTTTCTTACTTTTCCAGCGTATAAATTCCCGGCAGAAAAACCTCGGTCACGCACAATACCTGCCGCCCGAGGCGGTGCTCGGAGCGCCGCGCCCACAATTGGCGCTGTCCAGACGCCCAGGGTGCCGCCAGACGATACAGCGGATGGCGCGCATCGAGCCGCAGGAATTCAAGCCGGCCGCGCTTGAAGCCGGGAAAGCTGAATAACAGCGAACCCAGCGAACGACTGCCCAAACCGGCCAGCCAGCGGGTCAACCGGCCATTTGTTGCGGTCGACAGTACAGAATGGGCAAAAATTACGGGCACCCCATCGCATTCCAGCAAGACCTCACGCACCTGGGCGAGTTGTTGCCGCGTCGCCTCGTCGGCAATCGGCGGCATCAGGCCGGAACGCAGCAAGCGGATGTGAAATTGTGTGCATGCACGCCGACAGCGTGCGGTCAGCGAATCCGGCTCGCTCAGCCACGATGCCAGCGGCGCCTCAGGCGCGCCGGGGCCGAGTTTGGAACGCCACTGCCGGCGCTTCATTACTGCGGGCGCGGTGCTTTGGTGATGCCGCTGAGCTTGGTGCCGGGCTTGATGCCGCGCTGGGAAAACCAGCCGAGATTCATTTCCAGCGCATAGCGCGCCGGCACCTTGGCGCAATGGTTGTCCTCGGTCTGCGGCTGCATGTCTTCAATATTGATGATGCGCCCTTCCTCATCGAGAAAAGCCACGGAGAGCGGCAAAAAGGTATTGCGCATCCACATGCAGTGCGTGTTCTTCTCGGGAAACACAAAGAGCATGCCGCGTTGCGGCGGCATCGCCTTGCGGTTCATCAGGCCGGTCATGCGGTTCTGCTGGTCGGCGGCGACTTCCGCCTCGATGCGGTGAAAGCCGGCCGTCAATTCCATGATCGGCATCTGGGCCAGAGCGACGGCGCTCCAGGTCGCCAAAACGAGGGTGCTGAGAATTTTTTTCATCGTTGGCTACGCCTTCTTGCTGTGTTTGGTCTTCTTGCCCTTGGTTGCCGTCTGCTTGCCGCCCTTTTTCTTGGCGCTGGCCTTGGAAGTTTTCGACTTCGATTTTTTCGCCTGCGGTGCGCGCTGCTTATCAGCGGCGGATTCACGCTTGACCCGGGGTGCCGACGCGGTCGTGCTGATCACCACTGCCGTCGGATCTTCTGCCGCACGCGGCGCCGCACCACTGCTCGCCGTAGCGCCGGCAAAAGCCAGCGCCAACAGTAACTGGATAATTTTCTTCATGACTTCTCTTTCACTTAATTGCTTACAAAACGGTCGAAACCGCCTTCAATCTGTTGCCACTCGCCCGGTTTCAAGCCAGCCACGGTTTGCGCGCCAATCGCGGCGCGGATCAAGCGCAGCGTAGGATAACCGATGGCCGCAGTCATCCGCCGCACCTGCCGGTTTTTGCCCTCGGCAATCCGGATTTCCAGCCAGGCGGTCGGGATCGCAGCGCGAAAGCGGATCGGCGGTTCACGCTGCCAAAGGTCCGCTGGCTCATCAATCAGCCGCACTTTGGCCGGCCGCGCGGTGAAATCCGAGAGTTTGATGCCGAGACGCAAACGCTGCAGATCAGCCTCAACCGGCACACCCTCAACCTGCGCCCAATAGGTTTTTTCCAGCTTGTGTTTGGGGTCAGCGATACGCGCCTGCAGCTTGCCGTCATCGGTCAGGATCAACAAGCCTTCACTGTCGGCATCGAGGCGGCCGGCGACATAAACGTCCTTGAGCGTTATGAACTCGCCCAGCGCCCGCCATTTACCTTCCGGGGTGAACTGACTGAGCACGCCGTAAGGTTTGTTGAAGAGAACTAGCTTGGACACGGATCAGGACTTCCGGCATTCGACGAAAACGTAATTTTCGCCGATTTTTGCGGTTGACCGTAGCAATCTGTCGACGTGAAGCATTTGGTGCCTGGGCGAGACTCGAACTCGCACAGCTTGCGCCACTACCCCCTCAAGATAGCGTGTCTACCAATTTCACCACCAAGGCTGCGCCATCCGGAGATGTTTGCGTGCTTCGACCGTCGATGAAGGGGCGCGATTCTAGCGGGGAATCGCCGCGCTGTTAAGCCCCTTTAATGGTAAAAAGCGTAGCCGATCAGGATCGCCCCGACCAGCCCGACGGCATCGGCGATCAGCCCGCAAGCCAGCGCGTAGCGGGTCTTGGTGATATTGACGCTGCCGAAATAGACGGCCAGCACGTAGAAGGTGGTTTCCGTCGAACCCTGGATGATCGCCGCCAGCTTGCCCTGAAAGGAGTCGACGCCGTAGGTGGTCATGACATCGACCATCAGACCGCGCGCGCCACTTCCGCTCAAGGTCTTCATCAAGCCGACGGGCAGTGCCGGCACAAAATCGTCGTTGAGCCCAAGTGCTAGCACGACGTTGCGGATCGCCCCGATCAGGTAATCCATGCCGCCGGTGGTGCGAAAAACCGAGATCGCCACCAGCATGGCGATCAGGTAGGGAATGATCTGCACGGCGACACCGAAGCCCTCCTTGGCGCCGTCAACGAAGCTTTCGTAGACGTCGATGCCACGCCACGCGGCGACGGCGACGAAGAGCACGATGAGCGAAACGATCAGGCCGCTGCCCAAGAGGCCAATCATTTGCGCCATCTGCTCAGCCGGCATGCCGCCCAGCCACAGGTAAAGGCCGCCGATCAGCGCCGCGAAACCTGTGAAGAAGGCGAGTACCGGTTTGCAGAAGAGATTGATGCGCTGCCACAGCGCAACGGCGACCAGTCCGGCGCAAAACGAGACGAAAGTGCCGAGCAAGGTCGGCAGGAAGATGTCGGCGGCGTTGAAGCCGACTAGTCCCTGCTTCAGCGCGATGGCCTGGCGGATGGCGATCACCGAGGTCGGGATCAGCGTGATGCCGGCCGTGTTGAGCACCAGGAACATGATCATCGGGTTACTGGCGGTGTCCGGGTGCGGGTTGATCTCCTGCAGCTCGCGCATCGCTTTCAGACCGAGCGGCGTCGCCGCATTGTCGAGGCCGAGCATGTTGGCGCTGACGTTCATGACGATGCTGCCACTGGCCGGATGGCCGGCCGGAATATCAGGAAAGACGCGGCGGAAGAATGGTGCCACCACCCGCCCAAAGAGCTGGATCAGCCCACCCTTTTCGCCGATCTTCATGATTCCCAGCCACAGGCTCATGACGCCGACCAGGCCGAGCGAAATGTCGAAACCGGTCTTGGCGGTATCGAACAAGCCGGTCAGCACGCGCGTGAAGATGTCGAGGTCGCCTTGCAGCAACTGCACCACCGCCGCGACGAAGCCAACGAGGATGAAAGCGACCCAGATTTTATTGAGCACAGGCGGCGGGGTGGAATGGTTGAAGGCCCGCCAGTCTAGCCCCGTCGCCGACGACTGTCACCGACGGGGCGTAACGCCCGGCCTATTCCCGTGCAGCAAACGCCGGCAGCCCCCAGGCCTCGCGCCGGCACTCGTACTCTGCCTGCGGCAGTTGCACCAGCAACGGTGCCGCCGCACCATCCAGCCAGCCGGCAAGCTCAGTCATGTTGGCCAGCGACATCGCCGTACAGCCTGCCGTTGCCCCCCCTTCGCTCTCCCAGACATGCAGAAAAATGCACGACCCCGCCCCCGGCACCGGCGGCTCGCTGTTGTGTGCAACCACCGCGCCCACGGCATAACGCTGGTCGCTGCGCCGCATGTCCTCGCACGAAGCCCAGTCGAGCTGCGCCACCGAGGACTGATCGACGATCCGGTTGTAATACCTTGAAGCCGGGTCGTCGATGGCCTTCAGATCGGGGGTGGCATGCAGGTATGGTAGCTTGGCGCCACGGGCAAAAGGGCTATCCGCTGCGGCATAGCCAAACAGCGCAGTAATCGCAAAAATCCCCGCCGGCGCACAACCGTCACCCTCACGCTTCTCCAAGCCAGCAACCTTGGGCTGCAGCCCGCGCCCCCACGCCAGCCCGGACTTGCCCAAACTCACGGCAATTGCCACACCGACCGGCTGCCAGTCGCCTTCTAGACTATCCCGTTCAAAACGCTGCAATTGGGCAAAACTGCTAGCCCAATCTGGCACGATGACAAGCAACAATTGACGCGAAAGCGCCAGTACCGATGCGTTATTTTGCGCAGAGGACAAGTAAGTAAGCGAGGCCATGTTTGAAACTCGGGAAATATTTTTTGGAACCTTGTCCAAGGATGAAATTTTTAGCCGTTTTTTCCGGTCGACCGCAACATTTGATGATTTTATGTTTCTGCCTTAAAACCAGCCACTACACAATCTTAGTCCCGCCCCCACGCCAGCATCTCAGTCAGACCCTGGGCCGCAGAACGCTAGCGGGGCTCATTGCAAAGCCGTAACATCCATCTTCCACTCAAAGCTGTATTGAAAGGAGATTGACCATGCCCACAGGCACCATACAACTGCATCGCGTACTGCGCGCCCCTGCTGAGCGCGTTTATCGGGCGTTTCTGAATGCCGAGGCAATGGCCAAGTGGATACCGCCTTACGGTTTCACGTGCAAGGTTCACCACATGGATGTCAGGGTCGGTGGAACTTTCAGGATGTCGTTTGCAAATTTCAATTCAGGGAACGAACTCTCTTTCGGTGGCGAGTATCTCGAACTTGTTCCCAACGAGCGAATTCGCTACACGGACGAATTCGATGACCCGAACCTGCCCGGTGAAATGCAGGTAACAGTGGTTTTAACGAAAGTGTTGTGCGGCACGGAGATCAACATCGTGCAGGAAGGGATACCTGAAGTGATCCCCGTCGAGATGTGTTACCTCGGCTGGCAGGAGTCTCTGGCTCAACTTGCCACGCTCGTCGAACCCGAGATTCCCGGCTAACTGCCCCCCTCCATCAAGCGGACCTGCCTGCGGCAGGCCGCAAATCTGACCCGAGATCAAAATCAGTGCCATTGGTCTCAGAGACATTTGTATTCACCAGAGCAAGCTCTCTGAGTTTTTTCTCTTTCCAAAGCAGCACCAATTGTTGGCGCAGCGGTCTTTACGGAAGTGATTTTCAAAAACGGGGAGCAATAAATGGGTAAAGGCCGCCTTGAGGCGTTCAGCGATGGCGTTTTGGCCATCATCATCACGATCATGGTGCTGGAATTGAAAGTGCCGCATGGCGAAAACATCGATGCACTCGCCTCGTTGATGCCGGTGTTTTTCAGTTACGTGCTGAGCTTCGTCTACGTCGGCATCTACTGGAACAACCATCACCACATGTTGCACACGGCGCAGAGCGTGACGGGGCCTATCTTGTGGGCCAATCTGCATTTGCTGTTCTGGCTTTCGCTGTTTCCGTTTGCCACCGGCTGGATGGGCGAAAACCACTTCGCGGCAGTGCCGTCGGCGATCTACGGCGCGGTGCTGTTCATGGCGGCTGTGGCTTACTGGATACTGCAACAGACCATCGTCGCTTCGCAGGGCGACAAGTCCTTGTTAAGAAGTGCGCTGGGCAGCGACTGGAAAGGGAAGTCGTCGCCGGTGGTCTACGCGGTGGCGATGGTGACGGCTTTTTGGTCGCCCACGCTGGCGCAAAGTTTGTACGTGCTGGTGGCGCTGGTCTGGCTGATTCCGGACTCCCGCATTGAGAATGCCCTGGCAAGCAGCCCAAGCCGGCCAGGAGAAGGTGGGTTAAGCGGTTAATGCTTCGCCAAGGTGAGATTATTTAAAGGCTTGTCGGCTGCTTGCCGCGGTTTCCGGTTCGCTGCGACGGCGGCAAGCCGTAAATTTCATCAAAAACCAATCCCTCTCGGCCTTTTTGTTACTCAAGCAAAGGCGCCAGCATTTCATTTGCGTTGTCTGATCTATACACTGACGCGGTTTATCGCATGACAACCTGGAGAATGAAACATGCAAGGATCGTTTGAGTACAAGCTCGATGCCAAAGGTGACGCTGTTGCACTGGATATCAATATGGACGCAACCAGCGCCAAAGCACTGGTTCGACTTGATCGTTACATCAACTGGGAAGACGTTCTGAAATTGACGGAGAACGATCCGGAAGCGGCCTATGCGGCGGAACGCCTGCATACCGTTTTGCAGCATCTCGGGCAGTAAGCCAGCAGCAAGCAGACCTCGCCCTCAACGCCCCGGCCAACGATAAAGCGTTCCAGAAGAGCAAAGATTTGCCATGCGATTTTCCCGCATCTTCCTGAATCGTCTGCAAAATCAGCCGGGTGCTGAGGATACGGTAGTCGTCATCGACGTGTTGCGCTCGTTCACAACCGCCGCGGTTGCGCTAGCCCAGGGAGCCTCGGCCATCTACCCGGTGGAAGGGGTCGCTGCGGCGATGGTGCTGACCGGCAGGATTCAAGATCCGGTGTCGGTGGGCGCAGTGGTCGGCGGCGACCCGGCCCCCGGATTCGACTTTGGCAACTCGCCTTCACAACTGATACAGGCCGATCTTGCCGGGAAAAATATCGTGCTGAGTACGGCGGCGGGGGTCTGCGGCCTGCAGCGTTTTCGCCGGGCGCCGCGGCTCTATGCCGCCAGCCTGGTTTGTGCACGGGCAACGGCGGAGGCAATCCGCGCGGCAGGGGCAAAGGAAGTCTGCTTTGTCATCACCGGCGAATGGGTGGATCGCGATGGCGACGAAGACATCGCCTGCGCCGACTACATTGAGTCCCTGCTGCGCGGTGATCAGCCAGCGCCGGAGGCGTTTGCCCAACGGGTGCGTGACTCCGACTTCGGGCAACGCTTTACGGCCGGCACCTGGCCGAATTTGCCGCTCGCCGACCTCGAACTCGCCGCCCAGCCGGATCTTTATAGCTTTGCCATGCCAGTCATTCGCGAAGACGAGCATCTGATCATTCGCACAACGGGCTGAGCGCATCGGTTACGACCACAGAAGCAAGGGCTGGCCCTAGGGTCAACCGTAAATTTTGGCCGAAAATTCAAATCCAGCTTAGTGGCTGGTCCCCTCAGACTTGGTGATCTTGTTCCACACGTTGTACTTGCCGACCGGCTTCTTCATCGGCAGGCGCTTCACCTCCTTCAGCGTCGCCGCGTCGTAGATGATCAGTGCGCCGTTCATCTCCCACAGGCTGGCCAGCACGTATTTACCGTCCTTGGTGAATTCGACGTGGGCGAAGGTCTTGCCCGGTTCGGGCTTGAGTTCGGCGACGATTTCCAGCGTTTCCTTGTCGATGATCTGCATGGTGTCCTTGAACTCCTTGCTCATCATCGAATCGGTCCACGCGTAGCGGCTGTTTTCGTGGCTGCGCATGAAGAAACCGGGGCCGCGCGTCTTGATTTGCTTGACGGTTTTCCAGGTTTTCATATCGATGATGCTGATCAGCCCTTCGTTGAGATTGGGCGTCGCCATCACCGTTTTGCCCTGCCACTGCCAGCTGATGCCAGAACCGAGGTGCGGCATGCCGGGCAGTTCGAGGTCGGCGATCTTCTTGCGTGCGTCGAGGTTGACCACCTGGCCGCTGACCACGCTCTTGGCATCGTTACGCGAAGCGCCCATCAGCTCGTCGTAACCCTGGGTGAAATAGAAATCGTCAAGATAATCATCGAGCTGGGTACGCTGCGGGTTGAGAAAACCCGGAACAAACTTGCCTTCACGGTACTTGTAGTCGTGAATCATGCCGGCCGAAATATCGTCGGCCTTCGGGTTGTACGAGACCTCCCAAACCTCCTTGACGTCCTTCAGCGCGGCAACGAAGCTCTGGCGCGGCGAAGCGTCGTAGACGGCAGAGACACGCGAGCTGGTTTTGCCGTCCTTGTCAGTCACCGGCAGTATTTTGGTCAGATTGAGGTCGGCGTCGAGAATGACCAGACTGTTCGGCAGATAGTTGGCCACCGCCACCCACTTGCCGTCACCGGAGACTGCGGCGTTGCGCGTGTTGATGCCGGCGCGCACTTCGGCGATCACTTTCAGGTTCCACATGTCGAATTTGGTGACCCAGCCGTCACGCGAGGCGAAGAAGACATAGCGCCCGTCCGGCGTGAATTTCGGCCCGCCATGCAAGGCGTAGCGTGACTGGAAGCGGTGGATGGGCTCCAGCTTGTCGCCATCGAGGATGGAGACATGATGATCGCCGGATTCGACAACGACAAACAGGTTCATCGGATCAGCACTGAATTGCGGCTTGTCGGGCAGGCTGCCCGGTGCGTAACTGACGATACGCGAGGCCTTGATCTCGGCTTCGCCCCACACCGGCAGCGGCGTGATCGGTGTGTAAGCGTAGTCAACCAGCGCCTTGATTTCTTCGGCCGACAACTTGTCGCCGAAACCTTGCATCTGCGTCGCCGGCCGGCCATCGCGAATGACCTTCTCCGCTTCCGGCTTGCGCAGGCGGGCAAGATTTTCCGGCAACAAGGCCGGGCCAAGGCCACCGAGGCGCTCTATGCCGTGGCAGGACGAACAGTGCGCTTTGAAGTTGGCGGCCACATCGGCGGCCGAAGCGGCAAATGTTACGGTCGACAGCAAAAACAGGGCAAAAATTTGCGCCCCTGAATTCTTCATTTTCATAGGCCGATTTCCTCATCGGACAGGTAACAGCCGGGATCTTCCGCCCAGGCATCGCCGGTCATCTGCTGGGCGCGAACGCGGGTATTGCCGTTGCAGATACCGAGATAGGCGCATTCGCCGCAACGCCCCTTGACTGCTCGCGGGTGTTGCTTGAGACCAGCCATCAAGGCATCCGAGGTATCCGGCCAGATTTGCGAGAAGGGCCGTGTTTTAACGCTGCCCAGCGTGTGGTGCCACCACATGGTGTCGGGGTGCACATTGCCCAGGTTGTCGATATTGGCGACATTGACCCCTGACGAGTTACCACCCCACTGGCGCAGCTTGGCCTCGACATGCGCCGCACTTTCCGGGAAGCGCCGACGCACCCAGTGCAGGAAATAAACGCCGTCGGCATCGTTGTTGCCGGTGGTGAATTCCTTCTCCAGGCCGCGTTGCTGATATTCCCAGCAGGTGTCGAAGAGCAGGTCCATCGCCCAGCGCGTCAGTTGGTGCTGAGCGTCGTCCTTGCGGTTTTTGTTGCCGCGTCCGGCGTAGTTGAGGTGCGAGAAGTAGAAGCGATCGATGCCCTCCTCCTCGACCAGCTTGAGCAGTTCCGGCAGATCGTGGGCGTTGTCCTGCGTCATCGTGAAGCGGACGCCGATTTTCAGACCAAGATCACGACAGAGGCGGATGCCCTTCAGCGAGGCCTCGAAAGCGCCCTCCATGCGACGGAACTTGTCATGCGTCTCGCGGATACCGTCGAGCGAAACACCGACGTAGTTGAAGTCGCATTCGGCGATCTGAGCAATATTGTCTTCGTTGATCAAGGTGCCGTTGGATGATAGGCCAACGTAGAAACCCTTGGCCTTGGCGCGCTTGGCAATCTCGTAAATATCCGGGCGCAACAAAGGCTCACCGCCGGAGAGGATGAGCACCGGGACTTTGAACTCCTTGAGATCATCCATCACGCCATAAACCTGCTCGGTGCTCAACTCGCCGGGGAAGTTCGTATCAGCGGAGATCGAATAACAATGCTTGCAGGTCAGATTACAGCGCCGGATCAGGTTCCAGATCACCACTGGGCCGGGGGGATTGCGCTTGGGGCCCAGCGGCGTTGGCGCGGCGATTTCCTGCATGTATTGGGAGATGCGAAACATGGCTATCCTTGTTGGTGACTTCGGCGTATTCAACGGCAGCCGACAGCTTAAAGCCTTGACGTGAGTCAACCGGCAAAAAAATGCGGCGTTAGATGGGCTGATCCACCCTTGCGGTATACTCGCCCGATGACCCCCAACGCAAAAAAATCTGCCGGCAATGAGCCGGCGCTGCCCAGCCAGTGGGCCGCCGAAGTAGAGCCGCAACTGGCTGCCGGCGAAAAAATTCAGGCTTGGCTGGAAATAGACCTCGACACCCGCCTGCGCTTCGCCAGTGGTCTGCTGCTCGTCACCGATCGCCGCTTGCTCGCCCGTTCCCCCGGCGATGCTGGGTGGAGCACCTGGACACTAGGCGCCAGCCTCAAGCTGAACCATCTCGACCACGCCGGCGTCGGCACACTGGAATTGCTCGACGCTCAGGGCCGCCTGGCTTGCTGGCGCTATACGCTGGGCCACAACCTTGCCGCCTTGCGCGTCCTGACCGAATTCGAACTCCAGCTGAACAGCATGCTTACCGGCAAACCGGTCGAGCGCCCACTCGAGGATTTCTGTCCCAAGTGCAAGGCACCGCTGGAGCCGGGCCAGGAAGAATGTCCGATTTGCACGCACGAAACCTCGACGCCGCCCTCGACCTGGACGCTGTTCCGCCTCTGGCGCTTTGCCAAGCCCTATAAATGGCAATTGCTGGCCGGGTTTTTACTCGCTCTGGCGTCGACCGCCGCCACGCTGGTCGCCCCTTACCTGACCATGCCGCTGATGGACAACGTGCTGATCCCCTTCCAGAACGGCAAGCCGATCGACTGGGATCTGGTCACCCTCTACCTCGGCGGCCTGCTCGGCGCCTCCTTGCTGGCCTGGGTGCTCGGCTGGCTGCGTACCTATATTCTGGCCCTGGTTTCCGAGCGCATCGGCCGCGACCTGCGCACCACCACCTACGAACATCTGCTGGGTCTGTCGCTCGAATACTTCGGCGGCAAGCGCACCGGTGACCTGATGGCGCGTATCGGCTCGGAAACCGACCGTATCAACGTTTTCCTGTCGCTGCACCTGCTCGATTTCGCCACTGACATCCTGATGATCGTGATGACGGCGACCATCCTCTTCTCAATCAATCACTGGCTGGCGATCATCACCCTGCTGCCGCTGCCCTTCATTGCCTGGATGATCCACTTTGTGCGCGACAAGCTGCGCACCGGCTTTGAGAAAGTGGACCGCGTCTGGGCCGAAGTAACCAACGTGCTGGCCGACACCATCCCCGGCATTCGCGTGGTCAAGGCTTTTGCTCAGGAAAAGCGTGAAGCCGAGCGCTTCCGCGAATCCAATGGCCGCAATCTGGCGATGAATGATCGCCTGAACAAGACCTGGTCACTGTTCTCGCCCACCGTCACCCTGCTCACCGAAGTCGGCCTGCTCGTCGTCTGGGCCTTCGGGATCTGGCAGATTTCCAAGGGCGACATCACGGTCGGTGTGCTGACCGCCTTCCTCGCCTACATCAGCCGCTTCTACACCCGCCTCGACTCGATGAGCCGCATCGTCTCGGTGACGCAGAAAGCGGCGGCTGGCGCCAAGCGCATTTTCGACATTCTCGACCACGTTTCCAGCGTTCCCGAGCCGACCAACCCGGTCCATCTCGGCAAGGTTGAAGGCCGTCTCGAACTGCGCAAGGCCAGTTTCCGCTACGGCACCCGTGCCGTGACCCGTGACGTTGATCTGATGATAGAGCCGGGCGAGATGATCGGCCTCGTTGGCCATTCCGGGTCCGGCAAAAGCACGCTGGTTAACCTGATTTGCCGTTTCTACGATGTCACTGAAGGCGCCGTGTTCATTGATGGGGTCGATGTCCGCTCGGTGCCAGTCGCCGAATTCCGCAAACATATTGGCCTCGTCCTGCAGGAACCCTTCCTGTTCTTCGGCACCATTGCCGAAAACATCGCCTACGGCAAGCCCGACGCGTCACGTGCCGAAATCATTGGTGCGGCGCGTGCCGCCCATGCCCACGAGTTCATCCTGCGCCTGCCGCATGGTTACGACTCACTGGTTGGCGAACGCGGCCAAGGGCTGTCCGGCGGAGAGCGCCAGCGCATCTCGATCGCCCGCGCCCTGCTGATTGATCCGAAGATTCTCATCCTCGACGAAGCGACCTCCTCGGTCGACACTGAAACCGAGAAGGAAATCCAGAAGGCGCTCGACAATCTGGTCCGTGGCCGTACCACCATCGCCATCGCCCACCGCCTGTCCACGCTGCGCAAGGCTGACCGGCTGGTCGTCATGGATCGCGGCCGCCTCGTCGAACTGGGCAACCACGACGAACTGATGGCCGTCGAAGGCCATTACTACAAGCTCTATCAGGCACAAGCCCGTAACGTCGACGCCGAACCGGAAATCCGCCGCAACATCGAGTCAGTCAGCAAGGAGCTCAGCAAATGATGGCGCCTGATTTCACCCTCAAGCGAGACAGTTACGGTCAACTCGTTTTAACGACCAAAAATGGCGAAAGCCACGCTGGCGTGGTTCCCGTGCGCGCATTTCCAATTGCCGCCCCGGACGAAGGCATCGCCCTGGTCAACAGCGAAGGCCATGAAGTCGGCTGGGTAGAGCGCATCGCCGATCTGCCACCAGCCATTGCGCAACTGGTTGAAGAAGAACTCGCCAGCCGCGAATTTGTGCCGGAAATTGAAAGAATCCTCGACGTATCCAGCTTTGCCTGCCCGAGCACCTGGCAGGTCGCTACCAATCGCGGGCAATCCTCCCTGATTCTCAAGGGCGAAGAGGATATCCGCCGCT
>ERZ724527.1093-NODE-1093-length-12785-cov-4.824509_pt1 | contig 12785 bp, 9 predicted proteins | sample MGYA00376060_ERZ724527 | MGnify/ENA primary metagenome ERZ724527 (study PRJEB28724, sample SAMN07190886) | activated sludge metagenome | isolation source: activated sludge of sewage treatment plant in Hong Hong | place: USA: Christiansburg, Virginia | collected...
TCAAATTTGTTAATAGGTAAATTTTCTATGAAATAACTTTTAAACACTTCAATTTTATTGAAAGGACCATCCGTTCTTCCTAAAAACTTCCCTAATAAATAATTTCTCGCCAATTTTATTTCTTCTTTTGGTATGGTTTCTGTTTGTAAACGCTCCATTTCAAAATATATTTCACGCAAACAAACATCTAAATTTTCCAAATTAGTATCTGTTTGAATAGAAAAAATTCCGCTGTGTTTTAGTGTAGCTAATGAAGAATAAATCCCATACGTTAGTCCTTTGTCCTCGCGGATATTACTCATTAATCGAGAACCAAAATAACCGCCAAAAATAGTATTTAATAAAACAAAAGAAGCGTAATCCTCCTGATGTTTGTTGAAAAATTCTTTTCCGATGATAATAGATGCTTGAACGGAATTTGGTTTTTTTAGATGAATATTATTTTGCGCAAATCCTTGATGCAGTTTATGTGAAATAGTGGAATGTTGAGAAGAGGGCGTTGTCCATGTGCCTAAATATTTTTCAATAACAGACAATTCTTTTTCGCCATATTTTCCAGCAATAAATACAGTTGCATTAGAAGGAGTCAAATCATTTTTGTAAAACTGCATCAATAATTCTTGTGAGATAAGTTGGATGGTTTCTTCGGTTGTTTCATACCCATAAGGATGCTGTTCGCCAAAAACATTTTTTTTGAAAGCAACATCTGCCAAATAATCATTTTTTTCTTTGCGTACTTTTAGCTTGGATAAAGCATTTTTTTGTAAAAGCTCTATTTCATTTTTTGGAAAAACAATTTCGGTAAGACAAGTGCGCAACAATTGCAAAGTAGGCTCTAAAAAACGATTCATGCAATAAGCAGAAACCGTAAAAGTATTATAACCCGAACTTGCACGAATAGTGCTGCCATAACTTTCAATCTGCTCATTTAGTTCAAAAGAAGTTGAAGTAGCCGTGCCGCTTTTAAAAAGTTTAGAAACACTTTCTGCAATAAGCGCAGCAGGCTCTGTCCATCTACCAGAATCAAAAACAATATCTATTCGCAGGATGTCATTTTTTGCTCCATTAAACCCATATACAGAAAGGTTGTTGGCAAGCGTAAATTGTTCGGGTGGCGAAAAACTAATTTTTTCTATATCGTGAATAACAGGAGATTTCATTTTATACTTATAGATGATGGAGAAATTATTTTTTTAAATAAAAAAGGGTGTTGCTTTTTTCTTTAGTAAAAGTTTGTTGAGCATAAGCTTGAATACGCTCCGCCGTTACAGCATCATAATTCTTTTCTTCCTCATTAATTAAATTGGCATTGCCTAATAATTCATAAGAAGCTAATCCAATAGCGCGATTTAACAAACTTGCTTCTGAAAAATTTAAAGAAGTGAGCATTTTGTTTTTGCATTTTTGCAATTCACGTTCTTGTACCATTTCTTGCTGCAATGTATTTATTTCTTTCCAAATTAAATCAGTTGCAGCTTGAATATTCATTTGTTCGGCTACTTTTCCTTCTATTACAAACATACCGATATCGTCGCTTGCAGTTATATAAGCATCTATTTCTACAAAAGCTTTAGCTTCTTTTACCAATCGCTGATGCAAACGTGAAGATGGTCCGTTCGACAAAATATCGGAACATACATCTGCTACAAAATAATCGGGATGAATGCGGCTGCACATTTTAAAAGTAATATAAATGGCATTTAAAGGAACGTCCTCCTGTACCGTTTTTTCTTTTGCTTCCGTTTGCTCTGGTTCAAAAAATATTTTTGATTCAACAGCATGACTTTTTAATTTTCCAAAATATTGCAATACTAATTCCTTTGCCTTTTCTTGTTCTATATTTCCTGCAATTGTCAAAATCGCATTGTTGGGTTGGTAATAAGTTGCATAAAAATTTTTTACATCTTCCAAAGTGGCATCTTCTACATGTTTTAGTTCCTTGCCTATGGTGGGCCAGCGATAAGGATGTTGAGTATAAACCATTTCTCGCAAAATATGCCATACATTTCCATAAGGTTGATTGATATAGTTTTCTTTAAACTCTTCACAAACCACTTTGCGTTGAACATCCAAACTTTTTTTATTGATATTCAGAGCCGTCATTCGGTCGGCTTCTAAGCTCAAAGGGGTTTCTATATTGATAGCCGGAACAGTATCGTAATAATTGGTAAAATCATTATTGGTAAAAGCATTGTTTTCGCCTCCCGCTTCTTGCAAAGGTTTATCAAAATCCTTGAAATGCTTACTGCCGCTGAACATTAAATGCTCAAAAAGATGCGCAAATCCTGTTCGATGCTCCTCTTCATGCTTTGCGCCCACTTTGTAAAGCGTATTAACTACTACAAAAGGAGTCGTGTTATCGTAGTGGTGAATAAAAGTTAGCCCATTAGCCAAAACTTCTTTATAAAAATCTATCATAGTGCGAAAATACAATGACAATTAATAATTAAGGTTGAAATGATAAAGATTATTTTTAGAAATACCTTAATACCTTTGCCTGTCAACATATTATCTTTGTCTTTGTTTAATTGAACGTCATGCAACTCTCCGAAATATATAAAAAAGCACTCCATTTTGAATTTCTAAGCATAGAAGAAGGAGTTTTCCTTTTTGAACAGGCACCCACCGCCGAATTAATGGCAATCGGTCATCAATTGCGCATGATTCAAAAACCCGATAATATTGTTACTTGGCAAATAGACAGAAACGTCAATACTACCAATGTTTGTGTGGCAAATTGTAAATTCTGTAATTTTTACAGAAAACCAGGGCACGAAGAATCGTATATTACAGATATTGAAACCTATAAAATAAAAATTGAAGAAACCATAAAATATGGCGGAGACCAGCTGTTGTTGCAAGGCGGACATCATCCAGATTTAGGATTAAGTTTTTATACAGATTTATTTTCTACCCTTAAAAAATTATATCCAGAAATAAAGTTACATTCACTCGGACCGCCCGAAATTGCTCACATTTGCAAGTTAGAAGGATTGTCGCATACAGAAGTATTAAGTGCTTTAAAAAAAGCAGGATTAGATTCTTTGCCAGGTGCCGGTGCTGAAATTTTGAACAACAGAGTGAGAAGATTATTGGCAAAAGGAAAATGTAGTGGAGAAGAATGGTTAAATGTAATGCGTGCAGCACATCAATTGCACATTACAACCTCTGCAACTATGATGTTCGGACACATAGAAACGATATACGAACGCATGGAACATTTGGTTTGGATTCGGCAAGTGCAAAGTGAAAAACCCGCAGACGCTAAAGGCTTTCTTGCCTTTATTCCATGGCCATATCAAGACGAAGGAACACTGTTACAAAAGATGCGCAATATCCGCAACCATGTAACGGGAGATGAATATGTCCGCATGATTGCTATTTGCCGAATGATGTTGCCGAATATAAAAAATATTCAAGCCTCTTGGCTGACGGTTGGAAAGCCCATTGCACAATTGTGTTTGCAAGCCGGCGCCAATGATTTCGGTTCTATTATGATAGAAGAAAATGTAGTTTCTGCCGCAGGAGCACCACACCGTTTTACTTCCAAAAGTATTCAACAAGCTATAGAAGAAGCAGGATTTGAGCCACGCTTGAGAACACAGCAATATGAATTTAGAGAACTTCCTAAAAACTTAGAAGAACAAGTTATTAATTACTAAATTTTACTTTGCTAAATTGTAAATTATTTTTAGTTTTATTTAAACTAAATAACTATTTATTCCTACAAAACGGTGTCATTTTTTTATCATTTAGATACACAGTACTAGAAAAAATATTTAAAAACGCTTGTTTCTAAAAAAAAATGTAGTAATATTGCACATTAACATACATTAACTTCTTTAAGAATTATTAACGAAACCAGTTAGTCTTTATGAAAAAAACGTTATTATTATGGCTATTTGGGCTATTGATTACGACCCAAGTATTTGCTCAGAACCGCTCATTAAGTGGGACTGTAAAAGACGCAGCTACAGGCGAAGCGCTGATAGGTGTGAACGTTACAGGAAAGGGTACCACTATAGGTACTGTTACAGACATTGATGGTAAGTACACCTTAGAACTTCCCAAAGACGTAACGGCTATAGTATTCTCTTACATCGGCTACACCAATGTAGAAAAACCAATCTTAACTTTAAAAATTGATGCCTCCTTAGTTTTAGAAGGAAAGCAATTAGAAGAAACAGTCATTACGGCTGTTGCTATTAAGAAAGAAGAGAAATCAATAGGTTATTCAGCAACAACAGTGAGTGGCGATAAATTAAACAGAGTAAAGGAAACCAGTTTATTGAACGCATTGGAGGCAAAAACTCCAGGTGTTGTAATTTCTTCGCAATCAGGTTCTATAGGTTCTGGTTCAAAAATTACTATCCGTGGTGTAAGTGGCTTGTCAGGAGGTTCTCCTTTATTAGTAATTGATGGAACACCTGTTTCCAATTTAGGAAGCACAGCTACTAGAAATCAAATCATTGGTGGAGGTGTTGACCAAGGAAACAAGTACAGCCAGATTAATTCAGATGACGTAGAGTCAATGACTGTATTAAAAGGTGGTGCAGCTACTGCATTATATGGTTCACAAGCTTCCAACGGAGTAATTATTATTACTACGAAAAAAGGAAAAGTATCCAAAACAAAAGTTCCTGCAATAGAAATTGGTACTGCTGTGTTTTTAGATGCAGCTTTAGTTTTGCCTAAATTCCAAAATGAGTATGCGCAAGGACTTAATGGAACTTATGATGTTAAAAGCCAAAATGGCTGGGGACCTAAAATTAGTGGCGTTCAAAATAAAAAATTCATTGATTTTAAAGGGGACTCAGTGACACTTCAGGCACACCCCAATAACGTTAGAGATTTCTTTAACAAAGGCATCACTGCCATCACTAATTTTGCTATTAGTAATGCAGATGAAAAAGGCGATTATAGATTTGCTTATAGCAATATTACTCAGAGAGGAATTATTCCAGATTCTAGATTAGGCAGACATACCTTTACGATTAACGCAGGCAGACATATAAACAAATACCTTGAATCAAGAGTTTCTGCTTCATTAGTATCTGATAACACTTTTGGAAGAACAAGACAAGGTTCTAACAATGAGAGCGTTATTCCAAGTATTATTTTTGGCATGCCAAGAACATTAGATATTAATGATGTTAAAAATAATGTATTCGATTCATTAGGAAAATTAGTTGGTTTAGATGGCGCAAAATCAAATCAAGTAAATAATCCATATTGGGTAACCAAAAATAACCCTGTTATGGATAAAAGTATTAGATTCTTCGGTACAGGAGAAGTTACTATCAGACCAACAGAATGGTATAGCTTTACAACAAGAGTAGGGGTAGATTTTATTTCAGAAAATAGAGTTGCTAAGACAAGAAAAGGAACTTTAAGAATGTTGAACGGTGCTTATTCTACAACAGACATCGTAAGAACACAATTAAACTCAGATTTAATAAGTGCCTTTACAAAAAAATGGAAGAACATCTCTTTCTCTTATTTAACGGGTGTTAATATTAGAAATGCTTCTTCTAGAATTGTAGATATTGCTGCACAGGATATGGTAGTAGATGATTTATATACTTATGCAAATGCAAAAACAGTGAATACTACAGAATCTAAAACAAAAACTCGTTTATTAGGTATTTATCACAATGCAAATCTTGGTCTTTGGAATACTTTCTTTGTAGATGCAAGTTTTAGAACAGATATAAACTCTACTCTACCAAAAAGCAATAGAATTTATAACTATTACGGAGTAAGTGCATCTTTTACACCTTTATCATTAATAAAAAATTATAATGACAAATGGGTTAGTTATATTAAATTAAGAGGTTCTTATGCTCAAGTAGGTTCTTCTTATAATGCTTATTTAACCAACTTTACTTACAATCCAGTAAGTAGTGTATTTGGACAATATGGAACAAGCGTAACAATGCCTTATGGTACTATGGTGGGTTTTGAAGCAACGACCGCTTATCCATCGCCAGATTTAAAACCAGCACGACAAAAAGATTGGGAAATTGGTGGAGAATTTAATTTCTTCAGCAATAAACTAAGAATTGATTATACTTACTATGAAAAAACTTCTAGAGATAATATTATTTCATTGCCAATCAGTGCTTCTACAGGATACAACTCTAAAATAATAAATGCAGGATCTGTATCTAATAAAGGACATGAATTATCAGTAAGTGCTACCGTTTATGAATCTAAAAACAAAGATTACTCTGTAGATTTAAATATGAACTTTACTAAAAATACCCAAAAATTAGAAAAACTATATCCTGGATTAAAAGACTATGTCTTAACATCTGGATTTAGTGGATTCCAAATTAAAGCAGAAGAAGGTCAATCATTTGGTTTATATGGAACAGCATTCCTTAGAGATAGCGCAACTGGTAAATATATCATAAACGCAAATACAGGCTTGAGACAACAAGCACCTTCACCCAAAAGATTTGGTGGTATATATCCTAAGTGGAATATGGGCGTTGGAGCAGACATCTATTTAAAAGGACTCTCTATTAGTGTATTATTTGATATTAGAAAAGGTGGCGTAATGTATAGCGGAACAACAGCTGGATTAAGAGCATCAGGATTAGCTGCAGAAACAGCAGTTAACAGAGATGGTGCAATAATAGATGACGGAGTAATCTTAAATGGCGACGGAACTACAAGACCCAATGATGTTCCCGTTAGATCTATGCAAGATTTCTGGTCAAACAACTATCAGACTTCTATAACAGAAGCAAATGTGTTTGATGCGTCTTTTGTTAAATTAAGACAATTGGCAATTAGCTACACATTACCTTCAAAATATTTTGAAAAAAGCAAAAGTCTTAAAGGATTATCATTCGGGGTTTCAGGTAGAAATTTAGCTTTATTGAAATCTAACATCCCTCATGTAGATCCAGAAAGTAATGTATTTGGAACTAGTTTAATTGGTGAAGGATATGAATTCTATAGCTCACCTTCCACTCGTTCAGTTGGATTTAATATTAACTTGAAATTTTAATGTCGCAAAATAATAAATATATGAAAAAGAATTTTTTAATAATAAATTTAGCGATACTAATGTTGTTAGTAACCTCTTGTAAAAAAGACTACTTTGACATTAATGTTGGCCCCGATGCCGCAACAAAAGTGGACCCTGAGTACTTATTGAATACTTCAGCAGTGAATTATGCAACAGAAAGAATGGCAGAAATTTATGGCACACGTTTATATGCTCAGACTTGGTTAGGCGGAACCTATAACGGCTGGGAAGATGAGATATTTATAGTTTCTCCTTTTACTGTTAATAATTTTTGGAGCACTACCTATACCAATACCTTAACCAACGCACAAAAAGCATTAGACCAATCTAAAGAGAAATTCTCTAATCCAGATAACGCTATTGCTCAGATAAACGTTTGGAAAGCATTTGTATTCTATAATACCACGATGCTTTGGGAAGATGTTCCATTTACAGAAGTTGGACAAATTGAATCTATCGTAGCACCTAAATACGACAAACAACAAGTTGTATTAGAAGGCGTACTTCAGTTATTAAATGATGCAATTGCTAAATTTAGTACGTCTAACGCCGAAGCACTGAAAGACCCTTGGTTTGCAGGAAATATTTCTAAATGGCAAAAAACTGCTAAAGCATTGAAATTAAAAGTCTTAATGACAATGGTAGATGCAGACCCAAGTAAATCCGCAGATATTTCTGCTTTAATAGCAGCAGGAGGACTGATGGCAGACAATTCAGATAATTGGAAATTTCAATTTATAAATGAATCAGGCAAAAAAAATCCTATTTGGTACATTGTTGAAAAATACTACGGTAGCAAACAAGAAGCTTGGTTAGCATCAAATGTAGTTCTAAATTTATTACAATCAGACAGTGATCCAAGATTAGATAAATTCTATACCATCGGAGATGCTTCATCCGATTACGTAGGTATTGATCCTAATGAAGATTTTAACGACATAGATGAAATCTCTTATGTTAGCGAAGGAATTATCAATGGAGGATACCCTGACTATATGATGACCTTTTCAGAACAAGAATTACTGGTAGCAGAAGCTATTCAGAGAGGATTTGCTTCTGGTGATGCAGATGTAAAATATATTAGTGGTCTGAAAGCTTCTTTGTCACACTATGGTGTTGCTTCTGGAGATGCAAATAGCTTTGTAGCAGGTTTACCAGCGCTCTCTACATTGTCAAGCACGGATGCATTAAACGAAATCCATAAACAACAATACCTAAACTTATTTGACAGAACTGTAGATCCTTGGATTCAATGGAGAAGAGCAGAATATCCTATCTTAACTCCTCCGGTAGATGCATCTATATCTGATATCATTAGAAGACTTCCGTATTCACCTAGAGAACAGTCAAGTAATGCCAATGCATTACCGAATCAACCATTAGATAAAAAAATGTGGTTTGACCTTTAAAAGAAATTATTATGAAAAATATAACGAAAATTATTTTAGCTTTAACTGCAATTTTAACCTTTTCTTGTAGCAAAGATGATAAAGGAAAGGTAGATATGGGAGAATTTTACGGACCATACATTTACTTTAATAGTGCAAGCGCACAAACAGTAACTGCTGGAGGCGCAGAAGCAAAAATTCCAGTAACAATATATATACCAGTTTGGAAAGACTTTGATGTTCAATACGAATTAAGAGGAAATTATAACCTATCTGGGTCATATACTGTTACAGCAGGCAACAGAGCAGATGCTATTTCATTAACAGTACCTTTAGATCCTAGTATAACAACAACCGTAGTTGATACATTATATCTAATTTCTGCCACCAATGGTGTGAAAATTGGAAGACAGAATGTGCCTTCAAATAATATTATCAAAAAACTAATAAAAATAGTACACTAATTTTAGTATTATTATAGGCACTTGTTATAAAATCCCCACTTGAGAGTGGGGATTTTTAATTAATCAAAATTCAACTTATAATACAATCACCTTTCTTTTGCTTAACACACATTTAATTTAATGTCACTTCAAATATTCCTCAATATAATCGTATATTTGCAACGCAATTTTACTCAGTGTTGAATAAAAATCAAATAATAGCATTATTTACAGCAGTTTTACTGTTTTTCAGTTTTTCTGTAAAAGCCGAAGGAATCGATACTACGGCACATGAAGAGCATAAAGGCGATGCCGCCTCGGTAGTGGTGGAGCATATTATGAACCACATTGCAGATGCCAACGAAAATCACTTAGGAACTATCGGTGAGGGAGAAAATGAAAAACACATCAGCCTTCCATTACCTTGTATTATATACAATAAAACAACCGGCAGCTGGTCGATGTTTATGTCTTCAGTTTTTCACCATGCTGCAGATGGAACACACGATGGATATAAGATGATGCACGGCCGTGTGGTAGATGCACAATCCGGCGATAGAGCAAATCTTATAGACTTATCAATCACTAAGAACGTATTAAACATGTTGCTTGGTTTCCTTATCCTTACTTTAGTATTTTTTGCAGTAAAAAAAGCATACGACAAACGTCCAGGTCAAGCACCCAAAGGACTTCAAGGGTTTATCGAACCTTTTATTGTATTTTTGGTAGAAGAAATAGCCGAACCAAATATTGGCAAACAGTATCAAAAGTATTTACCTTATTTAATTACGGTTTTCTTCTTTATTTTAATTAATAACTTACTAGGATTGATTCCATTTTTGGGGAGCATCAATTCATCTGGAAATATATCTTTCACTTTGGTATTGTCCATCTGTACATTATTAGTAGTTAATATAAATGGAAATAAACACTACTGGCAACATATATTTGCTATGCCAGGCGTTCCGAAATGGGTGTTATTAATTTTAACCCCTGTAGAATTGATGGGTGTTTTGTTAAAGCCAGTTGTATTAATGTTGCGTTTATTCGGCAATATTTCAGGTGGTCACATCACGGTGTTGGCAATTACAGGATTAATATTCATCATGGGTGATTTAGGAAAAAGTGTGGCAGGAGCAACTACAGGTGGTTTAATTGCATTCCCAATTTTACTATTTGTGAATGCATTAGAATTATTTGTAGCATTTTTACAAGCATATATATTTACATTGTTATCAGCTATCTACATTGGCTCTGCCATTGAAGAGCATCATGCAGAAGAACATCATTAATTAATTTAAATAAACAAACTTAAAAAATTTCAATTATGACAGGTCCAATTTCAGCAATCGGCGTAGGTTTTGCAGCAATCGCAGCAGGATTAGGAATCGGTTTAATCGGTAGCAGCGCAATGTCAGGTATTGCTCGCCAACCAGAGGCAACAAACCAAATTAGAGGTGCTATGATTTTAGCAGCAGCATTAGTAGAAGGAGTTGCTATCGTAGGTATGGTATTATCGTTCTTGATAAAATAATAAAAATTAATTTTTAACACCTTGTATTTTAATATAAGGATTAAAATCTAAGCGTATGCTATTAGGATTTGATGCGTTGTCGCTTTTGACACCGGATTTAGGTTTAATTATTTGGACTACAGTAGTATTCCTTATCTTTTGGCTTTTAGTAGGCAAGTTTGCTATCAAGCCAATTGCTAAAGCTATTAAAGATAGAGAGCAAACCATTACGGATGCATTAGCTTCTGCTGAAAAAGCAAAAGAAGATATGCAACAGTTGCAATCTGACAATGAGGCTTTATTAAAAGAAGCAAGAGAAGAAAGTGCCAAAATACTAAAAGAAGCTAAAGAGGTAAAAGAATCAGTTATCGCTGACGCGCATACTAAAGCTAAAGAAGAAGCAGCCAAAATAGTGGCTTCTGCTAAAGTAGAAATTGAAGCACAGAAAAAAGCAGCATTAGCAGAAGTAAAATTAGAAGCTGGTAAATTGTCTTTAGAAATAGCTCAAAAAGTAATAGGTCGTGAGTTGGATTCAACGAAAGACCAACAAACTTATATTAATTCATTAGTAGATAAATTGAACTAATGTCAGCAGAAAAAGTAGGAAAAAGATATGCAAAAGCATTATTTGACGAGGCGGTACAATCCGGCTCGTTAGATAACGTTTATGTTGATTTAAACTTATTGAATAATGCATTAAACTCCAGTAAAGAGTTAAAATCAATGTTCAAGAGCCCGGTTATTCCTATCCAAAAGAAGCAGACAATAACCACTCAAATCTTTAGTGGTAAAATTGGTTCAATTACTGAAAAATTTCTTCAATTACTGTTAGCTCATAATAGAGAAACTTATATATCAGATATTATAAAAGCTTTTTTTCATTTATACAACGAAGAAAAAGGAATATCAGAAGTAACCGTTACAACAGCAGTAGATTTAGACACGAATAGCGAAGAAAAAATCAGTCGATTTATTAAAGAAAAATCAGGCTATCCAAATGTCAAAATCAATAAGAAAACAGACCCATCTATCATGGGTGGTTTCATCGTTGACTTTGGTGGAAAGTTGTATGATAATTCTGTGAAATATAAATTGAATAGGATAAAAAAAGAAATTTCAATTCAATGATAAATGTTGAATGTTTAATGATAAATACATTGTTAAACATTTTCATTCATCATTCATCATTAAAAATTAAACATTAATAAAAATGGTAGAAGTAAGACCGGATGAAATATCAGCAATACTCCGTCAGCAATTAGGAAACGTATCTACAGAAGCACAATTAGAAGAAGTAGGAACGGTACTCCAAGTAGGGGATGGTATTGCGCGCGTGTACGGATTATCACAAGTAAAAGCTGGAGAATTAGTAGAATTCTCTAACGGCATGAAAGCTATTGCATTAAACCTTGAAGAGGATAATGTAGGAGTTGTATTAATGGGTGCTTCTGACGAAATTAAAGAAGGAGATAGCGTAAAACGTACCGGATTAATCGCTTCTTTAAAAGTAGGCGAAGGTATGTTGGGACGTGTAGTGAATACACTTGGTCAACCGATAGACGGCAAAGGCCCTATTAGTGGAGAATTGTATGAAATGCCTTTGGAAAGAAAAGCTCCAGGGGTAATCTATCGTCAGCCAGTAACGGAACCATTACAAACGGGTATTAAATCTATTGATGCAATGATTCCAATTGGTCGTGGTCAGCGTGAGTTAATTATTGGTGACCGCCAAACGGGTAAAACTGCGATTGCTATTGATACTATTATCAATCAAAAAGAATTTTACGAAAGAGGGGAGCCTGTATTTTGTATCTATGTAGCGTGCGGTCAAAAAGCATCTACTGTGGCAAATATTGCTCAAACTTTAGAAGAAAACGGTGCAATGCCATATACGGTAATCGTTGCAGCTAATGCATCTGACCCTGCTCCAATTCAATTTTATGCACCATTTGCGGGAGCTGCTATCGGAGAATTTTTCCGTGATACAGGTCGTCCGGCATTAATCGTTTATGATGATTTATCCAAACAAGCAGTGGCGTATAGAGAGGTTTCTTTATTATTGAAAAGACCTCCAGGACGTGAAGCATATCCGGGTGACGTATTCTATTTACACTCTCGTTTATTAGAACGTGCCGCTAAAGTAATCAATAATGATGCTATTGCTGCTACTATGAATGACTTACCTAACTCTTTGAAAGGAATTGTAAAAGGAGGTGGTTCATTAACGGCATTGCCAATTATTGAAACACAAGCAGGAGACGTTTCAGCCTATATTCCAACCAATGTAATTTCTATTACAGACGGTCAAATTTTCTTGGAAGCTAATTTATTCAACGCAGGGGTTCGTCCGGCTATCAACGTAGGTATTTCTGTATCTCGTGTGGGTGGTAATGCCCAAATTA
>ERZ724527.1096-NODE-1096-length-12763-cov-3.691533_pt1 | contig 12763 bp, 13 predicted proteins | sample MGYA00376060_ERZ724527 | MGnify/ENA primary metagenome ERZ724527 (study PRJEB28724, sample SAMN07190886) | activated sludge metagenome | isolation source: activated sludge of sewage treatment plant in Hong Hong | place: USA: Christiansburg, Virginia | collected...
CCCGATATTGGCACGACTTTTGCGCTTAGCTTGCCCTGTGTCTTCCAAAGTCAGGTAGTTTGTCCATGCGCACCACAGTACAACGTGTTACGAGGGGTCTCGTTCTTGCAGGCTTGTTTGCTGCTGCAATGGTCAGCGCACAAACACCGGCGCCAACAAGCCCTGAAGCGGTGCCGCAATCTGCGATGGTGCTCACCCCTACGCCAGCCCTCGACGCCACACCATCGGTGGCTGCGCCCGCAGCGCCTGCCGCAGCAGCGCCTGTGGCTGTCCCTGCCCCACCTCCTGCATTGACGCGTCCTGGCCTGGTTTCTGTTGACGCTATCAACGCCGCCGACACAAGTTGGATGATGACGTCGACGGCACTGGTGCTCCTGATGACTTTGCCCGGTATTGCCTTGTTTTATGGCGGCATGGTGCGCAAAAAAAGTGTGGTCAACACCATGGCAAGTGTGGTGGCCATCGCAGCCTGGGTGAGTCTGCTTTGGTTTGCTGTGGGCTACTCGTGGGCCTTCACACCGGGTAGCAGCTGGCTGGGTGGTGGGGAACGCCTTTGGTTTGCGGGAATGGAGTACGTGAAATCGGGTGGGATGGTGGCGGTGAGCCATATTGCGCCGCAGATTCCGGAGTCGGTTTACGCCATGTTCCAGCTGACGTTTGCCATCATCACTGCAGCCTTGGTGGTGGGCGCGTTTGTGGAGCGGATGAAGTTCGCCGCCATGTTTGTCTTTATTGGCTTGTGGACTGTGTTGGTGTATGCCCCCATTGCGCATTGGGTATGGGAGCCGGGCGGTTGGTTGGCTCAAATGGGTGCGCTCGATTTTGCGGGCGGTTCAGTGGTGCACATCAATGCCGGTGTGTCGGGCTTGGTGGTGGCCTATATCCTGGGCCCGCGCCGTGGTTATGGTCGCGAGGCGTTCGAGCCTTTCAACTTGGGCCTCACCATGGCGGGCGCGGGTCTGTTGTGGGTGGGCTGGTTTGGATTCAATGCCGGTTCTGCCGTGGCGGCTGATGGCCGTGCAGGCCTTGCGATGGCCGTGACCCATATTGCAGCCGCAGCGGGGGCGATGGCGTGGATGGGCGGCGAGTGGCTGCTTCGGGGCCGTCCCTCCTTGTTGGGTTTGTGTTCTGGACTGGTCGCTGGTTTGGTGGCCATTACGCCGGCCGCCGGGTTTGTGACACCACGCTCGGCACTGATGATCGGCTTGATCGCAGGCTTTGCTTGCTATTGGGGTGCCACGGGCCTCAAGCGCATGTTGCGCGCTGACGATTCGCTGGATGTGTTTGGAGTGCACGGCATCGGCGGCATTGTGGGCTCTTTGCTCACCGGTGTTTTTGCGAGCAAAACGGTGGCTGATGTAGAGGGCAGCGTGGCGATTCAGGCCCTCAGCATCGGCGCTGTGGTGCTCTACAGCCTCGTGGTGACCACGCTCCTGCTTTTGTTGGTGCATTGGGCGATTGGCTTGCGAGTCGACGAACAATCAGAGCTCGATGGGTTGGATCTGTCCCAACACCGTGAGCGCATAGGTACCTGACAGAAACCGGAAAGGACTCCATCATGCGAATCAGTGAAAAAATTGCCATTGCCGCGCACTTGCACGTGCTGTTGCGACGCAAAACAGGTCGCGTGACAGACACAGAGTGGATGGCGCTCAATCAGGACTATGCGGCTGAGATCGTCCGCTTTGCACGGACCAAGGCCATAGAAGATGGGCACCCGGAGCTGACGGAATGGGCCGACAAACTAGAGAAGGCCACGGTGGATGACCCTGGCCGTGCGCCTGTCTTGGCGCCCCACCCACCTGCGGCCCAGGCGCGAGCTGTGCCAGATGCTGTGCAGGAGCACGAGGGCGGCTTCTTCCAGTCGGTGTTTGGTGAATCAGGTTTTGCCGACTCCGGAACTGGCGGGCGTGGTGCGCGTGTGGCGCGTGACCCCAAGGCCCCACGTTATGTCGGCGGTATCCGCTGACCCCATCACGCACCCGCGCCTTGTCGCGGATCAGCTGTTGGCGCTGATGATCCAGGCGGCCGCTTTTTCGGCCATCATGAGTGTCGGCGCGGTGGTATTGCTACTGGTGAGGGTGGGCATGGCCCCCGCATCGACTACGCGCAAGCCTGCCACGCCACGCACCCGCATTTGACTGTCGAGCACGGCCATGGGGTCGTCATCCTGGCCCATTCGGGTAGTGCCGACCGGGTGGAAGATGGTGGTGGCAATGTCGCCCGCCAAACGGGCCAGTTCGTTGTCGGTCTGGAACTGCGTGCCAGGCTTCCACTCTTCGGGCTTGTATTGGGCCAAGGCAGGTTGGGCCGCAATGTGGCGTGTCACGCGCAGGGAATCAGCGGCCACCTTGCGGTCTTCGGGCGTGCTGAGGTAGTTGGGCGCAATGGCGGGCGCATCTTCGAACTTGGGGCTGCGAATGTGCACCGTGCCCCGGCTAGTGGGGTTGAGGTTGCAGACGCTGGCGGTGAAGGCCGGGAAGCTGTGCAATGGCGAACCGAACGCATCCAGGCTGAGTGGCTGCACGTGGTATTCGAGATTGGGGTGCGGCTGGTCGGCCGAGCTGCGGGTGAATGCCCCCAACTGCGACGGCGCCATGCTCATGGGGCCGCTGCGCGACAGGGCATATTCCAACCCGATCTTGGCCTTGCCCCACAGCGAGTTGGCCAGCGTGTTGAGCGTGGTGACACCTTGCACCTTGAACACTGCACGGATCTGCAAATGGTCTTGCAGGTTGGCACCCACACCGGGGGCGTCATGCGCTACCGCAATGCCGTGCTGCTGCAAAAGCGCGGCTGGGCCAATGCCCGAGAGTTGCAAGATTTGCGGCGACCCAATGCTGCCCGCGCTGAGGATGACTTCGCGGGACGCATGGGCCGTCACCATCTCTTTGCCGTTCCACACGTTCACACCGGTACAGCGCTTGCTGCCGTCAGGCTGCGCCTCCACAAGCAAGCGCGACACCTGTGATGAAGTCCACACCTCGAAGTTGGGGCGCTCATAGCAGGTGGGCCGCAAAAAGGCTTTGGCGGTGTTCCAGCGCCAGCCACTCTTTTGGTTGACTTCGAAGTAGCCGACACCCTCATTGGTGCCACGGTTGAAGTCGTCGGTGGCGGGGATACCCGCTTGCTGTGCCGCGAGCGCAAAGGCATCGAGCACGTCCCAGCGCAGGCGCTGCTTCTCGATGCGCCACTCGCCTGTGCTGCCGGTGGACAGGTTGCCGTGTAGTTTTTTGAAGTCGGGCTGAACACCTTCGGGTTCGTCCAGACGCCAGTGGTCTTCATGGCGCTTGAAGTCGGGCAGCACCGCATTCCATCGCCACTCGGGGTTGCCCGTGAGGTCGGCCCAATGGTCGTAGTCACGCGCCTGGCCCCGCATGTAAATCATGCCGTTGATGCTGCTGCAACCGCCCAGTGTTTTGCCTCGGGGGTAGAGCAGGGCGCGACCGTTCAGGCCCGCGTCGGCTTCGGTTTTGTAGCGCCAGTCGGTGCGCGGATTGCCAATGCAGTACAGGTAACCCACGGGGATGTGAATCCAGTGGTAATCATCTTTGCGCCCCGCCTCGATCAGCAGCACGCGCTTGCTGGGGTCTGCCGACAAGCGATTGGCCAGCAGGCAACCTGCTGTGCCAGCGCCGACGATGATGTAGTCGAAGGTGGGGGCTGTCATTTGGCGGTGGGCATGACAAATTCTGCGCCCTTGGCGATGCTTTCAGGCCAGCGCTGCATGATGCTTTTTTGCTTGGTGTAGAAGCGAACGCCTTCTTCGCCATAAGCGTGCATGTCGCCAAACAGGCTTTTCTTCCAGCCGCCAAAGCCATGCCAGGCCATGGGCACAGGGATAGGCACGTTGATGCCCACCATGCCCACTTGCACGCGGCGACCAAATTCGCGCGCCACATTGCCGTCGCGGGTGAAACAGCTCACACCGTTGCCGAACTCGTGGGCGTTGACCAAGTGCAGCGCCTCGGCAAAATCTTTCACGCGCACGCAGCTCAGCACGGGGCCGAAAATCTCTTCCTTGTAGATTTTCATGTCGGGGGTGACGTGGTCAAACAGCGTGCCCCCCATCCAAAAGCCGTTGTCGCAGCCTTTGCCCGCGCTGGTGCCAGTAAAGCCACGGCCATCCGAGACCAGTGTGGCGCCTTCTTTCACGCCTTGCTCGATGTAGCCCGTGATGCGCTGGTGCGCGGTGGCGGTGACGATGGGGCCCATCTCGGCGTCCAGCTCGGTGCCGTTTTTGACCTTGAGTGTCTTGGTACGCTCGGCCAGCATGGGCACCAACTTGTCGGCCACATCGCCCACCATCACGGCCACACTGATGGCCATGCAGCGCTCGCCCGCCGAGCCGTAGGCACTGCCAATCAGGGCGTCCACGACTTGATCGAGGTCGGCATCGGGCATGACCACCATGTGGTTCTTGGCGCCGCCCAGGGCTTGCACGCGCTTGCCATGGTGGGCACCGGTTTCGTAGATGTAGTTGGCAATGGGGGTCGAGCCCACAAAACTCACGGCCTTCACATCCGGGTGCACCAACAGGGCATCTACCGCCACCTTGTCACCCTGGACCACGTTGAACACACCATCCGGCAAGCCCGCCTGTTGGAGCAGCGCGGCAATCAACAACGAAGGCGTAGGGTCGATAGGGCTGGGTTTGAGCACAAAGGTGTTGCCTGCGGCAATGGCCACCGGGAACATCCACATGGGCACCATGACGGGGAAGTTGAAGGGTGTTACGCCCGCCACCACACCCAGGGGCTGGCGCAGTGTCCAGTTGTCCATGTCAGTGGACACCTGGTCGGTGAAGTCGCCCTTGAGCAACTGGGGAATGCCGCAAGAGAATTCGACGATGTCGATGCCGCGCGACACCTCGCCTTGGGCATCGGTGAACACCTTGCCGTGCTCGGCGGTGATGGCGTGGGCCAGCTTGTCGCGGTTCTGGTTCAGCAGCTCCAAAAACTTGAACATCACCCGCGCCCGGCGAATGGGGGGCGTGTCGGCCCAGGCGGGGAAGGCGGCTTGGGCAGACGCGACAGCGGCATCGACTTCGGCACTGCTGCCTAACGCGACCTGGCCGGTGACGTTGCCCGTGGCAGGGTTGAACACATCGGCGCGACGGCCGCTCTGGCCCGGCGCCACACGGCCATTGATCCAGTGCTCGATGGAGGTGGCGGCGGGGGAGGTGGGGGATTTGTCGGGGGCGTTCATGGCAGGTCCTTGCGAATAGTGGCGACAAGTCTATGCCTGGCCCCGCGCTTTGAAAAGACCGGATTTGTGATTACATTGTTCTGATTATTGAACAATAGGCCTTGATGCCCTACACGCCATGTCTGCTGCTCCCACCGCATTCGCCGACCTGCACCTGCTGACCGTGTTGGCACAAACCCGAAGCTACACCCAGGCGGCGCGTCGGCTTGGCGTATCCAAGGCTTCGGTCAGCATGCGCATTGCCGAACTGGAGCGGACTGCTGGCATGCCCCTGGTGCGCCGCACCACACGGTCTGTGGGCCTGACCGAAATAGGGCAACAGTTGGTGGACGACACCCAGGTTGCTTTCCAGCGTATTGACCAAAGTTTTGCCCGCATCAAGGATTTGGCGGGTTCGCCGCGCGGGCTGGTGCGCGTCACAGCCCCGTGGCGCTGGGCCGCCAACACATCGCCGCCACCTTGCCCGCGTTTTTTGCTCGCTACCCCGAGGTGCGCATCGAGCTGGACCTGAACGACCGTTTGGTGAATCTGACGCAAGAAGGGTTTGATCTGGCCATTCGACACACCCAAACGGCGCCCGACACCCATGTGGCCTGGGTGCTGCGCGAATCCCGCTCGCTGCTGGTGGCCAGTACGGCTTATTTGCGCGAACACGGCACGCCCGCTAAGCCGGCCGACTTGGCGCAACACGCCTGTTTGCTTTACTTGCGTGACGCGGGCGCCCAAAGCTGGACCTTTGAGCGCACAGTGCCCCGCAAACCTGCCGAGCGGGTGGTGGTGCCTGTGAACGGGCCGCTGCGTGCCAACAACAGCGAGGTGCTGCGTGAGGCTGCGCTGGCGGGCTTGGGCATTGGTTTGTTGCCTGACTTTAGCGCCGCCACCTACCTGGGCCCCAAGCAGTTGGTGCCTGTGCTGGCGCAGTGGCGACCACTTGGTTTTTTTGGGGAGCGCATTTACGCCATTCGCCCTTGGGCGCCCCAGGTGCCGCGAGCGGTGCAGTTGCTGGTGGATCACTTGCGGCTGAGTTTGGCGGCTTAGTGCCTGTTCACACGATTGTTGCTCGCGGTGAGTCTGCGCTCGCTTTTCCAGCCGGCGGGCACCTTCACCGGCAGGGTTAACAGAATTTGCGCCATGCCTTTACCCAGCGGATCATTGCGCAGGCTGGCCATTCCGCCACCGTCCAATGCCTGCTCGCAGACAAAGTTCATGGCGTGTATTCCTGGCAGGTCGTAGCGGGTGACTTTGCCTTTCACGAGATGGGCCAGCCACTGAGCCACGCGCGCTTCGGTGAGCTGTTCGCGCAGCAGGGGCAGCCACTCGGGGCGGCGGGCGATGATGCCGATGTTGGAGGTATTGCCCTTGTCGCCGCTTCGGGCCCAGGCGAGCTGGATGAGGGGCACTTCGATGTCGTCCGTTTGGGCATAGCCTGGCGAAGCCTGCAGTCCTTCGGCAGGCTCAGCCCGAACGGCTTGCAGGGTTGCGGCCACCGGTACGACCACCGCGTGCAGCACCCCCTCCATTTCCACGACAGGCTGAAGCCGCGCCTTGTCCAGCAAGAAGGCAAACTGCTTGATGCAGGGCGAGGCACTGGGTCGACCGGCCGCGCCGGTGGTGCCGGGAGACCAACTGGTGCCTGCAGGGGCGATCTCTCGGGCAAAGATTTCCAGTGCGGCTTTCACGGGGTGCATGACCGCCAGGTGCAGAACTGCTTCGCGCACATGAGATGTGGCGGCGTGGGGGCCAAAGTTGCCCGCCTCGCTGCCCAGCACTTCGATGTGGGTGCGGCTGTAGTCCGGCAGGCCCAGTTGGGTGAACAGGCCACGCGTGCGGGCCAGGATGGCTTCGCCTGTTCGGCGGGCTTTGGCCGCTGCATCCACGCCGACGATGGTGAGTTGCGCGGTGCACCGAAAGCCGTCCATGTAGGTGGAAGACACCTTGTAGCCCGGCCCCGGTGCGCTGCCGCGCGCGCCCTGCACCGCCACGCGGTGCGCTCCCACTTGCGTGAGTTGCACCTGGGTGAAGTCGCACACCACGTCGGGCAACAGGTAGTGCGCGGGGTCGCCAATTTCATACAGCACCTGCTCGGCAATCACGGCGCAGCTGACCAGCCCACCAGTGCCGGGCGGCTTGCCCACTACAAAGTGGCCGTCGGCATGGCATTCGACGACGGGGTAGCCCATGTTCGGCCAGTCGGGCACGTCTTGCCAGTCGGTGTGCAGGCCACCAGTGGCTTGGCAGCCGCATTCGATGATGTGTCCGGCCAGGCTGGCTTGGGCCAGCCTATCGTAGTCATCCGCAGCCCAGTCAAATTCATGCATCAGCGCGCCCAGGGTGACGGCACTGTCCACGCAACGCCCGGTCACCACGATCTGCGCGCCTTCGTCCAGTGCGCGCTTCACCGGCAACGCGCCAAGGTAGGCGTTGGCCGTGAGCACCTTTTCGGGCAATGGTGCCCCGCTTTGCAGCTCGCGCACGTCTTCGCTGTGCAGTGCTGGCAGCAGAGGCAGGACATCGTCGCCAAGCACTACCGCCACTTTGACGGTCACGCCTTGCTCTGCTGCGAGTGCCTGGATGGCACGAGCGCAGGCTTGCGGGTTAACGCCGCCCGCGTTGCTGATGACGCGGATGTTCCTGTCCACCACGTCTTTCAGGATGGCTTTGAGCGTGACGGCCACAAAGTCGGTGGCGTAGCCCAGTTCGGGGTTTTTGCTGCGCGCCGCGGCCAGCAACGACATGGTGAGCTCAGCCAGGTAATCGAACACCAGGTAGTCCACTTGGCCATGCGCCACCAGTTGCGGCGCCGCTACGCTGCTGTCGCCCCAGAAGCCCGAAGCGCCACCAATTCGCACCACTTTGCCACTCAAGTCTTTGCTGTCAGCCATGCTCATTGGCCCGTCCATACCGGTGGCCGCTTCTGCTGGAAAGCGGCCTGGCCTTCTTTGGCGTCTTCGGTCAGGGTGAACAGGGCAATCTGGCTTTCGGTGAAGCTCATGCTTTCTTCAAAGGCCATGCTCTCAATTTTCTTCATGGTGTACAAACCGCGGCGAATGGCGGCTGGTGATTTGTCGAGCAGGCGCGCCAGCAGCCAGTCGAGCTTGGCGTCCACGTCATCGTCCACATAGTTCACCAGGCCGTATTCCAGTGCTTCGGCAGAGGTGAGGGGTTCACCGGTCAGGCACATCTCGGCCAGACGGCGGCGGGGCACCAGATGTTGCAGCACACTCAGCACTTGGGCCGGGAACACGCCTACCTTGACCTCGGGCAAACCAAAGATGGCGTGGCGCGCGGCCACTGCCATGTCGCACATGGCCAGCAAGCCCATGCCCCCGGCCATGCAGGCGCCGTTGACGCGGGCTACCAGCGGCACGTTGCTGGCTTTCACCACGCGCAGCAGTTGCGCCAGGTGACCGAGGGGCTCAGAGTAGTCGGTGGTGAATGCGTTCGCGGATTGCAAGTCGGCCCCCGCACAAAAGGCCTTGCTGCCTGCGCCGGTGATGACGATGGCGCGCACACTGCGGTTGGTTTGGGCCGCCGTGATGGCCTGGGCCATTCCCGCCAGCACCGCATGGCTCATGGCATTGCGACGGGCTTCGCGCTGGATGGTGAGCCACAGCACAGCGCCGCGCTGTTCAACTTGCAAATCGGGGGTGGGGTCGCTCATCGCAGGTCCTTGGCAATCTCGATCAGGCATTTATACAACGCGCTGTCCAGCTTGCACTGTCGCGCCTGTAGCGCGTGCACCACCCCCCCTTGAGTAGGGGCTGTGCACGCGGCTGGCTGGCGGTACCATGTGCACCTTTGGTTTGACATGATCGATTCACGCCCTCGTATTGACGCACCCGCTGCCACTGGCAGCGCGCCAGCGTGCTTGCGCGGGCGGTGGACAGCCGGGCAATTTGGCCTTGCGGGTGTGGTGACCTCGGCCATGCGTGAACTGGCCGGTGTGCGCGCTGACAGCGCTTGGGACCTGCGTGAGGCGCAGCTGGACCATATTGGCGCACAAATGCTCTGGAACCACTGGGGCTGCCAGTGGCCTGCACAGGTGCACGCCTCTGCAGGCCAACGCGCCATGCTGGAGCGAGTGGCGCGTTTTACTCAAGGGCTGCCTGTGCCTGCCCCGCGCACTTGGGCGGACCGTATCGATGACATGGGCGCCAAAGTGTTGGTGCTTGTGAGTCACGTGCGTGGCTTTGTGCGTCTGTTGGGCCAATTGGCCATCAACCTGGGGCGGCTGGCCCGTGCACCGAGCCAGGGGCCGTGGCGCGATGTGTCGGGCCACCTCTATCGAATCGGCGGGTCCGCATTGCCCATCACGGCACTGGTGGGGTTTTTGATTGGCGTGGTGTTGGCGTACCTGATGTCGCAACAATTGCAGCAGTTCGGTGCAGATGCCTTCATTGTGGACATTTTGGGCGTGTCGCTGATCCGCGAATTGGGCCCCATGCTGGCGGCCATCCTGATTGCGGGGCGCTCGGGCTCGGCCATCACCGCACAGATTGGTGTGATGCGCGTGACAGAAGAGCTGGATGCCATGCGCGTCATGGGTATTTCGCAAGGCTACCGACTGGTGATGCCGCGCGCCATCGCGTTGGCACTGGCCATGCCCTTGATCAGTGTCTGGACCACGCTGGCAGCACTGATGGGCGGCATGTTGTCGGCAGACTTGGTCATGGGCATCACGCCGCAGTATTTCTTTAATGCCATGCCGCAGGCGGTGAGCATCAGCAACTTGTATCTGGCATTGTCGAAGTCGGTGGTGTTTGGGGTGCTGATCGCCCTGGTGGGCTGCCACTTTGGCCTGCGCGTCAAGCCCGACACCCAGAGTCTGGGGGAGGGCACCACGGCCTCGGTGGTCACCGCCATCACTGCCGTGATTCTGGTGGATGCCCTTTTTGCCGTGCTGTTCAGCGACGTGGGCATATGAGCAGCGCCGCCAAACCCTATATTGACATCCGCCAACTGTGGACCGAGTTCAACACGCCCGAACGCGTGGTTGTGGTGCATCAAAACCTGGACTTGCAAGTCCATCAGGGCGAAATTGTTTCGCTGGTGGGCGGCTCGGGTACGGGCAAGACGGTGCTGTTGCGGCAAATTCTGGGGCTGGAGATGCCGTCACGCGGCCACATTGAGGTGTTGGGCCAGGCGCCGTCCAAGCTGGCTGAACGGGGTGCCGCCAACCGCATGGGCATGTTGTTTCAGCATGGCGCGCTGTTCTCGGCCTTTACCGTGTTGGACAACATCGCCTTCCCGCTGCGCGAACTCAAAACGCTGCCCGCGGCGCTGATTCGCGATGCTGCCATGGTCAAGCTGCAAATGGTGGGCCTCAAGCCCGATGACGCCAGCAAAATGCCAAGCGACCTTTCGGGTGGCATGATCAAGCGCGTGGCCCTTGCGCGCGCGCTCATCATGGACCCGCCGTTGCTGCTGCTGGACGAGCCCACAGCCGGGTTGGACCCCGAGAGCGCCGACAGCTTTGTGACGCTGCTGCGCTCGCTGCACGCCGAGCTGGGGCTGACCGTGGTGATGGTCACCCATGACCTGGACACCTTGTTTGAGCTCAGCACCCGCGTGGCTGTGCTGGCCGACAAACGGGTAGTGGTGGCCGCGCCGCCGCGCGAAGTGGTGAACTTTGATCACCCTTTTGTGCAGCATTACTTTTTGGGCGAGCGGGGACGGCGGGCCATGGCCTTGCTCCACCCCGCCACATAGACGAGAAGAGGGAGCGAAAGGCAAGACATGGAAAACAAAGCGCATGCATTGGCCGCAGGGCTGTTTGTGTTGTTGGCCACTGCCCTTTTGGCAGGGCTGGCCACGTGGCTGACGCGCGACCAGGGGCAGTACGATGTGTACGAGGTGTCCACACGCGAAGCTGTGGCGGGTCTTCAGTTGCAAGCCCCTGTGCGTTATCGGGGCGTCAATGTGGGCAAAGTGGCTGACATCCAGTTTGACCCCAGTCACCGTGGCAACGTGTTGTTGCGCCTCCTGGTGGACCAGAGCGCACCCATGAACAAATCGACTTTTGCCACACTCAGCTATCAAGGTGTGACGGGCTTGGCCTTTGTGCAACTGGACGATGCCGGGGCAAGTGCTGAAGCCCTGCAAACCCGCAGCGAAACGCCCACACGCATCCCCATGCGACCCGCCTTGCTGGGGCAATTGGCCGAGCGGGGCCAAAGCATTTTGAACAAGGTGGATGAGGTCGCTACCCGCGCCAGCGACACCTTGTCGCCAGACAATCAGAAACGCCTGGCCCGTGTGCTGGACGACGCGAGCTTGGCCGCCCAAAGCGTCACCGCATTGAGCACACGCATGCAAACCGTGCTGGACGCCCAGTTGGGGCCAGAGCGCGTCAACATTCCGGCTTTTGTGCAAGAGGCCGCCACCACGCTCAAAGCCCTGCAGTCCACCACCGAAAAAGCAGGCAAGGCGGTGGACGAGGCTGCTGCAACTGCCCGGCAGCTCACAGCCAAAGACGGCGCGCTGGAACGCATCAGTGAAAGCGCCACCGCACTGACTGGCGCCGCTGATGCTTTTAGCGCCAGCACGCTGCCCCGTGTCAATCAGGCCAGCGACGACACGGCGCGTGCCGCCAAGCAACTGGGCCGCGCGGCCAATGCGGTGAGCGACAACCCGCAACTGCTTATTTTTGGCAATAGTGCACTCAAGCCGGGGCCAGGTGAGCCCGGCTTTGCGGCACCGGGGGCCAAGCCATGAAGAATCAAAAGGCGGATTTCGCGATGAAAGAACTGAATCGTCCTTGGGTGGGCTTCAAATGGGGTCTGCTGGCCGCAGGGCTGGCCGTGCTGGCGGGATGTAGCCTGCCGACAGCGCCGGTGCAGCCAGCCACCTTTGACTTTGGTGCGACAGCAGCGCAGACATCCTCCGTGCCTGTACAGTCTGCCGCCACTGTGTTGCCCGCGCTGGCCGTGGCTGAAATTGACACCAGCTCTGCGCTGGACAGCACAGCCATGCTCTACCGCCTCAACTACCTGCAAGCCCATCAGTTGCAGCCCTACACCCTGGCGCGTTGGAGCGCGCCGCCTGCCCAATTGGTGCGCCAACGCCTGCGCGAACACTTGGGCCATAGCCGCACCGTGCTGAGCATGGGCGAGGCTGCCACCCTCAACCGTGCGGCGGCGACCACCGGCAACCGCCTGTGGGTGTTGCGCCTGGAACTGGAAGAGTTCAGCCAGCAGTTCGAATCGGCCACCCAAAGCCAGGGCGTTATTCGAGTGCGCGCCACCCTGAGCGAGAAAACCCCTGTGGGCGACCGCCTGCTGGGGCAGCGCGCCGTGACAGTGAGCCGGCCTGCTGCCAGCGCCGACGCGGCGGGTGGGGTGCTGGCTTTGACAGCTGCCACGGATGCGGCAGTGGCGGAGTTGGCGGGGTGGTTGGCCGGGCTGAAATAGGGATGGGGCAGCGATCCGCACAGCGGCGCAGCTTGGGGGTTAGGGCCTGTTCACACAGCTGTTGCCCGCGTTGAGTCTTCGCTCGCTCAGGCGCTTGCTTCGCGGCTGGGGCTGTGCGGCGGGGCTCACACTGTGGCGGTGGGCGC
>ERZ724527.1098-NODE-1098-length-12748-cov-10.499173_pt1 | contig 12748 bp, 8 predicted proteins | sample MGYA00376060_ERZ724527 | MGnify/ENA primary metagenome ERZ724527 (study PRJEB28724, sample SAMN07190886) | activated sludge metagenome | isolation source: activated sludge of sewage treatment plant in Hong Hong | place: USA: Christiansburg, Virginia | collected...
CCATTTCGGCAAGACACAGTTTCAAATCAAACCGTTGCTTAGCGCGAAAACGTTAGTAGGCATTTATAGACAGACATAATGAGCGTTAGAAACAAAATAATTTTATTCAGTAATCTAATTTGTCTTTTGACATTTGGACAAACTCCAAATGAATTTAAGAGTTTACTAAAAATATTAAAACCTAAGGCAATTCCGACTTGCTTCACTTATACACGTGACGAACAAATATATTTTGGTGCGGTTTATCATCTTGACACTGTTTCTGTAAAATATGACGACTCGACAAAACTGGAAATTCAAGAAGTTTATGAGACCACTAAATATAAAAAAGACCCAAAATTAAAGCTAAGTGAAAGTTTTATTGCAAAATATATCAATGCAGACACAGAATCCTTAAATGACACTGAAAATAACACAGACGACAATTCAACAAATACAAGTTACTATGCAATTAATTTAATTCTAAAAAATAAAAGCATTTACATAATAACTTATGAACGTATCTTTGCAAGCCAAGGTATACCAAGTTCGGAAAAAATTCTTTGTACATATAACTTAAATGGGAAATTAATTTCTAAAATTAAAGTTGCTTCTTTTATTTTTAGCGGGACAGGAACTGGAGAATCTGGCGCAAAAGTTCCTTGGTTTCCAATTCAAAAAAGCTGCATAGACAAAAACTTGACAGTTAAAGTAGACATTGGTAACGAATACAAAATAAGTGCTGACGGTAAAGTAGCACAAATAAAATAAACGCCTACTAACAGCACCTAAAACTTATGCGGGCGACATCAAAGCATTTGCAAATTCAAGGTCGCTCCGCGAAACGTATTTTCATTTTGCAAATGCCTAGAAACATAGTATCTTTATTTAAACATTTCGGTAGACATAGTTTCAAACCCCAAACAAAACAAGTCGCGAAAACGTTAGTGGCTATATAAAAAATAACCCACATTTTAATACTTTTGTATAGATGATAATTTTTAAAATAAATAATGGCGTGAAATATTTAAATTACTTCTTATTGTCGTGTTCCCTATTCTTAATAACTCCGAAAATAAATTCTCAGACTATTCCATCTGGAGATGTCCTAAAACTAGCAGGAAACATAGCAAATCAAATAAATAGGATTGGTGATGCAGCAAAGGCTAGATATGCTGAAAATATAGATAATCCTTACATACCAATAAAAACAAATAGTCAATACACTTTGGAAACGGTAAAGGAAAAATTGACTCTTGCTTTGAAGAAATATGTAAATTATTATTTTGCTTCAAAAGTGCCAGCTTACAGAAATCTTAAAACAAATCTTACCTACAAAAAGATTTCTAATCCAAAAGTTACGGATGATTACATGTTTTTCACAGCTGATAAGGTCAAGACTTCAAATGATACAATTTGCATCCGTTTTCAGGATATTGTAAACAGACAAATCATCTATTATGTAAAAATATCCGACAACGGGTTTTATACACCTTACGTTAAAATGGGTGAACATTTAATCACTTGTGGAGGGAAGGAAATGGCAGATTACATTTTTTTTATGCAACACCAATATGCCTTAAGATATTATCTAAAGGATTTGGAAAATTTTAAAATACTTGCTTCCAAATATCAAACGATGAGTGAAAAACCAGAAGTAAGTGAGGAACAGCGAAAATTGATTATTCAGGGCAATACCATGGCTGAAAAAATGTATTACGATGAAGCAATCCACTATTATGATATGGCCATTGCTATAAACGCAATTTCTAGTCCTAATAGCTATTACAATTATGCTTTGATAGCAGCCATTGCAGAAAAGTATGACTTAGCTATTCTGAATATGAAGAAGTATTTATTACTTATGCCAAATGCAGACGATACTCGAACAGCTCAAGATAAAATATACGAATGGGAAACATTCACCAAATAGAGTCGAATAAATAGAACACCTTCGTTTTTAGCTACTCTTACATGAAGTTTCACAGTATGCATCAATTGAAGCAATTCACATAACTTCCATTAAACAAAAAAGGCTGGAATGTTCTTCCAACCTTTTTTTAAAAATATAATTCTTTTTTAGTTTTTGTTTTTTACTGGTCTAAATGGATGAATCCAACTGATAAAAGGAGTAATTTTTCGTGTTTGAATCCACACTCTACCCTTTCCTTTAAAGTTACACACTAAGCCTTCGCCCGAAAAGAATAAGGATTTGTATCCACCAATACGATTAATGGTGTAGGTTAAACCTTCTGTAAAGGCAACAATGTGCCCTGTATCTACTACATAATCTCCTTCTACATCAATAGGAATAATACCGCCATAAGAGTTAAACCATAAATCGCCTTTGCCCGAGCATTTAATTAAAAAGAAACTTTCGCCTGAGAAAAAACCTTTAGTAAATCCTTGCCATTTAGTTTCTACCAACACCTCATCGCCTGAAGCAACAAAGGCAGTGTTTTGCAAATAAATAGTTTGATTATTTAAATACACATGTTCCATATCGCCCGGCGATGCTGGTGCAATTTGAATTTCGGCATTGCCATTTTTTGCTGTAAACTCATTAATAAAAATAGATTCGCCAGATAAGAAACGTTTAAAGCCTCCTTTGAATTTAGTTTTCATTTCTAAGTTAGTATCCATCGATGCCATAGCAGCTGCTTCTACTTTTAATTTTTTTCCATTCGGAATTTTTACGGTTAAAAAACCATAATCGGGTTTGCAATCAAATTTAAAATCGAAACCTTCTGTTGTAGTTGTTGTTTCCATGATTATCTTGGTTTAAGTTTAGGTCCAAGTGCTGAACCAAATGATGATGAATTATGAGATTGCACCCAAACGATGCCCTTTCCTTTAAATTTGCAAACTAGTCCTTCGCCGCCAAGTATCGAACTCATCCAGCTTTTTCCTGCCTTCGTTAAGCTAAATGCTAAGGTTTCTTCAAAAGCCACAATATGGCCAGCGTCCACAATGTGTTCTCCGTTTACTTGAATTTGATAAATAGCTCCAAATGAATTAAAAATAACCGTGCCTTGTCCAGATGCTTTTACCCAAAACATACTTTCTTTAGATACTAAATTTTTAAAGCCTTGCCAGCTTGCATCTATACTAACGTTTTCGGTACATGCTACAAAAGAGCCTCCTTGAATAATTAAATTTTCTCCGTGCAATTCTTTCAGTTCCATATCGCCGATATGTGTAGTGCCTAACCATAATTTCCCGCCTTCGGCTGGAGCCACATAATGGTTTAAAAAGAAATTCTCTCCCGATACTAATCTTTTTAATCCTTTCATGATTCCGCCCGACTTTCTTTGTTGCGTGCTGGTTGTCATTTGAATAGCAGTTGATTTTGCAATCATGGAACCGCCTTCTGCTGTTATTTTTTGTCCTGGCTTCAGGGTAATTTCTGCCGCTGTTGCTCCTGGTCGTAATTGAAATTTAACGTCCAGCTGACTTGTAGTTGATGTTTGAATCGTATTTTCCATAATTATAAATGTCTATTAACCCATGATGCTAAGCCCGATAGGTTTCTTGTTTGTAAATAAATTTTTCCGTTGCCAGTAACCTTTGTCACAAAACCCTCGCCACTAGTAATACTACCAATGATGCCATTTGATAATTTTGGTTTTAATTGCATGTGCTTTTCGTAGCCAACCAAGTGACCGGAGTCAACAATGTATTCGCCTTTAATTTCTTTTTCTACAATACCGCCGTAAGCACCAAAATAAACTTTGCCAGTGCCGCTAACAACTAGCTTAAACAAGCCTTCGCCGCCAATTAAAGAACCAAAACCTGCCCAACGTAAGCCAAGCTTTACGCCTGGTTCACAAGCTACGTAAGCGCCACCTTCTAAACAATACGATTCGTTGTTTAAGGTTTTGCATTCCATATCGCCTGGGGTTGCCTGAACTAAGGTTAGCTTTAATGGGGCGTTTGTATTATTTGTGAAGTGATTCACAAACATACTTTCACTTCCCAAAAATTTCTTTAGTAGTCCCGAAAAAAATCCTCCGCTAAACTTAGCGGTCATGTCTAACTCTGCCGACATGGTTGCCATCGCATCTGCTTCGGCAATAATTGTTTCGCCTGGCGCTAACTCTACATCGAGATAGGCAAATGCTGGCTTTGCTTCTATTTTTACGTTCATATTATTTATGGATGATTAGTTTATACTGATTGAAATCGTCTTTGATAGGTTCAATTTTTACTTTTTTATCTTTCAAGATTTTTTTGAGATGCTCTATTCTGTCTTCGGTAGCCGGATGTGTTGACATAAAAGATAAATAGCCTTCTATTTTTTTACTCGAATATTCTTCTTGTAGTGTTTTAAAAAAAGAAATCAACCCTTCTGGATTAACACCCGCCGCAATTAAATAATCTAAGCCTGTTTCATCTGCTTCTGTTTCAAAATCTCTGCTGTTAGATAATGAAGCTAAATCACCACCCATATTAATAAGTGTTCCTGATAGGGCAGTAATATCACCAACTAAGGATGAAATAATCACATACAGTCCTAAATTATTAATAACTCCTCTTATATGATGACGGCGAGTAACGTGTGCTAGTTCGTGGCTTACCACACCTAACACTTCTTCCCAAGATTTTGCGTTTTCAATTAAACCTGTTTGAATAACCACTTTACCGCCAGGCAATGCAAAGGCATTAATGGTTGGATCTTTAATAAAATAAAATTCAATTTTAGTGCCGTCTTTTTCTATTTGTTTAATGAGTGGAGAAGCCACTCTGATGAGTTCACTTTTTAACGAATCGTTCTCCACAAAATCGTATTGTAAAGTCATGGTTTGAAATAATTTATCTCCCATTTTTTGCTCCCAGTCAATAGGCACTTTTTTAGCTAAGCCTTCCACCAAAACATCTTTCAAAAAAAACAAAGAAACAATGATGGAAATAAAAATAGCTACTATAATCCCAAGACTAATAACGATTCCACGTCTTGCTTTTTTCACCACTTTTATTTGAGAGGCAAAATCAGCATGATCTTTAATAGCAGGTTCTTTCAATATCTTTTTATCGCTTGTGTAAAAAGAAAGGTTGGAGTTTCTTTTGTCCGCAAAAAACACTAACTCCTTATTGTTTCCGCCAACTGTTATCTCCAAATTTGAAAAGGTGATTTCGTGCGACTTGTTTTCATTAGTAAATAAAATCGAAAATGATTTTACTTCAATACTGCCCGATTCGCGATTAAATCCTGCGTTTGAATCAATAAGTATGGCTTGATAAGTTGACATGGAGGCTATTTTTTGCTAACCTAATATATAACTTATATTGACAAGTACTATTAAAAAGAATTTAACAAAAAGTTAAACTTAGCCTCGTTTTAAGTTGGCTATTGAGCTTTTGTTTTTACATTTAAACTAATATTTTATATCACCTCAAATTTTAATAGTTGGTTTAGATGTCTTTGTTTTTAGATGATAATGAGTGCCCCGTAAATGCTGAAACCAGAGAGTGGTTAGAAAATTGCTTTATATGGTTTATTGATTCCTTTGGTAGAGAGAAAATAGAAAACGTCCATCTATTAACCCCTACGCCTGAGCATTTTCCTATAACATATGACGGGCAACTGCCATCTGTAATAAGTACCTTAAATATTGTTGCCAAACAAATGGAGGTCAATCCAGATGATATTGTGATTGACATTTACGAAGAAGGTAGAACAGAATTTGATGCTGGAGGTGTTTTTGGTAGTAGGTTGTTTTTGGAAAATGTAGAAACCGAAAATTATTCGGGAGGTCTATATTTTGGATTACAAGAAGATAATAAATACCATATTGCTCTTGAGAAAAGACAAGTAACTGATCCCGTTTCGATTGTTGCAACGCTAGCACACGAAATTGCTCATATAAAATTACTTGGCGAAAAAAGAATTGAAGAAAATAACGAGGACTTAACGGATTTAATCGTCATCATATTTGGGTTGGGGATTTTTAATGCCAATACTGCCTTTCAAACAAAAAAAGATTTTGATTCTTGGGGCTGGAGCAAATCGGGATACTTATCTCAAATGGAATGGGGCTACGCGCTCGCTTTATTTGCCTATATAAGAGGGGAAGAAAATCCTGAATGGGCAAATTTTTTAAACACAAATATCAAATCTGATTTTGAAAAAAGTATTGAGTTCATTCATCATAATCCTCTAAAAATTCCTGAAAAAATAGTTCCAAATAACGAATTTGATTTACAAGATAAGGTATTCACAACTTTTGTTTACAACTGTAAGGAAGGCGAATTACGCATTGAACAAGAATATCAAAATCCTAATGTTGGAGAAATTGCCACTTTAAATAATTTACCAGCACCAACTGGCGTTTACAAAATAGGATGGTTCAGTAAAATAACTATAGTTGACGGAAAGGTAAGTAAATAAGAAAATTTCTTTTGGAGAATTTTTTAATTCTTTTTAAAACCAACCTCCTTTTTTCTTTTTGCCGCCTAAGCCTAAAACACCTAACAGCCCTCGAGCCACTTCTTTCATCACCGTTCTACCAACCTGACGAACCATGGTGTTTTCAGAAATTTTTTCGATGGTAGATTTTTCTTCTTTAGCAGATTTTTTCTTGGTCTTATTTTCAGGCGTTGAGTCTGTGGAAGCATCCTCTTCTTCAGCAGCTTTTAATTTTGCATTTAAAATTTCGAAGGCACTTTCTCTATCGATGACTTCATTGTATTTTGGTGCAATGCTACTAGCTGAAACAATTTGCTCAATTTCGTCAGAAGTCAATACGCCTATTCTACTCATTGGCGCCCGCAAATGTGTTGCAGCTAATGGTGTTGGAATACCTTTTTCGTTAAGTGCTGTTATTAAGGCTTGGCCAATTCCAATACTAGTAAGCAGTTCATCTGTTTTATAAAACTCGGAAATAGGATAGTTCTCCGCTGTTTTTTTTATCGCCTTTCTATCTTTTTCGGTAAAAGCTCTTAAAGCATGCTGCACTTTTAACCCTAGTTGCGATAATACAGCTTCAGGAATATCATAAGGGTTTTGTGTACAGAAATAAATGCCCACTCCTTTACTTCTAATTAGTTTAATGATCGATTCTATTTGATCTAATAATGCATCAGACGCTTCTTTAAAAATTAAATGCGCTTCGTCAATAAAAATACACAACTTAGGTTTTTCAACATCACCCGCTTCAGGAAACGTTTGATAAACCTCAGCCAATAAACACAACATAAACGTGGAGAATAATTTTGGCTTATCTTGAATGTCTACTAAACGAATAATAGAAGCGATGCCTCTGCCGTATGCGTCTAATCGAACTAAATCAGTTACTTCAAACGAACGTTCTCCAAAAAACACATCAGCTCCTTGCGATTCTAATTCGATGATGGCTCTCAAAATAGTTCCAACCGATGCAGGCGAAACGTTACCATAGTTTTTTTGAATATCTTCTTTCCCTCCGTTCGTTAAATGATTTAATAAACTCTTAAAATCTTTTAAATCAACTAGCGGTAATTTTTTATCGTCGGCATATTTAAAGATAATAGCAACAATACCACTTTGTGTATCATTTAAATCTAATACTTTCGAAAACAATACGGGTCCAAACTCGCTTACGGTAGCCCTTAGTTTTGCTCCGTTTTCTTTGGAAAGGGTTAAGAACTCAACGCTGCTTGCATTGGGTACAAATGGCATTCCAATAGTGGTGTGTCGTTCTTCAATTTTTGGATTTGACACGCCTGCTTTTGCAATCCCACTTAAATCTCCTTTTAAATCCATCATCAACACGGGGATGCCTTTCGCACACATGTTTTCTGCAATAATTTGCAGCGTTACGGTTTTACCAGTTCCTGTTGCTCCAGCAATTAATCCGTGACGGTTTAATGTTTTTAATGGCAATTTAATTTGTGCCTCTTTTTGAGGAACACCATCTAACAAGGCAGCGCCTAATACTATAAAATCTCCTTTGGTTGTATAACCATCATTAATGCTTTGTATAAATTTTACTGAATCTGCCATGTTATAATTTTACGTAAAAATAAAAAAGCTCTGCAAATAGTTCTGCAGAGCTTTTAAACAATTTAAGTTTTATTATTTACGAAGTAAGGTAACGTGCCCTACTTTTTCGTAACTCTTTTTCTTTTCATCTTTAAATGTTATTTTATAAACGTATACATCTTGTTTCAATGTTTCACCTGAGTTATTTTTTGACCCATTCCAAAACTGATTTACATCCGTTGTTTTATAAATTTGCTCACCCCATCTATCAAAAATCACCAAATTAAACGTTGAGAAATCTACGCCTGTAGGAGGTAAGAATATTTGGAATTCATCATTTAGAGCGTCAGCGCCAGGTGTAAAGGCGTTTGGTACATATAACACTACATCTGGATTAACAACTATCACAACTGAGGTGTCATCTACACAACCTTCAGGAGTTGTAGCAATTAATGTTACTACAAAATTTCCTGAGTTAATAAACAAGAATGATTCGTTAACATTAGCGCTATTGTATAATCCACCAATATCCCAAGCGTAAGTATTATCACCTAATACCGTTGATTGATTTGTGAATTCTACTTGCCCATCAACTACTGTTGTTTCTGTTACCGACGGATCAAAAGAAGCAATTGGTAATGGATTAGAAGTTATCGCACTTGTTGCTATAGTTGTGTCTCTACAACCAATGTTATCTGTGTAATATAACGTAGCTGTATAAGTTCCAGGTGTTGTGTAAGTATGAGTTACAATTAATCCAGTATCGCTTACAGTACCATCACCAAAATCCCAAATTGCTGTTCCGGTAGGATAAGACGATGTTGCATAATCTATTGTTACTGGGTTACATCCCGAGATAACATTAGGGAATGCATTTGCTTCAGGTTTTGGATTTACAGTAATTGAAATCGTTTCTGTTGTTCCACAATATAATAAAGGTGAAGGATTAGTACTATATGTCATTACATGAACTCCTGCACCAGCTGTAGCTGGAACAAAGTTTGTTCCTGTGACACCTGCACCTGTCCAAGTACCACCTGCAAATTGTGCAATCGTTTGTAAATTAACTCCTGCATCATAAATACAGTAAGGACCAACTGTATTAGTAATTGTAGCTGGCACAAAATGAACAACGGTTACTGCTACGGTTTCAGTGTTAACACACGGACCGTTAGTTAATGTATATAATAAAGTATTATTACCAACGATACTAGACACTGGAGAAAAACTTCCGCCTGCCGAAACTATAGAGCCTGGTGTTACCGCCGACCATACACCTCCTGTAGGAGTTACTGTCATATTTTGCGCAGCATAATTATCGCAATAAGGTCCAGCCGCTGTAATGGTTGGTTGTGCTTGTGAATTTACTGTTACATTTAATGTACTAGCTGAAGGACAAAGTGATGCTGTTGGTGTTGAGTTTGTACTATAAGTTAATGTATGCACCGCTGCTCCCGCTGCCGCTGGATCAAATGTAGTTCCAGTAACGCCGTTTCCAGACCAAACACCAACTCCTAATGTTGACGTTGATAATGCCGTAGATAAGTTAACCGCTGGGTTTGTGATACATAAAGCAGCGATAGATCCAGTAATTGTTGAAGGTACAAATTGTTCTACAGAAATTGTTGTTGTATTAACTGCCGCACAAGTTGAGGCACCTACAGAATACGTATATGTATTATTTCCAACAACTGCTAACGATGGAGTAAATACACCAGTTGGAGTAATACCAGTTCCCGACCAAGTTCCGCCTGTAGGAACAACTGTTAATGTTACGGTTGGAGCATTAGTACATAATGCGTTAACAGCTGTAATAGTTGGTTGCGCTACAGAATTTAACTGAACAGCAATTGTACCCGTTGCAGGGCATAAAGATGTTGTAGGAACTGAATTTGTATTATACGTTAATGTATGAGTTCCAACTCCAGCTGTTGTAGGATTAAATATTGTGCCTGTAACGCCAGTCCCTGACCAAACACCTGCGCCTAACGTAGAGGTGCCTAATGCGGTAGCTAAATTAACGGTGTTGCTAGGTAAACAAATTGGATTAATTGTCCCTGTAATCGTTGCAGGCACAAATTGTTCAATTGCAATAGTTGTTGTTGCAGTTTGTGAACATCCTGCTCCACCATATAAATAGGTCACGGTGTTTGTTCCAACAGTTGCCAACGATGGTGTAAATACTCCCACTGTTGATGTTGCAGGAGTTAAACTCCAAGTTCCACCTGCCGGTGTTGCAGATAATGAAACAGATGCAGCATTAGTACATAACGCAGAAACAGGAGTGATTGTTGGAGCAACCGCACTTGTAACAGTTATTGTTGATGACTGAGCTTGCATACAGTTAGTTTGTCCGATAGGGTTTACTTGTACTGTGTATACAGTACTAACAGTTGGGTTAGCAATTGTAGTATATGTATTAGTAGGATTTAATCCAATGGTTGGAGTCCAAGAATATGTAAATGCTGCAGGATTAGAACCTCCGCAGTTTTGGAATCTGATATTTGGACGATCTAAACTTGTTGTAGCAAAATTTGTGGTTAAACACATTGGTGATGAATCACTGTATGCATAGATACATTTAACAGTACCCGTATTAGTTAATGTGTTAAAAGGATTGGATGTATAATTACTACTTGAAACATAATTATAACAAACATCTACTAATAAATTTGAAACACCATCCCACTCATAGGCAGTTGTAAATGCATGTGTATTCCAACCTACAATTGGCGTATAATTTGTTGCATTATAAACTTGCACTAAACCTGTATTATCAAATGTACTTGTAAGAACATTTAATGAAGTACATTTTAATGAAATGGTTACGCCTGGTAATGTTCCAATATAACCTGCAGGAATTGAATTGATATTAAACGCTAATGAAGAAATTTTTCCTGGCAAAATACCAGCTGCTAACAACTCAGCAGCAGTATACAATAATTGATGTCTAGCGTTTTTATACCAGTTACCATAAATACTTGGCCAACTATTACTAGGATTAAGTCCAGCTCCAGTACCAACGGTAATTAAGTTAGGTGTTGTACAACCTCCCGTAGTTGATAAACCGCAGGTACTAGGGGTAACATTACCAAAATCAACTGTTAAGGTTGTGCTACCTGCATTACAAATACTTGTGTTTTGTGGTGTTAATGTATATGTATATACAAATGGACTTACTGTAAATGTGGTATTATAAATACATTGTCCATCAAATACGGTTGCACTATATGTACCAATAGATAAACCAACAACGCTATCTTTTACTAAAGTTGTATTGTTTAAAACAGAGTTATATCCACTAGGACCAGTTACAGTATAACTATATACAGGAGGAGCTCCTGTTTGTAAATTAATGACTGCGTAAGAGTTGTTATTACCTGGGCAAATACTTTTTATATTACTAGCATATATACTTCCGCCAGGTGATTGTGTTAATGTATATTTAATTGAATCTTTACATCCACTAGCAGTATTAAATACCAAGAAATACTCAGCACCATTTACAGGAGAGTTAATGGTTAAAGAAGAACTCGTAGCACCAGCAATTAAAGCTAAAGGAGAGGCAGTGTACCATTTATAATTTGATCCGCCAGCGTTGGTTATCCAAGCCACCGAGCCACAATATGGAGCTGGTAAAGAATAAAAAGCTGGTGCTGTAATGCCTACCTGCACCGTAGTTGAAGCTAAACCACATAAAATAGCACTAACATTAACCGTGTAAATTCCTGGGGATAAGCCAGTAGCGGTTTGCGCGGTGGAGACGGTTGCTCCTAAACTATTCACCCATTGATAATTGTATCCTGAACTACTTCCCGTAGCAGAAACGTTTGTTGTTCCACTATTTCCATTAAGACATGATGGTGTAGAACCAACACCTGTAATACTTACACTTGAAATGGCAACTGTTGTTTGAAATGAACTCGCACAACCGTTTGGAGCTGTTACGTTACAAGTAAATACTTGTCCTGCTGATACAGGAGTAATAGTTGCTGTTGGAGCATTTCCTCCATTAGGTACAGTAATTGGTCCGCTTGGTCCAATCCACTGATATGTTGTATAGCCCCCTGGCGCAGTTAATACTGCTTGATTGTCGTTTGCACAAAAACTTGCCACTGCTCCACCTTGACTACATTCAGCATCTACATAAGCATAACCATAATGTCCGCCTTGAGAACAACCTCCAACATAAAACTCCACATTTACAGAAGTAATTGCTGGATAATTAGAAAAGTCGAAAGCATAGGAAGTCCATTTTCTGTACATCACACTTCCCCATCCAACAACTGCATCTGTCCATGTTGGATCATATAAAGGTGATGTTGGATCAGTTAAGGCTGCATTACATGTTACAGTATAGGTAGAACATCCTGGTACTAAGTTTCCGTTTTGATCAGTTACTCTAACCGAAAAATAAGGTTGCTCATAAGCAAGGTGTCCACCATTATCTAATACTAAAGCGTAAGAAATACTAAAGTTTTTATTATTAGGGTTTAACGCCATGTTGTAAGTTAATTTACTTGCTCTATAGTTAGCGCTAGCTCCATTTAATCGAACGGAAGCAGGTCCACCATTTGGATTTACTACTGGTATTTCAGAAACTGTTTGAGTACCAACAACTTTACAAGCAATTGAGTCCCAGCCTACACAATTAGGATAAACACTATTTGTTGGAGGAGTAGTCATAATAGTATGATAGTTCAATGTATTTGCCAATGGAGCATTATTTCCTGCTCCATTTAAAATACCAGCTGCTGTTTGAACATAAGTAGGAAACAATGCTGTAGTTGCACCTGTAGAAACTGTTCC
>ERZ724527.1102-NODE-1102-length-12739-cov-13.298644_pt1 | contig 12739 bp, 10 predicted proteins | sample MGYA00376060_ERZ724527 | MGnify/ENA primary metagenome ERZ724527 (study PRJEB28724, sample SAMN07190886) | activated sludge metagenome | isolation source: activated sludge of sewage treatment plant in Hong Hong | place: USA: Christiansburg, Virginia | collected...
CGCCCCAGAAGGGGCGGTCGCCGCTGCGACGCGTCGGTCGAGACCACGCCGGAAGGCTCGGTGGGCCTAGCGACCGCGCCGGCCACCCCGGCCCCCGCCGCCTCCACGGCGACCGCCGCCGCCGCCACCCGCGTTACGGGGGGCGGGCTCGGGTCCAAGATCGCCGTAGGCCTCGGTCAGCTTGGCCTCCAGCACCGGAGCAAACTCAGGTGCCCGCTGTGGGCCGCCCGAGCCACTGCCACCGGAATCGGTGCTGCCCGAATCGGACGCACCGGAAGCCTGGGCAGCGCCGTCGCGACCACCGGAGCGGTCGTCGTTGCGGCCGGACGTGGCGGCGGAACGGCCCTGTGACGGGCCGTCAGCTTTTGGGGAATCAGACCGGCCTCCGCCGGTGTCCCCGCCGGACTTTCCGCCGGTGTCGCCGGCCATGCGCAGCGACACCTTGCCGTTGGGGTCGATGTCCTCCACGTACACGGCGAGGTCCTGGCCCAACTCGAGCACGTCCTCAACCTTGTCGATGCGCTTGCCGCCACCGATCTTTGAGATGTGCAGCAAGCCGTCACGGCCAGGCAGGATGTTGATGAAGGCGCCGAACTTGGTGATCGAGACCACCTTGCCGGTGTACTCCGCGTTCACCTCGGGGGTGGGCGGGTCGAGGATCAGACGGATCTGACGCTCGGCCTCGGCCACGGCGTTGCCGTCAACGGCCGAGACGGACACAACGCCCACCATGCCGTCGTCGTCCACCGAGATGTCGGCACCGGTCTCACCCTGGATCGAGTTGATCACCTTGCCCTTGGGGCCGATGACCTCACCGATCTTGTCGGCGGGGATCTCGAAGCTGATGATCTTCGGCGCGGTCTCGTTGACCTCTGAGCGAGGCTCGGGCAGCGCGGCGTTCATCGAATCGAGGATCGCCAGACGAGCCTCCTTGGCCTGGTTGAGGGCGGCGATCAGCACGTCGGCGGGGATGCCCTCGATCTTGGTGTCGAGTTGCAACGCCGTGACGAACTCGGACGTACCGGCCACCTTGAAGTCCATGTCGCCGAAGGCGTCCTCCGCACCGAGGATGTCGGTGAGGGTGGTGTACTTCCCGTCGGCGTACACCAGGCCCATCGCGATACCGGCAACCGGCGCCCGCAGGGGCACACCGGCGTCCATCAGCGAGAGGCTGGATGCGCAGACCGACGCCATCGAGGTCGAGCCGTTGGACGACAGCACCTCGGACACCAGCCGGATGGTGTAGGGGAACTCCGACATGGCGGGCACCAGTGGGAACAGCGCCTTCTCGGCGAGCGCACCATGGCCGATCTCGCGGCGCTTCGGGCCACGCATGAAGCCAGGCTCGCCGGTGGAGAACGGCGGGAAGTTGTAGTGGTGCATGTAGCGCTTTTTGGTGACCGGGTCGATGCCGTCGATCATTTGGTCCATGCGGCCGATACCCAAGGTGGTGATGTTGAGCACCTGGGTTTCGCCACGCTGGAACAAGCCGGTGCCGTGGGCGGTGGGCACGACGCCAACCTCCGACGACAGGGGACGCAGGTCCTTCGGACCACGGCCGTCGATGCGGGCGCCGTCGTTGACGATGCGGCTGCGCACCGCCTCCTTGGTGGCGGCACGGAAGGCTGCCTTGGCCTGCTTCTCGGCGTTGGAGCGCTCGGCCTCGTCTGCGGCGCCGGCCACGGTGGCGACCAGCTCGTCACGCAACGCGGATTCGGCAGCGGTGCGCTCAGCCTTGTCTGCGATCGACGCGGTCTCAACGATGCGGTCACCGGCGGCCGCAGCGACGGCGTCGGCGATCTCGGGGCTGTAGTCCACCTGCGGGACCCAGGCAATCGCGTCGGGGATGCCGTGAGCCTCCTGATGGACCTCCACCAGCTGACGCTGCAGCTCGATCATGGCTGCGATGTGTGCCTTGGAGGCCTCGAGACCGGCCGCAAGGGCCTCCTCGTTCACCTTGGGGGCGCCGTCTTCGTAGAGCTCCCAGGCACCCTCGGTGCCACCGGCCTCCACCATCATCACGGCGATATCACCGTCTTCGAGTTGGCGCCCGGCAACGACCATGTCGAAGGCTCCGGCGTCGGACTCGGCATAGGTGGGATGGGCCAGCCACTCGCCATCGGCGGTGTAGCTCAGGCGGACGGCGCCGACGGGCCCCTCGAAGGGGATGCCCGACAGCATCAACGCTGCCGAAGCGCCGTTGAGCGCCAGCACGTCATAGGGGTTTTCCTGATCGGCACCCAGCACGAGGCCCACCACGTGCACCTCGTTGCGGAAGCTGCTGGGGAACGACGGACGAAGCGGCCGGTCGATCAGTCGGCAGGTGAGGATTGCGGCCTCTGAGGCACGCCCCTCACGGCGAAAGAACGAGCCCGGGATCTTGCCGGCGGCGTACGAACGCTCCTCGATGTCGACCGTGAGCGGGAAGAAGTCGGCGCCCTCGCGCACCCGGCGGGATGCCGTGGCGGTGACGAGCACCCTGGTGTCCCCCATGCCGACCAGGACGGAGCCGTCGGCGAGGGAGGCCAGCCGTCCGGCCTCCATGGTGATTTCCTTGCCGTCGACGAGATCGGTCTCTTCCGCGACGGTTGCGCGCACTCTCAGTGCGCCTTCGATTGGCTGTGTGGCCATGTGGTTCTCCTTGATGTGGTGCATCCGCGCATTTCGTGCGACGGCTCACACCTCTGTGGAGCGGAGAGGCCAGCAGACAGTTGTCGGCCTCCGAACGTCCCCAGGGTCAGCGAGGAACGAAGTCGCTCGGTGACTCGGGCGGCGCTTCGGAGGGCGGCAACTGGCGGCTGGACTCAACCGCATTCGTGAACCCCCCATCGTAGCCGACAATCCCCGCTCGCCGCTGCGCCCGCCGGCACCGCTGCCACAACGGCCGCACCCGATACGCTGAATCGTCATGTTCTCAGCCCGACACAGCCGGCATCGCGCAACGAAAAGCGGCTGCGGGCGGGCGGCTCTCGGCGTGGCGGTGGTGCTCAGCCTTGGAGCGCCCACCACAGGATGCGGGGGCACGGGCCAACCCTCGGCCGACGACTTCGAACGGACCGTCGTGGAATCCACCGCGGGGTCCCAGGTGGGTGCGGACGTGGCGAAGTCCTATGCCCGGTGCCTCTACCGGGAGACCGACGGGCGTGTCGAGGTGCTCGTCGAGCACCTCGAGGATGGTGACTATCGGCCGGTCGGGCCCGAGGCCGAGGCCTTGGCGGCCTGCTCAGACAAGCTGAACGCCGGCGACTGAAGCGGCCTAGCGACGAAGCCCGAGATCGGCGATCAGCGAGCGGTAGCTCTCGATGTCGGTGTTCTTCAGGTAGTTGAGCAACCGACGGCGACGTCCCACCATCTGGAGGAGGCCACGACGGGTGTGGTGGTCCTTCTTGTGAGACCGGAGATGCTCGGTGAGGTGCGTGATGCGAGCGCTCAACAGCGCGATCTGAACCTCGGGTGACCCGGTGTCGGACTCGTCACGCCGGTGCTTGGCAATGATGTCGGCCTTGGGCGGCATATTGGTGGGAACGTGATTGGACATGGTGCTCCGAGTGGGCGTTGGGCCCGGCCTTCATGTGGGTGGTCGGCCTCAGCCGTCCTCCGCACCGAACGCGGGCGCCGGAAGGTTCCGGCGAACCGACAACGCTACCGCCGGGCGGCCCGGGGTACGAATCAGGCTGCGGTGACGTCCGGTACGTGGCGATGCCAGGCGAACGCCGGACCGGCACGCTTGACCGCCGTGTCGGTGTATTCCTGCGGTTCGGGGAGCGCCAGGTCAAATACCGCAGCGCCCGGCTCGTAACACGCCGAATGGATGGCGGGCAGGTCGGGATCCTCCCCCACTCCCAACTCAACGAAGGCGGCCCGCAGGTCGTCGCCCAGCCTTCCCTCCAACAGCTCGGCCATGATCGCCGGCAGTGTCTCCGGATCTGACAACAACCACGAGTGTCCAGCCTTTTCCACCGTGATGAGGTCGGCACCAACGCGCCGGGCGGCATCCTCGCTGGTGCGGTGTGGTACCGCCACGTCGCGGTCGCCGTGCAGGATGTAGAACGGCACGCCTTCCGCCGCGGCCGCATCCAGTGCATAGCGACTCGACCGGGTCCGCAGGATCGACACCGCCGGACCCAACAACCTCCAGGGCTTGGCCACGTGACCCAGCAGGGTCGGCGTGAACAGTCGCAGAAACTTGACCGCCTGCCGAGGATCGCGGGAGAGGGGCGGCACCAGAATCGAGTCCACCATCAGCGCCACGCCGACGGCCCCGAGCAGCGGGGGCCACACCCGAAACAGATAGACCATGCGGTCCCAGGTGTCGCCAACGATGGCATCGATCAACACCACCCCCAACACCCGCTCGGGGTGGTTGGCCGCCAGCTGGGTCACCAGTCGACCGCCCATCGAGTGGCCTGCCAACAGTGCGTGGCGGATCCCCAGTTCGTCGAGCACCCGCTTCACCAACGCCGAGTAGGCGGCGATGTTGGCGCCGTCCTCCGGCAGGCCTGCGGTACCGCCGTGGCCTGCGATGTCGATGGCGATCACCCGAAACCCCATGCCGCAGAGACGCGACAGGGTCTGTGCATAGAGGAACCCCTCGGCGGTGAAGCCATGAATGACCACCAGAGGTATGCCGCTGCCCGCCATCGTGATGCCCACTGGGTGGCCGTCGTCCAAGTGGATTCGGTGTCGAGCCAGGCGCGGCGGTCGGCTGAGCCCCACGCCCTGCGGTGCATCGGTGATAGGGCCGACCAGCGGGTCCGTCACCTCTCCGTCGGGACGATCCTTGATCAGTTGCCTAGAAGCCATGGCCTACCTCCCGTGTACTACCGCTGCCGGTCGCAACTCCAAGGAGGCGACGAGCCTGGTCACAGTCTCGACCGATCTGCTGGGTCAATTCCTCAAAAGTATCGAAGGCCGCGTCGCCACGAATGCGATGGGTGAAGCGCACGGCCACGGTCTCGCCATACAAGTCGCCCTGCCAGTCGAGCACGTGTACCTCCAGCACGACGTCGCCACCCTCCCCGTACACCGTTGGCCGGTTGCCCAGGTAGATGGCGGCCGGTAGCTCGGTGCCATCGTCTCGCACCAGCCAACCGGCACAGATCCCGGGTTCCGGGCGCAGCATCTCGGGAGCCACCGCCACGTTGGCCGTGGGAAAACCCCAGGTGCGGCCTCGCCGATCACCCTCCACCACGACGCCACGCAGCTCGTGGGGTCGACCCAGCATGACGTTGGCCGCATCGAGGCGGCCTTCGGTGAGGGCCCGACGGATCGCCGTGGAACTGACCTGCTCCTCCACCCGGGCCGCCTGCCCGTCGGCGCCTACCAGCGGCAGACCCTCAACCTTGAATCCCACGTCAGCACCGGCATCCTCCAGCATGGTCACGTCCCCGCCCCGACGATGCCCAAATCGAAAATCGGCGCCCACCATCACCATTCGGCTGCGCAGTTCGTCCACCAGCAACCGCTTGATGAAGTGCTCCGGCTCCTCCAGCGCACGATCGGCGTCGAAGGCCATCACGTAGGTGGCGTCCACCCCGGTTTCGGCCAACAGCTCCAGCTTGGTGGCGGTGTCGCACAGCAGCCGTGGGGCCGAGTCGGGCCGCAGCACCCTTGCCGGATGGGGCTCGAAGGTGACGACCACCGAGGCCAGGCCTCGCTCCCTTGCCGCATCTGCGAGACGGCCGATCACGGCCCGATGGCCGAGGTGAACACCGTCGTAGGCGCCGATGGTCACCGCTGCACCGTCCCAGGGCACGTCCGCGCTGGAACCCCGCGCGGCCGGATCTGCAGGGCGGGGGGCGCCATCACCGAGGATCAGCACTCCACCACCGTACGGTGTGCGACGACCATCCGACGAGTAGGGACCAAAGCGGCGAACCCTGAAGGGCTCACCCCGGCGACTCGAAACACCCGCAGGTCAGCCATCACGGGGCCAGGCCGTCCTACGATCGGCACCGTGAGCGACCACCAAGGCACCGAACCGCAACCCACTCCGTATCCATCGGGATGGGAGGCGGACGTGGTGCTTCGCGACGGCGGCACGGTGCACATCCGGCCGATCATTCCGGCGGACGCCGACCGGCTCACCGCCTTCCATCAGCGCCAGTCGGCCGAGAGCATCTATTACCGCTACTTCTCGGCCCGGCCGCGTTTGACCCAAAAGGACCTGGTGCACCTGACCCACATCGACTACGTGGACCGCGTGGCCTTCGTGGCGCTCCTCGGCGACGAACTGGTGGGCGTCGGACGGTACGAGCGCTGGGGCGACCGCCCGTCCGCCGAGGTGGCGTTCTTCATCGACGACGCGCACGCCCAACGGGGCCTGGCCAGCGTCTTTCTGGAATACCTCGTGGCAGCGGCGCGGGAGCGGGGCCTCGCAACGTTCACCGCATCGGTACTGCCCGACAACTCCAAAATGCTCACCGTGTTCTCCACCGCCGGCTTTGAGGTCAGCCGGACGTTCGCCGACGGGGTCATCGAGGTGTCCTTCGACCTCCATCCCACACCGGACGCCGAAGCCGCACGCGAGCGACGCGAGGCCACGGCCGCCGCGGCTTCGGTGCGGCGCCTCTTCACCCCCACGAGCGTGGCGGTGATCGGGGCGGGCTCGACGCCGGGATCCCTGGGACACGAGGTGTTGTACAACCTGCTGGCCCAACGCTTCACCGGCACCGTCTGGGCGGTCAACGAGCGAACGGACGTCATCGGCGGTCTGCCCGCGTATCGCACCATCCTCGACATTCCCTCCGACGTGGACCTGGCGGTCATCGCCACTCCGGCCGAACGGGTGGCCGACTCGGTGGAACTGTGCGTCCGCAAGCACGTCAAGGCGGTGGTGATCCTGACCGCCGGGTTCTCCGAGACCGGCCCGGAGGGCGCCGATCTCGAGGCAGAGGTGGTGGCCACCGCCCGGCGCGGCGGCGTGCGGGTGCTGGGCCCCAACTGCCTCGGCCTGGTCAACACCGATCCGTCGGTGCGCCTGCATGCAAGCTTTGCCCCCACCGCTCCCCTTCCCGGCAACGTCGGCATCCTCGCCCAGTCGGGCACCCTGGGCGCAGCCATCATCGATCGCACCCGACGAGTCGGTCTGGGGGTCAGCTCGTTCGTTGCAGCCGGCAACCGCGCCGACATCGGCGCATCCGACCTGATGCGGTACTGGTGCGACGAACCCCAGACCTCCGGCGTGATGCTGTACCTGGAGAGCTTCGGACGCATCGAGCGATTCGTGCGCGCCGCCCGGGCGCTGACGGCGACCAAGCCGGTGGTGGCGGTTGCGGCCGGTTCCTACCTGAGTGCGTCGCCCCTGACCAAGGCGGAGGCCGCCTCCGGCCTCGACGCGGGACCCGACGCCGGGGCGCGCCTTCGTCAACGGATCGCCGGGGCGGTCTTCCGCCAGACGGGCATCATCCGGGTGGGAACCCTCCATCAACTGCTGGACGTTGGTCGTCTGCTGGCCACTCAGGGCATCCCCCAGGGCATCGGGGTGACGGTGCTGGGCAATTCCGGCGGAGCATTGGACCTGGCGATCGGCGAGTGCGCCGCCGCCGGGCTCAGCGTTGTGGCCGCCCGACGTCTGTCGTGGCGGGCCGACGCAGATGCTTACGCCGAAGCGCTGGATCAGGCTTTGACCAACGACGGCTCCGCATCGGTCCTGGTGGTGCATGCACCACCAGAATTGCGCCCCAACCCGGCGGTCAACGACGTGATCCTCGATGCCGCTGTTCGCCACCCGGACAAGGTCATCGCAGCCTGCAATTTTGATGCCGCCGACGTGTTCGGCCTGCACCGGGGGGACCTGACGGTGCCGGTCTACGAGTTTCCCGAGCATGCCGCACGGGCCATGGGACGGTTGGCCGGTTACTGGGCGTGGACCCTCGCCCGGGCCACGAGCGAGGGTCCGAACGAGGACCCAATCGCCGAAGCCACCGCGCAGGGGCAAGTGGAAGGCATCGAGTCGCGGTCCGAACTTGTCGGCCGCCTCGCACGCGCGCTGTTGGCGAAGCACGGGCCCGGCGACCTGCCCATCGGTGCTGAAGATGCCCTGCTGGAAGCTGCCGGCGTGCCCATCTCCCCGCGGGTGGTGGTTGATGATCCCGATCAGGCGGCCGCAGCCGCCGACGCCCTGGGGTATCCAGTTGCCGTCAAGGGGGCCACCCGTGATCGGGTGCTGCGCTCGGAGGCGGGCGGTGTGTCGCTCGACCTGCACGACCCCAGCGCCGTCGAGGATGCCGCCGTGCGACTCGTTGAGCGGTTCGGGGCCGGCGCCACTCCACTGGTGGTGCAGCGCATGATCGACCGGGGGGTCGATGTCGCCGTCACCTTCCGACGGCGCACCGGCGTCACCACGCTCACCGTCGGTATGGGTGGTGTCTTTGCCGACGAGGACGACGCGCTCCTGGGGGTGCTGCCCGCCTCAACGACCGACCTGTCCATGCTTGTGGGCGCCACCGAGGTGGGTCGACAACTCGGTCGCGTGGCCGGCACCGAGTATCTGGTCGAGGTGGTGGCCTCCCTGGCCGCACTGATGGAGGCCGCACCGGAGGTCACCGCGCTGGTGGCCAACCCCATCATTGCCGGGCGCCACGGAGTGTCCCTGTCGGACGTGGTGATCGAGCTGTCCGAACCGCCTCAGGAAGACCTCGCCGCCCGCCGTCTCGACCTTGACCCCGAGGGTTGAGCACCAGACGCGATCCCCACAGCCGCGCCGCAACACCCAGCCCGGTTCGGAAGTCGAGGAACAACAGGATCGGGTGGTGCAGCAGGTGGATGCCGTAGGACACCGTGCCGAAGTAGAGGCGCTCGCGGGGTACATCCGAGCCGTTCAGGAGCGTTCGTGATGACACCGGACGGGGGGGTGTCGATGACAAAAGGCTGTTTCAACGCGGCAGTTCCGTCAAGCTCACCAACGGCGTCTCGGGTCGATTCTCAGGAACCGACGAGCACCACGCCCGGCTTCAGCGTCGAGCCCTTGTGTGCCTGATATATCGCCAGCACCTGAGCCTCACCACGATCATCGGGCTGTTCGAACACCGCCCAGGGGCCCGGCTCGTCGGGGCCCGCCCCCAAGGTCACGCGTTCCAGCACCTGGCCATGTCGCACCTTGGACAGCACCTCGGGACCTGGGTGCAAGTCGTTCAGATGTACGACCGCGGCGGCGGCGCTCAGCACCGGTGACTCCTCCCAACCGAAGGCGTCGGCGACGGAGTACTCCCCCACCCGGGTGCGACGCAGCGCCGCCAGGTGGGCGCCACCACCCAGAGCGATGCCAAGGTCGTGGGCGAGGGTTCGGACGTAGGTGCCAGTGCTACATTCCACGGTCGCTCGAAACACCAGCGGCATCCCGCCGGGGGCCGATGATGGGTCCGGCGCCGCTCCGCCAATCCACGTCTGGCCGGCCCACTCGGCCTCGAAGGTGGGCGTGACCTCGAAGCGGTCGACACGGATGGGACGGGGCTTGCGCTCCACCTCCTTGCCTTCACGGGCCAGTTCGTGCAGCCGCTTGCCATCGACCCGAATGGCCGACACCATCGGTGGGATCTGTTCGCTCTCCCCCTCCATCGCCCGAGCGGCCTGGACCACGTCGTCGGCGGTGAGTCCGGACATGTCGAACGTACCGGTTGTCTCTCCGCCTGCGTCCTGGGTGGAGGTCGCCGCGCCAAAGGTGATGATGGCCTCATAGGTCTTCGGGAGCCCCACCAGGAAGGTGAGCAGTTTTGTGGCCCGGCCGACCCCGACGAGCAGCAACCCGGTGGCATCGGGGTCGAGGGTACCGGCGTGACCGACCGCCGGCGTGTCCAACCGCCGCCGTAGCCGTCCGACCACGTCGTGGGAGGTGAGCCCGGCCTCCTTGTCCACCAGAAGAAGCCCGGTGGGACCAGCAAGCTTGCGGGAGCGTCGGCTCACTCTTCCTCGTCGGTCGCCTTGAGACCGGCCAGCACCTCTTCGATACGCAGCCCGGCCTCGATGGAGGTATCTCGCTCGAAGCTGATCTGCGGGGTCTTACGAGCCCGAATGTTGCGGTTGATCACCTTCTGCAGCGGCCAACGCAGCTCGTCGAGCGCTTCGATCACCTCGTCGAGCCGGCCCTCCGCACCGGCGAGCATCGCCGAGTAGTACACCCGCGCCCGAGCCAGATCGCCGTCCACGTCGGCGCTGGTGATCGTCACCAGGTCCAGCCGCTCGTCGCCGATGCGTTCCAGTTCTCCGGCCACCAGCTCGCGGATGGTCTCACCAATGCGGTCGGTGCGCTGAAACGGCCGGCCGGGACCCGTCGCCTGCTGTCGAGTCGATCGTCGTCTGCTCATCGTTCCATTCTCGCGCTGTGAATCCCTGAACTCTCAGTCGGTTTCCAACCACCAGGTGGTAAAGCCCAGCACCTCGATCTCGGGACGGGACCACACCATGCGCTCGGCGGAGTCCATCAGTTCCTGACATCGTCCGGGCGTGGTGGCGACGACCGCCAGGCCCAGGCAGGCCAGCTGCCACGAGTCCTGATGGTCGATCTCGGCGACCGACAGTTCCTTGCGGTTGGCTAAACGGTCGAGGAGGGGCCGCAGTGCGGCGCGCTTGGCCTTCAATGATCCGGCAGCGCCGACCCGAAGGTCCACACGCGCCGCCAGGACGTTCAGCTCAGCCATGTGCGCCGCACCCACCCGATCAGGTGCGGGGGATCTCCCGCAGCTCGTAGGTCTCGATGATGTCGCCGTTCTTCAGGTCTTGGAAGTCCGACAGGCCGATGCCGCACTCAAACCCGGACGCCACCTCTCGCACGTCCTCCTTGAAACGACGCAACGATGAGATCTCGCCGGTCCAGATGATGGTGCCCTCACGCAGGAATCGCACCAGCGATCCACGCTTAATGGCCCCGTTGAGCACCTGACAACCGGCAACCATGCCGGCCTTGGGCACCCGGAACACCTCTCGAACCTCGGCGTCGCCGGTGACGACCTCCTCGAATTCGGGTGCGAGCATTCCCACCATGGCCGCTTCGATGTCCTCGAGCAGCTTGTAGATGATCTCGTAGGTGCGGATCTCAACGCCGGCCTCGTCGGCCATCTCCCGGATCTTGCGATCCGGACGGACGTTGAAGCCCAGAATGAGGGCGTTGGATGCGCCTGCGAGCTGCACGTCGCTCTTGGTGATACCGCCGACGCTGCGCAACAGCACGGCAACCTTCACCTCGTCGCGTTCCAGCTTCTGAAGGCTTTCGGTGACGGCCTCCAACGAACCGTGCACATCGGCCTTGACGATGACGTTGAGGGTGGCGGTCTCGCCGGCCTGAATCTCCTTGAAGATGTCTTCCAGCTTGGCGCCGCCGGCCAGGGCCGAGGCGTCGCGGCTGCGCTGTATTTCTCGCTGCCAGCGCTCGCGGGTTGCGCCGACCGCCTTGGCCTTGCGCTCATCGGGGGCAACCACAAAGTTGTCGCCCGACTGGGCCACGTCGGACAGGCCCAGCACCTGAACCGGCGACGACGGCCCGGCCTCGTTGACCTGTTCACCTTGGTCGTTGATCAGCGCACGAACCTTGCCGAACGCCGGACCGGCCACCATGGGATCGCCCACCTTGAGGGTGCCTCGCTGCACCAGCACGGTGGCGACGGGGCCCCGGCCGATATCCAGGTTGGCCTCGAGTACGACGCCTGTGGCGCGGCCCTCGGGCGTCGCCCGCAGGTCCTCCACGTCGGCGACCACCAGCAGGTGCTCCAACAGGTCGTCGATGCCCAGACCCTGCAGGGCCGACACCTCGACGCACACGGTGTCGCCACCCCATGCCTCGGGCACCAGACCATGCTCGGAGAGTTGCTGGAGGACCCGATTGGGGTCCGCCGCCTCCCGGTCGATCTTGTTGACCGCCACCACGATCGGCACCTCGGCCGCCCTGGCGTGTGCGATCGCCTCGATCGTCTGGGGCATGACGCCGTCGTCGGCGGCCACCACCAGCACCACCACGTCGGTGGCATCCGCGCCACGCATCCGCATCGTGGTGAAGGCCTCGTGGCCCGGGGTGTCGAGGAAGGTCAAGACACGACCGTCGTGAACGGCCTGATAGGCACCGATGTGCTGGGTGATGCCGCCGGCCTCACCGGCGACCACGTTCGCGTTGCGAATGCGGTCGAGCAGCTTGGTTTTACCGTGGTCGACGTGGCCCATCACCGTGATCACCGGGGGACGCTCGGGCAGATCGTCGTAGTCCCGCTCGTCCTCGGGCACGTCGAGCTGACGAACCAGCTCGACCTCCTGCTCCTCGCCCGGGTCGACCAGACGCACCTCGGCGCCGATCTCGGCAGCGAACAGCTCGATCATGTCGTCGGTGAGCGATTGGGTGGCCGTGACCATCTCGCCCTGTTGCATGAGGAAGCGCACCACGTCGGCGGCGGTGCGGTTCAGCTTGGGGCCCAGGTCCTGGGGCGGCGAAAGCCGCTCGACCACGATCACGCCCTCGGGCACCGCCGCATCGTCGGGCGTGTAGCTGGGGGCGTCCATGGGCTGCAACTCGTCACGGTTGCGACGACGACGGCTCTTACGGCGCCGTGGTGGCCCGCCTGGGCCGCCACCTGGACGACCGCGACCGGGTGGGCCGCCACCGGGACGCGGCGGGAAGCCGCCACCGGGAGGCATGGGACCGCCACCGCCACCGCCGGGGCGGCCGGCTGGGCCGCCCGCCGGGCGACCCGCTCGGGGGCCCGCGCCGGGACGACCGGCACGCGTCGGAGCGGGCATGCGGCCCCCCATGCCCGGG
>ERZ724527.1109-NODE-1109-length-12698-cov-3.252472_pt1 | contig 12698 bp, 17 predicted proteins | sample MGYA00376060_ERZ724527 | MGnify/ENA primary metagenome ERZ724527 (study PRJEB28724, sample SAMN07190886) | activated sludge metagenome | isolation source: activated sludge of sewage treatment plant in Hong Hong | place: USA: Christiansburg, Virginia | collected...
AGTTCCAACGACTTGACAGCCAGCCAGTCTCAGACCTCTCAAGCGAGTAGGGATCTCAAATCTTTGCAGCTTGAGCTCAGACAATCGAAGATAGAAAATGATAAGCTCATATCGGCAAAAAAGTCGGAGGGACAATCAATGAGGCAGCTTGAGCAGTCCAATAAGCAATACTAGGCGGAAGTGAAAGAATTGCGTGCCAAAGTGAGTAGTCTCACCGCAGAAATGAAGCAACAGATGTCCTCGATTCGTCGCTGTCGCGCTGAAGGAGAGGAGGAAGTGAACCTGATGCAAACCTCGGAGAAGGAATAGAGATAATTGGAGTTCGAGACTCTGATTCACGAAAAGAACAAGCAACTGGAGATCCTCGAAAACCATAATGAGCAGTTGAGGCAAGAGAACATCAAGGTGCACTCGCGGGTCATATCGCTCGAGAACGAGTTGAAGTTTGCGGAGGAGATTAAGGAGCAGAACGGCATTAAAATCAAAGAACTCAGAAGCCGTAACGAAGCACTGGATCAAGCAAAGGCAAACCTGGAGAAATAAACTTCACGGTTACAAAAGGAAAATGAAATCGGAAAAGCCAAACACAACGAAGAGTTGCTGAACCTTGACCACGAGCTCAAAATAGTCGAGGACGAGTTTAACAACACCTATCGGCTGCTGGAACTGGAAACCGAAAAGGTAGCCAACAAGACAGCAGAACTTAAGCGAGTTCAGGACGAGCTACTGTCAGCAAGGAAGGCATGGGCGGAGGCCGAACTGGTCCGTGCTGATAACGAGAGGCTCAAGGCAGAGAACGAGAAAGCTGTGCTAAAGCTCAGTGATATGGACGAAGAGCTTAGACACTACTCCATCAGCAAGGAACGCATCAGTGAAGAATATAAGGTTAGCCTCAGCAGCTTAAGACAATCGATTGAAAAATTAACGATAGAAAAGGTCAACTTTGAGGAGTAGAACAAATTCCTCAAGAACAAGATTCAGGAACTGGAGGTGTAGCTGTTCGTTGAGAGTCAGAGCGTGATCTAAGGAGATACCCTCAGCCAGTCTGAGATTAAAACTTAAAGCCTTATCAACAAGGTGAAGGCGTTAGAAAAAGCTTCAGTTGAACAGGAAATAGTTCGAGCCAACTTAGAGAGGCACTTGCGGCAGTCCGAGGAAAACTGTCAACGCCTGGAAAAACTAAATCGAGAGCAAACAGAAGAGCTTGATAGAAATAAAACGCAATTTTACAAAATCAGTCTTGGATACGATGAAAAGATCCAGGAGCAGGAGATGATGATAAGAGAACTCGAAAGAGTTAAGGAGGAACACGAAAAGCCACGGGTCGACCAAACTAAGAAGAGTGAACTCAAGAGTCAGTCCAGTCTTATGTTTTCGATGGCGAGCCAAGGAGGCTTTGGGGACAAGGACAAAGAGATTGACTTCAATCTTTCGGAGGTATCGGAGTACTTTTAGCCAAACGTTGAGACTATATTCGAGAAGGCGGACTATCCCTACGAGCGACTGCGGTTGAGGCGTAAGAAGGACCAAGTTCAATTACTCGAGAAGACGGCGCAGTACATCAATAATCTGAAAAAGACCATCAATGAAAAGAACAGAAAGATCAAGGGACTTGAAAAGCGGTTATCTTCGGGGAACAGAAATAACGATATCCCGAGCAGATCCTTTGAAGACGGAGACGCAGATGATATGAACGACAACTTCAGCGACTTCAACGATAATTATTCGGTAAAGGTAAAGCTCATGTTAAACTTAGTTCTAAAACAGACGAGGGGACAACAGACGCAAATTGAGGCAGCTTGAGAACTAAACTCACCTTGTGATGGAGGAGAATAACCTGCTGCTGCAAAAGGTTGAAAGCCTTCAAGAGGAACTGGAACACGCTGAAGAGCAGGAAAATGGGCTTATAAGAATGAAGGAAATCTACAAAGAGGAAATCAGCAAGCTTAGAAAAGCCTTATAGGAGAAGGATGTTAACTACAATAAATAGATTCTCAGACTTCAGAAGAGAATTGAGGAGAGCGAGGGAACGCACAACATGGAGACAGTGAGGCAACTGATCGTGAAGATTTTCTCAATCCTTTTCAGTGAAGAGTAGACCTGATTTAATGTAGGCGAAAGGACGAAAGGAGAAAGGAGACAGAAGAGTATGTCAAGGTTCTTACTAACGTGTTAAAACTCGAGAACCCCATTAAGGAAAGAGCGTGGATCTGGAGGCGATGATCCCGCCCGGCTCTGTGGTTCTTTGCATCTCTCATACAGTTATAGTTTTCTGTGTGATAACAGATAACCTTCTTAGTATTATGAATAACTCGACAGAATAAATTGCATCAAAGTCGAGAAGTTATAAGGAAACCTACCAAGAGGAACTTGAGCTCGAACAATCAAGACAGCTCAGAATATTTTATCAACAATGGTATCCACATGTTCGCGATTCCAAGTCTTTAGCCATCAAATAATCACTGCTCACTGCATGGCTGCCATAATCTCGTTGATAGCCTTCTCAGATCCTTTAATCTTGAATCGTTAGCTCACTTTTGCGATTACTTGGCCATTAGCATCGTACTTCTCGTAAGTGTTCTCTTCAATATACTCAGAAGTGACGAACGGGAGAGAATGTTGTTGAGGTGCCTAATGAGATGCTGCTGGGATGTCTGCCTGGATTGCAATTGCGTGGGGTTGTTCTGGGAGGACTGCGTGGTTGATGGGAGCAGCATTGTTTTAAGCAAATGAGGACCAGAACCAGCTGGAGAAAAGCTTTTGCTTCGCACACCGTCCGAACTAATCAAGATAATCGATCATGTTACTAATGGCCAGACCACTATTAATCAAGGCATTTCAAGTCAATTTCGGAGGAGTTCAATATCTTTAGTTGATGGTCGTCAAACACCGCAACTAACATATAGTGAGAATAACGACTGCTCCCATCTATCGAAGTATTGTAAGACCAACGATAAGGTGGTAGTTGTTATGGTGTTCGAGAGACCACTCACTACATTACCCACTGCGTATTCGCATACTTGGAATGACTGAGGTGCTCTCTATTGATGATGCCTTTGACTTTCATTATTAGTATTATCCAATAACTTACAAAACCTCAATGCTTAAGGAAGCCAAATATGCCATTTGCATACGCATGTCAGTCTCCTTGGGAAGTGAGACACTTAACTTGAGCTTCGTAGACCTTGATAAAAGACTTATAGGTTCCTTTGAATTTATGTTTCGCTATCAGCTTCTTTCCAGTCTTTGGATCTTCGAACACCAGCTCGTAATCAATATCGACCATATCTTCGAGGTTGGCATTTCTGAGTGCTTCCTGGACAGCCTATATCTAAGTAGTTGAGTATACCTATTGTGTTTCGTCAGTTTGTGTGGGATTGCGTTTAACTATCAAACTTCCGATGATCCCTCCGACAACTGTCGTTCCAACAAGGTAAGGAGCAAGTGGAACTAAAAAGGCCATTAATTATAAATATGCTCGGCGATATCGAGCTTATAAGTGGAGAATCTTACGGTTGCTTCACAATTCAACAATCCGGAAGGGTTCAAAACAGGAAGTGATGTCTCCCTATCAATTTTACTGACAGACATCATAGTTAACAATTAATATTAATATTAAATTCGCCGTTGAAAACCGCGATGTCAACCCCCTATTAGGAAAGAGAGTCTGCAGCAGCTAGGCCTAGGAATTACTATTCTGCAGCCCACCAGACCTACAGTTACGATGCTGACGGCGAAGGGGAACGTCATCGACGAAACCCAACCGACAAAAAGAAGGCTTTGAATCGTCTGCGTGAATTAAGGCCGCTTGTGGATCGCATTATCAACTAGTGCACCATCGAAAGCAAGGAGGTTAAGTCAGGACTTCAGCAGATTAAGGACTACCAAACCGGCGTGCTTGATGAACTCAGGGACATCGTTGAGGAAGAAGATGATAAGGCCTCTTACTATGAAGTACGATAGTCCTCAGCTGAGGGTTACAATGGACCGAGCGACGACTTATACGGCTTAAGGGATCAAAAAGAGCATCTGAGAAATCAATTGTAGGGCGAAGTTCGCGTATCAACTCGATTAGCAGAGGATTATCAGCTGCTGGAGTATGACTACAATAGGCTGAGAGAAGATGTTGAGCGCTTAAAAAGGAAAAACAGATTCGACGCAGAGCCTGCTCCTGAGAGAAAACAGTACCGAGAGGACTTAGGTCGAACTCGGCCGTTCGAGGACGTCCCAAGGGTGAGGAGCCGCTCTAAGCAAGTAGATGATTACACTGGCAGGCAGGTCAACAACCAAGCAAGAAGGTCGCAAGAAGAAGATGTTTACGACGAAAATCAACGTTTGAAGCAATAACTCAATGACGCCTACAATACCATCGACAGCCTCAAGGCGACTGTTAAGGATTTAGAGAGGAAGCTAAATAGAGCTGAAGACGAACTCGAGAGAAATAATTATGTTGGCTCAAGAAAGAGTCCTGAACGAGTGCAGCAATTGCAAGATGAGATAGACAGACTCAGTGCAGAGCTACATAAGGCCCGCTCGCAACCGAAAGGTGGTGATCTCTCTCGCCAGTTGGCCTAGTTGAAGCAACAAAACTAAGACTTACGTGTGGAGACGATTCGACTGCTGAAGCTCAAATCTTCGGGTGGAGTCAACCAGGAGGTGAGCGACCTGCAGAACGAGATAATGAACCTCCACGATTCAATTGAGAGAGAAAACGATGCCAAGCTTAAGTTTATTGAGGAAATGGATGAATACAAGAGAAAATTCGCTGCGCTTGAGGCATAGAATTAGGAACTGAAAGCCAGGGGACGCACTCAGTATGCAGCACCGGGCTACGAGGTAAAAATGAATTAATTTTAGACTGTTAGCGTCGAGTATCATCCATCAGGTGGCGCAATATACAACGAAATGGCCACCGTTTTAGACTACGGTCGGGGAGGCGATGATAAGTTGAGCAAGTACAAAGGGTTTCTCAACGAGATCAAGACCTACAAACCTTACGGATGATGTTCGATAAGACTTTATTGTTGAACCTTCATTCAGTTTCCCTTATGAATTTCTCCAGTTCTCCCCTAACGTGAGCCGTTAGGAGCGGGAAGGTACGTAAGAGGGATAATTATCGAGAGGAAAGCCCTCAATTTATTTACAGTTACAAAATTATCAACAGTTAGTTGTTCGCTGGTGCATTAGCGTTGACTCAGTCTTGGCATTCAGCAGAGAGGTTGTCTCCACAGCCCCTTTGAATGATGAAAGACAGCTTGGCCGTCAGTTCTAGATGTGAAGGGAACCCCGAAAGTCATTGACTTCGCAAAAAACTAAAGTTGATAATATCTTGAAATTTGAGTGCTGATTGTTCAGCTAGAACCCAAGGGTCTGATTGGACTTCACTCGGGATGCAACGGACATAATATCATAACTTAAATTATAAAACTCACTTAGAACTGACCCAATGTTATAATTGATATCAGAAATTTATAAGAAGGAATGAACATCCAACTTGTCTCGGACTGTCAGCAACTTCCACTGCTCTCCCCCGACGAGCCCAATACCGATCCATCCAAAACCCCCGCCAAATCGATACCCTTCGACCATCTTATCTTCAACCCCGATAAAGAGTTTAAACAGGTGCTGTAGCACTGCCACTCCGTCTACGAATCCGTCTTTTTTCTCAATGGGTTGAGCAGTGAGTTAAAGGAAAAAATTGCGGAAAAAGCGCAACAGAAAGCAGTGATGCTCAAGCCACGCCCAAGCGCAGCTTCAACTAACAAGACTCTATTCTTAGACCTTGACGAAACGCTGATTCACTGCGTCATATCGCAATCAGATGGGTTTAGTCATCAAGTCAGAGTCCAGGAATACGATGTAACCCATTTCATTATGCAGGTGTTCTTTAACCTCAGGCCCTATGCTATCGACTTCCTGATAACTATGAGCCAACTCTACGAGCTCGTTCTCTTTACAGCAGCCGACAAGTACTACGCCGAAGCCTTCTTTGAGTTCCTAAATTTGCAGAGCAACGGTGCCATCAGCCAATTTCTGTGTCGCGATCACTGCATTCACCTCTACAAGAAGGTGTTCGTTAAGGACCTGAGAGTGGTCTCAAACCGACAGCTGAAGAATATGGTGCTGCTGGACAACTCTGCTCATAGTTTCGGAGGACTCATGAATAACGGTGTTCCAATCAAAAGCTTCATCAGCGACCAAAGAGACCTGGAGCTCATGCATATCGAACCGTACTTGTAGTTGCTCAGCTAAGCCAAAGACGTCCGGGAGTACAACCGCCAGGAACTCAAGCTGCTGAAGATCCTCAGCATCGAAAGCCTTGATGCATGATATCTTATGCACTTTACAATATCTCCAAGCCTCGGATACCCGTCTCCTTCCCTATCCAAACTGCTTGGGGCTATTGTTTTGGCGGGCAGACGATCTTCACAACCCAAAACGCTGATGAAAGTCCCTCAGGGGCTGACAACAATATGTGTTTGGATAAATTAACCAATTTATCGTATTAAACAACTTGCTCAAACTGCCCATATTTGGACGTCATTTCAGAATACACAATTTTCTGTGTTGATCTCTGCCACACTTTTGGACTCAAAATGAACCCGATGCCTCATGCTCAAAACTAACTCGACAACGCTGATGTTTGGTCACTCACAATCAGTTGTAATCAACACATCGCACTGAATTGCTGACGTACTCCTGCACAACACTCAAAGTATTATCTTGGAACCTGAGCACCAGCGCTTCAGTCGATTTCTACTGAGAAGGCCATCTATAAAATCCATGTTCTTGAGAGTCTGTTTCCGCAGTTTGCATGCTGCTGACTTGTACTGGCTGCCAGCATGGTTAAATTGAGGGCTCAGGCAGCGTGGGCGGCTGCAGACATCCACCATCCACGGCCGATTGATGACGTAGATGTTGTTGGTTGTGTCCGGAGTGTGTTAATCATCATCATCCTTCTCCTGCCTCACCTTTGGTTTGTATGAGGTTTATGAAAAAAATTTGTCGACTTTGAGCTCGAACTCGAAGATGTCGTTACGGAAAGACTGGAGCTGACCATCGATGGTGCTATAGCGATCACGCACCAACCTCGCGAGATTAATGTTGTTTGTTCGATCGTTGAAGCCACCAAATTTAATGTACCACTGTACCAAGTTTTCTCTGAAGGAGTCGAAACTTGCGCGAAAGAATTTGATCTTCGCGTCGACAGCTTGCTTGATTTCATCGATTGTCTTGTTGTACTGGATCTCCACAAACTCCAATTGACGGCTGAACTGGTCGTCTTTCTCTTCGTAACTGTTCATGGTTTGCTCTCCTTTTTCAGCAGTAGCGATCTGAATCGTCGCATTTCTCTGGTGGATCCAACCAGCATTCCCTTCATCATCTTCCTATCGCTGTTCTGTTTTTAACCTTCTTTTTGCTTCGTGCAACTCGAAGTTGCTCACCGGCTTCTCTCTCTTTGGGGCATTTTTACGCCTCATTACTGGGGAATCTTTGCTATCCTTTCTGATGCTGCTCCCTCCACTCGCGAGAGTCGTGCTTCCACCCACAATGTAGTCTTCCTCATTGTTGATTTCGGGGGAATGCATCGTTGGCATGTACTCTTTCAGAGTCAAAGAAGAACCGACTACTTGTGCTGACGATCTCATACTACTGTATTTGTCGCAATCACAGCCCATTCCGGTCTTGAACTGTTGTGACTTGTCAATTTGGCCGTAGCAGTCCATGCAGATCGGATGGCTGCAACCAAGCACAGCAAATTGCTGGGGAAGGCGGCCACAGCGGAAACAAACGAGTTTTTCGTGTGGTTTGAACATTTGAATTTGAATATAACCGGAAAGGCTGTGAGAGTGTTGAATTGTGAACAGCTGCCAGCAACTTTAAGTCAAGAACCCCCGTTGATCTTGCCGAAATAAATAATCAACTTATGATCCGCAAACTCATACTGGTTGTGTTGTTGATCGCGCTGCCTGTAAGTTGCATCAATTCCACCTTCCATCAGTACATGCACAGCCTTGATACCGGCGCCAGGTGCCTCGATGGCAGCGAGTCCATCCTCTACGTTGATGTGGGTGCTGGGGCAGATGCCCAGAAAATGCTCATCTTTTTCGAGGGTGGGAACAACTGCGAGGGCGACGATCTGGCAGGTACACTCGAGAACTGCTATTTGAAATCCAAGACAGAACACGGAAGTTCGAAGAGATATCCCAAGACCATGGACCTGGTCAATGTGAGCATACTGTCAGCGAACAAAACCATCAACCCAGTCTTCTACAACTGGACAAAGGCTTACTTAATCGCGTGCGACGGCAGTGGCCATCAGGGATCAAAACTTGCCGCCGTGCAGTATAAAGGTGAAGATCTCTACTTCAGGGGAGCCAACAACACCCTCGCAAGCTTACAGCACCTCAACGATACCTACCAGTTGTATCTGCGGCCAACTATTGTCTTAGCTGGCACCTCGACTGGTGGACTAGCTGCGATGCTCTGGGCAAACTTTGTTCAAGAGAATGCAATTAAATCGAGGGTATATGTAGTGGCCGATAGTGCAGTTATCGTCGCTGACTTCCGCAGTCCACTGACGAACCATACACCCGTGCTTGAAAAAGCTGCAAACCTCTTCAAAATAGTCAACACCGAAACAAAAATTCCTTCTGCGGAATGCGTCAAGGACTACCCAAATCAAAGAGAGTGCTTGCTTGCTGGAGTCCTCGCAAACTACATCCAAACTCCAGTTTATCTTATCGAGTCCCAATACGACAACTGGGCAATTCATAATGTGCTGGAACTCGATTGTGTTCCCAACGGAGAGGCAGTTTCGCTGCTGGACTGCGATATCGACGAGGAGAGGTATATTCGGGAGTACAGAAATGCCTCTCTAAAGGCATTCCAAAACTTCACTTCGAGGCCTAACGCAGGAATATTCGCTATCAGCTGCGTTCAACACATATTCTCCTTGGACGACTCATTCTACCAGCCCTACTACGCAATTCCTACTCAAACCCGCAACAATGTTGCACGTTCCTTGGAGGAGTACTTCCAAAACCCAAGTGCATCAGTGAACATCCGTTACGACAAGGTGGAGTGGCCATTCAATATCGGCTGCTCAGGCGTTATCTGACATCGAATCAAACCGGCTGTTATATCGCCGCAGCGCCTAATTTAATAAAATTAACCTCTTTCCTCGGCAAGATGTCACTTAGGGAGATCCCCGTCGATGACACGTTGCTAAACCCCGAGGAAGCTGGTTCTCATAAAAACATAATTCCACAGGAGATGGTTCACCCGCCAATTGGAGAAGAGTTGAGATGCAAGATCTGCTTTGAGACTTCAAGACCATTGGTTAGCTGTTGTCAGTGCTCCGGGTCGATCGGGCATGTGCATGAGAACTGCCTGTTGGAATGGATGGCTCATTGTATTGAGAAAAGCGGCTACACAGTTACACCGCGTTGTGAAATCTGCAAGGCAAACATCTCTGCTAACATTACCGTTGGCAAGCCCTAGTTCAGTATTTCAAGATTCCTGGTTGTTACCAAGGACAAGAAAGTTCTTTTGGCGCAGATTATGTTCTCGGTATTCGCCATTCTCATGGCAGCAATACACCTTACACTGTTCCTCTACATGTTCAACCTCGAAGAGAGTTTCACGGGACTGGTGCTGCCACTTTTTGTCATTACGCATAGTGCTAAATTCATGGCAAACCAAAGCATCTGGGGACGATGCTTCATGCAAGTAGTTGAAGTCACCCTCGACCCATACGATGTGATTCGATGAATCCAGGCAGCACTTTGCCTAGTTCCCACTACTGACTGCTTGCATACATACTTATTTCACTAAGAGGCTATACAGCCATTATATATCGATCTTATGTTCAAGTATTCCCAGAAGGGGCAGTCACTGGGAATGCTTTCTGTTGCTCAAACTCAACGCAGAGAAGGCAGACAAGGGTAAGCGGTGTGTTCACATAATGTAAATTTGAATTCTGAGACAACTGTCCAGGGGAAGAGGTAGATGAGGTGATAAACCATTGAGAATTAGTGCGCCATCATCGCTATCAGTAAAATAAGTCAGTCGAGCCTGCCATCACTTCAAGATTGGAGTGTCTCGATTTTTCAGAGAAGCTGAGAAGCATGACTCGGTAGTCACATTCGGGACTGAAGCGCGATTAGGTTTCAGAAGTGTTGTTCAAGACCTCTATCTTCACAGGACCACTGCGTGACAGGGCCCGATATGAGCTGGTCTGCAATTGCCGTGTTGACGAGGTTGATTGCTCTTCCATAAGATCGCCCTTCACTGAATGGAGCGATCCTCGAACCCTCAGATGCTCAGTTTTGTAGAGCCTGATGATGGACTTGGCTGTAGAATAATTGATCGCCATCTCTTCAGCAGTCTAAAATCAATCAACATGGGGTTCAAGTAAAATGCTTCAGGAATGCTTACCTCCTTAATGGTTCGTCGTAGCACCATGACCTTGTAAATGAAGTCGAGTTTCGTCAGGTTGTTGATCTTGTGATACGCTGAGCGGTCCTTGCTGCTGTTCATTCCACTGATGATAATATAAGATATTAGTAAAGCCCAACGGTCTTCAAGGGATAACCAAAGTCTGAGGTGCCGGAACAGCAAAAGTGCATCCACGGGCTGACGAATGGTCGAGAAATTTCTGCTGGGAATTATCTGCAGACTCGTAGATGATGTATTCCTGTGCCAAAAGCAACCCTCTTCCGGAGGACTGCGAACTTCGCTCACTAAAGATCGGCTACAATAGTGTTCAGTATGAGCTATTCGTTTAAATTCAGGAGTTGATTATTTAATCAAGATCGCAAGTATTTGGGAGCCAGTTCCTTCTCAGCGGTCTTCAGCTGTATCTCGAGCTCCTCGATGGAGTAATTCAGCACCAATCCAGCCTTGTATTCTTCAGTCTCAGTTATCTGGCATGTACGTCAAGTAGGTGGGTATGAGGGTAACTCTCATTGTCGCAGGCGAACAGGGCGAACTTAATGTTGTTGTTGGAGCCAGAAAATAGCAACGCGTGGTGTTGGAGCTCTCTCAGTTCTTCTGAGGGTAGAGTATTCGAGTTAGTGTTGGTGCTCTCTGGTTCTGTATCAAGGCATGCAGTACTCTCAACTGTCGTCGGAAGCGGCCCCTTAAGTGTGTATTTGAGAGAGAAGTAGCGGTCTTCCTTGCGCGGCCAGAACCGATACTTGCTCACGAAGGTCCTCAACATGGATAATATACACAACCGATAGAATAGTCGATACCCTTCAGAGCTTTGCTGCTCGACGTTGTCTACTATTACCATAAAAAAGGCGTTTGAAGCCGCCGTTCCCCAACCAATAGCTGCACATTATATTAATGAAGTCCAAGCAGATTGTCGGGTCATTCGAGATAGGTACTCTTTGTTTTCAGCAGAGGAAACACCATCGGCCAAGGTACCTTCGGCAAAGTGAAACTTGGCAAGCACGTTCTAACTGAAGAAAATGTAGTCGAAGTTGTGACATAGGTGGCCATCAAAATTTTCGAGAAGGAACGTATGGAAAGACCCAGCGAGTTGCGCCGCATAGTCAAGGAAATCAACATTCTCAAGCAGCTGCGTCACCCCCATATCATCCGCATCTACGAGATCGTTGAGACGCCCGGTCAAATCTATCTGATCATGGAGTACGTTGAGAAGGGTGAGCTCTTCGATTACATTAAGCAGAATAAGAAGTACCCTATTCGCTAAGGTAGGCTTACCGAGAGAATGGCTGCCCGACTCTACTCTCAGTTGATTTCTGCGATGGAATACATGCACAGCGAGAACGTTGTTCATCGGGATCTAAAGCCTGAGAACATACTGTTGACCAGCACGATGGACATCAAGATTGTCGATTTTGGACTAAGCACACATTTTACAGGCGGGGAAAAATTGAAATCGTCCTGTGGCTCACCCTGTTATGCACTTCCGGAGATGCTCGTTGGCGGAAAGTATGAGGCTTCAGAAGCAGATATCTGGAGCGCCGGTGTGGTACTGTTTACAATGGTTTGCGGATACCTGCCCTTCGAAGACACCGATATCAAAAAGCTTTATCGAAAGGTCATGAGCCAGTAACTGGAGTTTCCTGAAGACTGCTCAGGCGACGTCCGTGACCTGCTGAAGAGCATCCTGCATAAGAACAGGGAGGCGCGATATTCCCTAAATCAGATCAAATATCACAAGTGGTTGAGGAGAAACAGCAAGGAATAATAGCAGCGGTGTTAGTAAAAACCACAGGAAAAATGGTCGGAACGCCAAATTGATGCAGCTGTGCTGAGTTAAATGGAAATGTACGGAGTAGAGGCTACTTATGTCAAGGGGTGCCTCCAAAGTGATAAGTACAACTTTGCGACTACCCTCTACTACTTGCTCCAGAGGAAAATGGCCAGGGAAGGAGGACTCAATTTCTTCACCAATTGCTCCACTGCCCTATCGATTAAGGAGAAGCTTGCCAGGGAATCCGATGCCTTCGAACAGTAGAACGAGTTACCCACCCTCCGGAGTGAGATCAACAATGGCTGGCAGTCAGAAGACAAAGATGGGTTTGGAGGTCAGTCATCGACCATAAGCCCCCGCAAGAAGCGTACTAGCAACAAAGTCGATAATCGATCGACTTCGCCATTGAGAATGAAGTCGAAGCAGCACACAAACTCCCACAAACAGCTTTAACTGAAGTCTGCCTTGA
>ERZ724527.1112-NODE-1112-length-12690-cov-6.261892_pt1 | contig 12690 bp, 23 predicted proteins | sample MGYA00376060_ERZ724527 | MGnify/ENA primary metagenome ERZ724527 (study PRJEB28724, sample SAMN07190886) | activated sludge metagenome | isolation source: activated sludge of sewage treatment plant in Hong Hong | place: USA: Christiansburg, Virginia | collected...
GTTCCTGGCGCTCCGGGTGGCGATGTGCTTGTCCGTCCTGCCGTTAAAGCGTCCTAAGAGGGGTAGGTTGTGGAATTAAATATTGCAACACTCGAAGGTGGTAACGCAGGCAAAGTTCAGGTGTCTGAGGCGACGTTTGGCCGCGCTTTTAACGAAGATCTGGTGCATCAGGCTGTAACTGCTTATTTATCCGGTGGCCGCCAAGGTTCGCGTGCGCAGAAGAATCGCTCTGATGTGCGCGGCGGCGGTCGTAAGCCGTGGAAACAAAAGGGTTCTGGTCGTGCTCGTGCGGGTAGCACCCGCAGTCCTATTTGGCGTACTGGTGGCGTGACATTTGCTGCCCGTCCGCAAGACCACAGTCAGAAACTGAACCGTAAAATGTACCGTGCAGCATTGCAGAGTATTTTGTCCGAGCTTGCGCGTCAGGATAGGTTGGTTATCGTTGAGAGTATCAATCTCGATCAGCCAAAAACAAAGTTATTGCAGCAAAAATTACATGCCTTGCAGTTAGACAGCGTTCTGATTATTTCAGATGAAATAAGCGAGAACCTGTATTTGTCAGCGCGGAATTTGCCAAACGTCGATGTGCGTGATGTTAGCGGTGCTGATCCTGTCAGTCTGGTACGTTTCGATAAAGTGCTGATCACGGTTCCTGCCATGAAGAAGTTTGAGGAGGTGCTCGCGTGAATCAGGAGCGAATTTATAAAATTCTGGTTGGTCCGCAGATCTCTGAAAAATCTACTATGGTTGCCGAAAGTAGCAATCAGGTGGTTTTCAAGGTTGCCCTTGATGCCAATAAATTGGAAATCAAGCGCGCAATTGAGAAGCTTTTCAGCGTCAAGGTTGCTCAGGTTCGTGTATTGCGTATGAAGGGTAAGGTCAAGCGCAATCGTTTTGGCGATGTGCGCCGAAGTGATTGGAAAAAAGCCTATGTCCGTCTCGAGCAAGGTCATGACATTGACTTTGCTAGCATGTAATCAAGAGGTGAGCCTGTATGCCAATTGTTAAGAGAAAGCCCACCTCCCCAGGTCGTCGTTTTGTAGTCAGTGTAGTGAATCCTGATCTGCATAAAGGTGCTCCACATGCGGCGTTGGTTGAGAAAAAGAATAGCAGTGGCGGCCGTAATAATATGGGTCGTATCACCGTGCGTCATCATGGTGGCGGCCATAAGCAGCATTATCGGGTAATTGATTTCAAGCGTAATAAAGATGGCGTTATTGCTTCTGTAGAGCGCCTTGAGTATGACCCGAACCGCAGCGCAAACATTGCTTTGGTTTGCTACGCGGATGGTGAGCGACGTTATATTATCGCTCCAAAGGGTTTAAAAGCGGGTGACAAGATCCAGTCTGGTTCTGCATCTCCAATAGCTGTGGGAAATACTTTGCCATTGCGTAATATTCCTATTGGTGCAAACGTTCACTGCATCGAGATGAAGCCTGGCAAAGGCGCCCAAATGGCTCGCTCTGCTGGCGCATCTGCTCAGCTGGTTGCTCGGGAAGGTGCTTACGCCACTTTGCGTTTGCGTAGTGGTGAAATGAGAAAAGTATTGTCGGACTGCAGAGCCACCCTTGGCGAAGTGTCCAATAGTGAGCACAATCTGCGGTCACTCGGAAAGGCAGGCGCGAGCCGCTGGCGTGGTGTTCGTCCAACTGTGCGCGGTGTTGTTATGAATCCTGTAGATCACCCACATGGTGGTGGTGAGGGCAAGACTTCTGGTGGTCGCCATCCTGTTTCACCTTGGGGTACGCCAACCAAAGGTTATAAAACTCGTAAAAACAAGCGCACGGATAGTCTGATTATTCGTCGTCGTAACAAGAAATAAGTGTTGAGAGGATAGGCTTGTGCCGCGTTCACTAAAGAAAGGCCCGTTTATAGATTTGCACCTTATCAAGAAGGTAGAAACGGCTCTTGAAAAGAATGATAAGCGCCCGATCAAGACGTGGTCGCGTCGCTCTATGATCATGCCAGAAATGGTAGGGCTTACTATTGCTGTACACAATGGCCGAGCACATATCCCGGTCTACGTGACAGAAGAAATGGTCGGTCACAAACTTGGTGAATTTTCTGTCACCCGCACCTATAAGGGTCATGCGGTTGATAAAAAAGCCAAGCCCAGCGCTAAGAGGTAAGGGTAATGGAAGTTTCAGCTACATTGCGTGGAGCTCGTAGTTCGGCGCAGAAAGTTCGACTTGTCGTTGATCAGATTCGCGGCAAACACGTTGAGAAGGCTTTGGATATTTTGACATTCAGCGACAAGAAAGCAGCTGTCATTGTGAAGAAAGTGCTTGAATCTGCAATAGCAAATGCAGAACACAATGAAGGTGCAGATGTTGATGAATTGCATGTTTCAACCGTTTTTGTAGACGAAGGAACACCAATGAAGCGCATAAAGCCACGAGCCAAAGGTCGCGCAGACAGAATTTTGAAGCGTACTTGCCATATCACCGTGAAAGTCGCTGCCAAGTAATCGCAGCAAAGAAAACGATCAGGAGACCGCGAATGGGTCAGAAAGTACATCCAACAGGTATTCGCCTGGGTATCATCAAGAAGCACACTTCTGTTTGGTATGCCAATAGCAGTACCTATGCTGATAAATTATTGGCTGATATCAAGGCTCGTACATTTATTCAGAAAAAATTGGCTAGTGCTTCAGTTAGCCGTGTGGATATCGAGCGACCATCTCAAACTGCGCGCGTTACAATTCACTCGGCGCGTCCTGGCGTTGTTATAGGAAAAAAAGGGGAGGATGTAGAAAGGCTGCGTAATGAAGTTGCCCAGATACTTGGTGTGCCTGTCCATATAAATATTGAAGAAGTTCGTAAGCCGGATATTGATGCAGCGTTGGTTGCACAGGGTGTTGCGCAGCAATTAGAGCGTCGCGTTATGTTTCGTCGTGCAATGAAGCGTGCGGTACAGAATGCAATGCGCCAGGGTGCGCTTGGGATCAAAATTATGGTTTCAGGACGGCTGGGCGGAACTGAAATCGCTAGAACGGAGTGGTATCGTGAAGGCCGTGTGCCTTTGCATACATTGCGAGCGGACATAGATTATTCCACTGCAGAAGCCTTGACTACGTATGGCATCATCGGTGTGAAAGTGTGGATCTTCAAAGGTGAGATCCTTGATATTGCCGAGCAGGCTGAAGCCGCTACTGGCAGAAAGAAGTCATCTAATCAGGGGTAAGATGCGCCATGTTGCAACCCAAGCGCACGAAATTTCGCAAGCAGTTTAAAGGCCGCAACCGGGGTCTTGCGCAGCGCGGAAGTAAAGTTAGTTTTGGCGAGTTCGGTCTAAAGGCCACAATGCGTGGTCGTATAACTGCACGTCAAATTGAAGCCGCCCGGCGCGCGCTTACGCGCCGCCTGAAACGTGGTGGCAGAGTATTTATAAGGATTTTTCCGGACAAACCTATTACTCAAAAGCCACTTGAAGTGCGGCAAGGTAAAGGGAAGGGTAGCGTGGAATATTGGGTTGCGCAGATACAGCCTGGAAGGGTTTTGTATGAAGTAGAAGGTGTAACTGAAGAGTTGGCGCGCGAAGCATTAACACTGGCGGCGGCAAAACTGCCACTGACAACAACATTTGTAAAACGGCAGATCATGTAATGAAAACAGCGGATCTTCGAAAAAAGACAGGCCAGGAACTGGAAAAGGAGTTGAACAAACAGCTCGAAGGCCAGTTTAAGCAAAAAATGCAAATGGCTACCGGACAATTGACTCAGACCCACTTGCTAAAGCAAGCGAGGCGTGACGTTGCAAGAATTAAAACCCTGCTGAAAGAAAAGGCTGGTGAATGATCATGACAGAGCAAAACAGTGTTGCGCGTACTAAAACAGGTCGAGTTGTTAGCGACAAGATGGATAAGACTATAACGGTGCTTATTGAGCGTCGTGTAAAACATGAGCTGTACGGAAAGTACTTGACTAAGTCATCCAAACTTAAAGCGCACGATGAAAACAACGAGTGCAGTATTGGTGATATGGTCACAATTAAAGAAACTCGTCCAATGTCCAAGTCAAAGACATGGGCGTTGGTGAAAATTGAAGAGCGCGCAACTGTTGTTTAAGCAGTTGGCGATAGAGTAGTTAAAAGCTTCGGAGCACGATAATGATACAGACCCAAACATATTTAGACGTAGCGGATAACAGCGGCGCTCGACGAGTTATGTGTATCAAGGTGCTTGGTGGCTCCCATCGTCGCTATGCAGGCGTCGGTGACGTAATCAAGGTTAGCGTAAAAGATGCTATCCCTCGCGGCAAAGTGAAAAAAGGTCAGGTAATGACTGCCGTTGTTGTGAGAACAAAGAAGGGTGTTCGTCGACCAGATGGGTCTCTCATAAAGTTTGATGATAATGCAGCTGTTTTGTTGAATAACCAGCAGGCGCCAATAGGTACGCGTATTTTTGGGCCTGTGACACGTGAATTGCGTGGTGAAAAATTTATGAAAATTATCTCTCTGGCACCAGAAGTGCTTTGAGCCGGAGGAGGGAAAGGTATGCGTAAGCTAAAAAAAGACGACCAGGTAATTGTAATCACCGGCAAAGACAAGGGAAAGCGTGGTGCTATCCAGCGTGTGTTGGATAACGGACGATTGCTTGTGGCAGGTGTAAACATCATTAAAAAGCACACGAAAGCTAATCCGCAATTGGGTGTTCAGGGCGGCATTGTAGAGAGAGAGGCATCAATAGAGGTGTCGAATGTCGCTATCTACAACCCCAAGACGAACAAGGCTGATCGCGTTGGCTTTAAAGATCAAGATGGTAAAAAAGTGCGTGTGTATAAGTCCAGTGGCGATGTTATTGGCGCATAAGTTGAAAAGGTGGAATTGTAATGGCCAGGCTTCAAGAAGTTTATAAAAAAGAAATTATGCCAAAGCTGAAAGAAGAGCTTGGCGTAAGTAGCGTGATGCAGGTACCAAAGATCACTAAAATCACTATTAATATGGGTGTAGGTGAGGCCTTGGCTGACAAAAAAGTTCTAGAGAATGCGGTGCGTGATCTTGAGCAGATTACTGGCCAGAAAGCCATTGTAACCAAGGCGCGCAAATCTATAGCTGCTTTCAAGGTTCGTGAGGGTTGGCCGATTGGCTGCAAGGTCACTCTTCGGAATGATCGTATGTATGAATTTCTTGACCGGTTGATCACTGTTGCAATCCCTCGCATTCGTGACTTTCGGGGTGTCAGCCCCAAACAGTTTGATGGCCGTGGAAATTTTTCTATGGGTGTAACAGAACAAATTATTTTCCCAGAGATTGACTATGACAAGATTGACGCATTGCGTGGTCTTGATATAGCAATTACCACAACAGCTAAAACGGATGATGAAGGACGCGCATTACTAAAAGCGTTCAGCTTCCCGTTTAAAAGCTGATTACAGATTTATATAGAGGATAGCTGAGACAATGGCAAAGCTTTCGATGATTGAGCGTGAGAAAAAACGCGCCAAGGCCGTAGCTAAGTATGCTGAAAAGCGTGCTCGCTTAAAGGCAATAATAGCGAATCCTAAAACGTCTGATGAAGATAAGTGGGAAGCGCAAGTGCAATTGCAAAAGTTGCCAAGAGACGCCAGCCCGGTCCGTAAGCAAACGCGATGCCGTCTGACTGGTCGCCCACATGCGGTGTATCGTAAATTTGGTTTGTCTCGCATCAAGTTAAGAGAACATGCAATGAAAGGTGATGTTCCTGGCTTGGTTAAGGCAAGCTGGTAAGGCTAACAGGAGATATATCATGAGTATGCAAGATCCGTTGGCTGATATGATTACGCGAATTAGAAACGCGCAGATGGCTCAACTAGCCAAAACATCGATGCCGTCATCCAAAATCAAAGTGTCCGTTGCTGAAGTATTGAAGTCTGAAGGTTATATCGCTGATTTTAATGTGAGCGCCAGTGCGAAACCTGAGTTGACCATTGAGCTGAAATACCATCATGGCAAGTCAGTGATTGACTCGATCAAGCGTGTTAGTAGGCCTGGCCTGCGCAACTATCGTGGTAAGGACGAACTGCCAAACGTTGCTAATAGTCTGGGTGTTGCTATTGTCTCTACCAGTAAAGGGGTAATGACAGACAGGGCAGCTCGTAAGGCCAATATTGGCGGCGAAATTTTGTGTACAGTGTTCTAAGGGTAAAGTCATGTCCAGAGTTGCAAAATATCCGGTCGAATTACCTAGCGGTGTAAACATCGCATTGGATTCTGATCGTATTACTGTTAAAGGCGGCAAGGGCGAATTGTCTATGCCGGTTCATGCTTCTGTAGAAATCTTGCAGGGTAATAATGAATTGAGCTTTAGTGCCCGCAATGGTGCTAAAGGCGGCTGGATGATGGCTGGCACCACGCGCGCACTGGTTGCGAATATGGTAAAGGGTGTTAGTTCTGGCTTTGAACGCAAACTGGAGCTTGTTGGAGTAGGCTATCGCGCAAAAGCTGCAGGAAACACTCTTAATTTGACGCTGGGCTATTCTCATCCGATTGATTATGAGTTGCCGGCAGGTGTGACAGTTGAGACTCCTACCCAGACTGAAATTTTGCTGAAAAGTATTGATAAGCAGCTATTGGGTCAAGTTGCAGCGGTTATTCGCTCTTATCGTGCACCTGAGCCTTATAAAGGTAAGGGCGTTCGCTATTCAGACGAAGTAGTCCGCCGTAAAGAAGCCAAGAAGAAATAAGGTATAGACATATGAACGCAAAAAAAGCAGGTCGTATACGCAGGGCGAAGTCAACGCGAATGAAGATTCGTGAGCAAGGTGCATTTCGCTTAAGCGTGCATCGCACACCGCGTCATATTTATGCTCAGGTCATTGCTCCGGATGACAATCGTGTTGTGGCACAGGCTTCTACGTTAGATGCTAGTTTGTCTGCTGGTGCAACAGGAAACACAAAGGCTGCTGAAAGTGTCGGCGCTTTAGTGGCGGAACGGGCAAAAGCAGCAGGTGTTACTAAGGTTGCATTTGACCGTAGTGGCTTCAAATACCATGGTCGTGTAAAGGCGTTGGCTGACGCTGCTCGCTCGGCCGGTCTCGAGTTCTAATAGGTATCATACAAATGGCGCTCCAGGAACAAAAAGATAAAGACAAGAACTCTGACGGCTTGATGGAAAAACTCGTTCAAGTTAATCGCGTTGCCAAGGTTGTTAAAGGGGGGCGTACTTTTTCATTTACTGCCCTGACAGTGGTTGGTGACGGTAATGGTAAAGTAGGATTTGGTCGAGGCAAGGCCAGAGAGGTTCCTGTTGCTATCCAGAAAGCAATGGAAGCAGCTCGACGAAACATGATAAGCGTTGACCTGAACGGCAATACTATTTTTTACCCGGTAAAAGCGCGTCATGGTGCGGCAAATATCTATATGCAACCTGCTTCTGAAGGTACCGGTGTCATTGCTGGTGGTGCGATGAGGTCTGTATTGGAGCTTGCGGGGGTGCAGAACGTATTGGCGAAGTGTTATGGGTCTACAAATCCTGTAAATGTTGTTCGAGCGACTATTCGCGGGTTGAAGGAAATGAGATCTCCTGAAGAAATTGCGGCTAAACGCGGAAAAACAGTAGACGAAATTCGTAATTAATTAGCGAATATAGCCGATAAAGTTATATTTAAGGTGCAGTCATGACAAATATGATCAAAGTGACACAAACTCGCAGCACAGCAGGCAGGCTAAAAGCACATCAGTGCTGTGTGCGCGGTTTGGGGTTGCGTCGGATTGGACACACCGTAGAGGTTCAAGATACGCCTTCGGTACGTGGAATGATCAACAAAGTTAACTATATGGTTAGAGTGGAGAGCTGAGATGCACCTGAATAGTCTAAGTCCTGCTCCAGGCCATAAAACTGCCAAGTTACGCGTTGGTCGAGGAATTGGTTGTGGTTTAGGTAAAACGTGTGGCCGTGGCCATAAGGGTCAGAAAGCGCGTAAGAGTGGCAATGTGCGTCCAGGTTTTGAGGGCGGCCAGATGCCTTTGCAGAAAAGATTGCCTAAATATGGTTTTGTGTCGCGTATCAGTTTAACAACTGCTCAGGTACGGTTGGCAGAATTGAACCAGGTTGAAAGTGATGTTGTGTCATTGGAAACATTAAAAGCAGCAAATGTGCTGAATGAAAATATCAAAAGAGCCAAGGTGTTTCTTTCTGGGGAGCTCAAAAAAAGCGTGACAGTAAAGGGGTTGCGGGTGACAGAAGGTGCACGCAAAGCAATCGAGGCTGCTGGTGGCAAGGTTGAGGAATAAATAGGTGGCAACTCCTTCCACAGCGGGAATAGGCAATCAAAAAGGTTTGGGTGAGCTGTGGAGCCGTCTTAAATTTTTGATTCTGGCTATTATTGTCTATCGAATAGGTAGCCACATACCGGTACCCGGTATCGACCCTTTGCAGTTATCCAACATATTTAACCAGACGCAAAATACCATCTTTGGTATGGCGAATATGTTTTCTGGTGGTTCGTTAGAAAGAATGAGTGTGCTGGCATTGGGTGTAATGCCATATATCTCAGCATCCATCATTGTACAGCTGCTGACTTCGGTAGTACCCCAGCTGGAACAACTGAAGAAAGAGGGTGAGCAGGGCAGGCGCAAAATTAGCCAGTATACTCGCTATGCAACTGTGCTTCTTGCTTCGGTGCAGGCATTGGGTATGGTGAGCAGTTTGGCCAGCAACAATGCGCTTTACACCAGCGGTATGAGTGTTCAGTTTTTAGCGGCAGCGTCATTTGTAACCGGTTCCATGTTTATGATGTGGCTGGGTGAACAGATCACTGAGCGCGGTATTGGTAACGGCGTTTCTATGCTTATATTTGCCGGTATTGTTGCGGGGTTGCCTGCGGCGATAGGTCAAGCTCTAGAGCAGGCGCGTCAGGGTGAATTGAATGTTCTATTATTAATAGGCATTGCGATTGGTGTCCCTGCGCTCATTTTTGCCATTGTATTTATTGAGCGCGGCCAACGTAGAATTACGGTTAATTATGCCCGTCGGCAAGTTGGGCGAAAAGTGTACCAAGGGCAAAGCACGCACCTGCCCCTTAAAGTTAATGTATCAGGTGTTATTCCTGCCATCTTCGCCAGTAGCTTATTGTTGTTTCCTGCAACAGTAGCTCAGATGTTTGGTCAGCGTCCCGGTATGGAGTGGCTGCAGGATGTAGCTTTGTGGATTGGACCAGGTCAACCCCTTAATATCTTATTATTTACAGTGTTAATTGTTTTCTTCTGCTTTTTTTATACCGCCTTGATGTTCAACCCAAGAGAAGTTGCAGAAAACTTGAAGAAAAGTGGGGCGTATGTTCCAGGTATTAGGCCTGGTGAGTATACAGCTAGATATATTGACAATGTACTGACGAGGCTCACTGTTGTTGGTGCGGCTTATATTGCAATTGTCTGCCTGATTCCTCAAGGGTTGGTAATGGCGTTTAATGTTCCATTCTATCTAGGTGGAACCTCGTTGCTGATCGTGGTTGTGGTTGTGATGGATTTTATGTCGCAGGTGCAGTCACACCTGATGTCTGCGCAATATGACACTTTATTGAAGAAAGCAAATCTTAAAAATTATGGTGGCAGTAGCTTGGCTCCCAAGCGCTGAGGTTTTTTGGAGAGGAAATTGGAATGAAAGTACGGGCGTCAGTAAAAACGGTGTGTCGCGGCTGCAAATTAGTCCGTCGCAAGGGTGTTGTTCGTGTAATTTGCAGTGTTGAACCGCGCCACAAACAGCGTCAAGGTTGATTTAAGTTGATTTCAAGGGTACCCTGTCGCGCCTTTTTGTTGGCTTAGGGTTCTTGATTTCTGGTTTTTTCGTAAGCTACTGATTTATATAGTGGAGTTCCTGAATAATGGCTCGTATCGCAGGTGTCAATGTACCTGACAATAAACACACCGTTATCGCTTTAACTTATGTGTACGGCGTGGGTCGTACGCGTGCGCAGGCAATATGTGCTGCGGTGGGCGTGTCTGAATCTGTCAAGATCGGAACGCTGAACGAATCCCAAATTGATGCATTACGTGCAGAAGTTGGCAAGTTCACCGTTGAAGGTGATCTGCGGCGCGAGGTCAGCATGAGCATCAAGCGGCTGATGGATCTTGGGTGTTACCGTGGTCTGCGGCACCGTAAGGGCCTGCCTGTTCGTGGCCAAAGAACAAAAACCAACGCCCGAACCCGTAAAGGTCCGCGTAAAGCTATTAAAAAGTAAATTAACTGCCTGATATTCGGGCTGTAACAGTTAGGCGAGAGAGATATGGCAAAGCCATCAGCAGCAGCAAAAACACGTAAGAAAATCAAGAAAACCGTAGTGGATGGAGTGGCACATATCTATGCCTCATTCAATAATACTATTGTGACCATTACTGATCGTCAGGGAAATGCTCTCAGCTGGGCAACTTCTGGCGGATCAGGATTTCGTGGTTCACGCAAAAGCACGCCTTTTGCTGCGCAGGTGGCTGCTGAGCGCGCGGGAATTGCAGCGCAGGAATATGGATTAAAAAACCTTGATGTTGAAGTAAAGGGTCCTGGCCCGGGTAGAGAGTCTGCCGTGCGCGCTTTGAACAATTGCGGATACAAGATCGGAAATATTGTGGATGTGACGCCAATACCGCACAACGGCTGCCGCCCTCCTAAGAAACGTCGCGTTTAATCAGACATAAAAGAATTTAAGAGGCCTTGGTAAAATGGCAAGATATATCGGACCAAAATGTAAGCTGTCACGCCGTGAAGGAACAGATTTGATGTTGAAGAGCGGTGTTCGTCCGCTTGATTCAAAGTGCAAGGTTGAAACTGCACCTGGCCAACATGGCCTGCGCCGTGGCAGGCTTTCTGATTATGGTGTCCAGTTGCGTGAAAAGCAGAAAGTGCGACGGATTTACGGTGTGCTGGAGAAACAATTTCGTGGTTATTATGCAGAAGCTGCTCGCCGTAAAGGTAATACCGGCGAAAATCTGTTGCGTTTATTGGAGTGCCGGCTAGATAACGTTGTATATCGCATGGGTTTTGGCGCTACGCGTGCTGAGGCTAGGCAGCTAGTATCTCATAAGGCCATTGCCGTTGATGGGAGTACTGTAAATGTACCTTCATTTCAGGTTCAACCCGGCAATGTCATTTCAGTTCGGGAAAAAAGCAAAAACCAATTGCGTATTCAGTCCTCAATGGCGATTGCAGCTCAGCGCAGCCAATCAGAGTGGCTTGAGTTGAATGCTGCGAAATTAGAAGGTCAATTCAAGCGAGTTCCAGATCGAAGCGATCTTTCATCTGAAATTAACGAAAGTTTAATTGTCGAACTGTATTCGAAGTAAGGCGCGGGGAATTAAGATGCAAAGTTCAGCTACAGAATTGTTGACCCCTAGACATATTGATGTTCAACAGGTTTCTCCTACTCGAGCCAAAGTGGTGCTTGAGCCTCTCGAGCGTGGTTTTGGCCATACATTAGGGAATGCACTTCGTCGTATTTTGCTTTCATCAATGCCTGGATGCGCCATTGTTGAAGTTGAGATTGATGGCGTTCTTCATGAGTACAGCGCCATCACTGGTATACAGGAGGATGTGATAGAAATCCTGCTTAACTTAAAAGGCGTAGCTGTTGTAATGCATGGCAACAAAGATCGTGCTGTGTTGACATTGAACAAAAAAGGCTCTGGTCCTGTTACAGCGTCTGATATTCAGGCTGATGGCGATATCGAAATTAAGAATCCTGAACATGTAATTTGTCACATTAATAGCAACTCTGCTGCAATTAATATGCGGTTAATTGTTATTCGTGGAAGGGGCTATCAGCCTGTTGATAACCGCGCGATTTCAGAAGATGAAAACAGGACAATTGGCCGCCTGCAGCTGGACGCTTCTTTTAGTCCTGTTGTTAGAATTTCTTATGTTGTTGAGAGTGCTCGGGTTGAACAGCGTACTGATCTTGATAAGCTAATTATCGACATGGAAACTAATGGCACGATAAATCCTGAAGAAGCTATTCGCCGCGCGGCGACAATTCTTCAGCAACAATTAGCTGTTTTTGTTGACCTTGAAAGCGAGAAAGAATCGCGCCCGGCTAAGCAACAGGATGAAGTTGATCCGGTTCTGTTGCGTCCGGTAGATGATCTTGAATTAACAGTGCGTTCAGCTAACTGCTTGAAAGCTGAAAACATTTATTACATTGGCGACTTGATTCAGCGCACTGAAGTCGAGTTGCTGAAGACGCCTAATCTGGGTAAAAAATCTCTTACCGAGATAAAAGATATTCTCGCTTCACGCGGGTTGTCGCTCGGAATGCGTCTTGAAAATTGGCCTCCTGCCAGTCTTCGCGGCGATGATAGAGCAATTGCCTGATATTAATATTAAGAAGTAATTTAGAAGGTAACGACCATGCGTCATAGATTAAGCGGCCGCCAGCTAAACCGCACAAGCTCTCACAGAACGGCTATGTTTCGCAACATGGCGGCGTCTTTACTTGAGCACGAAATTATCAAAACCACAGTGCCGAAAGCGAAAGAACTGCGCCGGGTTGCTGAGCCTTTGATTACTCTCGGCAAGAAAGACAGTGTTGCTAATCGCCGTCTTGCTTTTAACCGTTTACGTAGCAAGGCTGTTGTAGGCAAGCTGTTCACAGAAATCGGTCCACGTTATGAGGCGCGTCCTGGTGGTTACCTTCGTATTGTTAAGTGCGGCTTCCGCGCAGGCGATAAAGCCCCGATGGCTTATGTTGAACTGGTAAATCGGCCAGAAAAAATCAAAGCAGCTGAA
>ERZ724527.1115-NODE-1115-length-12682-cov-3.589926_pt1 | contig 12682 bp, 23 predicted proteins | sample MGYA00376060_ERZ724527 | MGnify/ENA primary metagenome ERZ724527 (study PRJEB28724, sample SAMN07190886) | activated sludge metagenome | isolation source: activated sludge of sewage treatment plant in Hong Hong | place: USA: Christiansburg, Virginia | collected...
CAGCAGCTGCATCAGCCTTGTCCTTTTTGATGAGGAAGATAGAGAGCAGAATGATACCGGCCAGCACTATAGCACCAAGCACTACTGCCAGCACAAGTTTATTTCTCCTCATGAGTGCAGCCATCTTTGTGAGGATCTGCTGGCTTTAAGTGAGATCCTAAGGTTCTACCACGAACATACTTCATGGATGCCCAGCACCTTCTACTTGTTCTTGTTTAGACGGTCGGTATGCGAGACCAACTCAATTTGGACATCGTTGCTGATGCCTTCCGTATCGCGAATGACCTTCACGGAGTCCTTCAATTTGTAGGTGGCGTCTGATAGTAGCTGCCCCTCCTTAATGAACTTCTCTTTCCCATTCTGTTGTTCTTCCTGCAATAGCAACTGGTCTACATCCAAACGAGCTCCCAACAGCATCTGCTTGTTCTTTTCCTGGGCGTACTAATCCTCCTGCCGAAGGATCTTACGTCGGATCTCGTTGTACTCTCTCTTATACTTAACCACCTGCATGACTCTCAGTGCTACCTTTTCGTGGAACTTCGGACGGACGTGTGGAGCCATACTACTCGCCTCAGTCTACATAAATTTCATCTGCCTCTCGACTTCACTCAGCTCAAGCTTGATATCGTTGAAGGCCAGTTCCTGCTTGACTGCTATAGACCCAGACTTACTGTTGGTTTGGCTGGTGAGGTTCTCCACCTTCTTTTCGGTTTGAGTGAGACATCTGACGAATTCCTGCTCGTAGCCGAAGAACAGTTCGGACATAAGTTATTATGGGTGTGGTGTGTTAAGGCGAGAGTAAGATTCCCGAATTCGTTGACTTGGAGAAGTACCAGGTAGACATTAATGCAATACAGAACATCGATGCCGACCACAAGGAGAAGCAGCCAGGCGCTGGCATAATCGCTGCTCAGCGGACTAACTAACGAAATTCGGATGATGGTCATGGGCCACTTCCGCAGCAAGGATCATACGTAGAAGAACCTGTATTGTCTGCATAGCTGAGCCGCAGACTGAAAGAGCTTCGTAGTTAGCAAACGACTCAGATCCTTTAATAGCGGTCAGCAATAACCGTGGCAGAGAAGTCCACAAACCATTCCTATTCACCAAGAAGAATGTTATCTACGAGGGCTAATGGAGAGTATATTGGTTATGTCTATTCAGAACCATTTGCCACATGGATGTGGAAAAGCTTACTATGCTGATGGCAGCCTATTTGAAGGTGAATTTACGTAAGGTGTACCGATTGGCCATGGGAGGTACATTAAAACGAATGGAGACTATTTCGAAGGAGAGACCAAGGCAGGACGTGCGAACGGAAAAGGTCTTTATGTTAGCGGCAGTACAACTTATCGAGGAAGATTTCAAGACGATAAGCCTCATGGCGAAGGAGTTGAAACGAACGAAGTGTATAGCTTTGAGGGGACTTATTAACGAGGTTTCAAGAAGGAGGGGACGCTGACATGGCGAGAAGGTCGTTACATAGGTACACTAACAAATGATAAACTTGACGGGACAGGTACTTTGATTGTCGCAGATGGCACCTACATTGGTTCGTTTAGCGAAGGTCTGAAGCACGGCGAGGGTGTCTATCAATGGAATGACGGTTCAGTGTATAGAGGCGAGTACCGTTCAGGACAGAAGCATGGCGTTGGTCAGTACTGTACTGCGAACTAAACGTATATTTATGAAGGTGGCTGGCAAGAAGGCAGGCAGCATGGTCCAGGAACCTGCTGGTTCGGAAACCCTCGCCAGTAACTACGTGGGAAATGGGAAAACGGCAACCTAGCACAAGAGCTGTCCTGACGTTGGCTAATATATATGTAGCATGAAATATCAAAAAGTATTGGTGGTGAGGATCTTCAGATCGATAATGCCGTCTCTGACGATGTCCTTGAGCATCATGCCGGCATTCAGCAGCATCTTCGTGCTGACCTGGATGAAGTGAATACCTGTTTGACCATGTTTATCCAGAAAAGCCTTCAGCAGAACAATCAGCTGGCTCACTTGAAAGTCCTTCGAGACCAGCAGCTTCACTATCTCCCCAGCACCATACAGTGCTGCCACCTGTATGATGATCTCGAAGCCACGTTCGACTGCAATGATGGTGATCTGGTCCTTAATGCGGTCAGAGACGTCACGTAAGTGATCCAGTACGGTCTGCTGCTTCTTTACTTTCTCCTGACCGGTGTTCTGGCCCTTCTCCTTACTGTTTGACCGCTTAGCGATTTCCCTTTTGGACATATCGACTGATTCTGTTTAACTAAGAATTATAAATACGGTGATACAGGAGCAACATTTCAAACCAGGCCCGGCCGTTTCTGTGTGTAGTTTATGAGGCGATATATCAGTTGGTTCAGTGTTGTACGCTGTTCGTACCATAAGCCAGGGCTAAACTCGCACAGATAAAGAACGACACCATGCAGTAAATAAAGAATACCGGCGTCATTCCCAGAAATATGTAGAATGCTCTCAGGTTTTTCTTGCCAATGCATTTGCTCACCCATGGGCAATGATGGTCGCACTCCTCGATGCAGACTTGGCAATCCATACAGTGGTAGGTGTCATGTTTGACCCAAATGTGACATTTTAAGCACTCCCTGAATTGCCAACGTTACGTACTTTATCTGGCGGCCACGAACGAGCTCTTCAGCAGGTTGACCGGCGTGCTTTTGAACTGACTAGGTAACAACTCCTGGGTCACTGAGCGCTGTGACCAGGTAAGATAGGGGCTGCAGCGAGCACACTATCAGCGTTATCAGCCGAAACCAAACATTTTCGCTGGTGTTAAAGACAAAGCGTATCATGAAGTAACCCACCCCAGCGAAGAACAGGAAGGTAGGTATGAACATACAGTCTTTGTTAATAGGTACGCTTACAGTCAGGTCCGATGCTGATCATGCAGAGTCGACTATTCAGCAAGACTATGAGTTTGCCGTATGCACTGCGGATGGTTGACTGCGGAGGATCCTCTACTATCTCTGTGATAATGCCGTCCTGCACCATATCGAAGTTGCTGTGATGCTCCATCGAGTCTTTTAGTTCGCTCATGCTTCCTTCGAACTCCCACGATTATAGTTATAAGGCACACAAAAGTTTTACGGAACTGATCACATTGTAAGTGGTGCTTGCCCAACCCACGAAGCGTATACCCCACGATTCCATATACCCGGCACCGACGGGTCCAACGGAGAGTTTGGATGCCAAACCCCCTACCCATCGGGTTGACCGTTCTTGAAATTTCCCTCCCACCAACCGTTGCCGAAGTAGATGATACCCTTTCCATGCTTCATGTCCTGGACAAACTCGCCCTAATATTTCTTCCAGTTGTCCTGAGTGACTATGATGTTAGTGTATGGGACAGCAGCCTCGACGTGCATTAATGGATATTCAACTCCTTTTCCGTGGAACATATCGTTGGAAAACTCACCTTCGTAGCGGATACGGTTGTCGTTCCAGTAGAGAATACCGCGACCCTACATAACGTTGTCGCGCCAATCTCCGAGATAGTACTGCCCGTTGGGTTGGCGATAAATACCTCGGCCTTGTTTCTCGTTGGTTAAGGGGTTATAGTTCTCGCCCATGAATACGCTTCCACTTTCGTACTGCAAACGATTGTTCATAGGAACTCGCATTGTGTTAGCCATACTCAGATTGCTTCGGCCATCGCCATCGAACAGCATCCCTTCCCTCGTTCGTTTCGAGACGATCGTAGTGTTGTTGTTGGTGTTTGGGAACATTAAGCGTGCGAGATTGTTTGGGTAGCTTGCCGGGTCAGAACGCTGCGGGCGTTCAAACGAATAGAAAGGTACTCCAACGTCCTTCGGGGAAGGACCTTCCAACAACGTGATCTCTACAGGCCTGCCTGAAGTTGAAATGAGTCGCTGTGCTAAGCTCTCGAAAGTAGTGCGGTTGTTGAGATCTGCAAGCATAGCCTGTACAATACTGACCAATCGATCGGAGTAGCGTCGCCGTGATTCCTTTATCGCTTCTGTAATGCGCTGTCTCCTCATCAGGCAGTTGTGATAGTCGTATGCAGTATCCATGTAGCTCGCGCTCATCATACTCAGCATTACCATTCCGAACGAAAACACATTGGATTTCCATTCGGGGTTGCTGGGATAGCTCATCCCGTGGCCGAGATCCTCAACCTCTTCAGGTGCAAGGTACACATGCCTTTCCGATCGTTTATTCCTCACACAATCGTAGTTGCTTTCATAGTGAAACAGGTCTCGATAGCCGACCTTCATTTGGTGGTTGCGGCTTATGTACAAGTATCGTGGACGTATTGCCGCATGCGGTATCCTTCTGCTTTCGAGGTAGTACAGTCCGTGAATGCACTCTTCATTAGCAGGTGGGTACGTGTCATAATCAGCATCAACTCCTGCTCGTCGTACGGTCGGTTCTCCAGCAGCCGGTTGTCCATCTCTTTCTCCAGATCAACGAAAATGTATTCGTAGACTAGTGCAAGTTTGAATGTGTCGTAGGTGAACCCCTCTTCGATCTTACCGTCGACCTCTGAATCAAGCAATCAACTACCGAGCAGGTTCACAATGTGAGAGTTACGAAGCCCACACAATTGCCGGTTGCGCTGTGCACTCATTTCGAAGGTGTCCTCACTGGAATGGCTTTCCTTCCGAACTATGACGAGGTCGTTGCTGACAAGATGCCGCAGCAGGTAGCACTCGCCATAGTAAGGGTCGTTGTAGTAGGATAGCTGCTGGAACTGTGATAAGTAGATTGCGAAGTCATCGTTGCGATAGTCTGGCACCAGACAAGGATTGGAAATAAGCACGTCGAGGAACTGTAGACACGAACAGCTGAGGAACTGGTCGAAGAAGCTACGCGTAAGGCTCATCCTGCAGCGGCAACCAGCTATATAAAACGATATTTAAACTTGCGGATCCATCTCAAAGGAGCTGGAGTGACGGATGCTCTGCAGAAGAATTCATCGGTGCTGAGTGTTCAGAAATATAGAGTAGAGAGAATCATTGAATCTTTGTAATCAACTTGTGAGTACAACCATTTGGCTCGCAGCTCTGTATCAGCTTGTTATTGGAGTATGATCCATACAGGGCTCCGCTGTTGACGGCCACTATGTCAGTTGGTCCGAGCAATTTCACCAGCTTCGGTTTTAAGCATTGAGCTTCGCTAGAGGTCATTAAGCGCCAGCCAGCCGGGGTCGACTCCGAGTACTTCACCAAGCGATACTAGCCCATACGTTTGGTGATAGAGTTACAGTAGCTCACTTAGTAAGGCATAGTTTGGACATAACAGTCCGGTACACTAGTAACTGTGTACCTGAATGAGGAAGCAGTTGGGACTAGTTTCCCTGCCTGGATGACGTAGGCTCCTGCAGCGGTGCTGATGAGCAATGCGATAGTTGCCAAAAGTGGAAGTTTGCGGGAGAACATTAATTATTCTATATAAGGAAAGACTGCACCGTGGCATTTAAGCTCGAAGTTTCTGCATAGAACATGGCTTGGTATTCCTTCCATGGCTATATGAATATCGAAATGAGGAAGGGCCAGTGGCGGACAGCTTCATTTCACTTGCCACTTGCTTCGCTAAGGATATCAGTTGGGTGTCGCAGGTGCTCACACGATAACTACAATCTTGAAGAGCAACTCTTAGCTGAGGCAACCAGCCCTGTGTTCCGAGGATTAGCTCATCTTCCATTTCGTTGCATATACCCATCTCAACATTCCCATAAGTTCTATCGAAACTGCACGAAAATATATCAGTAGTCTTCAGCGTCGTCTCTGCTGCTGGCGAAATGCAGGAGATCTTGACAAACCCGACGGTTACTACGAAAAGCAGTGCGATGGATTAACATCACTTGCTGCAGCCTTCGTTTATACTTTAGGTAGTGCTGCTCTAACTGTGGGTACACATGACTGAATATACTCTCTACCTTGCGCACAGTATACTCGCATAGTGCGACTTCGATTGTCAGAAGGACAAGCATCCTTAGCCTCTTGCCTAGGGCATATTCGATAACCTGCTTGATTTGGCGACTGCTCAAGTGGCAACAGTTCACTGTTAGGTACTTTAGGTTTCTGAGGCACGAGAGCTTCTCGATAAGTGGGCAATTCCAAGTAGAAAAACTCAACCCGCTCTCACGGGCAATTGCATCAGTCAGCATAAGTTTCAAACGCTCAAGTGATTCCGGTAAGCGAGGAATCATTTTCAGCTCACCGGACACTGTTAGGGATTTAAGCCGAGAAGGCAGAATAGTAAGCTCAGTTCTCTCCTGATCGTAGTAGAGTTCGGTGACTGTGTTCTTCAGTGCTATGTCATGAGTGACTCCCTCCCCACCGACTAATAACAGCCTGCTTCCTCGGCAGCTACTGTATCCGCTGTGCAGGATTCTTGATCGGTGGATGCTATCGGTAGTTTGCCAGTATAATTGCTTGTCATTTCTGCCAATGAACCTTTCAATATGGGTCTCCCGCACCAATGCCTCGAGGTTAGGTTTCTTCTCGAATTGTCTCAGCAAATCGGTTAAGTCCCCATTTAACCAATACACATTTTCGACTCGTACCAATGGGAGTTCCTCCCAGCTGGTTGGTGCTTCGAGAAAGCAGTCTTTTTGGATCGAGTCTTCCACCCTCTGTTCATGCAAATTGATGTTCAGTAGGGCCTCATTGAATTGTTGCTTGTCTTACTGATTAATGCGGTTACCCTCGACTGCTCGCTCTACCAGGGCATACATAATTTGTTGCCAGTCTGTTGTCATACGGCACTCACTCAGCTTGATGCTCATCAGCAGCTTCTCGCAACTAGCGATGAGTTTGACTCCATAGTCCACAGAGGCCTGGCTGCTTCGTAGTCTTTATTGCTTTTCACGAATGGCCTGCTCATCATGCATGATCTCTTGCAGACTTTGTAGCACCCACCCCTCGACCTTCTTCTTACGCTCTTCGATGTACTCCTGCAATTCGCGGAATAGCTGTCGCTTATTCTGGCTGAAAGTCGGGATGGTCTTGCGTTCGACGAACAGCATCCGTAGCTCATTTTTACGATGTAGGAAATGCAGCTCGTCATCGCACTGTAGGCAGAATGGTTCTGCTCCTGTGCAGCAGGCCTATACACATATGTACAATCTCTTGCCTGGACACCCGGTACAGTCGGGGGCTAGCTTGGTTAGTGCATGCAGTATGTCCTCCGAATCACTCCCACCAGCAAACTCGTAGCTCTCGGCCACCCCAAACGAATCCCTCATGACTTCTTAAACTGGATATAAAAGCGCTTTCCTCGCCAGCCTTTCCCTAAAACGTTATACCCGACTGATGATCTTTCCAATCGCTGCTGCCAGTTACTAGAACGTCTTCTCCTACAAGGCACTCGTCGTGGGTACTTTCTAACGCAACTGTAGTCCTCATTCTGCTCAAGTACGCCTTCTAGCAGTACATTAACTTCCGGCAGCTGCAGCGCTACACAGTCAAACGGTTGCCGCCTGAGGTGGCACGTCTACGCATCTCCCAAGAACAGTTCACGCGGAGCCAGAGTTACTCCTTCGACAAGCTAGCCTTCGAGATGTACGTGCTGTCGCTGAAGATAGCCCTAGACTGCTTGCTGATTCTCTGCAACATCCTGCCACTGGTATGGGACAGCGTCCCCGATATCTTCTTCTTCATCGACCGCTAAAGCGAATTTCAGCGGGGACTGTGCTTCGTGATTGTAGAGAATCTCAAAACCAAGTGCTTCTAGGTCCCGATTTCTCTCTACCAGACCTTTGTGATCGAGAAGAAGTACGACTACACAAATAAGACCTTCCAGCTGTTCGTCTACGACTTGGTGGTGGAGGCTGCACTTATGCTCATCATTGTACCGCCCATTCTCTACGGCTATCTCGAGGTAGTCGATGCAGGTGGTGAGTACTTCTACTGGCTTGTTGAGTTCTTTGTTATTCTGGTGACACTGCTGCTTACATGGGTCTATCCGAATTTCATTGCCCCGCTGTTCAATGACTTCCAGGAGCTCGAGTCGTCAAATAGCCTCCGTGAGGAAATTCGTGTGTTAGCCGAGAAGGTCGGTTTCCCACTGCGCAACATCTACATGATGAACGGTAGTTTGAGAAGTGCTCATAGCAATGCCTACTTCTACGGTTTCGGCAGCAACCGTCGAATCGTGCTATACGATACCCTCGTCTCAAGGCTGGACCAGAAAGAAGTGGTGTCAGTGGTAGGTCATGAACTCGGTCACTGGAAGCACCAGCACCTCCTCTACAAGCTATGCCTGTACATTTTTCGGGTTCACTGCATCTTCTACATCTTCAGCTTCTTTCGCAACCATGACGATGTATATGTTAGCTTCGGCTTCCGCGAAAAATCGGTACCATTCTCGTAATATGCAGACCTTCATTGGAACCGCAATGTTCTTTTCGCTGTTCGATCCCATCAGTTCCGTCTTCGAATTGCTGCATCTCATCTTGTCAAGGTACTTGGAATTTCAAGCCGACGACTTCGCTTGTTCTCAGGGTCTGGGGAAAGATCTATTCCGTGGTCTGAGAAAACTCTTCCGGGAGAGTGCTACCAGCATGACACCCGACCCCGTTTACAGCTGGTTTCGACACAGCCACCCGACCATCCACTAACGCATCAACCGGATCAAGCAAAACGACCCGTAGATAGTGTCCTCGAAGGAACCCTCTATAAGCTCAAGCTCACAGAAATTGGACTGATTGATACGAACAAACTTAACTGCAGACAGCATCAGGTCAGTTGTACTTGTTTGGGGACTGTGAAAGGTTTAAGGGAGGTACGCCGTACTTCAATAGTGGGCTGGCATAATCGTGGGGCTACTGAAGCTTTTGGGTTGGCTACTCCTGTATGAACTCCTCAGAGACAACCAGATTGCCGCCTATGATCTACTAGGACTCGTAGCTGTGATGGGCCTGCTGGTGGTCTATTTGCTGCGTAAGGTAGCTATGTTCTAGCTTGACGAGCTTGTCCTGCAGTCGCTGGATTTAGTTCTGTAACCTGCAAAGGTCTTCGGACTGCTGTTGGGATCTTCTTTCAAGGATCGCATTGGCTGAGTTCTGTCTTTCCACGATTCTTTCCAAGTATCGGATGTAGTTCTGTAATCCTTGAATGTACTCGACAGTCTCGCGTGGGGGATTGCGACATTCGTGCTGCGTTTGGTTCTTATCGATTAACCGAGTGACTGTCGGAGATGGTGACAGTATGTGGGTCGGCCTTGCTCGAAGTTGCTCAAACTCGGGGTTGAAATTCTGAGGTAAGTATGTGCTATGGTTACGAGGGAGTTCGTACGAACGTTTCTCGTTGACACGGATGTTTTCTTTCTCCATCGGCATACAATACTGGACTTTTGTCTGTGGGTTTTTCACTGGACGATAGAAAGGATCCTTCTCCTTACTCTGAACTCCAACCCTCGCGAGAAACACTCCTTTGATTGCATGTGGTTCGATACTTTCGTGAAGCGTGCCCATCGCATTAGTCATGGTTTATCCCAGCACCGTTCTATTCCGCACCCTGCGCTGCTCCAGGTTGTCCACGAGATTTGAGTGGTAATAGCTTGGTGAAGTCATCGTCTTGTGTTACTGGTGCTTCGGCGAACAACCTCTCGTCGCCTTGGCTTCATGGTATGTTCTCATGCCACTTCCAATTTCAGAAATTATGAATGGAATTTCAAATGGGAACACCCTAAAATTGATATCAGGCTGGAAGCAGCAGCCGGTAGCCCTTGGCTTGCATGACTTCTCGTAAGTGATGGGAGACTTCCTCAACGGTAGACTAGCTGTCCACAGTAAGCGCGATCTACCGATACTCGTCAAGCACTGGTTGTGTTTCTTTCTGATACTGGTGGAATCGCTTCACGATGATCTGAGGAGTCTCCTTTAGGTTGCGGCTATTCTTCGTATTGATCAACCTCTCTTCCATTATCCGCTGGCTGCAGTGGAAGTGCAGGATGTTGGTCAGTTAGATTTCATCGCCGACCTCGTCTTACCAGCATTGCATATTGGCAAGGTTACGTGGAAAGCCGTCGAGGATCAAAGGGGTACGACCTCCTACTCTATTCTCGAACACATAGCGCTTGACGAGTCGCACGAGGATCTCACTGGGAACCAGTCTGCCTGTTTTAGCCTATGGCCTACCTGCTGAGATGTGCTATTCAATTAGCTCGGAGTAGATCCGACGCTCGCTAATTTCGGTTTTTAGAAGTTCCGCAGTGGAGATGTAATCGAAGCCAAAGTCTTTGCGGAGTCGCTAGCACTGAGATCCCTTGCCAGTGCCAGGAGCACCCACCACCATCATAATCTTTGGACTACGAGATTTCCGTATAACTGGCACATTGCATGGATCCTCCTGGAACTTTTGGATCAGGTCGCCAGCTGCCTTTTCGTCACTGAGCTATGAGTTGATGTAGTAAAAAGGAGCCTCAAATGTCATGAGTTTGGTTCTAAGCTCCCTTTCCTGTGGAATATCTGTTCCGGTCGTAAAGTAAATAATTCCGCGGATATCAACGACATCGAGCATTCTTTCCTTCCACAATCCAATTTCTTCCACAGTTGTTGGAAAACCCTCCACTAAAAATGATCCTAGATAATTGCGGCGTTCTATCTCCCTCCATACGAGTTTGAGAGTGACTTACGCAGGTACACTTCTGCCCTATTTCAGGCAGTGCTGTACCAAATCCGACTATTTTTCTGTTTCGGTGTTCTGTAAGAAACGAAGGATAGACGGTAGGCAAACCCTGTACATCCCATAGCGACTGCAGAATGACCTTAGCAGTTTGCTACGGTTAGTCAGTTTGCCAGTCGCAAACAAAACTTTGGTCTTCTCAGCTGGCTTCACACCGAATAACTTCAGAGCCGTTCGCACCTCTTCATAATTCTTATCGAACTACTGATGCAGTTCAGTGTTTATCCTTATCAGCACATCCTTCAGTGCAAAGTGTCGCACCACTGGCAGCACCTCAGTCTCATAGAGTTGCATTAACCCTCTTATCTTCTCCTCCGAAATGCTGTCCCCACCGTCCTTCAGAATCTTCTCATACATCCTAGTTTCCGAGCAGTCGAAGTACACAACAGCCAGCAAATGCACTTCCTTAGCCAGAAGCAGCTCGAACGACTGGGTGTTCTCCAGATTCCGAGGAAAGCCATCTATAAGAAATGCCCTTGGCCCGTAATGGGCTATCGCTTTCTTTATGAGTCTGGTGATAGTCTCGCTGGGAATAAGGTTCCCTGGATATCCCTCATCAAGTACCTTTGTTTATACATTCCTTGATTTAGCGACTGTAGGCTGTGTGTCGCCCCGCCTCAAATTGTACGAGATCCTTGACAGAGAGGTACTTCAGGCGGTAGTCAGCAACCAATCTTTCACAGTAACTACAATAGTGGCAGTTTGGTACGATGCTTTTCCACTGCCTGGACCACCTAATGCAAAGAAGAGCACCGGCTTGCGATGGAATGATTGCGGGTAGTATGGTTCAGTAGGTTCAGACTGTTCACAACCCATAACTACTAATATAACTGCTAAGGCACAAATAGAACGAGGACGGCACCACAAGCACTACCACCGTCACAGCCTGCTGCTACTAGCAGTGGCTGGCTACGTCTGCAATCGCTTTTGAAGTTCTCGAGCCAGCAGTCTCAGGGTCTACTTATTGCGTTATTGGTCTGCCTTTCTTTCCTTCTTTTCTTTGTGTGTATTCTTGAAAAGTTCGGTTTCGATGATGTCCTGGACGAAGTTCTGTCGCTTCCGCAGGGGACGGTGATACTTCTTCTGGAGCACAATACGATGGGTAATGTCACGCATCAGTTGTTCTGGCTGGTTTTGCATGGCTTTCTCCACAAGTGACTACGAAGAGCTGAATAGGTATGAACTCGCACCTGGCGTAGCGGTAGAGTTTTTTCTTGAGGGCACCACACCTCACCATCATATTTCTACCGTTGGTAGAGTTCAGTAGGTTCTTCTCCTGCGAGCTGAATTTTTCCATGATTCTGCTGAGTTCCTCACCTTCGAGCCTATTGCGTGTCCGATCAAAACCCTTAACGATCTCGACAATTGGCACCGTCAAAATCCCTTCAGGTTCCAGGTTGTAGTCGATGAACCTTGACATTCCTAAATTCAATTTTACGACTTCGATTTCTCAGTAAGCCATTCTTCGAAAGACTTGAGCAATGGACTATTAAACAGTGACGGCAGGTTTGAGCTGGAATCGGTAGCGGAAGCGATCTTATCATCAGCGCCAAGCTCTGGTGGTGGAGTGTTCAATCCTACCTGACACACTTAAATTTATTTTTATTCGGATGAGTTACATAAGTCTAAGTTCCTTTGGCAGCAGCACACTCGCCGGTAGGAAGTCACGAGAACCTTTCCGTAATAGTCGAGTGCTTCACAAGCTTAGGGGCAGCAACACCCTTCAAAATCTCGAAGAACCGCAATTAGCACTACGCACCGAACCAAGTGAACCTCAGCCAGAACCAAAGTCACTCTTGGACAAGGTGCGACATCACTTTGAGGATGATGCTAGAAGTGAGAAGTCTCACCGTTCGATCGCCTCTCAGAAATCGGTCAAAAGTAGCTTCACGGCCATGCAGAGCCGTGCATTAAAGCATTTTTCAATCGGTGAGTCGGCTAACCTGAGCCAACGGTCGTTTGGACATATCGATAAGGAGGAGTAGTTGTTGCAGCACCTGAGTTTACTGGAACTA
>ERZ724527.1121-NODE-1121-length-12649-cov-3.477132_pt1 | contig 12649 bp, 8 predicted proteins | sample MGYA00376060_ERZ724527 | MGnify/ENA primary metagenome ERZ724527 (study PRJEB28724, sample SAMN07190886) | activated sludge metagenome | isolation source: activated sludge of sewage treatment plant in Hong Hong | place: USA: Christiansburg, Virginia | collected...
TGGATTATTTTATTGAAAAAAGCTTCGTCTTTCAGTTCTTGTTCGCCAATTTCGACCATATAAACCAAAATATCGGCATCTTCAAAAGCAGATTTCACAAAATTCATCATTGATTCCTGCATTTCGTAAGCGGGTTTGATGATTCCAGGTGTATCAGACAAAATCAATTGACAATCTTCGCCGTTTACAATTCCCAAAATTCTGTGACGAGTTGTTTGTGCTTTTGACGTAATGATGGATAATCTTTCGCCAACAAAGGCATTCATCAAGGTTGATTTCCCTACGTTTGGATTTCCGATGATATTTACAAAACCTGCTTTATGTGCCATACTATTATTTTTTACCAATAAAAAAGTCATTTATTAATGAATCCTTTTCGTCGATGTTTCGGCTACAAATGTACAATGGAAACTAATATTTTCAATATAAAATTTTAGTAACTCTAACTCGCTTCCAATTTCTACTAATTTTAGAAATTGCTCTAAATTATACATTACAGTACCTACCAGTTTTGTATCTTGCATTAAATTTACACTTTATGAAAGTAATTTCTATCCTTAAAAACCGTGGTTTGCCTATTTACAAACAAATAATTTTTTCAATTGAAAAAGCCATTGAAGAAAAAAGGATGAAAATAAACGATAAGCTTCCTTCGATAAACAAGGTTTGCTTAGAGTTTTTATTATCGCGCGACACCGTTTTATTGGCCTATGATGAGTTAAAAAAAAGAGGCATTATTTATGCCATTCCAGGGAAAGGTTATTATATAAAAAGCATTGGCATCACCATAAAAAACAAGGTGTTTTTGCTTTTCGATGAATTGAATGTTTTTAAGGAAGACCTCTATAATTCATTTATAAAAAATATGGGGTCAGATGTTCAGGTTGATATTTATTTTCATCATTTTAATGTAAAAGTATTTCAAAAACTGATTGAAGAAAATAATGGAAATTACACCAAGTATATCATTATGCCCACAAACCTTCAAGGAATTGCACCAATATTAAACACTTTGTCAGCAGAAGAAGTTTATATTTTAGATCAAACCAATCCTGAATTAGCACATTTTCCATCTATTTCACAAAACTTTGTAAAGGACATTTATAATGCTTTACTAAAAGGTTTGTACAGATTGGATCGTTATCAAAAATTGATTTTGATTTTTCCTGGTTTTAGAGAACCCATCGGAATGAAAATTGGGTTCGAAAAGTTCTGTATTGATTATAATTTTGATTATGAAATCATCTCTGAATTCAATAAATTAAAAATAAATTCTGGTGAGGTTTTCATCATTCCAAACGACAGAGATTTAGTCCAAGTTATTGAACAGTCTGAAATTGACAACTTAAAAATTGGCCAGGATTTTGGAATTATATCCTACAATGAAACTCCCTTAAAAAAAGTAGTTGCTAATGGAATTACAACCATTTCGACTAATTTTGAAAGGATGGGAGAAATTCTCGCGCAAATGGTTTTAGAAAACAAAAAGGACCAATTGGAAAACGAATGCCAATTGATCCTTAGAAAATCATTATAATTTCAAAATTGTTTTATCTCGTTCTAAAGTGAATATCCGAGCAATTTCTTATGGTTTCAGCGCTTTTCTCGGGAGTGATATCGCGTTGCGATTCGCCCATCATTTCGTAACCTACCATGAATTTTTTTACCGTTGCAGAACGAAGTAATGGCGGATAAAAATGCACGTGAAATTGCCATTCTGGATGCTCTTCTCCGTCGGTTGGAGATTGGTGAATTCCAGAAGAATATGGGAAAGAGGTGTTGAAAAGATTGTCGTATTTTGTTGTCAATTGTTTTAAAATACTAGCAAAAGCCGTTTTCTCAATGGCATCAAAATCTGTGATTTTAGTGATATGTCTTTTGGCAATAATCATGGTTTCGAAAGGCCAAATTGCCCAAAAAGGAACCAAAGCTACAAAATGGTCATTTTCAATTACAATTCTTTCTTTTAGTTGTAATTCTTCTTTTAAATAATCTAAAAGTAAATTGCTATTGTTCTTTTCAAAATACTCTTTTAAGCTATTTTGAGTTTTTTCTACTTGTGTTGGAAGCGAAGATTGGGCCCAAATTTGTCCGTGAGGATGCGGATTGCTACAACCCATAACACTTCCTTTATTTTCGAAAATTTGCACGTGATTAATATAGTCTATAGCACCTAAATCAGTATATTCTTTTTGCCAAGCCGAAATTACATTTTCGATTTCAGGAACCGATAATTCGGGCAAAGTAAGATTATGATTTGGCGAAAAACAAACCACTCTTGAAATACCACGTTCGGATTTTGCTCTAAAAAATGTGTCAGTTTCAACAACTTCTTGCTCGATTTCTTCTTGTTTTAATGCTGCAAAATCATTTTCGAATACAAAACTATTTTCATATTTTTCATTCACAGCACCATTGGCACGAACATTTCCGGGACATAAATAACATTCCGGATCGTAAGCTGGCAATGTGTTTGTGGAAACAACCTCATTTTGCCCTTGCCAAGGTCTTTTAGATCGATGTGGCGAAACCAATACCCATTCTTTGATTAATGGATTGAATCTTCTGTGTGGATCTTCGTATATATCAAATTTTTTCATGGCTCTATAAAGTGTAAAGTGTTGTTCCGTTTCCTATTTTAACATCGTAATTCTTCAATTCAATTTGGAATTTATCGTAATACAATTTCTTGATCGTGTCTTTAATCTTTTCCTCGTGACCTTTTTTAACCAAATTGATGGTGCAACCTCCAAAACCGCCTCCCATTAAACGAGAACCAATTATAGCGCTTTCGTTTTTAGCAAAATCAACCAGAAAATCCAATTCCTCGCAACTTACTTCATATTCTACAGACAATCCGTGGTGTGTTTCAAAAAGTAGTTGACCTAAAGCTTCAATATTTCCGTTATCCAAGGCTTCACAAGCTTTAGCAACTCTTGCAATTTCGTTTATTACAAAATGACATCTAGTATAAACCTCTTGACCAAGTTCATCTTTTAATGCTAAAAGTTGGTTTTCTGTACAATCTCTAAAACTTTTTACTTCAGGAAAATTTTTCTTTACCAATGCAATGCCATCTTCGCAATCTTTTCTACGCTTGTTATAAGCCGAGGTAACAAGGGAATGTTTGACATTACTATCCAATAAAATAAGGGAATAATCGCCAAAATCTGCATTGTGATATTCATATTCTAATGTTTTGCAATCTATTTTTATCACTTTATTTTCTAATCCTAAAACACTGGCAAATTGATCCATAATCCCACAATTGATACCTACCCAATGTTCCGCTTTTTGACCCATTAAAGCAATATCTATTGGTTTTATATCTAATTGAAATAATTCCTTAACCCCTTTTATAAAGCCACATTCTAAAGCTGCCGAAGAGGAAAGTCCAGAACCAACAGGAATGTTACTGCTAAAAACACAGTTCATTCCCTCAAATTGAAAGCCGTTTAATTGCAATTGATTGACCACTCCACGAATGTAATTGGTCCAAACGGTATCGCTTAATTCTATTTTATCCGAAAAATCAACAGTAAATTCCTCTTCTAAGTCTAAAGCAATGATTCTTGAGGTTTTAGAATTGCTTTTTTCAAACGCGAAACAAATTATTTTATCGATTGCAGCTGGCAAAACATAACCATCATTATAATCGATATGTTCGCCAATAATATTAATTCTACCTGGAGATAGAATCACTTTTTCTGGTTCTTGACCAAAATAGTTTTGGAATGCTTGAATTGTTTTTGTTATTAATGGAGTATTCATGATATCTATTTTAGAATCTATTTATACAGACAAAAATAAGGCTTTTATACGCAAAACCTAACCAGTACCTACCAGTTTATTGTTTTATACAACCACTTCTATTTGTCCTGTTTCTTTAAACAAAAAAATGTATTAAAACATTGAAATAAATGACAAAATTACTCCTAAAAAAAAACGCTATCATAAAAAATACGATAGCGTTGTAAATAAATTTGAAAGTGTGTGTGTTTTTTATAAAAAATTCAATGTTCTTTCCAAAGCCATTCCTCGGGAACCTTTTATTAGAATTGAACAATTATCTATTTTTGATGCTTGCAAATGTTCTGAAAAAGTATCGAAAGTTTCAAAAAAGTGGAAGTTAATTTTATCAGTACGATTGCAATAAAACTCTTTTCCTACGAGATAAAAAACCACATCTTGCTTGTCTAAAAGAAAATTCACGATGGCTTTATGTTCTTCAGCACTTTCGTTTCCTAATTCAAACATGTCACCCAAAATCATAATCTTATTCGAATTATCCAATTGCAAAAAATTCTCGATAGCAACAGCCATACTACTTGGATTAGCATTATAAGCATCTAAAATTATTTGATTTGTTCCTTTGCTTATCAGCTGCGAGCGATTATTTTCGGGAATATAGCTTTCTAATGCTTCTTTAATAGCAACCTCTTCAACGCCAAAGTATTTACCGATTGTAAGTGCCGCATTAATATTATTGGCATTGTATAAACCAATCAAATGGGTTTGAATAAGAAGATTCGAAAATTGAATTTGGACAAAAGGATTTGCTGCAATAGAACTAATATTTACATTCGCCTCTTCCTTATTAATTCCAAAAGAATACGATTTTAAAGTTTTTGACTTTTCGACTTGAATTTCATCTTCTAAGTTAATGAAAGCCAATTTATCGTTCTGAGAAAGATAGTTATACATTTCGCTTTTCCCTTCGATAACGCCTTCTACTCCGCCAAAACCTTCTAAATGCGCCTTCCCAAAATTCGTGATATACCCAAAATCTGGTTTGGCTAATTCGCAAAGAAATTCGATTTCTTTTTTATGATTGGCTCCCATTTCAACAATTCCAAACTCGGTTTCGCTATTGAAAGATAATAAAGTCAACGGAACTCCGATGTGATTGTTTAAATTCCCTACAGTAGCTTTTGTTTTGAACTTTTTAGAAAGAACAACGTTTATCAACTCTTTGGTTGTGGTTTTTCCGTTACTGCCTGTGAGAGCAATTATAGGTAATTTTAAATATTGACGGTGAAATTTTGCCAATTCTTGCAAAGCAATTAAACTATTTTCGACCAAAACGGTTCTTTGGTCAATAACGTAGTTTTCATTATCAATTATCACATAAGAAGCTCCTTTTTCGAGTGCTTCTTTAGCAAAAGTATTGGCATCAAAATTATCGCCTTTAATGGCAACAAATAACGAATTGGACTCAATTTTTCGGGTATCAATTGAAACCGAATTGCATTTTAAAAATAAACTGTGAATGTATGAAATGTCCATACGGAAACGATTTTAAAAAATAAAAGCCCTAATCAAAGGGCTTTTACTACTATTAGGAATACATTTAATTTCTTGCTGATTTTCTTTTATCAGATTTGGCTCCTACTTTAGACATTGCGCATCTAAATCCGATATAATCTGTAGCCATATCTTGTGGAAAATATCTTCTTTGAGCTGGGTCTAACCAATACGCTCTGTCTCTCCAAGATCCTCCTTTATAAACTCTCACATTGTCGTTTATCAAAGTAGTTCTTTTATTGTTTTTATCGTATTTTCTGACCATTTTTCCTAAACTGTCAGTTGTTACATTGTGTTTAGGAGAATTGTACATTGCTTTATCGTCTTTCCCTTTTTTGGAGTCAGTTTCTGATTCACCAAAATTAAAATATCTTGTAGATTGCTTATCACCATCTCTGTAATTGGTGTTGTCGCTTTTGTCAAAATTTTGTCTCAAATAAGTTTCATTTTCGTCAACAGGAACTTGAGCTATTTGACCTGGAAATGCTCTTGTAACAATTCGACCATTACTTAAGGTGTCTGATTTCATTGTTTCTTTAGTCACAATTTCAGCTTTACCATCTTGACCAATTTTGTTTTTGGTATATTGATTTCCTCTAAAATAATTAAAATCATTGGCTTCGTTATCTACAATCGGTCTGTAAACGTCCATAACCCATTCGGCTACGTTTCCTGCCATGTCATACAATCCAAAATCATTTGCTGGATATTTTTTTACTTGATTGGTAATATCTGCACCGTCATCAGACCAACCAGCAATTCCACCATAATCACCATTTCCTTGTTTGAAATTGGCCAATTGATCGCCTTTACTTTGTCTTTTTCCAGAACGTGTATAACTTCCTGACCAAGGATATTTCTTTTGTCCTTTGTAAATGTTGTATTCTCTTTGTCCTACATCGGCAGCAGCTGCATATTCCCATTCTGCTTCAGTTGGCAATCTGTATTCTGGAAGCAAAATTCCAGATGAACGTTGCGCATAAATGTTTGTAGCTGGAACAACTTTCCCGTTTTTAGGAGCTTTTGGTTGCTTTATCCCTCCTTTTTTGTTAGCATATTTTCCAGGTAATACAATATCTGCATTTCCACCATAAGCTAATGTTGGTGAGTTTAAATAGGTTTCAGTATCAAAATTACTATCAGCAGATACGTCTAATGTTTTAGCATTCTTTTTCAGATAGCCATTTTTTTCTAACAAAGCTTCGTTTACACGTTGTGTTCTCCATTTTGCAAATTCAACGGCTTGAACCCAGTTTACACCAACAACAGGATATTCTGCATACGAGGGATGTCTCAAATAATTATTGGTCATCGTTTCGTTATAACCCAATCTATTTCTCCAAACTAATGTATCTGGCGATGCACCTTCATAAATAGTTTTGTAGTTTTCTTCTGTTGGAGGAAATACTTTTTTTACCCAATCAAGATAATCTAAATACATGGCATTGGTAACTTCTGTTTCATCCATATAGAAAGACTGTACGTGTTGCTGAACTGGAGTATTATTCCAATCGTGCATCACATCATCTTGAACTTTACCCATTGTAAATGTTCCTCCTTCAACAAAAACCAATCCTGGACCTGCTTCTTGTTTCTTATTTGAAGACGCTCTTTTACTGTCTGTTTTCCAACCTGTCGCTCGTGAAGTACCTTTTGTGCTAGATTTTTTACTACAACTAGCAAAACCAACAATTAAAATCATTGATAAAATCAAACGTAAGGCCATAATTTTATTTACTTTCATACTCTTTAGTAGGTGATAATTTCAGTGGTGCAATATAATAATTAACCGTTAAACTGCAACAACAATTTTTATTTAATAAATGATTCAGTGCTTTTTGCTATAAATTACACAAACCAAACGCAAAATTATACTATTTATTATTAAAATTACACTAAATAATATATTTTTACTCCCGTAATATTTATCTAATTATTGCGTTTAAAAAAACAATGAAAAAAATACTTTTGGTTTATTTAACCCTAATTCCTTTTGTTTGTTTTGCGCAAACAAAAGGAGAAGTTACTATTGAATGGCTTGAAAAAAACGAACTTTTTTTTGGTTATATAAAAATCAATGCCCCTCAGTTTGCTGGTGAATATTACAATTATGATCCTTCTAAAAAAGCGATATATTATGTTTTAAACCTAGCAGGATCAAGCTCTTCATCCGGAAATAGTGCACAAATTTCAAACGTTGTTTATGAATCAATAACAACTACTCAACTGGGTGATTTAGATTTAGCAAATATCCCCAAAACACCTTTGCCTTTTTTAAAAACAAACGAATCAAGAGGTGTTATCCAAACCTTTCTTATCGTATCTCCTATCGTTAAAGACGACTTAGGATACAAACGAATTAAATCATTTTCATATTCAATAAGTGGCAGCAATACTTCAAGAATTGCACAAACCAACAAAACGAATGTTATAACAAATTCTGTATTATCGACAGGTGATTGGTATCAATTTTATGTTGAAAAATCGGGTGTGTACAAAATTTCTAGAAGTTTTTTACAGCAATTGGGCTTAAACACGAACGGAATTGATCCAAAAAAGTTAAAAATTTATGGAAACGGAGGCAGAATGCTCCCTTTATCAAATGCTACTTACTATCCAGCAGATTTGACTGAAAATGCCATTCAAATTATTGGCGAAAGTGACGGCGTTTTTAATAATGAAGATTATATTTTATTTTATGCCGAAGGAGTTGATACTTGGAGCGATGAAAGTCAAACCAATATTAATTTATACGACACCAAATCCTATTACTATGTAACGGTTCAAGGAAATGACGGAAAAAGAATTACATCGATGTCTCAGCCCACTGGAAACAGCACTTTGAGTTTAAACACATTCGACGATCATCAATTTCACGAATTAGACCTTGTAAACATTGGAAAACTGGGCCGACAATGGTTCGGTGAAGTATTTGACATCAATCAAGATCAAGAATTTTCGTTTGATTTTCCAAACGTTGACACATCCACACCTATAAAACTGAGTATTAATACTGCTTCGGCAGCTTACGCAGCAACGTCTTTCAAGGCATTGGCAAACGGACAAGAAGTTGGAACTATGTCATTCCCTGCTCTTGTTCAATATTCCGGTGTTCAATTCAACAACAGCTCTTTGAACAATATTCCATTCCCTAGTTCAGAAAATGTAAAAATCAAATTATCCTATAACAACAACGGCGTTCCGGGTTCAAAAGGATATCTGGATAAAATTATGCTTACCGCCAAGAGAAAACTTCAAGGCTACGGCAAACAATTTTTGTTTCAATATGATTTATCGAATTCTAGCACAGGAATTGTGAGTTATGATATCTCAAATGCCAACGGAATTTTACAAATTTGGGATGTTACTGACATATATAATGTAACAAAAGTTGAAAACGCAAACCAAGCCTCATTTTCTTTCAAAGCAAATCTGGGCGAAGTACGCAAATATGTTGCACTTGACGCCTTAGATTTTTATACTCCTTTGAAAACTAGCAAAACAAAAATCACCAACCAAAACTTGAAAGGAAACCTTTTTAAAAACGCTCAAAACCAGTTTCAAGATATAGATTATGTGATTATAACTCCAGCCAACTTAGCAACACAAGCCGAAAAATTGGCTAATTTTCATCGTTCTTATTCCAATTTGAATGTTAAAGTTATTCCGCTTGAAAACATTTATCAAGAGTTCTCATCAGGGAAACAAGACGTTGCCGCCATCAGAAACTGCATTAAATACATTTATGACAATGCTTCGACATCGGCTAAAAGGATAAAATATGTTAATCTTTTTGGAGATGCTTCCTACGATTATAAAAACCGAACTCCAAACAATACAAATGTTGTACCTATATATCATGCTCTAAACAGTAGCACTCTTGGCGAATCCTCATACGCATCCGATGATTTCTACGGACTGATGGATACCAATGAAGGAAATATTGGTAATTTCTTTGGCGGAATTGACATTGCTGTAGGCCGCATGCTGAATAATGATGCTGCTCAAGCCGAAGAAATGGTAAATAAAGTTATCGAATACTATGATGTGAAATCTTACGGCAGTTGGAGAAACAATTATGTAATGATTAGTGATGATGCTGATAAATCCTCCGATACTAGCTTGCAGATTAGGCAAAATACTTTGGCAGATAAAATTACTACCGAAAAACCATTTCTGAATGTTACCAAAATATTATTAGATTCTTATGTCCAGGAAGCTTCTGCTGGAGGATCAAGGTATCCAAAATCACGAACCGATTTATTCAGTGCCTTCGAAAAAGGAGCTTTGGTTGTAAATTACTTAGGTCACGGTGGCGAAGATGGTTTGGCAAGCGAACGCCTTTGGGAAAAATCGGATGGAGAAAATTTAAGTAATCAACACAAATATCCTTTATTTATAACCATAACTTGTGATTTTTCACGATTTGACAATCCTTCGAGACCTACCGCTGGCGAATACACGTATTGGAATCCAAAAGGTGGCGCGATTTCTATGATTACAACCATTCGCGAAATTGGACAATTTAGTGCTGAAAATTTCAATGATGTTTTGGCAAAATATTTATTTTCCTATGGTTCAAACCAATATACGTCAATCGCCGAAGCATTAAGACTTTCTAAAAATAGCAACCCAAATTCATCGACTAATGTGGTGTTTTACCTTGGCGATCCAGCTTTAATGCTTGCTATTGCCAAACCAAAAATTAGACTTACAAAAGTAAACGACATTCCAATTTCGCAACCTATTGACGATTTTAAGTCATTGGCCAAAATGAAAATATCTGGAGAAATAACCGACGAAAATAATATCCCAATAACCAATTACAACGGGGAACTATCGACTTCTATATTCGACAAATCCATTTCAAGAACTACTTTAAACAATGATGGATACAGTCCTGCAATGCCTTTCAACACATTAGGAGAAACCATTTTCAGAGGAAATGCTTCGGTTGTAAACGGACAATTTGAATTTAGTTTTATCGTACCAAGAGACATTCGAGTTCCTTTGAACAACGGAAAAATTAGTTTCTATGCCAAAAAAAATCAACTATTCGAAAACCAATCAGGTTATGACAGTAGTATAAAAATTGGGGGAATAAATGAAAATGCAGTCGCAGACAATATTAGTCCAAGAGTGAAGTTATATATGAACGACGAAACTTTTGTTTCGGGCGGTACAACAAATGATTCTCCGTTCTTATTAGCAAACCTTGAAGACGAAAGCGGTATCAATACGGCTAGTGGAATAGGTCACGATATAATTGCAATTTTAGATGGCGATGTTGATAATCCTTATATATTAAACGATTATTATCAAACCGATTTGAATGATTTTACCAAAGGAAACTTACGATTCCCGTTGCGAAATTTAGCAGTTGGCATACACACTCTGACTTTCAAGGCCTGGGATGTTTACAACAATCCTATAACTGCCGAAATTCAGTTTGTGGTCGTTGGTAGTGATTCGATAACATTAACACATGTGTTAAATTATCCTAATCCTTTTGTTAATTATACTGAGTTTTGGTTTTCACACAACCGCCCTTTCGAACCATTGGAAGTTCAGGTTCAAGTAATGACAATTACTGGAAAAGTGGTTTGGACACGAAACCAAATCGTTACAACCGAAGGATTTCTGTCAAAAGACATCACTTGGGACGGCAAAGATGACTTTGGAAACAGAATAGGAAAAGGAGTTTACGTATATAAACTTACCGTTAAATCGAACCTAACGAATTCGAAAACTGAAAAATTTGAAAAACTTGTAATACTTTAATTAAATACTATATTTGTCCAATTATTATTTCAAACCAATGAGAAAAATATCTTTACTTTTTGCCTGTTTATTTGTTATATCTTTTGCAAAAGCTCAGGAAAATGTTATTACTACAGCAGTTCCTTTTTTATTAGTAAGTGCCGATGCTAGATCCGCAGGTATGGCCGATAATGGAGTTGCCTCTTCAGCGGATGCTTATTCGCAACAATGGAATCCCGCAAAATATGCCTTTGCCATAGACAAAACAGGTTTTTCAATCAGTTACACACCTTATCTTACTGATTTGGTAAATGATATTTCTTTAGGTCAACTTAACTATTATAACAGAGTCAACGAACGAAGTGCCTTCGCAGGAAGTTTTCGATTTTTTGGATTAGGAAATATCGAATTACGCGAAACAGGCGATCCTAATGAAATTCCAAGAACGGTTTCCCCTAGCGAATTTGCTTTTGATGGATCTTATTCCTTAAAATTAAGTGAAAAATTCTCTATGGCAGTTGGTGCTCGATACATTAATTCTAATTTAAAAGTAGCTTCGGATGTAGGAGACGCTTCCTCTGCAAGTGCCTTTGCTATTGATGTTGCTGGTTTTTTCCAAACCGAAGAACTTGCATTCAGCGATTTCAACGGAAGATGGAGAGCGGGATTTAATATTCAAAATTTAGGTCCAAAATTGAGTTACGACAACACCCAATTTAGCAGTAATTTTTTACCTGCCAATATGAAATTAGGAGGTGGATTCGATTTTATTCTAGATGATTATTATAAGGTAGCCGTAAATTTAGAACTTAGCAAATTACTAGTTCCAACACCTCAAAACCCAGATTTGGATGGAGATGGAACGGTTACTCCCGCAGAAAGAAATCAAAACAATCAAGATTATCAATCTATTGGATGGTTTCAAGGTGTTTTTCAATCCTTTTCAGACGCACCAGGAGGTTTTAGCGAAGAACTGAAAGAAGTGACCTATTCCTTAGGTGCTGAATATTTATACCAAGACTCATTTGCATTACGCGCTGGTTACTTTCACGAAAATCCAGACAAGGGAGCTAGACAATTTTTCTCACTTGGAGCAGGTTTCAAATACAATGTAGTAAAAGTCGATGTTTCATATTTGTTTTCGACATCTAAAGTTAAAAATCCATTGGAAAACACCTTACGATTCTCACTTACATTCAATTTCGGAGACCAATACGATGAATATTAGCCAACATAAAAAATAACTACAAATCCAAATTTCGTTGAAATTTGGATTTTTTTTCCAATAAAAAGAATGAAACGAGCATATAAGAGTTTTGCTGACATAAGAGTTATTATTTGTGAGTTCCATCTGACCGTTGAAAATCAATAAAAACAAACAGATGAAAGACATTATTATTTCAACCCAATTTTCAGTTTTTGAAACCGTTTCCGAATTACCAAACGACATTCAAAATCTAATGACAAAAGCTATTGAAGTTAGAAAAAATGCGTATGCTCCTTATTCAAAATTTAAGGTTGGTGCGGCACTTTTATTAGATAACGGAAAAATAATTTTGGGTTCAAACCAAGAAAATGCAGCCTA
>ERZ724527.1123-NODE-1123-length-12632-cov-6.329490_pt1 | contig 12632 bp, 8 predicted proteins | sample MGYA00376060_ERZ724527 | MGnify/ENA primary metagenome ERZ724527 (study PRJEB28724, sample SAMN07190886) | activated sludge metagenome | isolation source: activated sludge of sewage treatment plant in Hong Hong | place: USA: Christiansburg, Virginia | collected...
CAGGCTGTCATTATCTGTCAACAGCTTGTCAGCAACGTAAGTGAGCGACATGGAATTGCCAGTACGGTCATAATATTTTGAGCCATTATCCACTTCACGAAAATTGATAGTGGCAAAGGCAGCTGTCACACCATAAAAGGAAGGTGTGCGATATAAATATGTGTGGCTGTCACGATTCTTGCCCACCATCACGAACTTCATGTCACCGGCTGTAAGATCTGCAAATAGATCCACTTTGCCCTGCAGCATGCGGAGTGGCGTATCTAACTTGCCACCTTCGATCGTACCGAATGTCTTGCTGTGAATGCCCGCATAGATTTCGCGCGCCAGAAAGAAATCTTTCTGCGAGCCATACCCGTTATTGGCATCAATCTCGTACTCCACCTTGTAAACCAGCGCCCAGTCATCATCCAGTGTGTACTTGCCCTTTGCACCCAGTCGCGACCCGTAACTGTGCCATGCAAAGTTGGTGTCTTTATGGCTGACCGCAGGCGAATCAACGCTGTCATAATCATTGTCCAGCTGCGCAGACACATTGATCTTGCCGTAGAAATCGATACCTTCCGGCAAGGAAGAAACGGGTTCATCTGCCCAGGCAGCTACACTGAAAATAGCAGATACGCTGAACAAGGCAGACGCCGCCAGCATGACGGTGGAAAACGGGGATTTCATGGCACAGGCTCCAGTTGTCGGGTCGCCGGCGCATTGTGACAGATTTATTGCAGAAATATTACAGCGGCAGGCAGATCACACCGATAGTGGACAGGCGCCCGACCGTCTCATGGACCATCGCCTCTAACGACGCAATGTCAGGATGCTGCATCTCATCCGCCAGCTGTTCGCAGACTGCTTGCATCGTGGGTATCGAGTCATCCTGCAGCAATTGCAAAAGCCTGAAGGTTGCGGGGCTGGATTCCATGAACTTGACCACGCCATCAGCCTGCCGATACACCAGCAGGCACGTGGGTTCTGGCGGCGCGTGTTGCGGTAAATAATTTATGCCAATGCGGTGAACGGGAAAGCTGAACACCATGGGCCAACACAAGGGCGATAGCATTGGCTTGCTGCCATCCACATCAGGCAGCTCAGCATCAGGCAGGACGGCATCACTGTGGCGCAAGGCAATCTCGCTCCATTCGTACTGGGCAAGCTCCGCAAGAAACGGATAGTCACCCTCCGCATTCCGTTCGTTCACCACATAGTCGGCAAACTCACCGGCAATAAACGGGAACAGCGGCGTTTCACAACGGTGCATGGCATAGAAGTCCGCTACCAGCGCCTCCCATTTTTTGTCATCCAGAATACTGCGGATGACCGGAAATGTTGTGGAAAGCAGTTGGCTGATATTGCCAAAAAACAGCTGGCGATAAATCCGCATGCGACGCTCTTCCACACCCACAGGTGCAGGGAATGCAGACGGATTGCGCACATGATTGGCAAAGAGCAATTGTTGCTGACGCAAACCCTCGGGGCGCTCACTGGGCACGGGCACGCTCCATTGTCTGAATATCGCGGATCCTTTGCACTTCTGCCAGCAATTCATGGATGGGCGGGTAATTGAAATCGCGCTCCAGCAATGTCGGCTTGACACCTGTGTGTTGATACGTAAATGCGAGCAATGCCCATACCGGATCACAGACGGCTGACGCGTGTGTATCGATACGCAAGTCTTCCGCTTCTATGTGATGACCCGCCATGTGCAAATAAGCAATGCGATCACGTGGCAATGCCGCAATAAATGCTTCGGGGTCATAGCCGTGATTGATGCTGTTGACGTAAACATTATTCACATCAAGCAACAAGTCACAGTCTGCCTCAGCAATCACCGCATTGATAAACTCAATTTCCGACAATTCTCGAAACGGTGCCGCATAGTACGACACGTTTTCAACAGCAATGCGCCGCCCTAGCCTTTCCTGCACCTCACGAATTCGTGCAGCGGCATTCTTCACCGCCTCTCCGGTAAAGGGAATTGGCATCAAATCGTAAAGATGGCCGTCTGCACTGCAATAGCTCAAGTGCTCGCTGTAGCAGAGGACATTGTGTTCAGTGAGGAATGATTTCAGTTGCGCAATAAATGCAACATCCAGCGCATCCGTGCCGCCCAGGGACAAGGACAAGCCATGCGCAAGAAAGGGAAAACGTTCTGTCAGTTGGTGTAACTGCCGTGTGGCCGTGCCGGATGTGCCAATCCAGTTATCCGGTGTCACTTCCATAAAATCCAGATGACCTGGCTCCATGTCCAGCAGGGATTTCAGTAATCCCCGCCGCACACCGAGCCCGGCACCTTCAGGCAAGACTGGCAGCATTGCCACAGCAGCCCTGCATTAAACCGTCTTGCCAATATAACTATGGCTGCGATTATGGTTGTGGTTTGCTGGCATCTTCAGCCTTGTGGCTTTCGCCGCATTTGCCTTCGCCACATTTTCCTTCTGCTGATTTATCGTCTGAAATAACCTTGTCGTCAGCTTGCTCTTTGTTCGCGCATTGTTCACCACACTTGCCTTCGCCACATTTGCCTTCCGGGCATTTACTGGCATCACCACATTTGCCTTCACCGCCGGTTTTGGTTTCTGCAGCATGCTCCAGATTAAAACCGGAAGACAATTCAGTATTGCTGAACGGGTTGCTCGCTGCATTGGCCAAAGGCACGGTGATCGCGCCAGCCAGCGTGACTGCAGCAAAGAGAGCTGATGGGGTTCTGTTCTGGATTTTCATTGGGTATCTCCTGGTGGAATGAACGCGTTAGCGCAAATCATAAAGACGATGTAAATCTAGCAGTGCCCGGCAGTTACGCCAAGCGATATTACGCTTGCGCAAGGAAGCTGCCCACTTCCTCGTCACTGGCAGGACGCAAAAGGCCACTATTGGCATCCAGCACAACAATGTCGCCATCCTTGAAGACCTGTGTGCCAATGTCTGTTTTGACAATGGCTGGCAACCCGTATTCACGTGCCACAACAGCGCCATGCGATACTGCACTGCCAATGTCTGTTGCCAATCCACCAATCAGGCTGAAATACGGCGTCCAGGCAATATCGGTAATCGGGGCGACCAGAATATCGCCTGCTTCCAGCTTGCCCGCTTCACTTACCACGAGCGCGACCTTCACCCTGCCAATCACATAGCCACGGCTCACAGTTTTGCCGCGCACAATTTTGTCTGCAGGCAATTGTGATAAATCCGGCTGTAATGGTGTGGGCTTGCCCACAAACACATCCGAAAAATGCAGCCCCTGCTGTTGGTGCATTGCCTCCCGGCGCAACAGGGCCAGTTTCCCCCATGCTGCAGAAGGTTTTGCAGCGAGACACTCACCCAATTCCTGGTGCGTGAGGAAATACACGGCATCCACGTCTGGCAGGTATTTTTCCACCACCATCATCTGCGCCAGTTCGCGGTATGCCTGCTTGAACATGCGCTTGATAGCAATCAGACGTGATTTGGAAAATTCCCGTCCCTGTACGCCGCCACGCGCAATCCGGACGAGAAAACGGATGACAGCATTCTGCTGCTGGTACAAAAGATTGTCGGGAGATCCTGTCTGCGGTTTTTTGTTTGCCTGCCCCAGCAACCCACGCACAGAAACCTGCAGGATTTCAATCAGCGGCTGCGGATCACAGGCCCACTCTTTCACCCGGATATCCATTTCACTGATGGAGCGATGCCCATGCCGCATCATATAACGCGCAAATTCCTTGCCGGCCGCACCGGAATCTGCGGAACGCAAATATGCCAATGCATCAGCTGCAGTGGCATCCACAAACCGTTCACGCACATGCGGCTGTTGAATCAACAATTGCTGGATGCGGTCTGCGCCTTGCGCGATATCGGCACTCTCCACATCATCAGCTCCAGACAACAAGGCGGCCACCAGCGCGTGGTGTTCGTCCGTGACTGTTTTTCCTTTTGCCAGTATGCCCAGTATGAGCGGCATCATCATGCCTGCGACAGTCGAAGACACCAGATGGGAATGGTGTGCGCTGTGCATTTCACCCATCAAGCTGTCGATCATGTTCCATTGCGCCAATGCCGAGCGCTGATGGGAAAATGTTACCGAGTCGGCTTGTTTTTGTAACGATGCCCGATGCCTGCCCGCTGAAAACAGCGTCTTGAAATACTTGATCAGGACCGGCACACGTTTCAGGAATGAAGGCTTTACAAACCCCTCATTGAGTTCCGGAATCAATCGCCCACATACCGCCATCGCGAGATCATCCGCATTAGTGCCAAAGGCTTTCAATGCAGTCCATGACATCGTGGAAAGGTTCATAAACATATAGCCATAAAAATTGGCCATCACATACCAGTTGTCATCCTCTTTTTCCAGAATGCCAAAATCAATAAACAGACGTTGCATGCCCACTTCCAGCCCACGGCCGGTAACAGAATGCGTGAGTGGGCACAGTGCACCGGGCAACGCTTCACTCACATTACAACGCGTGTAGATATGTTTTTCATCCAGCAACGGTGTATCCAGTTCATTCAGATCTGCACCGAGCGTGGTGATAGGACGTGCCTGCAGCCAGCACAGGACACCTGCCTGGTCGATTGCCCACTCCATGTCCAGTGGGTAACCCATTTTTTCTTCAGCGTTCAATGCGTCGCTTAACAATGTCTGCAGCTGATCATCTGACAGCAATGGACTGGAACTGACGATATCCCGCTCGATAGTTTTTCCGTGTCGATCCAGTACAAAATGGTCTGGCGTGGCTTCACCACTCACCAGTTTTTCACCCAGCCCACTAACGGCATCAATGACGACATGCTGGCGGGAGTTGCTCACAGGGTCTGCTGTAAACAGCACACCCGCCACAGCGGCTGGCACCATTTTCTGCACAACCACAGCCATGTCGACATCGTCTTCGACAGCTGTCTTCTGTGTTTTGTACGCAGCGGCATGCACATTCCTGATGGATCGCAAGCAATGCTCGATGGCGTCGACCAACGCTTGCTCACCTTCCACATTCAGCAAGGTTTCGTACTGGCCTGCGAACGATGCATCAATGGAATCTTCCCCGATAGCCGATGAGCGTACCGCCACGGCACCGCCACCAATGGCCTGGTAGTGCTGCGCAAGATCTGCCGGCATATTGCCCGGCAAGGCATGCTGGATCACAAAGCCGGCCGGCACGTTCAAACCCAGGCTGATCAATCTTGCCAACCCTTCTGCCTTACCGCCGACTGCTTCGCCTGAAATTGCCTGCCCTGAAATTGCCTGCAATGGAATAATGCGTGGATTCCGCGACATGAATACTCCAGCGGTTAAAATCGTTTATCGAGACAGTTGACTGGATGATTCAGGGAAACGGTTTGGCGTTTTTCTTGTCTTCTTCACGCAAATGCACCAGATCTTCTTTTGAAGGTTTTTTGCCGGTTTCATAAAAATATGCCATCGATAACGCGACATCACGGATATTGTTGCGAATCAGGTTGCCCAGAAACAGACTGTGCAACACATTCATCAACCCGCCCATCTCGTAGGTCATCGTACACGTCAGCTTGGTGCTCTTGTCATCGATACGGTCAATACGATAGGTGAACGTCGCTTCCTTGAATGGTTTGGCCGGTTTATCACCATTGTGTAAACGAATGGTAAATCCTCTGCCTTCATTCCACTCCACTACCGTTTCATCCAGCGCCTGTTGCGGGCCAGACACGCGCCGGCTTGCACCCACGCCTTCTTTTTTTTCAGTGGTCACCACACACTTGTTGATGCCCGGTACGTACTGGTTACCCAGAGACAGGTCACGCAGGTTTTGCCACGCCTTGTCGGCAGGGATTCTGGCGGTGGCGTTATATACGGCGATATGGCCCATGGTCTGATTCCTTGGTGAGGGATGGTGGATAATACGCACTGGGGAAATGCTGCTTCAGCCCGTGATAGTAGACTATTCCGGCATGTCACCACAGCAACCTGCGACCTAGAGGAAATACTGATATGGCAACACAGACATTGGGCTTCATCGGTCTCGGCACCATGGGCGGGCCAATGGCTGGACACCTTGTCCGTGCGGGACACACAGTCCAAGCCTTCAATCGCACCCCTGCACGTGCCACTGCATGGCAGGCGCGCTTTCCTGATGGGCACACCGTGAAATCCGTAGCGGCAGCTGCCACCGGTGCTGACATTCTCTTCACCTGCGTGGGTGGCGATGATGACCTGCGCGACGTGGCGCATATCGCATTCCCTCAGATGAAGCCAGGCAGCATCCTGGTGGATCACAGCACCACCTCCGCTGCCGTTGCCCGCGAACTGGCAGCAGAAGCTGCGCAGCATGGCCTGCATTTTGTGGACGCGCCTGTATCCGGCGGCCAAGCCGGCGCTGAAAACGGCCAGCTCGCTATCATGGCCGGGGGTGACCCTGCTGTATTTGCCGCTATTGAGCCCACGCTGGCGGCTTACGCAAAACGTGCAAAGTTGATTGGCCCAGTCGGGGCAGGCCAACTCACAAAAATGGTGAACCAGATCTGCTTTACCGGTGTGGTGGCAGGGCTGGCTGAAGGCCTGTATTTCGCTGAAAAAGCTGGTCTGGATGTATCCGCAGTGCTCGACGTGGTATCGCAGGGCGCAGCGCAATCCTGGCAGATGGATAACCGTGCCAGTACCATGTTGCGCGGTGAATACAATTTCGGTTTCGCAGTGGACTGGGTGCGCAAGGATCTGGATATTGTCTTGGCAGCCGCCAGCGAGATGGATTGCGAGTTACCCGGCGTACAGACTATCAATGCGTGGTATGCAGAATTGCAGCAGATGGGACATGGACGCAGTGATACATCCGCGCTACTGGAGAGACTAAGAAAAAACGAACGGCACTAGAGAATCCCACTCACCCGCAAGACCTGGCGCTGGATGCAACTGTGCAGCACCTCATCGCAGCTATCGACCAGCGTGAACTGTCTGGCAGCGCGTGTAATACCGGTATAAAGCAATTCACGGGTCAAGACAGGATTAACTTGCCCGGGCAGCAACAACACCGCGTGCAAAAACTCTGATCCCTGTGACTTGTGCACCGTCATGGCAAAGGCCGTGTCCACATCAGCAAGACGCGCAGGCAGCACCCATCGCACACCACCCTTTTCTTCTGCAGCGGCAAAAACAACACGCAACTTGCCATGACGATCGAGCAGCGCAACACCCATATCCCCATTCATCAATCGCAGACCGTAATCATTGCGTGTCACAATGACCGGACGGCCGCTATACCACTCACCTTTCCCGTCTATCAGACCTTTTGCGCGCAACACATCTTCCACTTGCCGGTTGATATTTTCTACGCCCCAATCACCGCGACGCACTGCGCAGAGCAACTGGAAGGCGCTGTGTGCGGCAAGCACAGATTTTGCCCAATCGTTGAAAGCGTCTGTATCCTGTTCATCATTACCCGTCAGTACAGGACGTGACTGAAGCAATACCAGAGAGGGGCTATACCCATCCAGGAATATTTTGACGAGCGCACTATCATTTACGTCATTGATACGCAGATGCTGAATATCTTGCGTCCCGGCGGACAAACAGGCCAGACTACCTGCCACATCCCCGGCGTTTACTGCACGGGATAGCGCGCCGATACCTGAATCTTCTTTAAAACGATGACTGTGCCGCAGCATGACAACAGACTGATCCAGCAATGCATGATTGTCGGCGCTGACAAAACGCTCCGGCATGGATTCACCCGTCACCGCTTGCACCCACTGCACTGTCTCTGCACAGTAACGGCCTTCGGCTGCATGCACACACAATTGCCCCAGCACGGCACCGGCTTCTACAGAAGCCAGTTGATCCTTGTCGCCCAACAAGATCAGTCTCGCATGATCCGGTAGCGCATCCAGCAGCTTTGCCATCGTTTCCACATCCACCATTGACGCTTCATCCACAACAACAACGTCTACAGATAAAGGATTATGTGCATGATGGCGAAAATGGCGACTGTCTGGCAGGGTGCCCAGCAAGCGGTGAATGGTGCTGACTTTTTCTGCCATGATCGCGTTGCAGACATTGTCACTCTGCGCATATTTCTCACGCAGGTTATCCATTTGTCGGCTAATCGAATCATTCAGGCGCGCCGCTGCCTTGCCAGTAGGTGCCGCTAGGCGGATACGCAACACACGGCCATTCTCTTGCACAGCAAGATTCTGCAATACTGCCAACAGTTTCACTACCGTGGTGGTTTTTCCTGTACCGGGACCACCAGTAATCACCGCAAAACCTGAGCGCGCAGCCAACGCACATGCAATTTTTTGCCAGTCTGTTTTCTGCTTGCCGGAAACAGACTTTTTCTCACTGTCACCAAACAACTGCTCAAGCACTTCCTGCAAACGTTTATCATCCAACGGCACAGACTGTTCCGTGCGTTGGGTGATGGCAGTGATAATCTGCTGTTCATATTGCCAGAAGCGACGCAGGTACAAGCGGCTGCCATTCAATACCAGTGGCGAATTACCCGATGCTGAACCGATGACCAGCGCATGTTGCAATGCGCCCAGCCAATCCATTTCACTTATACCGTGCAACAATACCGATGGCCGTAATGGTGGCTCGTCCAACGCATTGCCTTCTGGTGGCAATGACAAGACTGCATCTGCATCCATGAGTGTTTGTGCAATATCAAGGCAGACATGGCCACGGCCATTCTGGTGACTCACCAATGCAGCAGCCAGCAACAACAGTGGCGACAATGGCTGCCCGGCTGCGTCAGCTTGCTGTTGTAAAAAACGTGCAAACCCCCTGTCGAGCGCACGCAACCAGCCAGCCCGTACCCAGCGATCCAGCAGCACAAGTAACTTGCCTGACGTAGACAAGAGTTCATGACTCATGCAGCTCGCTCCTTGCTACCGGCAAACAACTTGTCCAGTGATTCAATCAGCGCTCTGGCTGGTTTTTCAAAGTGAATGCCACGCGTAATGTCGTTATCAATGCCGCGCAAGAAAACATAGACTGCACCGCCAATATGTTTGTCATAGTCATAATCAGCCAGGCGATCCTGCAGGTGGCGATGCAATGCCAGCAAGTACAGGGTGTATTGCAGTTCATAACGTTTTTCCAATACTGCATCGCACATAGCATCCGCTGTGTAGGCACTTGCATCTGTGCCCAGCCAGTTGGATTTCCAGTCTGCCACAAAATACTGGCCATTGAATTCAAACACGAGATCGATAAATCCTTTCAACATGCCATTCAGCAGATTGGGTAGCAACTGCGGGCGCGGCATGGCGTTCAATGTATATTCATTTACCAGCCGATCCAGCTCAACTGTATTCACCATGTCACTGCCAAACCAGAATTCCATTTCAGGAATACAACGCTGGACAGTGTGCAACTGGATAGTGTGCTGGCCCGCCGGCAACGCTGCGCCCAGTAATTTTTGCATCCAGCTATCCAGAGGCAGAATCCACTTTTCCCAACCGCGACGATTACAACAGCGCGCAATAAAATCTTTTCTGGCATCGTGCTGCGCAAGTACCTGTGCAAAACCTTCCTGCGCGCCCCATTCCAGCAAACCGTGCAGGAACGTACCGGGTGTCGGCCCACGCGGGAAACCGTGCATATCCAGCGATGCAGAAAATGTGGCAGGAACGTTAACGCTATCAAACGTGTTTTCTGCTCCCAGCTCTTCATCCACCGTGGCCTGCTGTGAACTCTCAGGATCAGATAATCCGGCCAGTGAATTACCTTCATCTACTTCACCCACATCATCCAACGCTCCCGTCTTGAGTGCAGAGTAACTGGCAATCCACCAGTGTTCAGCAATCGTGCGTTCGGGCGGCATATATCGGGGCGAACCCAATGCAACAGCTGTGTCTGGCGCGTATAAATCCCTGTTGCTGACAGGCACGGCTTCTACAGCAAGACCGTCTATAGCCAATGAAGCCAGTTGTTGTTGCAGCGTGTCTTCAGTCAATACTGCGCCGCCATTCAATAAATATCCCAACCCACTTTCATGCAGCGCTGTTTTTTTGTGATGACTGGCGGCTGCTAATGGCGCAATACCCAACCATAAACCGTGGCGTGCACGCGTCAACGCCACATACAACAACCGCATATCCTCACTGAGTCGTTCATGATCTGCCAATGCATAGGAATCTTTTGCTGAACTGCCAGCCAGTTCCATCCATGATGCGTATTCCATTTCAGCGCCCGTCTCCCCGGAGGCGGTGTGATAAGTTATCACGCGGGTGTTACCATCCAGTTTTCGCGAACTGCAGATGAACGGCAGCAACACCAGCGGATATTCCAGGCCTTTGGATTTGTGGATAGTCACCACCTTGATCAGGTCTGCATCACTTTCCAGTCGCAACACCTGTTCTTCTGTCGGATGTGCAATTTGCTCAGCCAGATGCCGGATCAGCGCCTGCTCACCATCCAGCTGACCGCTGGCCTGTTGCAGCCACTCAGCAATGTGCAACAAGTTTGTCAGGTCACGTTCGCCATCTGCCCTGTGCAATGCATTGGCCGACACACGGTAATCACGCATCAGGCTGTACAACATTGGCAGCACACCGTGCTTCTGCCACTGTTCACGGTAAGCACGGAAACGCATCACCGTGATTTCCCACTGCGCTTCATCCGCAAGAATATTTTGCAATGCGGCAAGGGACAAACCCAACGCAGCAGTTGCAAGCGCCGTGCGCAACAGACGGTCATTACCGGGCTCCGCTACTGCTTGCAACCAGTACAACATGTCACGTGCTTGTGTACTGGCAAACACTGAATCCTTATCGGACAGATAAACACTGCGGACACCCCTGTCACCCAACGCATGACGGATCAGCGCCGCCTCCTTGCCCGTGCGCACCAGAATCGCAATATCCGCAGGTTTCAATGCAGTCAACGTTTGCGTGGTATTGTCACGGAATCCTGCCTTGCCTAACCTGGCCAGATTCAACCAGCGCACAATTTCACTCGCAGCGGCTTCCGCCATGCCGTGGCGGTAAGACGGGGGCCCCACAACACAACCTTGGCCTTCACCGGGCATCATCCAGCCAGTTACTGCGTTCGCGGGCACACCGTCGATGATGAGCGTTTCACCTCGACCTTTTGCAGCCACAGGCAAAAAAGGCACAGGGTTGTGGTCGTCTCGTTTGAAACGGAATGCGCCCTGCACATGCTGTTCGGCAAAAGCAAAGAGATGGTTGACAACATTGACGGCGGCGGCTGTCGAGCGATGGTTGATGCCCAGCGTGTAATGCCGTCCTGCTGTATCGCGCCGCGCTTGCAAATACGTGTAAATATCCGCGCCACGAAAAGCGTAGATCGCCTGCTTGGGGTCACCGATCATCACCAGTGCAGTCTGCAGATCATTACTGGCCACACGGTAGATACGATTGAATATCCGGTACTGTACGGGATCGGTATCCTGGAATTCGTCGATCATCGCCACAGGGAATTGTGCACGGATGGCGGCAGCCAGATGATGCCCGTTCTCACCCGCCAACGCTTTATCCAGACGCAAAAGCAGTTCATTGAAACCCAGTTCCGCACGCTGCTCCAGACGTTGCTGCAATGCATCGCCTATCCACTGTGCAGCATGGAGCAAAACCAGCGCATGGAAAGTCTCGGGTTCTGGCGGTTTTCTGTCTTCCCATTCTTTCAACAACGCCAGCAGCTTGAATGCTCGATGTTGCGGCTGTTCGCTGTATCCCTTTTTGAGTTGGAAGTTGCCTTCTGCAAAGTAAAACAGTTTTTTATCGATGCCTGTACGGCCTCCAGTCACACTCCATGACTGTAACTGTGCTAATAGAATCTCAGGCTTGATACCGGATGTATATTTCTGGCCATTCAGCTGTGACCAGAGCGGTGCCAGCAGCGTTTCAATTCCTGCCAGATCAGCAGCCCACGCCGCACGTGCTTTATTTTCCAGCGCATTGCGCTCGGCTTCCCAAGCAGCATATACCGTCAGGTATTCACTCGCCCCCTGCAACAACAATGGCATGCTGACTGGCTCCAGTCGCACACCACGAAATACCGGAACACTGTCTGTTTTATGCAGCAAGGGATGGACAGATTCCAGCAATTCATCCGGGCTAGAAACCTTGCTGTGAAGCAACCCTGCTGCTGCCTGGTCCATCCCATAAAAAAATTTACGCCAGTAATCTTCAGCAATCTCGGTCAGCAGATCAGACTGGTCTGTCACCAACGCTTGTGTAAACAGACTATTACTGTCGAACGCATGTTCGCGCAACATTCGGTAACACCAGCTATGGATAGTGGAGATCGCTGCCTCATCCATCCATTCAGCAGCGCGCTGCAATTTCAACGCACAAACAGGCCGCTGGTCTGGCGGGTAATCCGCAAGGATGAATGCCAGCGGATCACCTTCCTGTAACGTCCTGATACCAGAAAATATATCCGCCGCTTCAGACAATCTTGCACGAATGCGATCGCGCAACTCCTGACTGGCTGCATCAGTAAATGTCACTACCAGAATATCCGGCGGCAACAAGGGACGAGTAAATGCACTGGACTGATCGCCGTGCCCCAACACCAGCCGCACATACAACAATGCAATGGTGTAGGTTTTGCCGGTACCTGCACTGGCCTCAATCAACTGGCTGCCACGCAAGGGGAAAGTCCGGGCATCGAGTGTCGCACTCATGCAAGCCCCTCCTCATTATCCACAGCACCTTCGTCCACA
>ERZ724527.1124-NODE-1124-length-12632-cov-4.254989_pt1 | contig 12632 bp, 13 predicted proteins | sample MGYA00376060_ERZ724527 | MGnify/ENA primary metagenome ERZ724527 (study PRJEB28724, sample SAMN07190886) | activated sludge metagenome | isolation source: activated sludge of sewage treatment plant in Hong Hong | place: USA: Christiansburg, Virginia | collected...
TGGTCGTAGCTGGTGAAGGCCTCGGGCACGTGGTCGATGGCGCGCGCGAAGCTCATCAGCTTGAAGCGTTCGCCCATTTCGCCGGGCAAGGTCAGCCGTTTCACTTCCTGCGCCAGCCGGTAACGTTCGATCTCGCTCAGTTGCGTCGCTTCCTCGACCATGTCGAGGATGCCGGCTGCAATCAGGAACGAGGCCTGGGCGTTGAAGCCCGCCAGCGGCAGCCGCGCATGCGTGCCGGCCAGCGCGAGCGCGGTGAAGTCGACGAAACTGGTGATGTCCTGCAGCCCCGGCCAGCGCAATGCGTCGCCATGCGCGCGATGGTGGTAATGGCAGATCAGGGTGCCGTCATCGCGCTGCGGCAGGTAGTACTCGCGGCGCGGATAGCCGTAATCGACGAAGATCGCGAGGCCGGCGACCAGTTGTCCGCAGACCGCGTCGATCCACCAGGGCAGTTGCGGCAAAATTTCCGAGCGATAGCCTTCCGGCAGCGGCGCCAGCAGGTCCTGTTGCAAGGCCGCGACGGCGGCGGTGAGCATGGTGTCGGCCTCGCGCTCGACATCGATGAAGCGGCCTTCGGCATCGACCGCGACATGCAGCTCGCGCGGTTCGCCATCGCGCATCACGAAGCGGTGCACCGGCAGGGCGTCGATCACCTCGTTCGCGAACAGCACGCCGCGCCAGGGTTGTTCGGCCGGCGTGTCGGGCCAATCGACGCGACCGAGCAGATGCGGCACGCGCGCTTCCAGCGTGGCGCGCTGGCGGGCACGCAGTTCGGCGCTGCGGTCAAGGATGCGATAGCGCTGCGGCAGGCAGCCGAGCTGTTCCCATTCGGCCAGCGCGGCGGCGGCGAACGCACCGCTGCCACCGCCAACTTCGAGGAAGTCGGCCTCCGTTCCGGCGCGCAGCACCGGCGCAGTGGCCCGTGCGACACAGCGCGCGAACAGGCTGCCGATCTCGGGTGCGGTGATGAAGTCGCCACTGGCCCCGAACTTGGTCTTGCCGGCGCTGTAGTAGCCGAGTCCGGGCGCATACAAGGCCAGTTCCATGAACCGCCAGAACGGGATCGAGCCGTGGTCGCGGATTTCGGCCCGGATCAAGTCGGCGAGGACGCCGCTGTGTGCGAGTTCATCGGCGCTGGGGGCGGGAAACGGGCTGGTGTCGAGATGGGGCAGCAAGCGGATCTCCGGAATGACGCCAAGGACACGGGGAATCACGCACAATCGACGTCCGAATGGGCGAGGAGCATACCCGATGACGGATTCATCCCGGCCGGTCGCGATCATCACCGGGGCGGCAAAACGGGTCGGTGCGGTCATGGCGGACACCCTGTGCGAGGCCGGCTACGACCTTGCGCTCAGTTACCGGCATTCGCGGGCCGAAGCCGAGGCATTGGCGGCCCGATGCGAGGCGAAACGCGCGCAGTCCTGCCTGCTGCTGCCGCTGGACCTGTCCGACACCGGCGCATTGTCGCCCTTCATCGAACGCGTGCTCGCCCACTATGGCCGCATCGACGCGCTGATCAATAATGCATCGAGCTTCTACCCGACGCCGATCGGCGCGGCCACCGCAGCGCACTGGGATGAATTGTTCGCAGCGAACGCCAAGGCGCCGTTCTTCCTCGCCCAGGCGGCCGCGCCGCATCTGGCGAAGACCGGGGGCTGCATCCTCAATATGGTCGACATCTATGGCGAACGGCCGCTGGCACTGCATCCGCTCTACAGCATGGCCAAGGCGGCGCTGGCGATGATGACGATGGCCCTCGCCAGGGATCTCGGCCCGGCCGTGCGCGTCAATGGAATCGCACCCGGTGCAGTGCTATGGCCCGAAACCGGCAAGGCGGAAGGCGAGCGCCGCGACCTGCTTGCCCGCACGCCGCTGGCGCGGGCCGGCGAGCCCGCCGACATCGCCCGCACGGCGCTGTTCCTGTTGCGCGACGCGCCCTACATCACCGGAGAGATCATCCGCGTCGACGGCGGGCGGGCGTTGTCGATCTGAATGCATCGCGGGCTCAGTCCCGCGATTGGCCCTACCCACCGGCCACAGGCAACGCATCCAGCAAGAAGGCGCGCGCGGTATCCCAGTGGCGGCGCACGGTGCGCTCGGTGACGCCGCGGGCTTCGGCGATCTCGACGAAGCTGAGGCCGGCGAAGAAATGCCATTCGACCAACTCGGCGAGTTCGGGGTCGACCGCTTCGAGCTTGCGCAGCGCATCGTCGACCGAGAGCAATTCCTCCAGCGCCATGCCTTGTTGCACAAAGCCCTCGGTGAGTTGCGTGCGGACCAGGCCGACGCCGCGCTTCTGCGCCATCTGCTCACGCGAGAAATCGATGATGACCTGGCGCATGGCCCGCGCCAGCAGGCTGTAGAAATGGTGGCTGCCCTCGAACTTGCGACCGAGATCGCCGGAGAGCTTGATGTAGGCCTCGTGCACCAGGGTGCTCGGGTTCATGGTCACGCCGCCGCCGGCCTTCTTCAGCGTCGAACGGGCGATGCGTTTCAGCTCGTGGTACGCAAGCTCATACAGCTCTCGCTGCGCGGCCGCCTCGCCGCGCCCGACCGCATCGAGCAGATTGGTGACTTGCGGACGCTCGCCCATGGCTTGTTCTCCGGTGAAGCCGCGAGTGTCCCGATCCGTGCCGCGGTCGGCAAGTCTGCTGCCGATGTCCGGTTTTTGGCGCAAACTTCGTTCCTCTGGGACGACACGCCGGAATCCACCGGCCTGCGCCCTTGAAGGTGCCCGATGAGCGACACTGCCGAATTGCTGTTCGATATCTACACGCGCTCGGACAACCCGATGCTGCGGGCGACGCTGGCGCCGGTGATGGCCGACCCCGACGGCTTCGCGACGCGTTTCTACGCGCAGCTGTTTGATCGCGCTCCGGCCCTGCGCCGCTTGTTCCCGGTCGACATGACGCAGCAGCGCATGAAACTGATGCAGACGCTCGGTGTCGTCGCGGCCGGTCTGGATGAGCCGGAGAAACTCACTGGAACCCTGGAGGCGCTGGGTGCGCGCCATCGCGGCTATGGCGTGAAGTTCGCGCACTATGTCGAAGTCGGCGAGGCCCTGATGGCGGCCCTCGCCGAGGTCAATGGCCCTGCCTTCGACGGCAATGCCCGCGCCGCCTGGCAGCGCCTGTACGCATGGGTGTCCGAACAGATGCGACGTGGCTGACCACCCGTTCCGTTCGCCCGTCGACCAGCTCGGGGCGAACGGAGGTCGGGATCAGCGTTTGGCGGCGAAGGCCGAGGCCAGCAACTGCGAGTCCATGCCGACGGTGTCTTCACCCATCGCATGGCGATACAGGGCCGCCGAGTAGATGCCGGACAGCGCCGACTGGACCAGCGCCAGCGCCATCATGGTGATCACGCCGAGCGCGCCGACCGTGACGATCAAGGCCATCGATTTCGTCCCGGCCACGGCGATCAGGGCGACCACCGTCAGCGCGACCACCAGGAATTGCAGCAAGCCGAACACGACGCCGACGCCGCCCTGGCCGATCAGGTTTTCGCCCCAGGTCTTCTTCAGCATCATCGCGCTTTCCTTGACCGCGTCGAGCGGGCCGATATCACGACTGACGAGGATCGGCACGGTCATGAAGGTGATCACGGTCCAGGCCGCGCCGAACAGGCCGGCAACCCATTTGCCGATGACACCGGCGCGTTCCTCGATCGCGCGCAGGATCATGCCGACCGTCGCCGCGATCAGTGCATAACCGAAGATCGTGCCGCGCTTGGACCAGGCGATGTTCAGGCCATCCGCCACGGTCGGATCGCCGCCGCGCAGGCGGATCATGGCGGCCCCGACCAGGGCGGTGTTGAAGTAGAAGATCACGAAATACTGCGTCAGGTAGAACAGGAACACCCAGGCGTAAAGCCACATCGGTTCGCGCTCGCCCTGATCCATCGCCTTGAAGTCGAGCAGGCCGAACAGCGGCAGGATGAAACTCGCCATCACCAGCAATGAGGCCACCGCCGAGATCGCCGGGAACACCAGCAATTCCTTGTCCTGCTTCAACACCCCGGCACTGGCCTTGACCAGTGCCCAGCTGCGCGCAAATTTCGCGAACATGTTCGAACTCCCGTGCGCCCCATGCGCGACTGCGGAACGCTAGGGCAAGCTCAGGCGTTTGTCGATGCAAGTTCGATTGCGGGTCCGATCGCGAGGCCGGATCCTGCCCACAACGCCGCCAGCGAGCGGCCGATCGCCGGGTGCACATAGTCCGGTGCGAGGTCGGCCAGTGGCTTCAGCACGAAGGCATGCTTCAGTTCGTCGCGCGGAATTTGCAGGTGGCCGGGACCGTCCAGCGTCAGGTCGTCGTAGAAGACGATGTCGATGTCGAGCGGACGCGGCCCGAAGCGTGGCCCGCTGCGATCGCGACCGTGCGCGTCTTCGAGTGCGTGCAGCCAGTCGTTCAGCGCGACCGGGTCGAGATCCGACTCGATGATCGCTGCGGCATTCAGGAAATCGTCGCCGTCGAACCCGATGGCCGGCGTGCAATACACCGGTGACACGCGCACCGCGCCGAAACGTTCGCGCAAGGCCACGATGGCCGCACGCAGGTGTCGCGCCGGTTCGATGTTGGACCCGAGCGACAAATAGGCGCGGCCCATCAGTCCGGCCGCCGCCCGCGTTCGATCTGCACGCCCACCGCCGCCGCGCCGCGCACCGCGCCGGGTTTGCGGATGCGCAGTTTCAGCCATGACACCTTGAACTCGCTCAGCACGATCTCGGCGCAACGTTCGGCCAGTGTTTCGACCAAACCGAATTGCGCGTCGCCGACGAAGCCGACGAGGCGCTTCGACACCGCCTTGTAGTCGAGCGTGTCGTCGATCCGATCGGTCGCGGCCGGGACGCGGTTGTCGAATGCCATTTCCAGATCGAGCACGACCGGCTGCTTGGCGCGGCGCTCCCAGTCGTAGATGCCGATCAGGGTATCGATCTTCAGGGTTTCGACGAAAACGATGTCCATGCTCACACCTTCAGCAATTCTTCCAGCGGCCAGCGCGGACGTACCGAAATGCTCGCGTCCTGATGTTGCCCGGCAGCCAGGCGCATCGCACCGGCGAACGCGATCATCGCGCCGTTGTCGGTGCAGAATTCGGGACGCGGAAACGCGACCTGAAAGCCGTCGCGCTCGCCGGCCTCGCGCAGCAACGCGCGCAGGCGCAGGTTCGCGCCGACGCCACCGGCCACGATGAGCGCACGGGCGTTGCTGTGTTCGATGGCCCGGCGGCACTTGATCGCGAGGGTCGCGACCACCGCCTCCTCGAAGCCGCGCGCGATGTCGGCGCGGGTCTGGTCGGTCCGGTCGGATTTCTCCCAGGCCAGCAGCACCTGAGTCTTCAGTCCGGAAAAGCTGAAGTCGAGGCCGGGACGGTCGCACATCGGGCGCGAAAAGGTGTAGCGGCCGGGCACGCCCGAACCGGCCAGCGCGGCCAGTTCCGGGCCGCCCGGATAGGGCAGGCCCATCATCTTCGCGGTCTTGTCGAAGGCTTCGCCAGCGGCATCGTCGAGGGTGTCGCCAAGCAACAGGTAATCGCCGATCGCGTTCACTTCGATCAACTGCGTGTGGCCACCCGACACCAACAGCGCGACGAAGGGCGGCTGCGGCGCACCGGGTTCCATCAGCGGCGCGAGCAGATGCCCTTCCATGTGATGCACGCCGATTGCCGGCAGATCGAGCGACCAGGCCAGCGCGCGCGCGGTCGCGGCCCCGACCAGCAGCGCACCGGCGAGGCCGGGGCCGCTGGTGTAGGCGACGCCATCGAGATCGCGCACGCTCAGTTCGGCCGACGCGAGCGTTTCGCGCAGCAGCGGCAGCAGCTTGCGGACATGGTCGCGCGAGGCCAGTTCCGGCACCACGCCGCCATAGGCCTGGTGCAGATCGATCTGGCTGTAGACGGTGTGCGCGCGCAGACCCGCGGCCGTGTCGTAGACGGCGACGCCGGTTTCGTCGCAGGAGGATTCGATGCCGAGCACACGCATGAGGGCGCGGAGTGTAGCGGTTCGCGCGACAATGCCCGGTATTCCCCTCGTGAAGGAGCGCAACATGGCCCTGGTTCTCGTCACCGGTGCGTCCGGTGGCATCGGTTTCGAATTCGTCAAGCAGTTCGCTGCGCGTGGCGATCAGGTCATTGCTGCCGTGCGCCAATGGCCGCAGGGCCAGCCGCACGCCGGCTTCGAGGTCATCGAAGGCGCCGACGTGCGCGATGGCGCCGGCCGCCATCGCATCGTGCAGGCCATCGGCACGCGACGGCTCGATGTCGTCGTCCACAATGCCGGCGTGCTCGCCAACGATGCGCTCGGATCGATCAATCCGGAATCGCTGGACGCACAGATGGCCGTGAATGCGTTCGCGCCGATCCTGCTGACCCAGGACCTGCATGCGCAACTCGCGAAACCGTGCAAGCTCGCCTTCATCACCAGCCGCATGGGCTCGATCTCCGACAACGGCTCGGGCGGCTACTACGGCTATCGGATGAGCAAGGCGGCGCTGAATGCGGGTGCGAAGTCGCTGGCGATCGACCTCGCGCCGCAGGGCGCGGCGGTCGCGATCCTGCACCCGGGCTTCGTGCGCACGCGCATGACCGGCGGCAACGGACAACTGGAACCGGCCGAATCGGCACGCTTGCTGATTGCCCGCATCGATTCGCTGGACGCCACCAACAGCGGCACGTTCTGGCACGCCAACGGCGACGTGCTGCCGTGGTGATCAGGCGTCCGCGTCACGGATGACGTCGCGCACCAGTTGCACGGTCAGGCGGCGCTTGCGTGCCAGGGTCTCGCGGTCGAGGCGGTCGAGCAGGTCGAGCAAGGCACCGAGATCACGCGGATAACGACGGAACAGGAAATCGAGCACGTCATCACCGACCTCCATGCCGCGCGCCGCACCGCGGGCGTGGATGACGCGACGGCGGGCGTCGTCGCCGAGCGGCTGCAGGCCGAGCACGCCAAGGCTGGCGAGGCGCGAGGCGAGGTCGGGCAGTTCGATGCCGAGTCGCGGCACGGCGGTCGGGGCCGTGATCAGCAGGGCGCCGCCGGCGTCGCAGGTGCGGTTGAACAGGTCGAACAAGCCGACTTCGGCGGCCCGGCGCCCGGCGATCGCGTCGACGTCGTCGATCACCACCAGGGCGCGCGCCGAGGTGGCCGCCATTGCCGCCTCGACCTGGGGGCCGAGTTCGGCCAGCGGCAGCAAGGCGGCGTCCGGCGTGGCAGCGACGACGGCCATCGCCAGATGGGTCTTGCCGGTGCCGCTGGCGCCGGTCAGCAGGAGGCCGGGGGGCGTCGGTGCTTCGGCGAGCGCGCGCAGCGCGGCGACGACCGCTTCATTGCCATCGGCAGCGTAGCGGTCGAAGCGCGCGCCTTGCGGAAAGCGCAAGGCCAGGGGCAATTGCCGATGGGTCACGCCGGGGGGTCCAGTGGCGTTGCCGATTGCTCGGATACCGGCGGCGTCGCTGGCGCCTCGATCGGAACCAGTGCGGCGCCGGCCGCATCGCTCGGCGCACGCTCGGCACCATAGATGTCGCTGGCGAGATAGCGCTCGCGCGTGTGCCGCAGCCCGACCAGGATCACCGCCGCCACCGGCAGCGCCAGCAGCACGCCGAAGAATCCGAACAGCTGTCCGCCCGCCAGCACCGCAAAGATCACCGCGACCGGATGCAGGCCAATGCTCTCGCCAACCAGTTTGGGGGTCAGGAAGAAACTCTCGATGACCTGGCCGATCGAGAACACGGCGATCACCAGTGCCACGTTCATCCAGATATCGCCGCCGGTCACGATCGCCGACACCAGCCCGCCGCCGATGCCGACGACCGGACCGAGGTAGGGCACGAAGCTGCACAGTCCAGCGATGATGCCGATCAGCATGCCGAACTTCAGGCCGCCCAGCGACAGCCCGATCGCGTAGATCGCGGCAAGCGCGACCACCACGCTGGTCTGACCACGCAGGAAGCTGCCGAGGACCAGATCGGACTCGCGCGCGAGTTGCGTCACGGTCGGCTCCAGCGGACGCGGAATCAGCGCGCGCACGCGGCCGATCATCTGTGTCCAGTCGCGCATCAGGTAGAAGGTGATCAACGGGATCAGCAGCAGGTTCGCGACCCAGGCCATCACCGCCGCGCCCGAGGTGGTCAATCCGCCCAGAAGCTTCGGCATGAAGCGGCCGATGTCGTCGAGATGCGTGCGCAAGCTGGCGAAGGCACGACCGGGATCGAGTGCGGTCAGGGTGAAGTTGAATTCGCCCTTCAGCCACGGTGCCGCGACGCGGTCATACCAGTCGTGCAGGGCATCGATGTAGCCGGGCACGCTGCGTGCCTGATCGATCAGCGCCGGGATGATGATCGCCAGCAGCAGCGCGACCGCAAGCGTCATCAGCAGGAACACGATCGCCACCGCGCTGCCGCGCGACATGCGCTTCGCGGCGAGCCGTTCCACCAGCGGATTGCCGAGGTAGGCGAACAGCGCCGACAGCGCGAAGGGCGTCAGCACCGGCGCGAGGAAATACAGCAACAGGCCGATCGCCGCAGCGATGAGCAACCAGGACCAGACCCGGCGATCGTCAATCATGGCGTGCTCCGTTCACGTGTCACACGGGCCGTGCGGCATCGTCGCATCAATGCACCAGGCGCAGGCGCGGCGAGGTATCCGACCCGGCATCGAGCAACTCGACCCGGCCGTCGATGGCCAGCAGCTGGCGCAAGCGGCGCTCGCCGACCGCGAGATCGAGATGCATCTGCAAGCCATCGCCTTCGGCGCGCAGCACGCGCAGGTCGCGCACGAACTCGAGCCTCCCGAGGTAACCGGCCACGGTGGCGTAGTCCTGCGGCGTGCGCACGCCTTCGATCCACCAGTCGACGCCGCCGATCGAGCTGCCTTGCGGTTCCACCGCGTAGCGTCGGGCCAGACGATCGGTGGCACCGTCGATCGCGGCGACCAGCAGCGCATTCGACTGCGGATCGCTCTGCTCCCAGTCCTCGTAGCTGCGGCCATCGATCAGCGTGCAACGCGCCCGCCAAGGTGTGCCGCGGCTGAGCCGGATCACCAACATGGTCTGCACGCCATAGCGTTGCCCGGCGGCGAGGATGGTTTGCGGCGGTGCGCCCCAGAGCGTCACCGGATTGATGCGATTCTGGTCGACACCGTCCATGCGCGGCAGCAGGATCGGCAGCCCGCGCTGCTGCGCCCGCAGCGTCATCTCACTCAATGCCGCGATCTGGTTCGCGTTCGCGATCTGCTTCTGGTTGCCGTCGTCGATGCCCAGCCACACCAGCACCGGTGGCCGGTCGTCGTGCCAGACCGGGCGGCCAAGCGCCGCCAGGCGATCATGCACCGCGCCCGGGTCGAAGTTCGCCACCAGCACGCGCGTGCCGTCTGCCTGCGTGCGTGCAGCGACCGTCAACGCGATACGGCGGGCGTCGCCGAGCACGGCGGCGAGTCCGGCGTCGGCGGCGATGCTGCGATCACCCGAGACTTTCATCAGGACCTGCACCAGCGCGGCGCGCAGGGCGCCGTCGTCCTGCGCGTCCTGGCCGGCCGCCAGCACCGATTCGCCCTCGTAAATCGGCATTTGCAGCGCCGGCACGCCACCGCTCGCGCCCACCAGCAGGATCAGCAACAGCAAGGACAGGCGTGCACGCATCGGCGATGTTTCCCGGCAAAGCCGCGATGATACTGGCGACGCAGGTAGACTGGGCGGATGTCGATTCGTCCTCTTCTGCTCGTCCTGTCCGCCGCGTTCGCCGCTGCGATCGCCGGCTTCCTGCTCGCTCGCCAGTTGCGCACCGCAGTGGTCGTGCCCGATCCCGAGGTGCCGATCGCCGGTGTGGCCGCAATCGGTGACCGCCGCCCGGATCTGACCTTGCCCGACCTGAGGGGTGCGGCGGTGTCGTTGTCGCGTTTCGACGGCAAGCCGGTGTTGCTGAATTTCTGGGCCAGCTGGTGCCCGCCCTGTGTCGCCGAAATGCCGGTGCTCGATGCATTCGCGCGCGAACATCCTGATTGGCATGTGGTCGGGATCGCGGTCGAGCCCGTCGATGCGGCCCGCGACTATCTCGCTGAAGCGCCGGTGTCCTACCCGATCCTGATCGGCCACGATGACAGCCCGGACGAGTCCCTGCAGTTCGGCAACAGCCGTGGCGTGCTGCCGTACACGGTACTGATCGGCGCCGATGGCCGCATCCTCAAGCGCCATGCGGGCGCCTTCGAACGCAGCGAGCTGGACGCCTGGGTGCGCTGACGTAGTTGCGTTTCCCGTCCGGCTTGGCGAGCATCCCCGGCGCGAGGTGCCGGTGGACGATTCGGTTGACAGCGCGGAGCTGGGTCTGCGGGTGCGCGAGTTCGAACTGGCGCGCGAGCTGCCCTCGGTCGCACTGCTGAATGGCACCCTGGACCGATGGCTGCCGGCATGCGGCGTGCCCGAGCCGGTGTTGCGCGCCGTGCAGGTCTGTTGCGACGAGATTCTGGCCAACGCGGTCCACCATGCCGGCGCGGTGCGTGAACCGATCTTCGTGCGCGTCGCACTGCAGCCGGACCGGGTGCAGGCGCAATTCGCCTATCGCGCGTTTGCCTTCAGGCCGGACCGCCAGGAGCGCCCGAATACGCATACCCCGATCTCGCTGCGCGATATCGGGGGGCTGGGCATCCACCTGATCAAGTCACTGACCGACCATTTCGAGTACCACTACCGCGACGGGCATCACTGCCTGCAGTTCGAGAAGCGCCATCTGCCTTGACCGGCCCCGCGTCAGTGCGCTTGCCAGGTCATCTGCACGCCGAACGAGCGTTCCGGTGCCAGCGCCGACAGCGCGTCCGCGGTCGCGAAATAGCGTTCGTCGAACAGGTTCTGCGCGTAGAGGCCGATCCCCAGACCGCCGCCGAGGTCGTAGCTGAGCTCGGCGTCGACGAGGTCGACTGCACCACGCGCCACTTCCTCGAAGCCGGGTCGGTCGAGCTTCCAGCGGTGCATATAGCGGGCGCCGATCGTCCAGGCGGCGTTGACGTGGTATTTGGCTTCAAGCTCGGTCGTGACCGGCGGGCTGCCGAACAGGGGCTGGCCGGTACGTTCGTCACGGCTGCGGACGACGGCCACGCTGCCGCGCAACCCGAGGTCGTCGATCGGGTTCCAGCCGAGCATGGCCTCGGCGCCCCACAGTCGGGCGGCGCTGACGTTTTCGAAGCCGTTGATGCCCGGCGCGACTGCAGTGAGCTGGATCAGCTCGTCGACATCGGTGCGCCACAGGTGGGCCTCGCCATGCCACTCGCCGCGGCTCCAGGCGTGGCCGAGATCGACACCGAGCGAACGTTCCGAACCGAGATCCGGATTGCCGACGACGTCGCCCTGCGCGGTGACGCCGCTGAAGAAACGTTCCTCCAGCGTCGCGAAGCGATAGCCGCTGGCGATGTTGAGGCTGAAACGGTGTGTGTCGCCCGGTGTCCAGACCGCACCTGCGGTCAGGCCGGTATCGCCGTCGTCGCGATGCGCGCCGGCTTGCGTCTGGTCGATGGTGGAGTGGCGCGCACCGAATTCCAGCGCGACGTCCGCTGCGACGGCCCAGTCGCTGATCGCGAACAGCGACCAGCCCTGTTCGCTCGCATCGCGCAGGGTATAGCGACGGTTGCCCAGCGTGCCGCTGGCATCGAAGGCATCGACATCGCGCCGGCCCAGATATTCGAGACCGACGTTGTGCACGACATCGCCGGTGTCGATGGTCTGCTGCACGGTCGCGCCGAGATCGAGGCTCTGCACGTCGGCGAAGGTGTCGGCGACACCGGGGCGCCGGTTCCAGGTCCGCAGGTCCTGGGCGTGGCCCTGGACACTGGCCTCGAAGCCGTTGGCATGACGTACGCGCAGGCGCCCGACGGTATGGTCGTCGTGGGGATAGATCGTGTCGCGCGCCGGAAAGCGGCTGTTCGACTTGCCGATGTCCTCGCTGCGCGAAGGCGACAGCATCGCGTCGAATTCGAGATCGTCGCGCTGGGTGCGGAACTGCACGACCGCGCTCGCACGCTCGAATCGCGTATGCAGCGGCGTGCCATCGGGGGCTTGCGTGTCGTTCGCCCGGTGATGCGCGGCGCCGAGCGAAAAGGTGTCGCTGCCGAACCCTGCTGCGACGACGGACTCGTCGCCACCGGTTGCGTAGCTCGCGCTCGCGTACGGCAGCGCGAACCAGCGGGGTTCGATCGAGACCGCGCCGCCGAGCGCGCCCGGGCCATAGTGCACGACCGCTGGACCACGCGTGACCGCGACGGCACCGAGCAATGCGGGTTCGACGAATGACACCGGCACGCCGGCGCGACGTTGCGAGGTCAGGGGCATGCCCGCGAACAGGATGCCGATGTTGTTCGCACCGCTGCCACGGATCGAGAAGGTCTCGAAGATGCCGTTCTGGCCGGTCGAACCGACGCCCGGCATGCGCGTGATCAGGTCCTGGAGATCGGATGGTCGTGCGATCGCATCCTCGACCTGCACGATCTCCGTCGCCAGCGCGTCCGGCACATCCGCAGCAGTGCCTTTCGCGGAAACCACCACTTGCTCGGTGCGATGCGCGGCGGTGTCGTCGTGCGCCTGATCGACGGGGTCCGCGTCCGCGTCGGCCGCGAATGCGGTCGGCGCTGCGCACAGCGCGAGCGAAAT
>ERZ724527.1126-NODE-1126-length-12606-cov-3.638515_pt1 | contig 12606 bp, 9 predicted proteins | sample MGYA00376060_ERZ724527 | MGnify/ENA primary metagenome ERZ724527 (study PRJEB28724, sample SAMN07190886) | activated sludge metagenome | isolation source: activated sludge of sewage treatment plant in Hong Hong | place: USA: Christiansburg, Virginia | collected...
CAGCTAGCCAAAAAAGCCCTGTCAGTTCGCGTATTTTCAGAATCCTTCCGCGCACAAAAGGGTTCGACTGGCCAGGTTGGTCACCAAGAGGTCTCGTGTGGTGGATTCGGGGTCGCGGCGTGCTACCGTGCCTCCGTGAACTGCAAAACGCGGATGTCTGTCGTCGGTGTGGTGTCATTTTTGGGAGCTGTCGGTTTGCTCACTGTGCCCTGGGGGTCCGGGCGAGTGCGGGCGGCCGACATCTGTTCGGTCGAAGTGGCGGCGGCGAGGAGGGCCCTTGTGCAAGCGGGTCGAGCGGTGGTGGGGAGCCCGGTCGCGGACCTGTACGAGCGACCCGATGTCAGCGGACCGCTCGCTGACCAGGCGCTGTTTGGTGAACTGGTGATGGTGCCACCGCAGCCCGAGGCCTGTCGCGACGTCAGTGGAGAACTGGTCCTGGTCGAAACCAAAGCGCCCTATAAGGGCTACGTGCCGATTGCCTCGCTGTGGCCGTGGCCGTCGGACAAGCCCGATTATCTGCAATCGTCAGCGCTTGATCCGCAAAAGGCGCGGCTGCGGGTGACGGCGCGTTTGAGCAATGTCTTCCGCAGTCCCGACGTGACGCTGAGCAACCCGCGCTTGGTCCTGCCGCTCCACAGCGAGCTAAAGCAGGTCGAGGTCGTGTCGGCGCGCTGGCTCAAGGTGGAGCTACCCGATGGCAGCCTGGCTTACATTCAGCGCGGTGACGTCGAGGTGTTGAGTGCGCCGGTGGCACCGTCTCCGCTTTGCCTGGTTGGCGAAGCGCGTAAGTATGAAGGGACGCCGTATCTGTGGGGAGGTCGCTCGACGCTGGGCATCGACTGTTCGGGCCTGGTGAGCAATGCGTTTAAGGCCTGTGGGGTGATCGCTCCCCGAGACGCCGGTCCGCAGATGAATTGGTCTGCGCTCGTGGCCATCGACAAACAGACCGATTTGCAGCCTGGCGATCTGCTCTTTTTCAGCAGCGCCGATCAAAAGCCCGGTACTCCGCCCAAGGTTGCCCACGTTGGTATCTTCGTCGGTGCGGGCCGATTCCTCCACGCCACCACCAGCGAGCGTCCGACGGTCCATGACAGCCCACTGAGCGAGCCGGATTGGCAGCGGCGCTACCTGGGTGCCCGTCGCTATCGCACGTTCTAGCGGCAGTTTTCGTCGACGAGATGGGTCAGGTCTTCGACCGAAAACGGGTCCGGCAGGTAGTCCTCAAAGTCGAGCATGCTGGCGGCTTGCCAATCGGCAGCTTGGTCGAGCAGTGCGATAATCGGCAGTCGGCGACGCGGACTTTCGGCGCGCAGCGAGTCGAGGAAATCCTTGCCGCCGATCTGCTGAAGCAAGCGAAAGTTCAGCAGGACCAGCGCGACCTCGGGCCGCTGCACACCATGTACCGCTTGGTCAAACGACGAAACCGTCAGCGTTCGGTAGCCGCGTGCCCCCAGGCAAGCTGTGACCGAGGCGATCAGCGCAGGCCGGTCTTCGATGAGCAGTACGCCGCCGCCCATCCCTGGCTGAATCTCGTCACCCGGTGGAACCATGTGCGACAAGTACCCGCATTTACCTCCATGGTCAAACAAAACGGGGCGACATCGGAAGATTTTGGGTAACCCAGTTACTGGATGCGGACGCTGGGATCATCGACGTAGGCAGTCAAGGTGCCGCTTGAGTTGATGCGAAGCTGGATGATGCCGCCGCTTGGGACCGGCACGGATACAGAAAGGGGCTGCCAGTCGGGCGTGTTGGCGGTCACGGTGGGCGAGGTCGCGATGACCTTGTTGGCGGTGAGATCCCAGACGTCGATGGCCAGCTTGGCCCCGGCGCCGGCTTGCGGGACAAACACATACGCCGAAGCAACCAAGGTCTTGCCGACCATGGACTGCGCCTGGAAAGTTTGGTTAAGCACGTTGGCGGTGGCGTTTTGGCTCGATACCATCAGCGATCGAAGGCCGCATCGTGGCGTACCGACGCTGACGGTCCAGGTGGTGCCGCCACCCGCTTGACTACAGCAACCATCCCACTTGCCGGGAATCGTGCTCGGCGGACTGCCGGTGTTGTTGGCTTTGCCGTTGCCGTCGGGCTCGACACTAGGGTTTTCGAAGCCGGGATTTTGAAGCAGGTTCATGGTATCGAGCGGACACATCCCCATGTCCCGCGACTGCATCGCCAGGTCCGGGGTACCTCCCTCGACACTTTCGGTCTTGGGACTACAAGCCATCAAAGAGAAAGCGAACAGGCCAGCGACCCAGTTCATCGTCGGTCTACGTCGTGTGCTGCGCATGCGGTCCTCCCCCCAAAGGAGCTCGTTTGTAGAGCAGCATAACAGACGGACGGGGGCTTATTCGTCACCCTCGTGCTCGTCGACCAGGATGGTCAGACTGGGGATCAGGCAGCGCTTGCCTTCGATGCGAATCAGTCCCTCGGCGCACAGCCGCGAGAGGTTGCGCGAAACCAGCTCGCGGACGGTGCCAATGTGGGCGGCGATGTCTTGATGGCTCTCGGCGAGGAGAAACTCGGCGACGTTGCCGCTGCGGTGATGCTGGGCGTGGCGGAGCAGAAAACCGATCAGTCGGTGGCGAACGGTCGTAAACGACAGATCCTCGACCAGCATCACCAGGCGGCGCAAACGGCGACCGACCACCTTGAGAATCTTCAGCGCGACCTCGGGATTTTCCAGGCACAGCGCTCGCAGTTCACGCGCTCCCAGGAACAGAACGTGGGTATCGGTCACGGCGCGGGCTGTCGCAGGATAGGGTCCGCCATCGAAGACCGGTAGCTCGGCCACACAGTCACCCGGGCCATCGATGCTGAGCACCTGCTCTCGCCCACTCGGGGCGACCTTGAAGATGCGCACCGAGCCAGCGGCGATGACGAACATTCCGGCGCAGTCATCCCCTTCGCAAAACAGCTCGTCGCCCGCCGAGTATCGTCGTGACACCGCGAGCTTGGCCAGTGCCCGATGTTCACCATCGGACAGATCCGCAAACATGTGGGTGTGGCGCAGCACGGACGCGTAGGAGGACTCGCTCATGAGCGAGGATTGTACGAGCGAGCGCCGTGCATAAACGTGATAAACGGTGGTTCCGAGCCAAAGACCCTATGAAGCCAGATCAGTCCGTGCCGGTTGCCGTCGTCAGTCGGCCCAAGGCCAAGTATCCCGAGCTGCCACCGTTTGATCCGCCAAACCCGATCTATGAAATGGTCGAGGCCGTGCTGCGTGACCTGGGGTTCGATCGAGCCCGCAGCGGTACACCGGATTGGAACCCGCTGGGTGACCTAATTGCACCCGGCGATCGCGTGGTGCTGAAGCCAAACTTTGTGGCCTCGAAGAACTTTCACCAGCCGCTGCATGGCGACAAGCTGTTGTGCAGTTCGACGCCGGGCTCGGTGCTGCGGCCACTGCTCGACTATGCGCTGCGGGCGACTGGACCCGCCGGCCAGGTCACCATCGTCGATACTCCTGTCGAGGGCTGCAACGTCACGGATGTGCTCCGGGGCCTCGGCATCGACCAGCTCATCGCCTACTACAGAGAGCGTGGCCACTCCGTCGAGTTCATCGATCTGCGCTATTTCCAGATCGTGCCACGGATGGTGCTCGACGACGTGCGGCGGCATGGGCGGTCGCTGAACCTGGGAATGTTGGTTCGGGAGTCTCTGCCCGGTGATCCGCTCGGCTATCGGGTGGTCGATTTGGGCTCGCGTTCGCGCTTTGCCTCCGTCGAGCAGCGGGCCGACCGCTATCGCTTTCATCGCTCACACAAATACACGCCGCAGCCGCATCACTCGGGTGGCAAGCACGAATACTCGATTCCCCGCACGGTGCTCGCTGCCGACTGCATCTTGAACTTGGCCAAACTCAAGACGCACAAGAAGTCGGGGGTGACGCTGGCCTGCAAGTCGGTGATCGGTCTGACCAACGAGAAATACTGGCTGCCGCACTACACCGCCGGGACGCCCGCCGAGGATGGCGACGAGTTTCCGTTCTGGCCGCCGCTCGCGGTGCGCATGGAAAACCAGCTTCAGCGCTTTCCGATGCCGCTGGGACACTCGCTGGTGGCGCGGGCTCCGAAGCTTGTCGATCCGCAGAACGGCATGGTGCGCGGCTACATCCTCGAAGGCTCGTGGGAGGGCAACGACACCATCTGGCGGACGATTTTGGACCTGGGTGAGATCGTGCTGCATACCGGCAAGGACGGCGTCTTGCGCGATACCCCGCAGCGGCGCTATCTGACGCTGATCGACGGAATTATCGGTGGGGAGGGCGAAGGACCGCTGGCCTCGACACCACGTCACTCCGGGCTTTTGCTTGCGAGTCAAGATCCGGTGCTGGCCGATCTGGTGGCGACTCGGCTGATGGGCTTCGATCCGTCGCGGGTCAAGACCATCACCGAGGGGCTGCGCAGGCCGATCCTGCCGTCGTCGAAAGAGGCTGCGCTGGTGGTGTCGATGAACGGGGTGCCGCCAAGTGGCGCATTTAAGCCGCCGTCGACGTGGCCCTCGCTGCTGCGTCCCACTCCTGAGGCGAATCGATGAGCGCTCTTGACCTGTCCCATTGTCGCGTCCTTGTCACCGGCGGCGCGGGCTTTTTGGGCTCGTTTGTCGTCGAAAAACTCCGCGCCCGAGGCTGTCGTGAGGTGTTCGTACCGCGCTCGCGCGACTATGACCTCGTCGATTTGCAGGCGGTGCGAAGGCTGCTTCACGACAGTCGGCCCGATCTGATCATCCACTTGGCGGCTCGCGTCGGTGGCATCTTGGCCAACCAGCGCAATCCGGGACTGTTTTTTCACGACAACCTGCTGATGGGTGTACAGCTTCTCGATGAGGCGCGCTGCTTCGGGGTCAAGAAGCTGGTGGCGACGGCGACGATCTGTGCCTATCCCAAGCACACGCCGGTGCCGTTTCGCGAAGACGACCTGTGGAACGGCTATCCCGAGGAAACCAACGCGCCGTATGGGCTGGCCAAAAAGATGCTGCTCGTGCAGTCGCAGGCGTATCGGGCGCAGTACGGGTTTGCCTCTTCGGTGCTGTTTCCGGTGAACCTGTACGGGCCGCGCGACAACTTCGATCTCGAGTCCTCGCATGTGATTCCGGCGCTGATTCGCAAGATCGCGCATGCCATCGCCGACGGTCAGCAGACGGTGACATTGTGGGGAGACGGCAGCCCCACCCGCGAGTTTTTGTACGTCGAGGACTGTGCCGAAGGAATCCTCCTCGCCTGTGAGCGGTTCGACGACAGCCAGCCCGTCAACCTGGGCAGCGGTCACGAAGTCTCGATCGCCGTCCTCGCCGACAAAATCGCCGAGCTGATGGGGTACTCCGGTCGCTTCGTCTACGACACCAGCCGTCCGAACGGTCAACCTCGACGAGCGCTCGACTGTTCCCGCGCTGCCGAGCTGTTCGGATTCCGCGCCACCACCTCACTCGATGAGGGACTGCGGCGCACCATCGACTATTTCCGTCGCGAGTTTGCACCATGACCGCAAGGCGAGCACTCATCACCGGCGTCACCGGCCAAGATGGTTCGTATCTGGCCGAGTTTCTGCTTCGCAAAGGCTACGAGGTCCACGGCATCGTCCGTCGCTCCTCGTCGTTTAATACCGGGCGGCTCGATACGATCTATCAAGACCCGCACGTTCCCGACTATCGCTTGCAGCTTCACTATGGCGATATGGTCGACTCGACGGGGCTCGGGCGCATCCTGCATACAGTCCGACCCGACGAGGTCTATAACCTGGCGGCGCAGTCCCATGTCCGCGTCTCGTTCGATATGCCGGAATACACCCACGACGTGGTGGCGCAAGGGACGACGCGGCTTCTCGAAGCGCTGCGCGAGCTTGGTCCAAAGACCCGCTTTTATCAGGCATCGTCGTCGGAGATGTTCGGTGCCTCGGCTCCCCCACAGTCCGAGACGACGCCGCTGCGTCCACGCTCGCCGTATGCGATTGCCAAGGTCGCCGCCTATCACACGACGATGCTGTATCGCGAGGCGTACGGCCTGTTTGCGTGCAACGGCATCTTGTTTAACCACGAGAGTCCTCGGCGCGGCGAGACATTCGTGACCCGCAAAGTGACGCGGGCGGCGGCGCGAATCAAGCTGGGGATGCTCGACAAGCTGTATCTGGGCAACCTCGAAGCGCGACGAGACTGGGGTTTTGCGGGCGACTACGTCGAGGCGATGTGGCTGATGCTTCAGCAGGACAAGCCCGAAGACTTGGTCATCTGTACCGGCGAGAGTCACTCGGTGCGCGAGCTGCTCGAGGTCGCGTTTGGCCGTCTCGATCTCGACTGGGAGCGCTATGTCGAGATCGATCCGCGCTACTTCCGCCCGAGTGAGGTCGATGACCTACGCGGTGACATGACGCGGGCCCGGCGCGTGCTGAAGTGGGAGCCCAAGGTTCGTTTCCGCCCCTTGATTGAGATGATGGTCGACCACGACCTCGCCGACCTACTCCGCCACCGCCAAGTCCGCCCGCGCTAACGCGGGGGATTGGGTTCCTACATCTTGGGGAGGGGTTTGCCCTGGTCGGGGCGGCTGTAGTCGCAGACGCCTTCGGGGAAGATCGCTTTGAGCTTTTGGATCTCGGCCAGCGACGGCTTCCAGGTTCCGTAGGTGCCATCGGTGAGCGCGGTATCGACCGACTTGAGCGCGCACTTGAAGATGCCGCCTTCGATGGGTGCCCCAGCGATGATGCGCGAGGTGCTGTACATCGGGAACTTCTGGGTACACGTCCCGGCGGGCTTTTGGTCGAGCACGCCGTCCCACACGTCGGCACCCTTGGCGATGAGCACCCCGGCGGTATCAAAACAGCTATCGGCGGCGCGCTCGGGACGATTGGCAGCGACGGTGCGGGTCGGATTTTTGCGAAGGTTCGCCATCCACTCGTCCATCACTTCCAGTGCCATCGGCACCTGATCAAAGTCGTTTCCTGAGGCGGCGGGCGTCTCGGTAAACCAGATCACCTGATGGTCCGCGTTCCCCATTTTGGCTTTGATGCGGGTCCGGATGGCGAACGACTGATGGACGTTGTGCATATCGAGCCGGTGCTCTAGGTAGGGATGCCAGTCGATGGTGGGAATGTCGGTCTGACCGGTAAACCAGAGGCCCGAGCCATACATTGCTCGCGTGGCGTCGAGGTCGCCGTGGGTGCGCGGGGCCGGAATGCTCGGCGCGATCGGGTTCCAGCGATTGATGTTGCGGCTGCCCCAGGGATCAAAGTAATTCGGGTCAGCCAGCACCTTGCCGACTTCGCTCGCACCGGTGCCGTTGTAGGGGAAGCCCTCGGGCACCATCTCGCTGAGCAGCTTCCAGCCACCGATCTTGAAGTTCACGTCCAGGAACTCGGCGGGCGTGATCAGTCCCTTTTTCATCGAGCCAAGCCCGTACTGCACCCCGACGTTGTCCCAGGTCGATCGTGGGTAGCCATCGGGCCCCACTCCGTACACGTTGCGCACGTCGTCAAAGTGTCCCCAATAAATGGGGCCAAACGCCGCCAGGTTCATCCGCGCCGCCGCTTTGGGAATGATGTCATCGGCGTCGTAGTGCGGGTTCATCGCCCCCGCCGTCAGCCCCATCCAGGCCTTGCGACACTCGGTCGAGCCCTTGGCCATCTTGACGTTCGGCAGCGCCGGTTGCAGCGAGTAGAACGGGTTCGGAACCGTCTCCTCGCCATTTAGGCCAATCAGCAGGCTGCGGTTCTTGATGCTGCTCGTCCACTTGGGGTTGCCGCGATCGGTGACGTCCATGTAGTACTCGAGCAGCTCGCAGTCCCCGATGTGAGGAATCTGTCCGACCATGTCCGGGTACGGCTGCTGCGCGACGGCGGCATCAATCAGGCCGGGATGGTTCTGCGGATAGACGTACTGCTGGATGCCGCCTCCTGAGGCGCCGATTCCCACGGTGTACAGCGGCACGCCATAGCGCTTGATGAAGCCTTCCTTGGTCATCAGCGCCGTCTCGCCACCGAGGATCAGGTTGTAGTGCTCCCCGGTCCGATTGCCGCTTGAGTGGGCAATCGCGTAGCCCTTGCCAATCACGTACGCCAGACCGGCACGGGTATCTGGGCCGCCCTGGTAGTGACCAAAGCCGACGCCGCCCTGGAAGTGATAGACGAGCCGCTTGTTCCACAGGCTCAGGTCCGGCTTTTTCGGGTCTTCCCCAAACGGAGCCAGCATCACGTACTGGTAGATGAAGCGGTTGATGGTGCCGCGTTCCCAGCGGACGATGAAGTCGACCTCGCGACCATCCATCAGCTTGGTCTTGGCAATGTCGGTGGGGCGAGAGCCGTCGGTGGGCAGCGGCTTATAGTCCCGGTGGCTGAACTTGCCGACCGGCATGTAGTAGTAGGTGACGTAGGAATCGATCGAGCAGTTCTTGCTATAGCCAATCGTCTTGCCGCCCGAATCCTTCACCGCGTAGTACTTCGGGTCGGTGGTATCGACGAGCGGCTCTTTGCCGAGATCCGTCACCACCGAACACACGAACGGCTCTTGCTGCGGACCCGAAAACATCGGGCCGATGATGGGATGGTTCTTCATCACCACCGACGCCTCGCGCCCGCGTGAGGAGTGCCGCACTTCCAGGTAGTTTTCGCCGAGCTTGAGCCCGCCGATGATCCCCTCTAGGCCGGTATCGGTCTGGACTTGCTGGGTCAGATAGACCCGGGTGCCGTCTAGCCACAGCTCTAGCTCGGGAATCTCGGCCCTGGGCGCGGTGATTGCGACCCGGGCATCGCCCCCGGAGACATACTGCGGCAGGCTGGACAGCACCCGAATCGCAATCGCCGGGGACTGCGTGGGCGGCATCTGGACGGGCGGGGTGCCGTCGAAGCCATCGGTGGGCGAACAGGACACACAGAGCGCGGCGCTGGCCACCCAAGCGGCAAGCAAGTTCATTCTTCTCATCGGGGGCGTCTCCTAACAGATCCTCCGATGCTAAACCGACTCCACCACTAGGAGTCCATCTGCTTGATCAACACCGTGGGGCCCCCCTTCCCTGCGGTACTTTTTTCCGAGCCGGGGGCGTCTCGAAAAAAAGCACCTCCGGTCGGCCCCACGGCTACGGGGTCGGGGTTTGGGGAGTGGTATGTAGTGGCTGGTGAAGGAGCCGCTGATGCGCCACTCAACCATTCATCCCGTCGATGAGAGACTTCCACTTGAGCGGCTGTGGGCCCTCGGCCTCCAGCATGTGCTGGTGATGTATGCCGGGGCGGTGGCGGTGCCGCTCATCATCGGTCGGGCGCTTCGGCTTTCCCCCGAGCAAGTGGCCCAGCTGATCTCGGCGGACCTGTTCTGTTCGGGGCTGGTGACGCTGATTCAGTCGCTCGGGGTGACGCGGTGGTTCGGGATTCGGATGCCGGTGATGATGGGGGTCACGTTCGCGGCGGTCGGTCCGATGGTCGCGATGGCGACGGCCCATCCCGGACCTGCCGGAGCGCAGGCCATCTTCGGCACCATCATCGGCGCGGGTTTCTTGTCGATGTGTATCGCCCCGATCGTCGGGCGACTGCTGCGGTTTTTTCCGCCGGTGGTGACTGGCACGCTGATCGTTGTGGTCGGCAGCAGCTTGATGCGGGTGGCGATTGGCTGGGCGATGGGCGGACCGGCGACCTCGGACAGGCCCGACTACGCCGCGCTCGACAACCTGGCGCTCGCGGGATTTGTGCTGGCGGCGATCCTGGTGATTGCCAAGTACGGCAGAGGCTTCTTCGCCAACATCTCGGTGCTGCTCGGCATCGTCGCGGGCTCTGCGGTGGCGGCAGCGCTGGGCAAGATGAGCTTTCACACCGTCCAGCAGGCCCATTGGGTCGACGTGGTGACACCGTTTGCGTTTGGTAGGCCGACCTTTGCGCTGGTTCCGATCCTGACGATGACGCTGGTGATGGTGGTCGTCATGATCGAGTCGACCGGGATGTTTCTGGCGCTCGCGGACATCGTCGGTAAGCCCCTCAGTCGCGACGAGCTCACCGCAGGGCTACGCACCGACGGACTCGGGACGTTCCTCGGTGGCATCTTCAACACCTTCCCCTATACCAGCTTTTCCCAAAACGTCGGCTTGGTCAGCGTCACCGGTGTCCGCAGTCGCTACGTGTGCGTCGCCGCAGGGCTCATCATGGTCGGGCTCGGGCTCCTGCCGAAGATGGCCGCGCTCGTCGAATCGGTACCGCAGTTCGTGCTGGGAGGCGCGGGCCTGGTGATGTTCGGCACCGTCGCTGCCACCGGCATCCGCATCCTCGCCAAGGTCGACTTCACCCACAACCGACACAACCTCTACATCGTCGCGGTCTCGATCGGCATCGGCATGATTCCGCTCGCCGCCCCGCGCTGGACCCAGCACATGCCGACCCCGCTCCATCCCCTGCTGGAGTCAGGCATCCTGCTCGCCGCGGTGAGCGCCATCGTGCTGAACCTATTCTTCAACGGAGGCCGCCTCGACCAAGCCGCTACCCTAGAAGCCGCCAAAGCAGCGGACGGACATTAGGCGTGTGTGTCGTCTTGATTGAAAATCGCCTTTTTAGGCAACTCCCCTGAGCGCAGCCTTGAGCTGAGCACTTGCCGAGTTGTACCGATCAACCAGTTTTTGCCAAGCTTCTGGGTCCACTCGTCCAGCCGCAGTTCCCCTAGCAAAATCTCCATTGACGCGGAACACTGCTTCCAGCGGATTTACGTTCAAGAAGGTCTTGGCCCACTGCAAAGCCTGTTTGTCGTTTTCTTCTCCTTTGGCCCAGTACGAGTATCGAATGGCCCCTTCTTGAGTCTTGAGATCCATACGAGCTTTGTCCCTACTCGCTCGGTCAGGACCAGCCTGTATGGATGCCATTCCCTGAATAGTAGCTTCTTCCTCTTGCTCAAATCCCTTCGTGCGACCGAAATTTCGAAATTTATCGCGACGAACACCAACTTTGAGTTGAACGAGTCTCTCAATAATTGGATCTCCCAAGGACTTTGCCTCAGATCCCTGCAATCGCTGCTTAAGGTACAACGCCCAATACACTTTCTCGATAACCTCACGGACTGCCTGGGCTGAGACTTGGTCAAATGGGCAACCTACTGTGATCAATAGTGATTGCTTCGAATGGCTTTTGATTACGTCCACAGAGCTCTTGAGTGCCCTCAATAGATCTTGATCGATACATGGGGCTCCAGCTTTCGAAAGTTCAAAACAGACCGCCCAAGCAACGTTGGTCCGGAATCGCTCTTTGAAAACCATCAGCGTGCGCAGTAGATCATCTCGCCCCTGTTCCGACACTTTTGCGAAGACCTTCAGGATCATGGTCCTGAGCTGATCGATCATACTGAGGGGTTCCTCGCCGCCAAACTGGGAGTCACACTTGGCCGCATCCCACAGCGTGTCTTTCACCCAGCCGCCGAGATCCCCAACCCCTCCCTTTACTGCATCAGGGAGAGCCGTTTTTATGTACGCATCACCGGAAATTCCCTGCGTGTAACCACCTTCGTTGAAAATGAATATATCATTATCACTGACCTCCCCCAGCCAATCAGCGACCAAACCGCCTGCCAGGTTGCCGAGAAATCCCATGCCGAACGCACCAAACACAATGCCGATTGCCAAACGAGCGCAAAACCACAAGGCTCGTTTCCAGAAATTGTCGTCACTAATTTGCTGCTCGACCACGGTCTTGAAATCAAGGAATGCTGCTCTCGCTTGGTCCAGCACATCCGCTGTAAATACACTCCACTTGCCTACCTCAAGAGTGAACAATGTCAATAATTCAAGACTGATAGGCGACATACTTTCCCTAAATAGGGTACTATGCCTACTATCAAGAGGCGATAGGTCATTGAAAAAATCATCAGCGACCAGTTTTCGATCTAAATCACCCAGCCCGGAAATCAGCATAGCTCTGTGGTTATGAAGATAATCATTTACATCCTCTGGTCTATACCCCTTACCTGCTTGTTGAAGCCGCTTCTGTGCGATTGTCTTTATCGTTTCAAGGTTCCGCTCTCTACTGTGGGGAATGCTTCTATTGGCAATGAGATTAAGTATGTTAAGAGATGGCTTCTGACGAATGGCTTCCTGGATTTGATCGATCGTCACACGTCCCCCAGGAACAGAAATCGCCGAGCCCGGCGCAATCGGTCGCGGGCTTAGCGCAGCATTGTCTTTAACGATTTGCCATTTGCTCATAAAGCTCCTCCCCGGGGCTGCGTGGATATTCTACGAACATCCCATGGTATCAAAAGCACAGCCATGCTTAAAAGCCAGATCCGGTAAGCTTGCGACATAACAAGGAAATTTCCCCGATGATCGCTAGGGTAGGGCACTCTCTAACGAGGCGTCGTAGCCGCCTCGGCCCGCCTACCTTGCCCGCCACGGCGATTGTGCGAACCACCCAGGTCGAGCGCATGGGATGACGAAGGGTCCGCATGGCATGACGAGGGCACCGCATGGCATGACGAGGACTCCGCACGGGATGACGAAGGGTCCGCATGGCATGACAAGCGGAGCGCACCGGATGACGAAGGGTCCGCATGGCATGACGAGCGGAGCGCATGAGATGACGAGCGGAGCGCATGGCATGACTAAGAGCCCCTAACAAAACGACCCAACCAAGAATCTGAAGGAGATGAGGCAGC
>ERZ724527.1127-NODE-1127-length-12606-cov-2.687515_pt1 | contig 12606 bp, 22 predicted proteins | sample MGYA00376060_ERZ724527 | MGnify/ENA primary metagenome ERZ724527 (study PRJEB28724, sample SAMN07190886) | activated sludge metagenome | isolation source: activated sludge of sewage treatment plant in Hong Hong | place: USA: Christiansburg, Virginia | collected...
CGACTCGATTAGTTAGTATAGCTGAATGATGTGTGGGTGCCGCATCATCTTGAGGATGTGGATCTACCTGCTCACCCTCTCGATGTCCGAAACCTCGGCGATCTTGCTCTTTTCGAGGATCTTTATTGCTACAAGCTAGCCGGTCTGCCGATGGCGGCCTAGCTTCACCTTACCGAAAGTACCCTTTCCTAGAGTCTGTTCGATGGTATAGTTGCCCACTGTCTTGAGCTGCCCTCTCTCCTTCTCGTCGGGAGTGCCGGTAGTTTGGCTCAGTTGGCCGGGCGATCGCATAATAGTTGCAATAAAAAGCCAGCAAATCAGAACTCAGAGAAGTACTCACACTTGAGCTTCTTGCTGCGGCTTTCGAAGAGGACCGTAATGTCTCGGAAGAGAGTGTTGGTGAGGTAGATGTCCTTGGTGATGCGCAGCAACACAATTTCGAGCATGGCCAGGAAGTACCCAATCAAGAACACGAAGCGCTCTTCAGAGCTGAAGGTACGTGCCATCTCGGGACGGTCCTCGTAGGCATTCGCAGTGGGGAGTATCATCAGGAAATAGCCACTCATCCCCAAGAACGTGACAACGAGCAGGTAGTTGATGTACTTCGACCACGCCACCTCGAACAGCTTTTCAGGTTTATGGTCGTAGCTCCAGAAGTGCTTTTCGAAGATTAATTATTCCGCGTACCTCTCGAAATTCTATTCGTAGACCGCCAGAATCTCAACTTCGCGGTCTTGATAGAACCTTTAAGTTCGCTTTCGTTAGGCAAACTTTTGCCTGAAGTCTTGGAAGGCTGTTTGCATGACAGCGTTGTACTCATCACGCCATTCAATCCCCTTCACGTGGATATGCTTCGAGCGAAGTTTGTTATCCGTCCAGTCCTTGACACTGTACCGATCGAATAGCACAAAGAACAGCAGAACCTTCTCGAACAGGACGATAATGAGCACACCGAGCGTTTCGAAGTGAAAGTATAGCCGGTAGTTGTATGGCGAATTTAGCAGCAACAGCTCGCCACCAACCACCAACGAGCACCAGAAGATGCTCTTCTTAAGGTGAGGTTTAAAGAAGGTTGGACCCTTTGAGCCTTTGTTATTACGGTCAAGCAGCACAAATATAAAGAAGAGGTTGAGACTGTTTGTGAAGAACCGCAATGCGTACCACCCGAAGATGATAACCACCACTATAAAGTTGTTCTGGAGGAGACAGGCATGGACTCCACTGGTAAACCTTCCTTCGTTGCTGCAGGTTGAGCCATGTTGGTATCGCGAGTAGTTCACAGCACGGGTGAAATTGTCGTACTTTCTCCAATCCGTGCAGTTCATGGTAGTGCCATTCTTAACATCGTTGAGGAAGCTGCATGCCATTGAGTACGGCTCTGGGATGGCAAAGTATTGGGTACCTCTCCACATGAAGTATTCACTGCATTACAGAAATCAGGTACATCGTACTCTGGGCAAGTGCCATTCCTGACAACAACATCGTCGCGATTGTATAGGCCCTATACTCCGTTTTCTTTGCAGCGAGAAACTCATTGAACTATTAGTGCCCTTTCTTCTTAAAGATTGCGAGAATGCTGACCTGTTGGGTTATCTTGTACACCAGTACATTGACCTCCATGATAAAGCCAAACAGCACGAACCACTAAGCGAGTAGAAACAAGAACTCCGAGGTGGAAGTGTCCTTGCCATCACTGAAAAGATTCAGCTCGGTGCGCCTCTCCACGTAAAAGGGGTTGCTGATATTGTTCACGTAGTCCAAGCTCGGGTCGGGATAGGGAAAAATGGAGGTCTTTTGAAGCTCCTACAAATGCATTTTTTACAGTCAGAGAACTACGGTATGTTAGCTTATTATTGGATTTGGTCGAGAAGTAATGGAGGAGCAGATCAGCGATAGGAACCCACAGACAGCTGGGCCTGAAGGATCGGAATCGCCGAAGAGCCGTCGGCTTGCCAGCATGCTGTTCCACGAAAGCAATATTCAGCCCGAAGGCAAGACCAAACTCGAGAAGATTATGATAGCCCTGGACATTTTCTCATTCATTCCTGTACCGAGAACTGTGCCAGTCTCCACGAAAAGGAGTAAAATTGGCTCCATCATCGTCATCCTCTTGTTTCTGGTCTACGTAATCTATGATTTCGTGGAACTATTTCTCAACAATCCTCCCAAGGTTAATACCTACGAAGTACCACTCGACACCACGGTAAAAAGCTGAGTAATGCAGCCCTACGCTGTCCCGCAGATGGCTATTGGGTTTATCTATGGTCCGCAGCTCGACCAAACCCTCAACGATCCCACTTACATGAACATTTCTCTACTGGAAATCAATACGACTCAGGGCAAGGGAATTCAAAATCCTGCTCAGCTGTACACGTGCCCTCAACTAGACTGGATGGAAGGCCTACAATCCTTTTATCAAAATCTAACATGCATCAATACTAGCACTGTGAGTCTACAAGGTTTACTGTACGCTTCACCTATGAGCCTATACCCTCGGTTCATAGTAACTTCGTGCAACAACTCTGTCATACCCAACAACTGCCAGAGCTATGGCAGTCTCATGAATATGACTGCTGGAGGCAGAATGTTTCTGTTTGTACAAAAGACCCAATCAATGAACTTAGCCACTGGAAAAGTAGGCCAAGGCGCATTCGCTGAATTTGACTTTTACAATTTCTTCTTGGTACCTGGTCTTTACAACCGCATCACCATTACCTTCCAACCTACAACGTATGTGGTATACCCCGATTACATCACAAGCTGGACGAAGAAGACTTACCTCACGATGCCGATAGTCGACCAGCAGTTCCAGACCAGCAACGTAACTACCTACAATAATCTTGACCTATTGAGCATCAGTATTCTCCTGAGTGGTCAGAGTCGCATCAATGAGGTAGTCTACTCCACACTTATCGAGCACATATCACTTTGGGGTGCCTTTTGGGGTGTGTTATTTAGTGTCTTCGCTTTCTACTTCCTGGTGTTCAATCGAAATCAGTTCTATAACAAAAACCAAGGCTGGGACCGCTTCGAAGACAAAATGAGAGAGATAGAGAGGGACATACGCATCGACTACCAACGTCGGTTGATCGAGATGGACGACAGAGGAAACAGGAACAATAGTTTACAGGTCCCCCTTCAAGCACGCAACTATAATCGCCTCGATGACGATATGGATTTGCATGCTCCAGACAGCCTCAATAGGTCTGGCAAGGCCGAGTGACTGTATTCTGCATTCGGGTTGTTTATCTTGACAAGTAGATCAGAGGTTCATGTGACCGAGCTCCAGGTACTAGCCCTCGGACGAACGCGGGTTAGCTTTAATTAGCAAGGGATCTTTGCGGTTGAATTCTTCGATGATCTTCTTGCCTTACCGCTTGGTATCTGCTTGCTCCTGCTCACTGAAGGCGAAGTTGCCAAGTCCGAAACATGTCATGATTCGATCGTAGATGTCAAATAGGTTGAAGAGAGCGAAAGCGATGAGCAGGATCGGGAATATATAGGTATTGTGTTCACCAATGCTGATTTCACCGAAGAAATCAAGGAATGCAGATCGTGGCATCCCAGTAATCTGGAGGTAGTTGTAGCATAGAGGATAGCTGACTCGCGATAGGTTGACCGAGGTGAATAGCAAGCTGGCAGCTGTTGAATGATGCCGATGAAGACTGTACAACCCAAACACCTTCATTTCGAATACAGAATGACTGATGATGTATACGATGTAGAGCAGCAGAAGACTGTTGAGAATGTATACCACTGGCGCTGACGGAATTTCGTTTAGGTAGTAGAGCACATTGGCTACTTCCACCGCAGGGATGAATGTTGAGAGCTCTCCGATAAACACGATTATCGAAAGCAGACTCACGATGACGAATAGCGCGATGAATCCCCATCGTTTGCACTTGTAGCCGTTGTTGACAACAGAGTGGTTGCACCCGTTCACGTTCTCCACCAGTTCCTCCAGCCAACTATAGTACATTCTCAGCTCACTTACCTTGCGCTTCGTCGCACGATGCAGCGCTGCTAACTTCTCCTCCGTAAGATTTGCCAGTTCCTGTGTATCGAATGCTCGTGAATCCTTGCTGACATCTTTCCGGATGTTCTCTGGGACTATTGAAATGATGGTCTCACAACGGGCTAATAACACCGGGTCAGTGCTGACACGTTGAATGTAGCAGAGTTTACGGTACTCAACCTCCACGTCGAACTAGGTGTCGCTGCGACGAGTATCTACCAGCTCAGCCTCCCGGTAATGATGCTCGATGAGTTTGCTATAGTTACTCTTCAGGAGGCTTAACTTAGGCAGCGAGACTAACCCGTGCCCGAGAAACACCACGACTAGCACAATTCCGAAGATGTTGGCAGTGGTTGCGAATACTGACGGTATTTTGCTCCACATTAACTGCGAACTTGCAATCAAGTAAACAAGCAGGCCTGCAGCGAGGATGAGAAACAGCACCTACTCAATAGCACATTGTACGTATCAGAATTGCGTTGTTTACCAAGGATCGCTTTAGACGCCCTCGCCATGTGAACTCTCCAGCATCCTCATACTCCTGGGCCACAGGGAGTACGACCCATGTGAGTATGAAATTGCCGTAGTAGATGCCCATCCAAACGCTCTTGACTGTGCTATTATCACCTTCGGTGGTCGTTTCATAGAGGTCCAATGGCAGTACTAGCAGAATGACAAAACTCAGCAGCCAACTCACCACCACGAGGACCTTCACGTACATCGGGGCCTACTGTTCTGAGAAGTAGCGCACCAGCAGTATCACAGCAGCCAGCAATAATGCTAGCTCCACTAAGTAGCCAATCATCCTAACTATTATGCAATGTCACATAGCCCGACGGAGAAAGTTGTAAGTCACGATGCAGCTGCCTGGCACCCAGAATAACAGACAGCTCACTGGGTATAGAATCAATGTTAGTGCTATGCAGAAAATCCACATCGATACCCTTACCCAACGACGCTGAAACCTTAACGAGTGGTTGACGAAGCGACGGACGAACAGTAAAGGGCCGACGAGACCGCCGACTACAGCAATGATCACAGAGACGATTGAAAAAGCGATCAGCGCTAATGCCAGCATTGGTAGGAACCCCACAACGAAGAGATATTTCCACCCTCGCCAGTACCTCTGAGAGTTCTGCTGTTTTGGGCATCCAAATACATTCCACCAACGATAGTGATGATCGGTGTACCGTCCCAAACAGAGCCAGCAATACTGGTAGTTACACTTCGTGCAGCGCATGTGGTTACACCCACTGATCTTTTAGACGTGCAGTCCGCACTTTGGGCATTTTCTAAGATTAGCGTAGGACTGTACTGGAGGTGCATAGAATCGATGATCTTGCCGTACTGCAGTCGAAACTCAGCCTCGCATGACCTTTCGTGCCAGCTCTGGCCACAATCGAAACAAATTTACTGTCCACATGAACAAGTAAGCTTTTTTTCATCGTGCAGACGCAGAGCATAGCCTTAGCAGCTTGGTGAAGTGCACCATCGAAGGTTGGGATTCCTCGAAAGCTCGCTGTTTCGAACGTAGCGTTAATATGTTACAAACTGGTCAGGCCTGACAACTGATCTAACCTCGTCCCTATTGATCATATGCTCACACCCCTCCACCATACACGGAATTTTCTCGACTTTACGTGTGTTTATTAGGTTTGTGAGGTAGCTGGTCATACACCTCACGCAGAAACTATGCTAGCAGCTCAATGCAACTTTACGATCCATGGGCTCCAAACAGATGGTGCAGGTCTATTGAGGTAGGGCCACCCAATTGATAAATCTCTCGACAAATACATTGAGGTGCTGCAGGTCTCCATCGGCTTCAATCTCCTTGAAATTTGCGGCATAGTACTTAGTCACAAGATGCTCATCGTAGCCCATAGATAGCACCACCTCCTGGAACAGCTTTGCGGGTTAATGCTGCAGTTCGCTCTGCATATCGGCGTGAAAGCTGGGATGCTCATCGTTCAATTGCTCCATATATGCGACGCTCACTGATTATAATTGCAACACCTTTTCAAACAAACAAAGCAAATTTTATGGGAAAGTCTTCCTTCCAATCACCCAAAAGTGATCACTGATAAGAATGATGGTGGCTCTCCCGAGTAACTATCAAATCCTCGCTGACCCATTGACAACTTTTGAAAGATATCGGTTAACAGTCAACCTTTCTTGATATTCCATTTTCGATAATGCACAGGTCTGCAGTAACTTCGCTCGTTGAAAGTGACGAGCGTGTGCAGCGCACCTATCAGTTCCACCGGAAGATCAGCAACGGTTGCTTCGGCTACCTCTTCCTTGTTACGAACCGCTACACAAACCGTCGCTCAGCACTAAAGGTTGAGGTCATCAAAAATGAGAGCAGTCTTACCCTCAAGAAGGAAATGCATCTGCTCAAGAAACTGGAAGGCGTGAAGGGAGTGCCCCAAGTCTTCAACTTTGGTCGCACCGAAAAACTTCTTTACTTGGAGCTGGAGCTCCTAGAGACAGACCTTAGCTACCTTACGGAGAAGGACAGTAAGGTCGACTATGCCTTTATAGTAAAGATTGGTGGGGAGCTGCTGCGCATCCTCCAGGAGGTGCATTCACGAAGCATAGTTCACCGTGACATCAAACCACAGAACATTATGTTGGACAAGGAGGGGCGTGTCTATCTCATCGATTTCGGAATATCCAAAGAGTTTATCGCGGGGTAGAGCGGCATCTCAAAGACCTCTTTTGTGGGAACCCCAAGGTATGCAAGTATCAACGCCCATAAAGGTCGTAATCAAGTGCCTGCTGACGATATTGAATCTCTTCTCTACAACCTAATCTTCATGTGTAGAAAAGACCTTCCATGGATAAATACCAAGACTGTGGGAAACAATAAGCTCGATGCAATTCTAGCGATGAAGCTGAAGAAACCGAGGTTGGAGCTGTGCAAGGATCTTCCCAAGTGCTTTCTTCTCACTTTCGAACATATCCATAACCTGAAACCCGAAGAGAAGCCCCACTACGAATATCTTATCGGGCTGTTCAGAGACTACAACACGACAACCAAGACTTAGCTGAAATCTGAGCCAGCTTCTGAAACTTCGACCCCGATCATCGTGTAAGCCACTCATATGTAAAAGGTACTTTCTACGGCCAGAAGACCTTCCATTGAATGTTCGAACTTCTTATTAGTGCCACTGCCAGACAATGTCGTGACAAACTCCCAAGCTACAATCGATTTCCAAGAAAGCCAGCAGGTCATGCGATCGGAGAGTTCAATGAGCAACAACAGAGAACCGCCGTCCCGAATCCGCTAGGAGGATATGCAAGAAAGTTTAAGCCACGAGGACAGCGTCGAGCAGCGAATGCAGGCACTTTCGAAGTTACCGTTGAATGGTCGCTTTCGAACCAGCCTGCTCCGCCACTGATTAATAATAATTTCCGTGGACGGGGCATGAATTTGAAATAGCATAGGCTTGCACGCACCAAGGACTTTTTTGGGTAGGCCACGCGGCCACAACGGCAACAGCTTCCCACGTTGAAAAAGCAACAGAAATTCGAGGGAGCCGTAGTCGATGGTAATGGAGGTCGCAACCGTCTGAGACTACCTAGCTTACTACGCAAGCCGTTGCTACCCACCAGCGTCAACGTCAGTCTCAGCGGTTGGTCGGATCGTCCGTTGAAGGGCTCCGTGGTGGAATCTGGCGATGATTGCATCCGTTAGAAGTGGTTGCCTGGACAGCGTTGGAGGCTCGGTGAGCTAATCGGTTCGGGTACCTGTGGAGAGATCTTCAAGGCATTACTGCCAGACAGTGGCCGCACCGTGGCTGTTAAACGGATCGAACGGAGCTGCCCCGAACCTTAGGAAATCGAGGAAATCAGAATCCTGAAGATGCTCCGACACAAGAACATAGTTGAATTCTACGGGAGCGAATCTACTCATCAGCATCGTCTTATCTTCATGGAATACGTGTCTGAGAGAAGTCTGAGCCATGTAGTGGCCGATTATGGACCGTTAGAGGAGGTCACCGTAAAGCTCTACCTTAGGCAAGTATTGGAGGCGGTTGCCTATATGCACCGGAAGGGTATTGTGCATAGAGATATCAAGGCATCGAACGTGCTGGTCGGTGGTGATGGGCAGATCAAGTTGTCGGACTTCGGTTGTGCAACTAACAGCAACTCATAAAACTGCACCTTCAACGGAAGCGTTTTATGGACGGCACCCGAAACACTCAAATAAGGTCGTTACAGCCCCAGTAGTGATGTCTGGAGCATTGGTTGCTTAGTAATCGAGCTACTAACGGGCCGTTCTCCATGGACGGAGCGTTGCTTCGACAACGAAATGTGCGCAATCTACGAGATAGGCTCCATGGGAAGTCGACCTGCGATTCCTTCGGGCCTCAGCCGACCCTTGGCTGACATCATTGGTCGGTGCTTAGAGCTGGAGCCAGAGAAACGCGCCAGCTGCCGCTCACTACTCGAGCACAGTTATTTTAATTGATAATATTCGTCCGTAAAAGGTTATGGAGGAAGAAGCATACAAGAAGGTAACTTAGCATCCCAACCGTAGAGTTAGCGCCTAATCCTTGACTTTAACAAATCAGGAATGTAGTACCTCTCGCACGGTAGGGACGATCGTTAGAGTAGATCAATATCGCGAATCGCTGGAGTTTCTGAAGAAAGCGGAGAGACTAATCGAGGGCTAACTTCGTCTCCGAGATAAAGATGTGCAGTTGAACAGGCTTTACGGCATCACCCTGAACAATCTTGGGTGTTACTACAAGAAGTACCGGCTAGTTGCTACCATCATAGAACGAACAAACCCAAAGTTGCATTGAAGTACCTCAAGAGGGCTCTAGAGATTGAGGTGTACAATGTGGAAGATTGGATCGCGACGGCTGGTACGCACCTTAACATCTGTGCTATCTTTTCGTTCATGGGCAAGTACCAATATGATTCGATTGCAGACATCAGTAAGCCGCGGATCATGCTGGACTTTCAGTAAAGCTACTGGAAAGGGAACGCAAAGCAGTAGCAGGTAAGACCGTTAAGGACCTCAAGGAGTCCAATCCAACGCTTAACAATACCCTAATGATCAGCTACTACAACATGGGAGTCGAACTGGAATATTTACGCAAGTATATAGAGTCGTGCTAGGCATATAAGCAGGGCCTGGAGGTGGCCAAGATTACCAAACGTGGTGACGACATGCAGAAAGTTTTAGAAGAAAGCATAGTGAGAACAACCCAGGCACATAATAGTCATGAAAAGCGAATCTTGCAGCTCCTTGAGAAGCGCAAGGAGCAGGAAGAGAAGGGGCACTGTGAGTTCATGAGAAAAAACAAGAAACATTAATTACTTCAGCCCATCATCGATAACGAAATACAGCCTTTGCGTTACGCCGAATACTCCCAGCCGCAACTTCGTAGCATATCCACAACCGAGCGTCTTGCAAAGGGGATAAGTGAGGTGCGCATCCTCCGCAAACTGCAAAACCGCAGCCACGCAAGGCAACATCTCAGTGGAGAGGCGTTGCCGTCCACAACAAAACAACAGCCACAGTCAGCCCGAGTCGATCCATGATGGTGCTCGAAATAATAATGTACTCAGTAGTCAGTATAGTCAGAGCTCGCTTTCGTGCGATTAGAGGTTGGATTCGGCGACACTCCGGATTGCTTAATAATCGTTTAACACATCTTCAAAAGTGCGCTCAAGCACGACTGCTTAGCTCTCCCGCAAGTCGTGCACCACCTCAACCATCTAGCCTATTCGGCTGGTGGTCTGGGCCAGCTCAGCCATCGTTCGTTTTGCTTCGGTGCCTAAAGCCACTGGATCAAGTTCTTCGTGGAGACGCGCCGCTCGCATAGTGAACAACTTCCAGAGCTCTCTATTCTCCTCCATAAGTCTTCGATTGAAGTTAATTAAGCTGTAGACATCCTTCCAGAGCTATTTATCGGGTTTACTGGTGGCCAGCGCCCATTCCGGAAACTTCTGATTCTTCTGTGGAAGCTGTTTCTTTCTGCGGGGTTTCTCCTCCTTCTTGCGACGGATGAGTGGTAGTAGGGCACTGGGTTAACAATCAACTTTACTCATCCTCCCGGCGAAAGCGATTATGCTGGTAGTGAAGACCCTCCCCCTCAGATCTCTTCCGTTTGAAGTTGTACATATTCAGCTGGCGCAAGAATGACTGAAGGTTGCCATGTTTAAAGTAGTGTCTAAGCACTGCCTGCTCAAATTAGAACGGTTTGAAGATGAGAAAACCATCGCCTTGGGGGTTCCACCCAATATGCTCCCTGTACTACTCTTTCTACAATAAGTTTTGGTATACAGAGAGCATGTCGTACAGCTTTCGGACGAATTTGCTAGTTTGTGGCTTACGCTCATTGCTCGGCGCTGAGTGTTCGGACTCCTGCATGGTTTGCTCTGCTTACGTCGAATTAATATTATCGCCGGGAATTGTTAAACAGCTAATTTATAGACAGTCAGTTCTTTGCCAGCAACTTCGTGCGCAGGCCTTTGAGGCCACCCTCCTTGCGTTAGAATATGCTCTAGAACACCTTCTCGGCACGGTGTCGATACCTTTTGTTGAGGGCCTTTGAACTGAGTTGGATGAATGCGTAAGGTTCCGGTTTGTTCTTGAGACGTACGTCGCCCCCCGCGCGCGTTGCTTTAAAGGATGAACCCGACTACTTGACCTGATGGATGGTGTCGACTAGGTTAAGTGCATTGCTTACCTCTAATGACCTTGCGCTTCTTCCGGGGAGCCTGCTCCTGTTCAATATCTTACGCTTCCTCCTCATTTTACTAGCGCTTTCGTTTTGCCACTTCCCTGAAGACGATGCGACCGTCCTCATAGCCAACACCGGTTTCTTACTCTTCCTCTGCATCGCTGCGATGTGCCTGCTTCTTACGCTTATCCTCGACAAAATGAAAATTTTCCTTATGAAGATCGTATTTCAATAGAAGATTATTCTTCCGAGCCTTCTCCCGTCGCTCTAATTCTTCCTCATCGACTTACTCCTCCATGCCACCAGCAGCGTGCTCCTATGCGGCTTCCTCTTACTCAGAGGAGGTACTATCTTTACGTTGTGCTGCATGGGCTACCTTGTTTAATCGATATTCTCTCTTTTGTTCACGTTTCTTCTTTTTCAACTTGTTTTCGGCTCGGACAATGGCTCGAATGATCCTACGATGTTCCTCAGGAAGCATCTGTGTAACAGTCGATTGTGAGTGTCGTTTGGTAAGCTTTAACAGGAAGAACCTGAGTATGTTTCGGTGCTCGTTCTTAGAATCTTCATCCTCCTCGAACAGTGCCTTGAGGACTTGTGGTAATATCTCCAACTGTTTGGACTTGTCGAGCTTCTTCAGGAAGAGCTAGCGAAGGTACAGCAGAATACCTTTGTAAATTTCTTTCTTCTTTTCTTTCAGCAGCACCAGCAGCACTTCAGTGAGTTAGAGCACGAACTTCTCATTCTTCTGCATGTCGAACTTGTTCAGGGTGATGGTGAGGGCATGAATGGTGTCGGTTTTTACAGAAGTAGAGTTGCTGGCCAAACCAGAGCACATCATTTCCACAAAATGTTATAAAATGTCGAGCTGTACCATTCGATCAGTTATTCGACCGAAGAGAGAGAGAGCGACTCTCCTTAACCTTGAGTTGGATTCACGGAGTGATACAATGATCTCTGGCAGGTACTTCTTGACGAACTGAAGGGCTTCTTCGAGACTGCCATTTTCCTCCCCAAGCCCCAGACGCTGCCAGATGGTTTTGAGCATGCCAATACGGTAGCTCTTCGCAAAGATCAGAAGATTGCCAGATAGACCGTCCAGCACACTTAATGCTTCAGTAAGGAATCCTTCTGGCATATATTCAATGGCCTGCGACAGGTATTTATAGGCTTTCTTTTGGAATGAATTGTCCTCGGCTAGCAGCTCTGTTATGAGTTTGAGAACGCACTCCTCCTTAGAGATATTGTTGCTGAGCACTCTACTGTCGTTGAAGTTCACTCCGCGGCTGATGGCGATTAAAATCTCAAGATTTCGGTGACTGTCGGGGTTGCTCGAGAGTTCTCCATTTTCTTTAATTGACAGCAGCTTGAGCACATTCTTCTCAAACACCCTATCGAGGTAGTCTGGGGTACACACCAACGAAAATGCTGAAACGGTTTTAAGCAAAGGTTCAGCTAACGGTGAGTCCACATTCAGCAACTTGGCAAGGACTGGAATCAACTTCTCCGCTCGCTTGGACAAATCCTTTTTGGGAAGGTTGGGTGCCAGCGAAGCGATTCCCTTCACAACTGCCTCGAAATATTCGAGAGTTGGGTTTAAACTCGTCTCTGCTTCGTCGAGCAGCTGTGCAAGATCATCAATCTTAGTTCGTCTATCAACTGTGTTGAGGGTCGCTAGAGTCTCCCAAAGCCTTCTCAGTACGTTCAGATAGATGTTTCGCTTCAGTAATACCTTCTACAAAGATGCCTTGGCCTTGCATTGCGATATCACTGGTAGGAACTGCTTGAGGAAAACGTTCACTGGTCCTTGCGAACAGTGCTTACTGATGACCTGTGAACTGCTTGAGGAAAACGTTCACTGGTCCTTGCGAACAGTGCTTACTGATGACC
>ERZ724527.1128-NODE-1128-length-12602-cov-6.301666_pt1 | contig 12602 bp, 13 predicted proteins | sample MGYA00376060_ERZ724527 | MGnify/ENA primary metagenome ERZ724527 (study PRJEB28724, sample SAMN07190886) | activated sludge metagenome | isolation source: activated sludge of sewage treatment plant in Hong Hong | place: USA: Christiansburg, Virginia | collected...
ACATTCAAAGCATTCAACTTGGTTGGACGATTGATGGTTACTGTAGCTATTTGATTTTCAGTACTGACAATGATATTTTCGTAATTCATAATATATTATGGTATTAGAGGAAGCGCGACCATAAAGGTGGTGCCTTTCCCAAATTCAGTTTCAAATGTAATCGTTCCTTTATAATTTTCGATAATATTTTTAATAATTCCTAAACCTAGTCCCATGCCGCTATTTTTAGTGGTGAATTTGGGTTCGAAGATTTTATCCAGATACAAATCTTCTATTCCGATTCCGTTGTCTTTCACCAAGATAATTACCTCTTTCGGGTGCCTTCTGACCGATACCAAAACCGATTTGTGTTCTTGCGTTTCCGGAATCGATTGAATCGCATTTTTAACCAAATTGGTAATGATTCGAATCAACTGCGTGCGATCCATTTTGGAGATGATTTCTTTGTCGTCACTTTCAAAGACGATGTAATCTTCGTTGAAAATATCAAGTGCTAGTTCAACCACTTCGACCACATTTAAGGTTTCGTTTTGTTGCGCTGGCATAGAAGCAAAGTTCGAAAAGGCAGAAGCTACCGCGCTCATCGTATCGATTTGTTGGATTAGCGTTTCCGAATAATCTTTGAGTTTTTGTTTCAATTCCGGATCGTTTGCATCAAACTTTCTCTCAAAACTCTGAACGGTAAGTCGCATCGGTGTGAGCGGATTTTTGATTTCATGCGCCACTTGTTTTGCCATTTCACGCCAAGCCTCTTCCCGTTCGCTTTGGGCTAATTTGACAGCACTTTTCTCGAGTTCATCGACCATGCCGTTATACGCTTTGATTAGTAAATTGATTTCTTTGCTGTTGGCTTCGAGTACAATTTTCTTATTCTTTTGGTTCAAACTCGTTTCGCTCAAACGGTCGGAAATGGTTTTTAAAGATTGCGTAATATACGTCGATAGAAAATACGCAAGCGCGAAAGCAATCACAAGCATAAATGCATATACTTGACCCAATCGAATTAGAAAATTTTGCAGTTCTTTTTCGTAAAATCCATCATCTTCTACGTAAGGCAAATTGAGAATGCCGAGTGGTTTGAATTTTTCGTCTTTAATCTGACTGTACGAAGAACGGTTTCTGACACCGTCAATGTTTTTAATATCTACGTAGCGTTTTTCGATAGAAGATTGTACGAGTTTGAGAATATATTTCGGAATGGGTGGCGATAAAGTATCGATAGAAAAAGAAGCTTTGGAAGATTTTAGTAATTTCCCGTTCAAGCTGTAAATGTTGATTTCGAGGTTGTGAATTTGTGCCAATTCATGGATTTTATCTTTAAAGATCAATCCCAAATTCCTTGTTGTTAAAGGGTAAGTTGTCGTGGAAAGCACGTACTGAATATGTTCTTTAATAGCCGTTTCTTTTCGTTCAAGTCGTTCTTGATGGTAATCTTTGGCTTCGTTTTTAAACTGGATAATAGAAATCGAAGCCATCAAAATAGACGCAATCAAAATCAATACAATCATCGAAAGGAAAATCCTAATCCTGAGTGAAAGCATCGACATTTTGAATTTTTTAGCCATGATTTAAGACTGATTCCGTTCCCGAATTTTTTTGTAAAATCGAAAACCAAGCATGATCAATACTGAAAATAATAAGATTCCGACTACACCATAAATCCAATTGACGGCATTTTTTAGAATCACAAGAAACACGACTGCGAAAAGGATAATGGTGGCACCTTCATTCCAAAGTCGCATAAAATTGGAACTGTGTTTCACTTCATCACGTTGCAACTGCAAATACATTTGATGGCATTTGGCGTGGTACAAATACAATAAAAAAACGAAAGCCAACTTCACATGCATCCATGGCATTAACAACCAAGCTTTGCCTAAATCTGTAAAAAACAACATCCAAAAAGCAAACAAACTCGCCAAAACCGCCGACGGCCATGTGATGATATACCACAAACGATACGTCATGATTTTGTATTGCTTTTGTAGAATTTCCTTTTCGGGTGATGGTTTTTGAGAAGCTTCAATTTGATAAACAAACAACCGAACAATGTAAAACAAGCCCGCAAACCAAGTGATGACGAAGATAAGATGCAGCGATTTGAGGTAATTGTATTGTTCCATTTGTTTTTAATTAGCTACGAATGCATGAATTTTCACAAACCAAATTCGTCTTGGTCTTTATTTGTTGTTTACCCAATCATTAATCCAAGTACTAACCGTAGCACACCATTCATCACCATCGTTCATACACGGAATGGCCATAAATTCCTCGCCACCATGTTCTTTAAATTGATGGTTGGCTTCCATTGCGATTTCTTCTAAAGTTTCGAGGCAATCGGAAACAAAAGCTGGGGTTACAACGGCTAATTTCTTAATTCCTTTTTCAGGCATTTTGTTGATTTCGACATCCGTGTAAGGTGTCAACCATTTGTCACCTGCCAAACGCGATTGGAAAGTTTGACTGTATTTCCCTTCTGGAATGCCTAAATAAGCCACCACTTGTTTCGTAGTTTCGTAACATTGATGACGGTAACAAAACTCATGTGCCGGCGAAGGCGTATTGCAACAAGAACCGTCTATTTTACAATGCGATTTCGTAATATCGGTTTTGCGAATATGTCGTTTTGGAATACCGTGGTAAGAAAACAACAAATGATCATATTCGAAGGTGTCAAGGTGTTTTTTGATGGAATTTGCCAAAGCTTTAATATAGCCAGGTTTGTTGTAGAAAGCTGGTACAATGGTGAATTTCATTTCAGGAAAATGCTGCTGACGCAATTCTTCAGCCAATACTAAAATAGTAGTCGTTGATGCCATCGCATGCTGCGGATATAGTGGAAAAAGCATCACTTCATCAACACCTTTGTTTTTCAATTCTTGCAACCCTTTTAAGATCGACATTTTGCCATATCGCATAGCCAAAGCTACTGGAACATCAACTTGGGTTCGTACTTTTTTAGTCATTCTTTCAGAAATCACCACCAACGGAGAGCCTTCTTCCCACCAAATTTTAGCATAAGCTTCAGCTGATTTTTTAGGACGCGTTTGCAAAATAATACCGCGAACCAATAAAGCCCGGAGCAAAAACGGTACGTCGATGACGTATTTGTCCATTAAAAATTCATCTAAATAAGGTTTAACATCTTTTGGCGTTGGACTTTCTGGCGAACCCAGATTGACTAATAATACTCCTTTCATATTGCTTTTTTGGTTTGGATAAAAGTAATCAAACTTCTTTTTATCTATTGAAAACGTCTGATTTTTTAGCTTTTGTTGAACTTTTTTAGGTATTTGGATTGATCGACATCAAGTATTTTTTGGGTGTTGTGGCAAATTTCTTTTTGAAGGCTGCTATAAAATGACTGCCTGTGCTGTAGCCAATTTTCAATCCAACTTCATTGACATTGTAAGAACCACTGTCTAAGAGTTTTCGAGCATAATCCATTTTATAATCGAATAAGAATCCGTAAACCGTGTCGCCATAAATTTGCTTGAAACCCATTTTTAGTTTTTTGAGGTTGAGTCCAACTTGATCAGCTAGCTCTTGCAATCCAGGCGGCTCAGCCATATTGGCAATTACGAGGTCTTTGGCCTTTCGGATTTTCATGACGTTTTCTTCATCAATGAGAAACGGACATTGCTCAGCATTCGGATCTTCAGAACGGTTAAAATACAAACTCAACAATTCGTAACCTTTACCTTTATAGTATAGATTTTTTATCGATGGATGCAGGTTGTAATGAAAAAGTTGGCTCAATACAATAGCCATCGATGGACTAATATCGCTTTCGGTATAGTATTTTTTGTCTTTGTTCTCGACACTCAAAAACGGAATATAATCAGCTTCTGAAGAAAACAACGCGTGGAATTTTTTTATCGATACAATTACAGAAATCACCCAGGAATTTGGCGCCAATTCTAAATGCAAAGGCAGCTCTTTTTGCGGATTGTAAAGCAACAAAGCCTTTTCTTCTTTCAAATCTAAAGCATAGGAACCTTGATTAAAAATAAACTTTGCTTTGCCTTTGATGCCAAAGTGAAATTGAATCAACCCTTGTCGAATCTGCCTTTCCGCCCTAAAAATTTCATTGTCATCATTTTGAAAACGAATTAGGGTAAAATCTTCTTCGATTGTTATTACTTCTTGAGAACCCATAGCGATATTTTTTCGTATATGTTTTTGAAACCAGTCAATTATTTATTTAGAATTGTTCTATATAAGTAATTTCGAAAGACTTGATTTCAGTACAAATTTATAAGAATTTACGATGTACACTATGTTTTGGATTAAAATATCTCACAGCGATACAAATAGTCCTTACAGCGTTGTTTTTATAAATAGTATAATGATAATTTTGTTGAACTTTCTAGAAAAGTATATGTATGGAAAACTTTAACGCTCCAAAGCACCATTATTTCTACGCCGTTGGTCTGAGTTATAAAAAAGCTGATGCCGAAATTCGAGGTCAATTTAGCCTCGACACCAAAGCCAAAACCAAAGTTTTAGAACAGGCAAAAAAAGAAGGAATCGAAAGTCTAATCGTTACTTCTACTTGCAACAGAACCGAAATTTATGGTTTTGCTGAGCATCCTTTTCAACTCATCAAACTCATTTGCGAAAACAGCAATGGCACCGTCGAAGCATTTCAAAAAGTAGGTTTTGTCTATAAAAGTCAGGAAGCTGTCAATCACATGTTTCGCGTAGCAACTGGTTTAGACAGTCAAATTTTAGGCGATTTTGAAATCATCAGCCAAATAAAATCAAGCTTCAACGAATCAAAATCACTAGGTTTAATCAATACTTTTTTAGACCGTTTGATTAATGCCGTAATTCAAGCCAGCAAGAAAATTAAAAATGAAACCGAAATCAGCTCAGGTGCCACTTCAGTTTCTTTTGCTTCTGTACAATACATTATCAAGAACGTAGAAAACATAGGCAGCAAAAACATCTTGCTTTTCGGAACTGGAAAAATCGGTAGAAATACGTGTGAGAATTTAGTGAAACACACCAAAAACGAGCACATCACTTTGATCAACAGAACCAAAGACAAAGCCGAGAAATTGGCCGGAAAATTAAATCTGATTGTTAAAGATTACTCCGAATTGCATCTAGAATTGCAAAAAGCCGATGTAGTAGTGGTGGCCACGGGCGCACAAAACCCAACCATCGATAAAGCGATTTTGAATCTTAAAAAACCATTGCTTATTTTAGATTTATCGATTCCAAAAAACGTACATGAAAACGTTAAAGATCTAAAAGAAGTAACCTTAATACACATGGATCATTTGGCGCAAATGACCGATGAAACTTTAGAAAAAAGAAAAACACACATTCCGGCAGCCGAAGCCATTATAGAAGAAATTAAAGAAGAATTTTTAAATTGGACGAAAGCCCGAAAATTCGCACCGACCATTCACGCTTTGAAAGAAAAACTCAATTCGATTAAAGAAGGTGAACTCAATTTTCAACGTAAGAAAATCTCCAATTTCGATGAAGAACAAGCCGAACTAATCAGCAATCGCATCATTCAAAAAATCACCAACCATTTCGCCAATCATCTCAAAGACGATAACACGATGGTAGATGAAAGTATCGAATGGATTGAGAAAATTTTTCAAATAGAAACGGTCGCTAAATAATGAGTAAAACCATACGCATCGGAACACGCGACAGCGAATTGGCGCTTTGGCAAGCCCACACCGTTCAGAAAAAACTAACCGATTTAGGATACAAAACCGAAATCATCGCCGTAAAATCGCAGGGTGATATCATCCTCGACAAACCACTTTACGAACTCGGAATCACCGGGATTTTTACCAAAACTTTAGACATCGCCATGATCAATGGCCAAGTTGATATTGCTGTGCATTCGATGAAAGATGTGCCTACCGCGCTACCACAAGGTATCGTGCAAGCTGCTGTTTTAGAGCGCGCCAATGTTTTAGATCTTTTGGTACACAAAGGCAATCTCGATTTTTTAAACGAAAAAGCCACCATTGCCACAGGAAGTTTACGCCGTCAAGCTCAATGGCTCAATCGATATCCGAATCACACTGTTGTTGATTTGAGAGGCAACGTCAATACACGCATGCAAAAGCTAAATGATAGCGATTGGAACGGAGCCGTATTTGCCGCCGCTGGTTTGGAAAGAATCAATATCAAACCCGAAAATTGCATCAATTTAGATTGGATGATTCCAGCGCCAGCACAAGGTGCCATGGTAATTGTAGCCATGGGCAATGATAATTTTTGTTTGGATGCTGTATCCGAATTGAACGATGTTGAAACCGAAGTTTGTACACACATCGAACGCCAATTTCTAAAAACCTTAGAAGGTGGTTGTACCGCACCGATTGGAGCGATTGTCAAAATTATAGAAGATGATATTTCATTCAAAGGCGCGTTGCTTTCGTTGGATGGAAAACAAAAAATAAGTGTCGAAAAGATTGTTCCGATTCAAGAATGGAAAAAACTAGGTTATTATTGCGCACAAGAAATACTTGAAAATGGTGGAAAAGAAATCATGGAAGTACTGCGGAAAACCTTAAAACCGAAATATTGATTTATGGAAAATCAAATTCGCATCATGTCGACCAAAAAGCTTTTAACCAATCAAAAGCAATATTTGTTGAATGCAAATTTTTCGGTCGTCGAAGCGGATTTCATAGGCATTAAAAACATAGATTTTACAGTAGGAAACGACAACGAGTTTCTAATTTTCTCGAGTCAAAATGCCGTAGAAAGCGTTCTTAAAAATAAAAACATCGCCGAGTTGCTTCCCAAAAGATGCTTCTGTGTTGGAGAAAAAACCAAAGCCCTACTAGAAGAAAAAGGTTTTGTGGTTTTAGTACATTCTGATTATGCGTCGGAATTGGCCTCAATCATTTGTAATAAATACCAAAAACAAAGCTTTACTTTTTTTAGCGGGAATCTGAGAAAAGATATTTTACCCGAAGCAATGCGATTGGCGAAAATTCAATTTGAGGAAATCTCCGTTTACGAAACCGTATACTCGCCAACCGAAATCCAATCAAAACCCGATGGTATTTTGTTTTTTAGCCCATCTGCCATAGAAAGTTATGTGCAAGTCAATAAAATAACCGATGAAATGTGTTTCTGTATCGGACAAACAACAGCAGAAACCGCTGAGAAATACACATCAAATATCATCATCGCCAATCAACCTTCCGTTGAAAACGTGATTATTCAATGTCTAAATTATTATAGTAAAAGCCCAAAGCATTAAGCTGTAAGCAAATTAGAAAATATTAAAAAGCTTAAAGCCTATTGCTTAAAGCCTAAAGCCTAAAAAAATGATTAAAAACGACCTCTTTTTAAAAGCCTTACGCGGTGAAACCGTCGAACGTCCACCAGTTTGGATGATGCGTCAAGCGGGAAGATATTTACCAGAATTCATCGCTTTGCGAGACAAATACGATTTTTTTACCCGTTGTCAAACGCCAGAATTGGCCGCCGAAATTACGGTGCAACCGATTCGAAGAATTGCTCCTGATGCCGCGATTTTATTTTCAGACATACTAGTAGTTCCACAAGCGATGGGCATCGAAGTATTGATGAAAGAAAGCGTGGGTCCGTTTTTACCCAACCCAATTCGAAAGCCTCAAGATGTAGAAAAAGTCATCGTTCCCAACATCCAAGAAACCTTGGGTTACGTTATGGACGCCATCAAACTTACCAAAGAAATGCTCAATGACGAAGTGCCGTTGATTGGTTTTGCAGGTTCACCCTGGACGATTTTTTGTTACGCTGTGGAAGGCAAAGGCTCCAAAAGTTTCGATACTGCCAAAGGATTCTGCTTTACCCATCCAGAAGCAGCTCACGTATTATTGCAGAAAATTACTGATACCACCATTTTATATTTGAAAGAAAAAGTAAAATCAGGCGTCAATGCGGTGCAGATTTTCGATTCGTGGGGCGGCATGCTTTCTCCTGTCGATTATCAAGAGTTTTCTTGGAAATACATCAACCAAATCGTAGAAGCTTTAGCCGATGAAACGCCAGTGATTGTTTTCGGAAAAGGTTGTTGGTTTGCTTTGGGCGAAATGGGAAAAAGTCGTGCTTCAGCTTTGGGTGTCGATTGGACTTGCTCGCCAAGAAATGCCCGTTATTTATCAGGCGGAAACATCACGTTGCAAGGCAATTTCGATCCGTCAAGATTGTTGTCACCGATTCCTACGATCAAAAAAATGGTGCATCAAATGATCGACGAATTCGGAAAAGACAAATACATCGTGAATCTCGGCCACGGGATTTTACCAAACATTCCTGTTGATCACGCGAAAGCATTTATAGATGCGGTGAAAGAATATAAATAGTTGTTGGTATGGTAGTCGGAAGAATCGGCTACATCAACTAACTAAAATGCATTAAAATGACATTCAAAAACTGGAAAGCAGAACGCATTGATACTATATTTTCAAAAGAATTTTTTGAACTAATAGAAAGCAACAAATCGCATATCGAAAAAACGTTTCCCGTTACTTTATCCAATTGTATTGATTTAGAAAAAACGGATTCATTTCTCGAAAAAAGCAAACGAAAAGAAAGTGAAAGTGAAGGGTTTCATTTTTACATCAGAAATACGGAAACCCAAAAACTAATCGGTTATGTGTGCATCAAAAACATCAACAAAACGATTATGAAATGTGAACTGGCTTATTTCATCGACAAAAATTTCGAAGGGAAAGGCATTATTTCTAAAGCGGTTGCTGATACAGTCGCTTTTTGTTTTGATGCATTGCAAATGAATAAAGTGTACATCTGTACTTCAAAAATAAACCTTGCCAGCCAACGCATCGCCACCAAACTCGGATTTCAAAAAGAAGGCATCTTGCGAGAAGAATTCAAAAACGGAAAGGCCATACTCGAAGACATTGTTTATTTTGGATTGTTAAAATCAGAATATCAAAAATGAAAGACACATTCTACCATTATATCGAAAACCTACAAGACCAAATCGTAGCCGGATTAGAAGCTGTCGACGGGCAAGCGAAATTTCGTGAAGACCTTTGGCAACGACCAGAAGGTGGCGGCGGAAGAACCCGTGTGATTGAAAATGGTGCCGTTTTCGAAAAAGGTGGTGTCAACATTTCTGCCGTTCACGGGAAATTGCCTGAAGCCATGCAAAAAATGTTCAACGTAGGCGAAGCAGATTTTTTCGCTTGTGGATTGAGCTTAGTCATACACCCAAAAAGTCCAATGGTGCCAACGGTTCATGCGAATTGGCGCTATTTTGAAATGTACGACGAGCAAGGCAACATCATCCAACAATGGTTTGGCGGTGGACAAGATTTAACACCTTATTATTTGTTCGAAGAAGATGCGATTCATTTTCATCAAACCTGCAAAACCGCTTGCGACAAACACAACATCGCATTCTATCCAAAATACAAAAAACAATGCGACCAATATTTTTGGAACGCACACCGAAGCGAAGCACGTGGCATTGGAGGCTTGTTCTTCGATTATTGTAAAGAAACGCAAACCATGTCGATGCACGATTGGTTCAATTTCGTTACCGAGGTCGGCAATAGTTTTCTAGAAGCGTATGTGCCAATTGTTGAAAAAAGAAAAGATTTACCCTACACCGAAACCAACAAAACTTGGCAGGAAATCCGTCGTGGTCGTTATGTTGAATTCAATTTGGTGCACGACAAAGGCACGCTATTCGGACTCAAAACCAACGGCCGTATCGAAAGCATTCTCATGAGTTTACCACCACATGTGCAATGGGTTTACGACCATCATCCAGCCGCTGGCAGCGAAGAAGAAAAACTCCTCAAAATACTAGAACACCCTATTGATTGGGTTTAATTATCAATTGTCAATTATTAATTATCAATTCAAAAATATGTTCCCACTAAACCGAAATAGAAGACTAAGAACCAACGAAGCCATCCGCTCCCTTGTCCGCGAAACCATCATTTCTCCCAACGATTTCATCGTACCTTTATTCGTAGTAGAAGGCAAAGGCATCAAAGAAGAAATTCCATCCATGCCAAATTATTTCCGCATGAGCTTAGACAACATCGAAAAAGAAGTTCGTGAACTTTGGAAACTCGGTCTAAAATCAGTGCTGCTTTTCGTAAAAGTGCCCGACAATCTAAAAGACAACAAAGGCACCGAAGCCTTAAACCCAAACGGGCTGATGCAACGCGCAATTAAAACCGTTAAAAATGTGACGCCTGGAATGTTAGTTATGACCGATGTGGCGCTAGATCCATTTTCGTCATTCGGACACGATGGCATCGTAGAAAACGGACAAATCGCCAACGACATCACTTCAGCAATATTAGCAGAAATGAGCGTTTCGCATGCAGAAGCTGGAGCCGATTTCGTAGCACCTAGCGACATGATGGACGGAAGAATTCAAGAAATCCGTGACGCTCTCGAAGATGCTGGTTACATCAACACAGGAATTCTAGCTTATAGCGCTAAATACGCCTCAGCCCATTACGGTCCGTTTCGTGATGCGCTCGACAGTGCACCGGTAGATTTGCAAGATGTTCCCAAAGACAAAAAAACCTACCAAATGGATTACCACAACCGCATAGAAGCCATTCGTGAAACCCTTATGGATATCGAAGAAGGTGCCGACATCGTCATGGTAAAACCCGGAATTTCATATCTCGATATCGTGCGCGAAATCAAAAATGCAGTTGAAGTTCCCGTTGCCGTTTACCAAGTTTCTGGCGAATATGCCATGATCAAAGCTGCTTCACAACGCGGTTGGCTCGACCATGATGCCGTGATGATGGAACAAGTAACCGCAATCAAAAGAGCCGGAGCCGACATGATTGCAAGTTATTTCGCCAAAGATGTCGTCAAATTAATCAGCTAACGAAACTGATATTTATCATTTCTGAACGCTATCGCAAAAAGTACCTTTGGGTAACTTTAAAAAACAAATCATGAAAACGGTTATATTAGTTGCAGCTTTATCTTTTTGTTTATGGAGCTGCAACAACAAAAAAGAAGAGCAAAATTTCGGAAAACCAACCGAACCCGTAGCAGTCGAGGCCAAATCGGCTGAATTTCCTTTAGCAGAAAAAGGAGCGGCGCTTTTCGAAGGCAAAGGCACTTGCGCAACCTGCCACAAAACCGATGTGAAACTGGTAGGCCCGAGTTTGCAAGACATCGCCAAAAATTACAAAGAAAAAAAAGCGAGCATAGCCGCATTTCTAAATGGCGAACTAGACCCGATTGTAGACCCAACACAATTCGAAGTTATGAAAGCCAATTTCGTAGTCACCAAAGCCATGACCGACGAAGACAGACAAGCCTTAGAGCAATATATTTACAGTCAAGGTTTGTAGTTTTTTAGAAGCTATTTACTTCGTCTGTTCGCTCTTCTAGGAGCTTGGGTCCCGCTATCCACTAAATCTTTTGTTCTGAACGCCAGAACAAAAGGATACCGTTACTATCGGGGCTAGGGCATTAAGGAAATAAGAGACATGACACATACCTTTGCGTCTCTGCGCCTTTGCGAGCATAAAATAAAAGCCAATCATTGCGAACCTTGTGGTAAAAATCTATATTTACCTCATGGAAACTGCATTCATCAAAACCCCACTAGGTATCGCCAAAATCACCGGCGACGAACAAGGTATTGCTTCCATTTCCATTTTAGAAGAAGGCACAATCACCAAAAAAATCCCGAAAGATTTAAAAGAAGCCATCAACCAACTCCAAGATTATTTCAACGGAAAACGCACCAGTTTCGATTTCAAACTAAACCCACAAGGCACCGAATTCCAACAAAAAGTTTGGCAAGCCCTACTCGATATTCCATTTGGAAAAACAGTTTCCTATATGGACATCACCAAAAAACTTGGCGATGTCAAAGCCATTCGAGCCGTAGCATCCGCCAACGGAAAAAACCCATTGTGGATTGTAGTTCCATGCCACCGCGTTATCGGAACGGATGGTTCACTCACAGGTTACGCAGGCGGTTTGTGGCGAAAAAAATGGCTGTTGGAACACGAAAACCCAACGACCCAACAAAGTTTATTTTAAACAATAAGACAAAGTAAAATCCGCGCCAATCCGCGTTATTCGTGTCATCTGCGTTCCATTGTCATTTAAATTGTTTTCAAATCGAAAAGCAATTCAGAATTTATGTAAATTCGTTTATCGTAAAATACAAGCACATGAGATTCCTAAAAAAATTACTGCTTTGGTTCGTTATTGTCTTTGCCACGATTATCGCCTTACTCTATATTTTCAAAGTAGATTATCTTCTCAAAGCCGTGCGCACGATTTACCTCAATGGCCACACCACTGCTTTCCTTAAAGACTACACCGAATTCGACAACCGCATCGTTTCCAAAAGCCATACGCCACAACCTTGGCCAACCGCTAAAGATTACAACGCAGTAAAACCTACTGATGAACTCGAAAATTGGCATAAAAAACTCGGAACCGTAGCATTCTTAATCATCAAAAATGACAGTATTTGGAGTGAAAGTTATTATGATGATTATGATAAGAACTCGAAATCAAATTCGTTTTCTATGGCGAAAAGCATTGTGTCAGCTTCACTCGGACGCGCCATCTTACAAGGTAAAATCAAAAGTTTA
>ERZ724527.1131-NODE-1131-length-12591-cov-8.873245_pt1 | contig 12591 bp, 10 predicted proteins | sample MGYA00376060_ERZ724527 | MGnify/ENA primary metagenome ERZ724527 (study PRJEB28724, sample SAMN07190886) | activated sludge metagenome | isolation source: activated sludge of sewage treatment plant in Hong Hong | place: USA: Christiansburg, Virginia | collected...
GAAAAGCGCCGGCCTGAATGCCGAGCAGGCCCTGGCCCAGGCGGCCGATGACAACGCCCGTGTCACGGCTATCGTCATGGGGCGCTATGAAGAGCGGCTGACCGCCTACCAGAGTGTTGATTTTGACGACTTGATCAGCCTGCCGCTCAAGCTGCTGCGCGACCATGATGCCGTGCGCCAGAAGTGGCAGGGCATGATGGGCCATGTACTGGTCGACGAATACCAGGACACCAACGCGACGCAATATGAAGTTCTGAAGCTGTTGGTGGGCGGCAACCCGGCCGATGGTGCGCGTTTTACTGCCGTGGGCGACGACGACCAGTCGATCTATGGCTGGCGCGGCGCCACGCTGGACAACCTGCGCAAACTGCCGGTGGATTTCCCGGCGCTCAAAGTCATCAAGCTGGAGCAAAACTACCGCTCCACCAGTGCCATTTTGCGTGCCGCCAACAACGTGATTGGTCCCAACCCTAAGCTGTTTCCCAAGAACCTGTGGAGCGACCTGGGCGAGGGCGAACCGGTGCGCGTGGTGGATGCCGACAACGAGGAGCACGAGGCCGAGCGCGCGGTGGCCCGCATCCAGAGCCTGCGCGCCGAGGGAACCTTGGCACAGGCCGGCAAGCAGTACAAAGAGTTCCGTGACTTTGCCGTGCTGTACCGCGCCAACCACCAGGCCAAGCCGTTCGAGAAGGCCCTGCGCAAGGCTGGTATTCCGTACAAGGTATCGGGTGGCCAGAGCTTTTTTGACCGGGCCGAGATCCGTGACCTGTGCGCCTGGTTCCGCCTGTGGGCCAACAACGATGACGACCCGGCGTTCTTGCGTGCTGTGACCACCCCCAAGCGCGGAATCGGCCATCAAACGCTGGGCACACTGGGCGTGTTTGCCAGCCAATACAAACTTAGCCTGTTCGAGGCGCTGTTCGCCAGTTCGCTCAGTGCGGTGCTCGCAGCCAAGGCAGTGGGCAGCCTGCACGAGTTTGGCCGTTATGTCAACGACCTGCAGTTCCGCGCTGGCCAGACTGAGGGCGCAGAGGCGGCCAAGGCTTTCATGATGGATTGGCTGAGGGACATCGGCTACGAAAAACACCTGCTGGACGGCGAAGACAGCGAAAAGGTGGCCGCCGCTAAATGGTCCAATGTGCTGGAGTTTTGCGACTGGATGGCCCAGCGCTGCGGCGGGCAGTTGGACGATGTGGCGGGTATATCTGAACGCGAAGTCAAGTCGCTTCTGGAAGTTGCGCAGACCATTGCCCTGCTGTCCACCATCAGCGAACGTGAGAAAGACCAGGACGTGGTCACGTTATCGACGCTGCACGCCTCCAAGGGCCTGGAATGGCCGCACGTACTGTTGGTGGGCGTAACCGAGGGCATGCTGCCCTTCAAGCTGGCCGACGGTGCCGATTCGCTGGGTGGGTCCGAAAAAGCACACGAGTCCGCCAATGAAGCAATGGCCCAGCGCCTGCAAGAAGAACGGCGCCTGATGTATGTGGGCATTACCCGGGCCCAACGTAGCCTGGCCGTGAGCTGGACGCGGCGGCGCAAAAAAGGCCGGGAAATGGTGGCCGCCTTGCCCAGCCGTTTTATTGCCGAAATGGGTCTGGACCAGACCACCACGCGCGAAGATCCTCGGGAAAAACTGAGGGCTTTACGGGCTGAGTTTGCGCAAAAGGCGCTGCTCAGTGCGGCGGCAGCGGCGCAAAGCCGCTGACCTGCGCGATCAACGCGAACCGTCGAGACCGGTGCGCACCGTTGGATCGGCGAAACCCAACTCTTTGTCACTGCCAAGCATGCCGACCTCCGCGTCATGCAAATCGGACAACACCATCATGGCTTGCGCAGCGTCTTGATTGAACCCCAAACGCTTGTGGCCCTGGCGATCCCCGCCGTCCATGATGAGCTTGGAGATGTAATCGCTACATTCTTTGTATCCCCACAAGCTACGAATCGACTTGGCGATGCGATGGTGGTGAAGTTCGACAATTTGCAAGGCGATGTCACGACGTTGAGCGGGTGTCAAGTCCTGCGAAGTCAGTTCATGGGTCAGGCCGCCTTCTTCCATGATGGGCAAGGGCACTGTATGCAAAAACGCACCCGCAGCATCAGGGCGCGGCTGTGGGACATCCAGCGGGCTCATGCGGGAATCCTGTTCCGCAACCGCGTCTTCCCATAATCCCCAGGTGGTGTCAGGGTCGTCCTCGACCACTTCCAGGCCACGCGAATCCACGGCATCCTTGGTCGGCGATTTCCCCGATTTTTTGCCTTTTCCAAGAAACCCACCGAACATGCCTAACCTCCAAAATGAACCGTGATGCTACCCCATGTCCACCATTTTGTGCCCAAATTTCCCGCTTCCGTCGACAAAAGGCACCGAATCTTCACGTTAACGGCAGTGACTTGTGGCTAGAAGCCTACCAGCGAACGCCGGGCGCAAGCGTCGGGGGTCAGGGGTGGGAGTTGGGGCAGGGGCCGTGGCCTCATGAACCTGCGGTTCCGAAATCGGCCTCAACCCCTGCCCCACTCCCACCCCGGCCCTCTGCGCCTCGGGATGGCTGGTGAATGTGGTTGCCATTGGATGTTGCATCCGCTACGTTTTTAGTAGCTGTTTGCGCATATTTTGCGCGGGCTACAGGCCGATTTGACTCCGAACGTTCGGCTGGAATGATCACGCCGCGCTCCAGCTTCTGCACGCGATGGTGGGCCAAGCCGGTCCGACACAGGGTGGGTTTGAACTCTTACGGACTCAATAACCGCGGAACAGCATGTCCAGCGCCTGTTCGATCGGCAAGGCAGCAGCCTTGGCTGACCCGGCGCAATCGCGCAGTTCTTGGGTGAGGAAAACCGCAACCCCCAAAGGATGCAGGCGCAAGGCCTGATCAACAACAACAACCGTGGGGTAAAAGCGTTCGGTCAACCCCGGGATGGCCCCTTCGCGCACCAGAGGGGCACACACCCGCTCGGCAAAGCGGTAAAGCAGGTCACTCTGGATTTCCATCACAAACGGGAAGTCCAAACGATCCTCCCCAATCGGGTTCGGTAGATGTCAAAGCGCGCCATCGGTTCGAGCACGCCAACGCCGGACAACGTTGCGAGTAAGGCTCGCGCAGACTGGCCCAGGCGTTATAGCGGTCGATGTCTGCCGCGTGCGCTTGCACCCAGGCCCGGGTGGTTTCCTTTGGCGCGGTGGAGGCTTGGCCATAACTGGCCACGGACTCCTGAACGCCCAGGGTGGCTGGAACGACCCTCATGGGCCGCATGAGGATGCAGCCGTCGATCTGTGTTTCGACTTCAAAATTGGCCAGCATACTTTTTACCCAGCGATATCTGGCCGCTGGCACCGACTTCCTTAAGCGCGGGATCTCCTGATACGTTGCTGGGTTTTGCGTCATGCCATCATGCGGCATGAAAATGGAGGCTTCAAGCGCTCAAACCCGCACTTCCCCATCCCCCAAGACCACGTACTTCAACGAGGTCAGTCCCTCGATACCCACCGGGCCACGGGCGTGAAACTTGTCGGTGCTGATGCCGATTTCCGCGCCCAACCCGTATTCAAAACCATCGGCAAAACGCGTGCTGGTGTTGACCATGACGCTGGCGGAATCGACCTCGCGCAGGAAACGCTGGGCGTGTTGGTGGTCGCGGGTCAGGATGGCGTCGGTGTGGTGGCTGGAGTAGCGGTTGATGTGGCTAATGGCTTCGTCCAGGCCCTGCACGATCTTGATGCTGATGATGGGGGCCAGGTATTCCTCAAACCAGTCCTGCTCGGTCGCCAAGGACAATCGAGCGGCACCGATGTGGACGGAATTTACTCCTGAATTGATAGCATCTTGCGCAGATTCCACGGGGGCTAGCGGCAGATTTTCCTTGAGGATTTGCAAAGCCTGGGCATCACAACGCATCTCCACACCCTTGGCCGCATAAATGGCGCCAATCAGTGGCAAAAACTCCACCGCCACGCCGCGCGCCACCAGCAGGCCTTCGGTGGCGTTGCAGGGGCTGTATTTGCTGGTCTTGGCGTTATCGGCCACCTTGACGGCCATGGCGATGTCGCAGGGGTCGTCCACATAGGTGTGGCAGTTGCCGTCCAGGTGTTTGATGACCGGTACCTTGGCGTCGCGGCTGATACGCTCAATCAACCCCTTGCCGCCGCGCGGAATGATGACGTCCACGTACTGCGGCATGGTGATCAACTGGCCCACCACCTCGCGGTCGGTGGTTTGCACCAGTTGCACCGCATCGGCGGGCAGGCCGCTTTCCGTCAGGGCCTGCTGCACCAGCCTGGCCAGCGCCTTGTTGGACTCAATCGCCTCGGAGCCGCCGCGCAGAATGCAGGCATTACCACTTTTGATGGACAGGCTGGCGGCTTCAATCGTCACGTTCGGCCGGCTCTCGAAAATCATGCCGAACACACCAATCGGCACCCGCATCTGGCCCACCCGGATGCCACTGGGCTGTTGTTTCATGCCGATGATCTCACCAATCACATCGGCCATGGACGCCAGCTGCTCGCAACCCTGGGCACAGGTCTCCAGCACCTTGGGGGTTAGTTTCAGGCGGTCCACCATGGGGGCGGACAGGCCGTTGGCGATGGCGCGCTCTATATCCCTTGCGTTGTCGACCTGCAGCGCCTGGGTGTTCTCCCGCAAGAGTGCGGCGAGTTTGCGCAGCGCTATGTTTTTGGTAGCTGTTGACGCAGCCGCCATGTGGGCTGAGGCCACTTTTGCCTGGGAACCCAGAGCGTGGGTGTATTCGGTGGTGGTAAGCGCGTTCATAGCCCGATTTTCGCAGATATCGCCCGGCGCAACCACCGGCGCTGTGGCCGGGGTTCAATCAGTGCCCCTAGTCAATTCGGGCGATTGGTAACCACGCGCCAGAATGCGCGCAACTTGCCCGTGAACGGCATACGATCATCGGACATCACTTCCAGAAAGTCGGACAAACGTTTGGAGCGGGCAATGGCAAACAGCACCATGCCGACAAAAAATGCGGTCGCCACCACACCGTGCAGCAACCGCTGCAATGGCGGCCCGTCACCAAAGGGAATGATGTTCATGCCAAAGTAGCCCGTGGTCATCGTGGCGATCAAGCCCAGGATGGTGATCACAGTCAGCCGCACCACGGTATTGGACTGGCGGCGCTGCGAATCACTGTCCAGATAGTGGCTCATCTCGCGGATTTCGTCGCGCACTTCGTCGTACAGGGCGTCATTGCGCAAGTGGTTGGAGCAGATCCGAAAGGTCGCCTGCAGGTGTGGGCGTTCGGACAACTCGTGGAACCAGTAGCGGTGGGTAAAACGCAAAAAGGTCTCGAAATTGGAGCGGATGCGGCGCTTGAACTCGCGCACCGAATCGTCATTGCGAATATTCAGTGCGTTCACCGCCCCCACCAGCACATCCGAGAACACCAGCAAAGAGGCGCGGTGCAAATGGGCCAGCAAAAAGACCAGGAAATACTGGTGCCGGAATTGCGCCAACACACCACGTTCGGCATCGGCGAAAAACCCCGAGGCACTGTCGCCCACCACGGTCAGTGCATTACCGGTGCAGATGAAACGGGTATTGGGGCCTGCGTCGGAGTCAGTCCAAAACCGGTCCTGGCAATACAAGGACGTGAAGTTGACAACTGTGGGATCGTTCACCGGCACCTGTTCATCGGGGTGCAAGGTGGCGGCCAGCCCCAGACGAACCCAGTCTTCGGTGCTGAGCTCACGGGGCCGGTCCACAGCCACGTAGGCCATGACCGGCATGCGGTGGTATTCGATCAGGCGATAACGCAGGTCACCCGGCTCGTCCGAATGGTCCAGCACCAAAGGCCGCAACAGGCAGGCCCAATGTTCTGAGATGCAGGGACTGCGGTGCTGGCCGACAAACTGCAGGAATTTTTCCCGCCGCGCCGAGTCGGAGCGGGCGATCACCTGGCCGTCCACCCCCAGCAACTCGGTGGCGTGGGTGTTGTGCACACCGCCGCCGTCCACATCCCAACCCGAGGGGTAGGCGCGGCCAAAACGGAACAGAATGTCGCGCACCGTGGCCAGCGGCAAGTCCGTGGCGCGCACTTCCACATTGAGCTGTACCAGATTCAGATCGTCAAAAAAGTAGAGGTCGATATGGACGATGTCCAGTGTGATGGGAGTGCTTTCCGGGCGCAAGGTCACCCGAAGGCTGGTGATGTCCTTGCGGCGAAAAACGTGCATGGGTGAACTGCCGGAATCGTCCTTGTCACACGCATGACGAAAGCGCCCCTCGCCGTACAGGAACCGTTGCACATAGGGCAGGAAGGACACAAATTCGCGGTAATGCCGCTCGCGAAACAGGCCCGGGTCTTCCGTAAATTCATCGTCGATGCGGGTCCAACTGTGGCTGGCCTTGGCAGCTTCCAGTACCTCCCAGTGGCGCGCCTTATTGTCTTTGCCGGGCCGCGGTTCTATCTGCAACGGCCAGACCAGGCTGGCGTGGAACAGGCGCACGCAGGGGTCTGCGGGATCGTCGTCTTGTGGTGTCATTGGTTTTACGTCCTTGTCTGCACCGCACACAGTGCGCACAACTGCAGGGCCAGCCGGTGCAAGGCCTGCCAACCGGAGGCTGGCCAGTCGGGTTGTTTCAGTCCTTTGACGATGCCATCCACCACATGGGCCGATTGCAGCAACTGCGACAACGCGGTATCCGACAAGCGGGGCAATACACGCTCGAACAGGCGCTCACGCGGGCCCCAGATGCGCTGCTCACGCAGGGCCATCGGCAAGGGGCGGCCCTGCGCAATAGCGTCTTTGACCCGTTTCAAGGCCCGAATGTCTTCGCTGAGCGTGTAGTGCACCAGTACCTCGGCCTCGCCTTCGGCCTGCAGACCGTCCAGCATGCGCTGCACCCGCAAGCTCTGCCCGGCCAGCACCGCTTCGCTAAGTTTGAACACGTCATACCGGGCCACATTGAGCACAGCACTTTCCACTTGCTCAAAACCCAACACGCCACCACCTGCGCCATCGACCGGGTACAGCAGGCCCAGCTTTTGGATTTCCTGGTGGGCGGCCAGTAAATTGCCCTCCACCCGGTCGGCAAAAAATTGCAGGGTGCGCTGGCCTTCTTCACCCGCCGCTACACGCTGGCCTTGAACCGCCAGGCGCTGGGCAATCCACTGGGGCAATACCGCGCGCTCCACCGGATCCACCTGCAGCGTGACGCCAAAACTCTCCAGCGCTGCAAACCAGGCGCTGGACTTGCTCATCTTGTCCATGCGCGGCAGCATCACAACGGTGAGGGTGCTGTCATTGCCCTGGGCCATCTCGGCCAACTGCTGCAGGGCAGTGCTGCCGTCCTTGCCGGGTTTGCCCGACGGAATACGGATTTCGACAATCTGTTTGTCGGCAAACAGGCTCAGCGACCCGCCCGCGGCCAGCACTTCACTCCAGTCAAAGTGGGCGCCGGCAACGGTGTGAGAGGTGCGCTCGGTATAGCCCTGCTGCCGGGCGGTGGCGCGAATGGCGTCCAGCCCCTCCTGCTGCAACAGCGGTTCGTCACCGTGAAGGGTGTACAGGCTCTTGAGCCCGCGCTGCAAGTGGTTGACGAGTTGGTTGGCGGCGAGCTGCATGGGCGCAGTTTAGCGCCCGTCAAGCGAGGCAATCGATGCAAGGGCGGTTGTGTTGATCGACGCCGGTGAGGTAAAGTTCTGCGGACGCTTCGTAAGCTCTCGCGCGGTTGGCCAACCCAGCCCGAGGGGATGAGGGAGGAAATGCCGTGTACCGCAAGTCTGTTTTTTTCGTGTGGGCCGCAGTCGCCTGGATCACCCCCGCTGCCATTGCCAGCGCGTTGGGCTGGAGCAGCATCTGGGGATCGGGCAGTGTGTTTGCCGACTTTCTGATCCCGATTCCGGTTGCGGGTGGCGTACTGCACCTGCCGTCTTTCATCGTGGTTTCGACCCTACTCTTCACGCAGCCGTGGACCGGCAGGCTGGGTGGTCAGGTTCCAGGCTTGCTGTTGATGGGTGCGCTGGTCGGCGTCGCCACACTGCTGGATCTAAACAAGTTGCAGCTTGCCGCCAGCACCGAGACGTTGGGCGGCAGCTTTTGGCAGCAACAGCCGCTGGGCCTTTTCATCCTGACCGACAGCCTGCTTGCGCAGTTGTTCGTCCGTTCGCTCGGTGGCCGCTGGCCGTTGGGCAACCGGGAGTGGGCGGCGTCACTCGCGGTGGTGCTGGTCATCCCGCTGGCCTATGCGGCGGTGGCGCTCAAGACAGACCGGCGCCAGCAGGACCCTTTTGTCTATGCAGGGGCGCGCGAGGGCGATCAGCGCGGCGACGAGTTGGCCTTCTATTACTCGAAGCTGCCACTGGGGTCAGATGGCTTCCGGCAGGCCGCGGCTGCCGTGCTGGCCCGGCACGACCCCCGCAACAACCTGAACGCAGAAGACATCGCAATTTATTTCTTCGACAGCCTGGCTCCAGCACAAACCTTCAGCAAAAGTGGCGCGCAGTTCACTGTGTGCCTGTACCAGGACGGCACACCCACCGCGTGGAGCCCGGGCAGCGTGGACTGCTTCAGCGGGCACGAGAGTTTTTCGGAGCGGTTTGAGAAAGCTTCCAGCGCCCAGAACGCGTCGCTGCCACAGGACGTGAAAAGCTGGCTCGGGCGTCGCGACGCCTGCGCCGGACGCAAACCATTGACCGCGCCGCCGGGCACGTTCATGGACAACAAGGAAGTCCGCCTCTGCGATCCTGTGCGCACCGAGCAGTCCCGCGCAGAACTGTTAAGGAAGTTCGAGGGTGACGCCAATGCCCTCGCCCAGTTGCGGTAGCTGTGGGGCCTAAACCCCGGCTTAAAACACACGCCCTGTGGCACGGGCACTGGTGTACAGGCCCACCAGCCTCAGCGGGCGGAGGCTTTCTCAAGCCGGCGCGTCTCGCCAATCATCATCACGTCAAAGTCAGCCTGCGCCAAGCCCCGCTCGGCGCGCATACGAGCCAGTTGCTGGGGCGGCTCATCCAGGGGCTCATCGGCCAGTGACTCGAAGGTGCCCCAGTGCATGCCAATCGCCCGCCTGGCGCGCAGGTCGGCGCGCACCTGCACCGCCTCGGGTACATCGACGTGCATGATTTTCATGAACCAGCGCGGGGCGTAGGCACCAATGGGAATGAAGGCCATGTCAAACGGTCCCAGCCGCGCACCAATGTCCTGAAAATCCTTGGAGTAACCGGTGTCCCCGGTGTGAATCAAGCGCAAACCTTCGCCCTCCACCACCCAGCCACCCCACAGCGTCTGGTTAGTGTCGTTCAGGCGGCGCTTGCTCCAGTGCTGCACCGGCACAAACGTGAATTTCAAGCTGTCCTCGCGGGTATCCTGCCACCAGTCGTACTCGTCCACACGGGTGATGCCCAGCTCAGTAAACCAGGCCTTCAACCCCAGGGGCACCAGAAAACGAGGGCTTCCCTGCGGCATCGCAGCCAGGCGCTTGACGGATTCCACGTCCAGGTGGTCATAGTGGTTGTGGGAGATCATCACCACGTCGATGCGCGGCAACTGGGGAATATCGATTGGCAGGGGCACGATGCGCCTGGGGCCGGCAAAACCCACGGGTGAGGCGCGCTCCGAAAAGATCGGATCAAACAGGATGTTTTTACCCGCCAGGCGAACCAGCAGGGTGGCGTGGCCCACCCAGGTCATGGAGGGGTTGTTGTCCGGTGCGCTCAGGGCCACCGGATCGGTCTGCATGACCGGCAGATTCCAGCCCTCCGGTGGCGGCTGGGGCAGACCGTCGCGCAGGCGTTCCCACTGCCAGGCCAGAAAGCTGGGTTTTTCGGGATGCGGGTAGTTATTGCGAAAGCCGTCGCCGCTCTCACGGGGCGCCTGGGCAACTGCAAGGGCGGAGAAGGCGAACAGGAAGAGCGCTAAAAAGAAACGGTGCATGCGGGGGGCCCTGGCGGCTACGGAAGAAACTGACCCGATTTATACCCAAATTGAAGTGTCCTTGCGTCACCCTGGGGTGCCCAGCGCCGCAGGGACAAGCGCAGCTAATAACAGGGCTTGGAGACCCGTGCGATACCCTTCTCATGCGCGGCCACCTCCATAACAAAGCTGCAAAGAGTAGCCGCAACTTCCCGCGCTATAACAACCCAAGGGTGGAGGTTTTCCAAAGGCAGGGATACTCGCGCTACCAGTTTCAACCCACCCCATCGAGAGTTGCCCATGTCCCTTTATAGCCAATCGGTTCCCGCCTTCCAGCAAATGCTGCTGGCGCTTCAAGCCATTCTGAAGCAGGCTGATGCCCACGCAACGTCCAAAAAGATCGAACCGGACGCCTTGCTGCAGGCGCGGCTATTTCCGGACATGTTCCCCCTGATACGTCAGGTACAAATTGCAGCCGATTTTTCACGTGGGGTGTCAGCAAGGCTGGGCGGCGTGGATGTTCCGGTGTTTGAAGGCACGGAGCGCACTTTTGCCGACCTGGACACCTTGCTGGAGCAAACCTTGGAGTTCTTGAATGGTCTAGAAGCGGCAGGCTTTGAAGGGGCAGAGTCCAGAGAAATTGTGTTGCGGCCAGGAACGCCAAAAGAAAAGCGGCTCAGCGGAGCGACTTACCTCACGCACTATGGCCTGCCCCAGTTTTACTTTCATGTCACAACCGCCTACGCCCTGCTGCGCCACAACGGTATCGAAGTCGGCAAACGGGATTTCATGGGAACCTACTGACAAGCGAGTCTACTTGAGACTGTTCGATAAAAAGGCCCGCAAACGCTCGCTGCGCGGACGCGACAAAACCTCCGCTTGGTCACCCTGCTCCTCAATCTGGCCCTGGTGAAAAAACACCATGCGGTTGCTAACTTCCCGCGCAAAACCCATCTCATGTGTCACCACCATGGTGCGGCCCTCCTCCGCGACGGAACGCATCACCCGCGCGTCCTTGCGGTGGTACACACCTACGCGCGCAGGTAGGCGTGGGCGCGCTGGTTGGACAGCGTCAGGTTGAAAAGACTTTGGCATCCGTGCCCACCTGTCTGCCATGTTGGCGCTGGACTTGAAGATATCGATTTCGTTTCCGCGTTATGCCAGTGACGCCGTCATGCTGACACGGTGTGACCCTGACCGCTGTGCCCATGTGGTTGCACTCGCAGATTCGATGGCGTCACCGCTGGTCAACTGGTCCCACGGTGTACTGGTTGCCCCCGCCACCCAACCGCTTGGCTATCGGGGCAGTTCAGGGCGTGTTGAGTGACTTGACCGCTGCCAGGCGCCGCAACAACTGTTGCAACAAATCGGCTTGCATGTCGCGAAACAACAGCACCTCTTCGGCCTCTTTGGCCAACACCGCGGATTCGTTGAAGCTGATATCGCGTTGCTGCGAAATTTCAGTCGGGGCAATCAGTTCACGGCCATCGGGCGTGCGCATGCGGAACTGGATGCGGATTTTCAGCTGGAACTCCCGCACCTGGCCCGAGGCATTCACACCCACCACGTTTTTTTCGCGCACATCCTGCAGGATGTCCACAATCACCTGCGGAGCAGGCACACCAGGCGTCGCCACCAGCGGCACAATGGCATTGCCAAAGTAGCGAATCAGGTCTGCGGCGACCTGCCCGTTTTTTTCGGGCGTGACCGCCAGGGTCTGGAACGCAAAACTCTGGCTGCTGCGCAGTTTGAAGCCGCAGCCTGCCAATGCAACTGCGCTCACTGCCGCAGCTAAGGCGGTGCGCCTGCGCAGACCGCGAAGGGTCAGAGGCATGTCTTTGCTGCGGTCGACACCGCGCGGCTCAAAGTACCACATTGACCAGACGCCCCGGCACAATGATCACGCGTTTGATGGGCGCACCCGCAGCGAAATTCACGAAGGTGTCGCAGGCCAGCGTCAGCGCTTCAATCTCGTCCTTGGAGGCACCCGAGGGCACCATTACCGAGCCGCGGAGCTTGCCGTTGACCTGCAACATGAGTTCAATCTCGTCCTGCTCCAGGGCCGAGGGGTCCACTTGTGGCCACGGGGCGTCCAACAGATCACCGCTGCCCTTGGCACAACCCAGTTCGCTCCACAACGCATGGGTGATGTGGGGGGTGGCCGGGTACAACACGCGCAGCAACAGTGAAAAGCCTTCCAGCACCGCCACCAGACCACCTTCGGATTCCACCGCCTTGAAGTCTTCCAGAGCGTTGATCATCTTCATGGCGCCGGAGACCACGGTGTTGTATTGCATGCGCTGGTAGTCGTAGTCCACCTGTTTGAGCACGCTGTGCATCTCGCGCCGAAGAACCTTGGCTTCCTTGCTAAAGTTCAAGCCTTTTAGGCCATCAGCCCCCGTAGAATAAGCGTGAGCAGCTACCAAATTCATAGCGGACAGCTTGACGCCAAAGTTCCACACACGGCGCAGGAAGCGGTAGCTACCTTCCACCGCTGCATCGTTCCACTCCAGCGTGGCTTCGGGCGGGGCGGTGAACATGGTGTAGAGGCGGGCGGTATCGGCGCCGTATTTTTCGATCAGGTCTTGCGGGTCGACACCGTTGTTCTTGGACTTGGACATGGTGCCCACGCCCTCGTAGTCGATGGCTGTGCCCACCGGCAGCAGCCCATCCGCACTGTCAACCGCCTTGGTGAGTTTGGCGCCGGTGATCTTGCCCGC
>ERZ724527.1132-NODE-1132-length-12578-cov-3.812904_pt1 | contig 12578 bp, 19 predicted proteins | sample MGYA00376060_ERZ724527 | MGnify/ENA primary metagenome ERZ724527 (study PRJEB28724, sample SAMN07190886) | activated sludge metagenome | isolation source: activated sludge of sewage treatment plant in Hong Hong | place: USA: Christiansburg, Virginia | collected...
GATGCCGATGGAGTCCAACCCAGAAGTGGTCAATTCCTACGCTGAAAAGCTAGGTAAGTGCTGATGTTAGACTTAGGGTTTAACACCGAAAGGTATGCAGTGCAGGATCTCATCAGCACTGAGGATTGGGCTCAAGAGATGATTGTTGGGCCTTCACAAGGCGTGATCTTCCTGTTTCAAGAGACTGAACCACAGCGCACGTTTGCGACAGCTGAAAAAGCGACCCTGAACGCTGCCAACAACACCCCGAACCTTTTCTACATGAAGCAATTAGCTCACAATGCTTGCGGAACAATTGCTCTGTTCCACGTTCTCCTCAACGCAGTGGACACTGTGCCGGACATCATTAAAGAAGGGTCTTACCTTGCCGAATTTAAGGCGAAACAGAACAAATCTCCCAATGAAATAGGCGAGGAATTCAAAGCAAGTAAGAACGTCAAAGAAATCCATAAGGATGCTTCCAACGAAGGCCAGAGCGAAGCCGCGGAGAGTGTTGACTCCCACTTCATCGCCTTCATCGTTAAGGACGGTTCCTTGTACGAGCTGGATGGTTGTAAGGTCATGCCAGTGAACCACGGTCCCTGCGCTCCGGACGAACTGCTCAGCCACAGTTGCACCGAAATCAAGAAGTTCATGGAACGCGACCCCACTAACATAAACTTTTCGATTATGGTGGTGGGCAATCGCCCGGAGTGATCGGTTGCCAAAGCATCAATGCTATTACTTATCACTGTGGAGTATCAATCAGAACTTGAACTCCGGGCTGTTTAGGTAGAACGACATGGTGGTTCGGAAGACTACAGGCACGCCCGGACGGCTTACCACAAAGGACAATAGTTTCTAGGCGTGAGGCTCCAATTCGATCTCGACCTGGTTCTTCTTGCTCATCGTCGCATTTTCCAACTCCAAGTTTTCGATTTCGAGGTTGAGCTCTTCGATGAATGCATACTTGTCCATCTTGTTCTGGTACAGCAATGCGATCCCGCCTGAGTAGCTGTAGGTTTTGACCACTACGTCAATTGGTTTGCTCTCTATCTACCTCTTCTTGATTTTTGTGGGCTTCTTGTTGCAGAGTTCACGTAGCTTATCCAATGAGTAACCCTCCACGACGTAGAATTGGATTTTCGTGCTGTAGCTATACGAGCCGTTGCCATCGCTCGTGACACGCAATTTTATGATCTTCTCTTGGCCTGGCTGCACCTTTACGCTGAACTCATCCGATTTCTCTTGACCATAAACACTAATGAACTTTTTCTCCTTCAGTGTCACCGTCTCGCTCAGGTACTTATCCTCTTTGGAGTCGTTGCGGTAGTGGTAGTAGACATATCCAGCGATGCTGCCGGTTATGCGTTTGATGTTTATGTCGCTTGCATAGTCGTGGATCCTTTCCTTTTCAGTGAACTATTGATGCAACAGCACTATTTCGTTCAGGAATTCATCGTAAGAGGCTGGAAGCTCCTTATCTTCGGTGATCTGAACACCGTGCTATCCATAGAATGAGGCTACCAGATCACGACTATGATCGCTGTTCCAATCTGCCTCGATTGCCACGTAGTACTCACCAGGCTCTAAGGTTAGTTCCATGAAAGTGTCTTTGTCGCAGTCCATCATATCGTTGACATATCTGTCAATGTTACGAGTTGTCGAATTAATGTGTAAGACTATTAAGCGAATGAGCCCATACCGGTACTCCACAGGGAAGCGGCGGTGGTCCTGTTGAGTGAGGGCGAAATATCCACTCGTCTTGATGTTGCAGTTGAGGAATACGCCTTTGAAACCCCTACCTAACTCGAGCCGTTACCTGCTTTCGGCGGCAAACTTTAACTTGCAGTAGCTGTAAACATAATTGCGATAATAGCGGCTAGTGCAGACCTGCCCAAAGTTGTGGAAGAAGTCCTCGATGTTCATCCAGAATGTCCCATCATCACTATCTTGTTGTCTGTACTTTTCCTTGAGTTCGGGTGTCCATAATTCAGACTTGTCCGACCAGTTGCCTGAGATTAATTAGTAAATTACCAGTCCATTCGTACTGTCCCCATGGGTTGTTTAGCTTGATCAGCCTCTCCACTTTATCCCCCTTCTTCGTCTTTACTGGGATTTCGGCGATATCCAGAATGGCGTATGCGTGCTTCGAAATAAGATGTAGGTTGTCGTTTCGATCGTTAACTTATGTTGAACCAGCCAGGAAGTGACCTTGCTTATGCTCTTTCTGAATAAACTCCCATAATTCATTTGCTTGTGTTCGTGACTTTGGATCACGATTTTTGGAATCTTTCTGGAAATATTCGTAAGGTGCTCCGGTCAGGGCATTAACTGCCATTCCCACCAGCCCATTCTCAATGTTCTTATAGCTACCATACGCCTTCGCATATGCCTTCTCCAGTAGCATTACCCACAGCTACTTGCCGTTGTTACGGCTGAACAATGGCCGGTTGTCCTCAGTGGCTATCAAATCATCCACAATGATAATCTTCCACTCACCATCGATGCACAGCCATATTCCGTACATACCCAGCTCGTTGACTTCTGTCCTTTAGAACAGACGTTTTATGATTTCTGGTCGCTGTGAGATTAAGGTGATCGCGCTCATTAAGTAACAGTCCCCAAGGCGACCCTGCTTCACGTCCTTCGGCTCAATGGTGCCCTCGAATATTTTTAGCTAGCCATCAAGGAAACCATCTGGACGTTTCCACATGACGTTGCTGGTGAGCGCCGGCGATCCAATTGATCGGTCAATTGGTGGAAACTATTCATCGCTATAGCGACCAGTCTTAAGCTTCTGTACACGTTAGTACAGATCCGCATACTCCATCTCCCGAAGGTCTTTGTTTTTAATCACAAGGTCAGTGATGCGCCCGTTGGCTGTTGCACCGTGTGGCACAGCAGACTCTCTGGCCGAGAACTTGTGTTTGGCCTTGAAGAGTGGTTAGGATGCTGACGGCATGGCAGCCACCTTAATTGGGTTGGTAGCTTGGTCCGCTGAAGTCGAAGCGCAAGTCCCCATGTAATATTATTGAGTCGGTTAGCTAAAGGTCACAGGTAGGGAAATATACACTACTACTTGAGGACGTTACGAGGTTTTTGCCACTCTTCCCCTCGCCACCACCTGTACAGGAAATTCGCAAGGATGATCCCAAAGAAGAGCGTGAAGTGCTTGTACGACTGCATCTTAATGTTCTTGGCGGATGCAGCACCATTTTCGAATTGCGTCATTGGCATAATCCCCCAACGGTACATTCCGACAGTCATGAGCACATTCAGGAACATAGCGTAGTTGATCTCGGAGTACTTAAAAGAGTAGTTTATGAAGAACAGTGCAAGTATGATCTGTGCAATGGTGATCAATGCTGCGATGTGCTTGTTCCGTTCCATTTTGAAGCCTGCGTTGTTGTAGTCGTCAAAATACACCCATCTTATGCCGTAAAAATGCTGGTGCTGCCAAGCCATCATATACAAAAACATTGCGAATGGTTCCACCATGCAGACACTCCTATGGGCAGCCACCCAGCCAAGGTATACAGTGAGGCTCCCGACAACAGCACCAAAGTATGTGTTAAGCAGCGAAGTGCGCTTCATGCGGGTGTAGACAGCTAGGTAGCCCAACCAGATGACACCACCAATCATTGCTGTTTTGGCTCCATAGAGAGAGAGACCACCGATTCCTGCCACCCCAAGCAGTCCTCCGAGCATTATTGCGAATTTCCGACTGAACACATTTTGGACGAGAGGTCTCTGGTTAGTTCGCAACATTAGCTTGTCATACTACACCTCGATGGTTTGGTTGAGCACTTGAGTAGACATGGATAGTGCCAAAGAAGAAAAAAACAGGGGTACGCAGGAAGTAGGTAACGGATAGAGGCAGTATGCGCTTACGGTGACGATGCTGTTGAGTACAGAAAGCTTGAATTTGGTGAGTTCATTGAGGTTCCGTACTGTTCTGCGGATAGGCAGGGAGTGGGTATGAGGTGCAGTGGTTGCGAGTGACCAACGTCGAAACAATCGAGGATTCGGTCGCACGAACATAATTAGTCGTCAACAAGGTTAAAGCCAATACGTAACGTACAAATCAGGAGGTTTTTTTATGGGAAATGGTACCAACTTCCAACTCCTCGAGGAGAGTGTTTGCCTGCAAAGTGCTCGCGAGCTGGACCAACACCCACGATTCACCTGCCATGCGCGCTATGCAAATAATCCACATCAGGGTGAAGGTGTTTTGGCCTTGTGATTCAATCTTCTCGGCTGTCCAAACCCAAGTCAATACTCCCAGTAGCCAAATAGAAAACATATGCAGTAGCCCCCTCCATTTGCGGTTCTGGACATAGCCCGAAGCGTTGATGATGAGTGCTAGAGAAGCGAACGTCCACATATAGTATTGCACCGTCAGTACCTTATTGAACAGTACGAAGATATAAGTCATGAGGAACATTGTAAGGCGGGGATTTCGGTGATATTTGGCAACGACCCAACCAAACAGGTACAGCTGAGGGAGGATCTTCAGAATTTCATGCAGATAGTTCTTAAGTTGACCGTGGGTGAGGTATGTCCAGTAGAAGTAGGCAGAAAGATTGTGCCGGTTGTCTGTACGGGTGAGGTGGTACAGGTACGTTTCATGGAGGAACTACCAACCGTAAACGTGGTAGTAGTAACAAACAATCGGAAGGAATCCGAGTGCACATCCTAACAGGAACGTGAAAGAAGCCTTAAATTCCTTCCTGCCGAAGTATAGGAGAAACGGCAGCCCAAATATGATTGGGTATACTCTTAGATGGACCCAGAAGCCATAGACAATACCGACGAGCAGCAGTTTCTTTTGTTGCTGAAACAAAACCAATAGGAACATTAGGCAGCACCCTATTGATTCGCAGCTGCCTCTCACGGTGATGTAAATGAGTATGGGGTTGAGTCCATAACAGAGCAGCGGTGCTAAGCTATTCCGAAATATTTTGGAGATAAGCAGCATTGCTATGGCGTCGAATAGCACGAACACATACTTGCCCATACTGAATCCTAGTGAGTTCACTGTGAGGAGTTGAGCAATCAGCGGAGTGTACCTGTAGGTATGCCTTTCGTATGGCGAACGTCCCTCAAGAAGATGCTAAGCTGCCTCGCTATACACTTTGTAGTCAACATCGGTGAGGGTCAAGTGTTCTGCAGATTCGTAGCTTGACAGCCAGTAGACCAGCAGTAGACGCACAAGCACCCCGACGATGATTAGATATCTCGCGTTTGGACTCATTTGTTGTCAAGGACTTATGAATATGAAGTATAGCATCAATGCAACAGAGTCTGTGGCTGATGATGTGCAGCCCAACAGACTGCAACACGAATCAAGCTGACTGGGATGTTGCCACGCAGCGCGTCATTCTTGTGTTGGAAGAAGTTGCAGAACATGTAGTCGAAGAGGACGAGGGAAGTGAAGTATCCGACTTCGAAATGCAATGGCTCGATCGAAAGGCCAAGTTTGTGCCTGAAGTATGTGTAACTGGTTGGATGAGCACGGCTAAACCCGTACAAGGCTCCAATTTGGCAATCCTTCAGCAGCGTAAGTAGCTGTGGCGTGGGTAGTTTAAAGCTCCTGGCGTACTTCAGCTACTCGAAAAACTGCAAAGTCAGGGAGGCTGATGCTGCAGGGAAAAATCCTATGATTAGTGATTGTTGCTACCTGTGAGGAACTGTCTCCAGAAGCCTGCTTTTGCTACGCCTGAGCAGAGCACATAGTCTGAGAAGTCATCTAAGAAGATCCTCATGGGATGGAAGCACAGCTTATGAAGTAACGTGAACCCAAGATAAGTGCGTTTGCAAAATGTGCCTTGGAAGTGCCCGTGCCCGCTGTGGTAATGACTCTTCAACAGGCTGTTCAACAGCTCTCCACCATACAAGTATGGCAGCACTGCATAGGATTGCTTGCGGGTGGGTGTCTACCCTCCCCTACCGAAATCAGCCATGTAAGCGATATAACAAGAGAGATTGTCAGTTATCAACACGATCCTATCAGCTTGGTCGAAAGTACTCGATTTTTCGGTTTGGGCCGTGGCTCTAGCGGACCTACGGTAAGTTACTGTGCTCGTCTATATCTATGCTGTCCTTGAAAGAGAAGTTTGGAGGCAATTGGTGTTTATTTAAATCGATTTCGTCAGGTCTGAATGTGTTTATGAAGGGAGTAGGCAGTGGTTGTTCATCGGTTTCATCCAGGTTTAGTTGCAGCTTGCTGGCTCGACCCATTCTTTAGTATACCCTATCATGCCGACTGCTGTCCCTCAGATCCAAGCTGCTCTCCTCAAGGAGCCTCCGCTTACGATCTACGATTCCTCTGCTTTTCCTTAACATCTTCTCCTTAAAGCTTTCATTGCGTTCAATCATCTTTTACCAATCCTAGGTATACTTCTCAACTAAGTTGCTTGACGAAAGGTCTTTGAGATTACTGCTGTGCTCGCTTGAGTGATCACGTACTCGCTGTCGGTATGCGGGGCTTACTCGAACATCTCGACGACTGTCCAACTCTTGATCAATCTTATTTAGCTTTATCAGTGACTTCTCAGCTGTCTTGAATAGCCCAGCAGGTGATAGTTCGTGCAGAGGTCGCTTATTCACAGGACTTTCTTTGCTCTAATCGAACAGCCTACCGACAAGCTGGTTACTGTGCATCTCACTGAGCTGCTATCTTTCCTTATCTCTGTCTCTCGACCTATCAGTCGGCGATTTCTGCTGCCGAGAGCTCTCATTTATGCGAAAGCTACTCCGGTCCCTGCCAGGAGATGGTTTCCTGTAAGATATCTGACTCTTCTGCATCCTATCCGTAAGTTGGTGCCTCCCACCAACCTCCTTCTTGAGCTTGATAATATTGAAGCCGTTGTTCTTATCGATCCTCGAGACGAACAATCCAGGGTTCTCCTTACGACTTTCCTTTTGCGTAATTCGAACTTCTTGCTCAAACGAGTGCATCTGGTTGTGGCAGTTCAATAGAAACTCCACGAAGATGTTCGATTGAAGCTTGGCGTTATTGACCTGTCGGTAGTTAATGTTCACATAGAAGTCATTGAGCCACTTACAAATAAAACCCCGTTTGGTGGCATCGTACAGCCTATGCACGATCGAAATGGTCTATTCTAAGTTACACTCGGTGCTTACCATGCAGCAGGAAGATTTCGTCAAGCAGGTCCATCGGGTTGTTCTTGGTCACTTCCTTGCGGATTCGGAGGTAGTTGCGTAGGGTTGTACGACTTCCCCTGTGCCCTTCCAGCATGGTCGCAAGCAATCGGCATTCAAGACTGCCTTATATCCTGCGCATCCAACTGTAAATGTGAGTATACAGTGCGTGTACACATTGTCCTCTTCGATCGTACTTGTTCATCTGCAATCATTGATCGATGGTACGAAGTAGTGTATTATGAATGGACAGAAGTCTTGGATACTGTGGTCTTAGCTTGTCAAGAACTGTCGAGCCACCTCAAGTAGGTTATTCACGATATTGTGGGTTGACATTGCACGAATCTTAACTAGCGGGTAAGCAGTACTTTGCTGGGGTCGATTGGCGGCATGCCGGATTGCTGTGCCACCTGCACAAGGATGTCGAGGGTGCGTTAGCTCACGAGTGGCGCTTCTTGCCTACTCATAAATCTAATAATAAAACGGACTATTGCATACACCGACTACTCAAAGTCACTCGCCACGGCGACGCCTCCGACCGGCCATGATATCCACAACCCTGACGAAGATATTCCAAGCATTCAGTAGGAACTAGATGCTCATTCCGAGGTGATCGGCATAGCCCTGCTCATAATTTTGGATGGCTGCATGAGTATCGTACATCATGTAGCCTATGAACACGGCGATACCGAGGAAGTTGTCTGTTGTGTTCAAAGCCCTAACGAAACTAGTGTTTCCCCATATCAATCCGACGATGATTCCAGCAAGTTCGAGCCCAAGAAGCCCAAGCAAAGCAGACTGGAGAGTATGCCTATATGCAAACATCTTGTGCTTGGGGAGGCTATAGGCAACGAGGCTGGCTCCACCCATCAGTGCTCCTGTTACCGCCATCGCTGATGGGATAACCTCCGGCGAAGCCAGATTGAGTTCGTGAACGAGTGGTACCACTGTGATTCCAAGTCCCAAACTGCCGAGGGTGTATAGTGCCAGTCTCAGTGGCTTATTTTTTGTGTTTCTCACCAATTTGCCATCCTTTTCATAGCTTGCTTCGATTGGCGACATACACTTTGCGCTGATCAGCCCTACCAAGGTCGTGGCACTTCCGAGAAGTATACATCCAAGTGGTCGTTCTTGGAACCACGGCAATTTGGACAGTCCATAAGCCAGTCCCATACCAGCCACCATCTGTAATCCTGCCCACCCATATACTCTGAATCAACTCAGCAGTTACCTGTTCATGAAACGGTTGAGCCCGTACGAGTTCTCAAGTGCATCTCCTGCAGTTTGTTCTTAGAGCGACATCAATAACTTATAATAAGACCTGAACAATCTAATCATGGTTAAATGGCTGGCGGTCGAATTGGTTCTTCGGGCTCGACCAGGGAAGTTCGTGTGCCCGTCTGTGGATCGATTGTAATATATGGTTGGGGTCGTTTCTTCTTACGATCTTGGATTATCTTTTTGACGACCCCTCGGATACGAAGCCACATGAACAGGATTGCCAGAATTTCGACCAGCAGGAATAGCAGTGCTGCGTATTCAATGACTGAGCTTGGATGCAGCAAAAACTTGATGAGGAACTCTCGTGTACCGACATTCCTAACTATTTCAAGTTTAGGGAGCTGGGTTGTCTGTAGAGTGTAGGGATCGAAGTACTACAGGCGGTAGGGTTGGTACTTGACGCTCCTGATAATTGTTAAGCCAATAGAACACGGGATAGTTAAGACTCGAAGTAACTCATTCTTGCTGTCACTGTAGGTCCCTTGTTGCACTATCTTATCCGTTGTATTTAACAGTGACAGTTCACTCAGGTCCCCAATCCGAATGACAATTCGCTGCTCACTGTATGTATAGTTTGTGCTGCACAGGTATGGTCGATACGTATAGAGCCCTGCGTTGCTGTCTGAATAAGCCAGAAGGTACATGCAATAGAAAGCCCGCCGGTATAGTTGTGCTCGATAGTCAGCTGAGCTCTTTCTGCCTTGTTGAGAATCAGCCCTGCGAGATGATGATCTTGGTAGGTGAGCACGACCATGATACTGCGAACAGGGTAGTAGATTGTTAGTGGGATGGTGTCTTCAAGTCTCAATGGTGTCTGCTCGACGACGTACAATACACCCACCTCACCATGGTGCTTTTGGAGAAGCCTCCATCTGTTCAAACCGAACTCATTCGAGGTGATACCAATACTAAGTTAATCGGCTTGTCTCCAGCTGTGATCTTCGGGACACTCCACTAAGCTAAAACCACTGGTGCGATGTCTAGCGGAGCCACAGAATCCCCTGACCCAGCTGGTTCGACTATTCAGCAACGTTGATTCTTCAGTGCACTCACACTTGGCATCTAAACTGTAGGAGAAGCCCTACTCGTAGAATGTTAGCAGTCCGTCAAAGGTTATCCTGAGATAGCCTGCGTCTGGCAGTTGCAAGCTATCGTTGCCAAACACTAGTGTCTCACCTTGGGTAATGTGGTATGCTCTGTGCTCGCTTACCCTGAGCGTTCCGTTGCCATAGCTAATGTTGAGTTTATCGTGATGCACTGAGCTGTTGTTGATGCCGCTTAGCTTGATCGATGCATTTTTATCGGTGAGTTGCGCAACCTTAGCTAGTGGGTCCAGTCTGTGGATGTGTTTCAGCAGCTCTGGAGTCTCCTTATTCACTATGAAAAACTGCGTCGAATTCGTTAAACTTCCCTTAGAGATGTCTAATGGCGCATCCACCCCAACTATCTCGTTGCCAATAAAAGCAAGATACTGATGAGTGAACTTGCTTGCAGTGTAGTACTGGAATCTGCAGCGATCATTCTGAGCAGGATTGGCGGATGCCGCCTCTGCTGGCAGCTTCTCCATGAGTCTTCCCTCAGCATCCAGGAGATCCACAGCTGAGCATGCAATAGTTTCGGGTACTTGACACTCCAGCGTCATCGTCTGATGACTTTCGTGACGCCAGCTGAGCTCGCAGCTGCATTCGCCGACAGCCACCAACCCGATAATAATAATCCAAGCAAGCATCTAATTAACTGCGCCGGCCGAATCGGCGGGAAGTAACGGTCACATCATTCGCTCCTTGCCAGAGTACATTCCCACCGAATTTTCTAGTTCCTCCAATCTTTCAGCAAACTTCTTGAAGCTCCGGCTGACCCCGCCCAAGTCATATTCCAACTCATTTGCTCGAGCCTGACACTCGCAGTAACGTCTTTTCGTGTCATCCATACGCTTCTTGATCAGATCCTCGAACCTGCCGTTCACAACTGTCAACAGCCTGGCCTGCAGTTAGCTGGCCTTTCCCATCAACTTGTCTTGAGCACTCCTCATCTCCACCTTCAGATTCTACATTTAACAACAATTAGCACCTCAACTTCATCTTTTGCCTGTCGCAGCTATTCTTCCATCGTAGCTAATCTTGTCTCCTGGCTCTGCACGATTCGGTTCAGATTCGACTGCGGGCGGCAGTTTATAGCCGTGGAGGGCTGTAACGCTCGGTTCAGGATCATCGAGGTCGCTTGGTCAAAGTCCATCGGTTAGTTCGAGGTTCGATCTGTCATGGAATAATATAAGTATTGCTTTAGTTATGGAGAGCAAGCAACCTACCATCGTACTGGTGATCTCTGCACCGGGAGCAGGAAAGAGCACTCAGTGCAGCCGGCTTGCCAAGTAATTTGGATATGTGCATCTGTCTATCGGAGATATCCTACGGGAAGAGCGATCAGCCGATACCCCTTAGGCCAAGCATCTTGACAAGTATATGAAGGAGTTTGAGTCGAGTGGTCGTCTGATGCCCTGCGACATTCCCTTGAAGTATCTGGTGAAGCGTATGCGTGCCAATGGATGGGAAAAGTCAATATTTCTGGTTGACGGCTTCATCAAGTCGGTGTATATGTACCACTATTGGGATCAGATGATCGGCGACAACGTGAAAGTCGTCGGCTGTCTCTATCTCTAGTGCTCTGAGAAGGTATTGTTGGAGCGGCTGCAGAATCGCGCTAAGGTATCGCTGCGCGAGGATGATAAAAACCCCAACCTGGCGCTGATCCGATTGAAGACATTCCAGCAGCACACTCTGCCAGTAACGCAGCTGTATGCCAACAACGATCTCCTATACGTCGTCGATGCGGAAAAGTCGATAGAGGAAGTGTACGCAGCATGCAAAAGCGCAGTTCAAGAGATGCTTTCCAAAAAGAAATGACTGGTTGAATACACAAATGTATATTTATCGACATGTAAGCCAGATTGTTTCGATGTCCGGGTTGCAAAGATGCGAAAAGCTTAAGCTCGAAAGTAAGCTTTACCTGCAAGCGGCATCATTCTATGCACATCTGCAACTACTGCAACAACAACAAGCTGTTCAATTGCCCTGATTGCCAGTCTCAACTGACCGACGATAGCAAAGTAAGCAACCTTGACTGTGCCTACTGCGGTTCCCGAACTGGCACCATCTTGTTGGATTGCAATGCTCACAAGATCTGCAAATACTGTACCGATAAGCAACAGAACTATCAATGCCGGCTTTGCAATACTTCAAAAGAGAAATGCAGTCGGTGTAAAGCCGTTGAAGCCAAACATAAACTGCCGTGCGGTAAGCATATGGTGTGCACTAACTGCAGAAATAACTCCAATAATGAATGTTTAGCATGCCCTAAACCTTCTCAATCGAGTTACGCACAGAGTTGTTCGATGTGCTCCAACCGCGGATGTGATCAAAGCTTCTCGGTGTATAAGTGCGATCACAAGGTATGCAAGCCCTGCCTTAACAGTATCCTCAAATCACCCAACACCACAAAAAACTGCTTGAAATGTACACAAGCACTAGACAATGCCAAGCTAGAGTAATTTAGACGTCCCCAGAGTGTGGTGGAGATCTGCAATTCATGTGGGAAGCTGAAAGGGAACTGCTTGTGCAATAGCGTGAGGCCACGACCCTCAGAAGTGCAACAACCCCCAGCGAACCAATCACGAATTTCCAAACAGCCAGAACCGAAGGAGGATTACTCAAGGCTGTCGTCGACAATGTCCTCAAGCAAAGCTGAACAGCTCGACAACGACAATTCGAAGTGCTGTTAGCTCTGCCGCATGGTAATCGCAGGGAGGCTGATAGAAAAGATGTGCAAGCACTGCTACTACGAGTACCGCATGAAGGATTGATACTCACAGTCAACCATTATCACTAGTAGTTGCTGCTTACGGTCTGCTTGATTATTGTCAGATGCTTCGTCGGGTCTAGGATGTTGCGATTGGTCTTTTTCTCCTGAGAGTCCAGTAGTGTAGGTTCGTCACCAAAACAGGATTAAGGAAGGCTTTGGCGTTTTTAATGCTATGTCTGCATCCCCTCCTCCACAATAGGCGATTGTATCTTGAGTTCTGCGAGCTGTCGTTTGAGCTAGTCGATGGTCTACTGAAGATCAATTTATTTCCTCTTGGACTATCGGACAATTAG
>ERZ724527.1136-NODE-1136-length-12569-cov-4.836343_pt1 | contig 12569 bp, 10 predicted proteins | sample MGYA00376060_ERZ724527 | MGnify/ENA primary metagenome ERZ724527 (study PRJEB28724, sample SAMN07190886) | activated sludge metagenome | isolation source: activated sludge of sewage treatment plant in Hong Hong | place: USA: Christiansburg, Virginia | collected...
GTGACCGCTTGCTGCGTTGTGGGCCCAAGCTTCCGGAAGCGGTTGCTGATAGGTACTGCGTGACATGCCAAGGGGCTTCAGCACGAGTTCATCCATGTGCTGTGGGATGGTGCCACCCTTCGCATCAAGGACCACTTGTGAAGCGATGCAATAGCCGCCGCCGGAGTAGCGCCATTTGCTTCCGGGTGTCTGATCCACCACGACCGGTGGTGAGTTGGAAGGCGCTTCACCGTTCAGGATCTGGTTCAACGTCGGCAATGGTTCACCTGGAACATAGCCTTCGAAGCCATGCACCGTTGTGCCGGCAACGTGGCCGAGCAGCCGCTTCAAGGTGACCTTCTCCGTGGCGGTGAACTCATTCTCAGGGACCTTCCAGGAGCGCAGTTGTGCGTTCACATCGTCATCGAGCTTCACCGCACCCATTTCCGCGAGCTTCAACACGGCCATGGTGAACACGGGCTTGCTGATGGACGCCGCCTGGAACAAGGTGCTGTCCGTAACGGGTCGCGAACTGGTGCTGTCCATCACGCCGTAGCTTTTCACCCATGCGATCTTGAAGTCATCGATGATGGCGATGCTCATGCCCGGAACGCCGTAGTGCTTCATGCGCTCCTCGATCGTCCACGTGCTGTCGCCTTCGATCACCACAGGTGTGCAGAGACCCGTTTCCACATGGCGCATGATGAACGCATCAGGGTCGTCCGTGCGTGTGGGGTTGTGGCAAGCCGCGAACAAGGCAGCGGAGATCAGAATGGCGCGGTGTTTCATTCGCGTGTTGTGGTAAAGAGCGAAGGTCGCCGAAGCCCGTGTTCACTAGTGCCGAAGTGGGGCGGATGGTGCAGGGTCATGGCTTGTCGTTCCCCAGTTACGGGGGGAAGTGCATCGAAGGTCCTGTCCCACTCCGGGTTGGCTTTCAGGGCAGCGAAATTCGCTTGCCACTCTTGAGGTGTGGTCAGCTGAGCAATGACCTACGACGCCGATGATCATGGCGCTAAGATCATCACGATCACTTCCCGAAGAATTTCCCGATGGGACCGATCAGCTCGTTGTGGATGTTGCCATTGCTGGCCACCAGCTCCTCGCCGAACAGCCATTCGTCGCCATTTCGAAAGTCGGTGACCGTACCGCCGGCCTCTTTCACCAACAGCGCGCCAGCGGCCACGTCCCAAGGGTTGAGCCCGTACTCGTAGAAGGCCTCGAAACGCCCGCAGGCAACGTAGGCCAGGTCGGCCGCAGCACTGCCGAGCCTACGGATGCCCCGGCTGTTGTGCATCAAGGCGCGCAGCAAGTCCATGTACTGCGCCTCGCGGCCGAAATCGTCGTAGGGGAAGCCGGTGGCCAGCAGGCTATCCTGCAACCGGGGACGCTGCGACACGCGGATGCCCTTGCCGTTGAGCCAAGCACCACCGCCTTTCCACGCACTGAAGCACTCGTTCCGGGTGACCTCCAGCACGACGCCGACCAGCATGTCGTTGCCCTCTGCAAGACCGATGCTGATGCAATAGCAGGGCACGCCGTGCACGAAGTTGGTGGTGCCGTCCAGCGGGTCGATGATCCAGTTGAGGCCTTCCTTGCGTTCGCCGGTGCCTTCCTCTGCGATGAACCCGGCCTCGGGCACCAAGCGACCAAGTCCTTCGACCAGCCGCGTCTCAGCGGTCTTGTCGACGTAGCTCACCAGGTTATTGAGGCTCTTGCTCTCCACGCTCGCCTCGGTGAAGCGTGCGGCTTCGGTGCGGATGAACTCCGCCACTTCCCCGCAGAGCATGGAAACGTCTTCAGTGAGCTGCTTCAGGTCCATGGGAGGCACGGCGCTTGAGCCAGAGAAGCCCGGCAACGCCGAGCAGGAAGAGGAGCGTGCTGATCACTTCAGCCTGGGTGATGGGACCGAGGAATGGTTCGTTCACGCGGATCTTCTCGATCCAGAAGCGCTCGAAGCCGTTCAGCATCAAGTACACTGCGAACAGCATCCCCGGAACACGCAGCCGCTTGCGGATGGCCCACAGCAACGCCGCGAACAAGCCACAGACGATGACCTCGTAAAGCGGCGTCGGGAACACGGGGAGGGGCAGCGCCGCGCAATGGTCGCCCCAGAAGGTGCCCTCGCATCCGTCCATTTCCATTCCGACGCTGTTCACGTTGTGCGGGTAGGCATAGGCCACGGCCCACTCAGGCAGGAAGGAGGGAGCGATCACGGACTTCATCGGCACCGTCTCCGTGGAGCCGAAGTGATGCGCGTAGAATGCTGCGTGACCCTCGATCTCGGAACGCACCTGATCGATGGTGGCGGTGGCAACGGTTCCATCGGGGTTGGTGAGGTAGGCGCTGTTCACGATGCCCCAGTCGCCGTCACCGCTGACCTGACAACCGATACGACCAATGGCGTAGGCGAGCATGAGACCCGGTGCTGCGGAATCCATGGAGGGTAGCACAGCAAGACCGTGCTTGCGGAAATAGCGGATCACCATGAAGCCCGCCACGATGAGCCCTCCGTACATCGTAAGGCCACTGATGATGCCATCACCGCTGGGGTTCTGTATGAACTTCAGAAAGTCGCCCGGCGTCTCGATCCAGTGGAAGAGCTTGGCCCCGATGAAGCCCCAGAGCGCCGCCGTAAGGGTGATGTTGCCCACATGTGCAGCTGGAGTGAGTGTTACCGTGCGCTGCTTGGGTTGCGCCAGCCGGTTCTTCTGTGCATCGCGCCACATCCAATACGCGAAGCCCAGGCCCACGAGAAGGCCAGGCAGAAAGTAGCCCTTGCCGCTCAGTAGGAAGGTTGGAGGTGAGGCGGTCACTTCGCTCCAGTTCATGAGCATGTATGAGACCTTCCAGCCAAGGATGAAGCCCATGAGCCCGTTGAGGAACAGGTCAAGCGGTTTCGCTGGTGCACCTTCGGTGACCGTTGTTGTGGTGTTGGCGATCTGGCCGAGCGCAGTGCGGCGTTGCAGCTCCAGTCGGAGCGTCCAGCCCGCGGCCAGGAAGGCGAGGGCCACGAAGAAGCCGAAGCTGTTCAGGAACTTCAGGCCGCTGAGCTCGATCCCGAACAGGTCGACGAAGGCGTGGTAGAGGGTGGGGTACATGTCAATTGGCAGTGGCCAGTAAGCAGGAAGCAGTGGCTGAACCGTTCATTGGGTCGATCGAACCGGTCATGTGTCCATCGCCATTGATGCGGCCCAAGGTCACCAGCACGATGGTGTTCACCAATGTGTGATCGTATGGGAGGGTCACGCGGACATAGTTGTCCGTGAAGCCGAGCATGTGGCCTTCCGTTTCTTCCGCTTCCAAAAGCACAGGGCGCGTGGTTCCGATGTGCCTCTCGTAGAATGCGCGCTGCAGCTTGCTGCCAAGGATGCGAAGCTGCTTGGTACGCTCGCGACGGACCTCCATCGGCACGCTGTCGTCCATGCGCACGGCGGTGGTGTTGGCGCGCTCGCTGTAGGTGAAGACGTGCAGGTAGTCCACCGGGATCGAACGCAGGAACGCGTGTGTCTTGAGGAACTCCTCTTCCGTTTCACCGGGCGTACCCGTGATCACGTCCACACCAATGCAAGCGTGTGGCATAAGCGCCTTGATCGCGTTGACGCGTTCGGCATACAGCGCGGTGTCGTACCGCCGCCGCATACGCTCCAGGATCACGTCGCTGCCGCTTTGCAATGGCATGTGGAAGTGCGGTGCGAAGCGCTTGCTCTGCGCCACGAAGCGGATCACTTCGTCGTTGCACAGGTTCGGTTCGATGCTGCTGATGCGGAAACGGTCGATGCCTTCCACCTGGTCCAAGGCCTTGATCAGCTGAAGGAAGTCCTCGCCGTGTGTACGCCCGAAATCACCGGTGTTGACGCCGGTAAGCACCACCTCGCGGATGCCCTGTGCAGCGATGGCCTCCGCTGTAGCAACGGTCTCCGCTACGGTACCGCTGCGGCTGCGACCTCGGGCCAGTGGAATGGTGCAGAAGCTACAGAAGTAGTCGCAGCCGTCCTGCACTTTCAGGAAGGTGCGCGTCCGATCCCCGGAATTCCAGCTGGGGATGAAGCGCTTCACCTCTTTGATGGCACCGAAAACCGCCCTGCCATGCGCCTGCTTGCCATCCGACGCTTCGATGTGGGCGGCCAGATCGAACTTCTCGTTCGCTCCAAGCACCAGGTCAACGCCAGGGATCGCAGCGATCTCCTCGGGTTTCAGCTGCGCGTAGCAACCCACCACGGCAATGAAGGCCTCCGGATTGATGGCTTGGAAACGACGCACGTGCCGACGGCATTCCTTGTCGGCGTTCTCGGTCACACTGCAGGTGTTCAGCACGAACACATCCGGCCTGTCCTCCACCTTCACGCGGGCATAACCCGCCTCCTCCAGCGAACGGGCCAGGGTGCTGGTCTCGCTGAAGTTGAGCTTGCAGCCCAAGGTGTGGTATGCGGCGGTGCGGGTGGAACCCATTCGGTCAGGTGGCAGGCGGCAGGGGCAGGAGGCAGTTGCAGCTTGCGGAGAAACGCTCCTACCTGCCTGCTGCCGCTGCCACCTTCTTCAAAGGGCCGCAAAGGTACCGGGACCGGGGGAATGTGGATCGCCCTTCTCGTAGTGCCAAGGGTCAGGTCCCGCCTGTGGGGATCGGCGTGGATCTTGCTAGCTTCGTTCAACGCAAAACCTCCTGACCATGAGAGCCTTGCTGATCGCTTCCGTCTGTATCCTTGCCCAGCCACTGCAGGCTTCACGCTTGAAAGTGTCAGTGATCACCGATCCGGGAAAGGTGGTCATGGTCCACCAGTGCGTGGGCTATGGCGATGCTCCACTGGCCGCAGAGGGTGGATCCGATATGCTTGCAATGAAGGAACTCCGCTTCCCCGGAAGCGTCGAGGTCGCTGTTGAAGGCGGAACACCGCCCTACCGCTACGATTGGCATGGGATGCCCGAAGCTACTTGCAGCGCAGTGAGCGCGATGCCAGGGATGGTCCGCGTAACGATCTCGGATGCTGAGGGTCGGCATGTAACGCGTTCGGTATATGTAGGCCAGGTCTCCAAGACATTGGCCACGACATGCGGTTGTGGTCATGGTAAGGAGCAAGCCGCACCCATCGTCATGCGTTCTACAACGGACGCGCAGCGTGCCGCGCGCTACAAGCGCCCAGTCGCAGCTCCACACATCGCGACACGACCTCGGGATGCCGAGAACCCCACGTTGCGCGCTCCCGGCCCACGGGAGGGTGATAACGTTCGCAGGGTGGTGCCGGTCACCTCTCGCGACCATTCGACGAAATAGATGCCCTGTAGGGTGTTGAAATGGCCAAGGCCCTGCTCTTGAGCGGGGCCTTCGCCGTTTCGGATGTGCCTCGGATCCCGCTGAGGATCAGGCGGTCGGAAATTCCTTTCGAGCACCATTGGCAACCCTTTTCAGCACTTTCCGTCTAAAGGTTACTCTTGATCGACATCGCCATGCAACGCACCCCTTCCGCAGATCGCTCGCAGCTGATCCTTACCAGTGGTATCGTCAGTGCCGTGCTCGCCGTCGTGTTGTTCTGCCTCGCCTACCTCGTGCTCTGAACCGGCCGTCCCGCAGGCCTATCTTCGGGCCGTGCGGCGATCCCTCACCCTCCTTCTCAGCACGTACCACGTTCTCCTCTTCGCTCAGGGGGGACAACAGGCCCTGCTCTGGCAGGTGACCCAGCCCGCCATGCGGGACACCAGCTACCTGTTCGGCACCATGCACACGCGTGATGCCAGGGCTTTCCAGTTCGGTCCCGAGGTCTCACGGGCCTTCGTCAACAGTGATATCGTGGCCGGTGAATTGGACATGGAGGAGACCAAGCGCCTGGGTTCGACCTTGGCGGGTGCCATGTTCCTGCCGGCCGGTTCCACATTGGACCGGTACTATTCGAAGCGGGAGTACAAGCAGGTGATGAACGCGCTCCGCGAAGAACTCGGTCCCCTGGCCGTGATGGGCGCGAAGATGCGCCCCTTCTACCTGATGGCCATGTTGAGCGAAGTGGAGCTGGGCAAGGATAGCGCCGTGGTCCTGGACGATTGGTTGCAGAAGCAGGGGCGGGCCATGGACAAGTCCGTGGTGGGTCTGGAAACGATCAAGGAACAGATCGATGCCGTGGATCTTATCCCTCTTGACGAACAAGCCCGCATGTTGCTTCAGCAAGCGCGTATGAAGGGACACCACGCAGACGCTGAACGCGCTTTGAAGAACTACGTGGAAGGCGACCTTGAGGCGTTGTTGGCGCAGATGGTGGACGATGGTTTGGGAGGACCAGCTGACAAGGCGCTGCTCCAGGATCGCAACGTGCGCATGGTCGAGCGCTTGCAGGCGCACATGCAAGGCCATGGTGTCTTCGTGGCCGTTGGGGCCGCCCACCTGCCTGGTGAGCAGGGGCTGATCGAACACCTCCGCAGGTTGGGTTACACGGTGCTGCCGGTGGTGCGCGAGCAGGCGTTGCCTGAGCAGGCTCCCTGGAAGCCGCTCCCTTAGCCAGCCTTCGCCGAACCCTCTGCTAGTCCTGCTCTTCCACGGCCACCCGACACGTGATGGCCCGGTGGTCGCTGAGCTCGTCGGCCACGGTGTTGAAGTCCCAGCTGGTGAGCGCTCCGCTGTGCAGGATGTGGTCGATACGGAAGCTCGGGAAGGCGCCGATGTAGGTGTGTCCGATGCCGCTTCCGCTCTCCACGAAGGCATCCTCCAGGTCCAGGTCGCGCAGGTGGTGGTAGCCCCAGCTCATCGGCGTGTCGTTCAGGTCACCGCAATAGAGGATGGGATGCGGGCTTTTCCGCATGTGGCGAACGATCGTCTCCACCTCGGTGGTCCGACGGATGAAGGCGTTCTTCAAGCGTCCCGCGATGCGCTTGCCCCCGCTCGCCAAGCTGACGCTGTCGGTGTCAGGGGCCAGGTCCTTCATGAAGCGGTAGTCCTCGTCACCGAAACGGATGCTCGCCAGGTGCGCGTTGTACACCCGCACCGTGTCCTGCTTGATCACCAGGTCGCTCCAGATGCACAGGTTGTTTAGGTCGTCGGGGAAGTGGATCACGCCCTTCTTAACAATGGGATAGGCGCTGAAGGTGGCGATGCCCATGTGGTGCCCATAGCGTGAATGGGCCGTGTACACATCGTGGCAGTCGGTGAAGCGCCAGCGCGCCATCAGGCTGTCCTTGGTGATGAAGCCATCATCCTTGCCGCGCTCGTGGTTGTAGAACTCCTGCATGCACAGGATCGACGGGTCTTCCCGGTGCAGCATTACGAAGATTCGGTCGCGCGCTTCCTTGTTGTGGCTCCAGTTGTACAGGTCGAAGAGGCGCACGTTGTACGACATCACCTTCACACCGTCACCAGCGCCGTCCGGACCTGCACTGCGGCCGAAGAGCTGAACATATTCACCCACATGGCTCCAGCCCAACAGGACCACCAATACCGAAGGCAGCATCCGCTTGCGGCGGAACAGGAACCACCAGCCGATGAACAGCACGTTCAACAGCAACAGGTAGGGGTAGGCCATGCCCAGGAAGGCCAGAGGCCAGAAGGTGACCGGGCTGACGTGGATGCTGAGGTAACAGAGCAGCAGCGCGACCACGACCACAACGTTCAGCCACCATAAGGGTCGGTGCCAGCGCGAGGGACGCTTGCGCGGCAGCGGCGCCTCCGGGGTCTCCGCTGCTTCGGAAGGGTCGGTACGCCGCCTATTGCTCATGGCTTGCACGGAACAGGAAGTCCTTCTCCTCCTTGCTGAGGCTGTCGTAACCGGAGCGGCTGATCTTGTCCAGGATGGCGTTCACGCGCTCCTCCTTCAGGCGCTTGCCCGCGTTGAACTCAGCATCCTCCACCACGCGCACCTTGCGGCGATCCATCTTCTCCACATACATTTTCGACCCCTTGTTCCGTGCAAAGAGGTCGCCTATGCGTTGGAAACCATTCGCTAGGCTCATCGAGAGATCGCGTCCGCGTTTCAAATGGAGGGCCGCTATCAACCCGTAAAGCGCTCCTCCAATATGGGCCTCATGCGCCACACCGTCTCCTGTTCCAACACCGATGAAATCAAGGAACAGAAACACTGCTGCGAAGTACATGAGCTTCACCGGTCCGATCAACAAGACGTTCACGAACATATGGGGTCGGTAAGCTGCGATCATCATGACCACAGCAGTCACGGAACCGGAAGCGCCGATCGCGGTCGGCATCGGCCCCTCCGTGCGAAAGAGATTGTGGGAAAGCACGAAGAGAAGCCCTCCGGACAATCCACCAAATATGTACGTCCCAAGAAGACGTTTGCCACCCAAGAGATCACCATACATGCGACCCAACACCCAAAAAAGCGCCATGTTCCAGAAGAGGTGGCCTGGGTCGAGTTGCGTGAATAACGAAGAGACAACTGTCCAGGGCTTACGGAGCAATACCGCCAGATCCGATGGAATGCTCAGGTTGTTCAGGACATGGTCGTTCAGCAGAGTGAACGCAGTCTCCTTGCCGCCCGTGGAGAGGCGAAGTACCATGAAGGTCAGCCATAACGCCACGAAAATGGCGACGTTGACCAAGACCAAGCGAAGCACCATGCCTCCGTGCTTCCATTGGATCTTCAGGTCGTTCAGCATCGTCATGGCTCAGTGGGCTCCATCAACCCCATGGTGCAAAGATCCGCTTCGGAAGGTTATGCGTGAATGAAGGTCTGTTGGAGAACGAGGACCGGTACCATCTACATATACGGAAGACGCTTGCGCCAGATCATCACCGTGATGAAGCCGACGACCAAGCCGCCGATGTGCGCGAAGTGCGCCACGTTGTCGCCCGAGTGGTTCGCCAGGCCTGCATACAGTTCGTAACCTCCATAGAGCAGCACGAAGTACTTGGCCTTGATGGGGATGGGCAGCGGGAAGATCATCAGTTCCACGTTCGGATAGAGCATGCCGAAGGCCACCAGCAGACCGAAGATCGCCCCGGAAGCACCCACCAGGTCCACGAAGTAGAGCCGCGCCAAGCCGTTCATCGCGTCGTTGTTGAAGAGGTAGTCGCGCCCCTGCAAACGCACTTGTGCCACCTGCTCCGGACTGAGCTGCGCCATCAACGCGTTGTAGTCGAAGGCCTGCACGCCGAGGTACAGGAGACCAGCCCCGATGCCACAGATGCCGTAGAAGGTGAGGAAGCGCTTCGAGCCCCAACGGTATTCCAACGGTGAGCCCAGCATGAACAGGCCGAACATGTTCATGAAGAGGTGCCAGAAGCCGCCGTGCATGAACATGTGCGTCACCAGCTGCCACGGACGGAAGTCCGGTGAGCTGATGTAGTGCAGCCCGAGCAGTGTGTCCATGTGCTGGCCCATGAACATCCCGTTACCCAAGCTCTTCACCAGAAAGAACAAGGCGTTGATGATCACCAGGTTCTTCACCACGGTGGGCGTGTTCGCCAGGGGGCCGGTGCTTTGATTGAACATTTAGCGTTCGAAGCGTTCGTCGAGCTCTTTCAGCCCGTAGGTGATAAGGACGGGTTTGCCACCCGGCGAGAAGTACGGCATTTCGCAGCCGAAGAGGCGGTCAATGAGGTCGTGCATGCCCGCCTCGTTCAACATGGAACCGTGGCTGTGGGCCATGCTGCGCGCCATGCTGCGGGCCAATGTAGCGTGGCGTTCGGCCTTCAGGGAACCCCGTTCGTTCTTCACCTGCTCCAGCAGCTGGTCCAGCAGGCGACCGGCATCGTCGTTGGCGCCTTCGGCGGGCATGCCGTTCACCACGATGCTGCGGCCGCTCAGCGGTTCCAGGTCGAAGCCCAAGGCCCGCAGTTCGGGCATGATGGCGAGCAACAGCGCATGGTCGGCGGCGTTGAGCTCCAAGGTCACCGGGAACAACAGGGCCTGGCTGGGGCCGCTGCCGCGTTCAAGCGTGCGCAGGGCCGATTCGTACACGATGCGTTCGTGCGCCCGCTGCTGGTCCACCACCACGAAGCCGCTCTTCAGCTGTGCCATGATGTAACGGCCGTGCAGCTGGAACACGGCGCGGGTGCCGATGCGCTCATCCAGTTCGCGCATGGGCACGATGCGGTCCGGTGTGGGTGTGCCGGGCAGCTCTTCGTTGTGCTGCTTCACCGGGGCCTGGTCGGGCAGGTCGAAGAGGCGCTGCCAACCGCTGGGGTTGGGCGCTTGACCGATGTCGTTCGGACGCCAGACAGGGGCGGGGGTGATCGGAGCCACCGTGGGCACGCTGGGCATACCGGCGAAGGCGGACATGATCGCGGGTTCCGGCTCGAAGTCGAGGCTGGGGGTGAGGTTGTGCCGCCCCAACGCCCGTCGCACTGCCGCATGCACGATGGCGTACACCGTGCGGTCGTCGCGGAACTTGATCTCCGTCTTGGTGGGGTGGATGTTGATGTCGATCTGCGCGGGATCCAGCTCCAGGAACAGGAACCAGCTGGGGTAGTTGTCGCGCGCCAGCAGCTCGTTGTAGGCTTTGCGGACGGCGTGCTCCAGGTAGTTGCTGCGGATGAAGCGGCGGTTGACGAAGAAGAACTGCTCCCCCCGTGTACGCTTGGCGAACTCTGGCTTTCCCACGAAGCCCTGCACGCTCACGAAGTCGGTCGCTTCTTCCACGGGCACCAAGCGTTCCTCGTACTTCCGACCGAACACGTGCACGATCCGCTGGCGCTCCTGTCCGGCGGGCATGCGGTGGATCTCGTTGTCGTTGTGCAGCAGGTCGAAGGCGATCTCGGGGTGGGCTAGGGCCACACGCTGGAACTCGTCGATCACGTGCTTCAGCTCCACGCTGTCGCTCTTGAGGAACTGGCGGCGTGCGGGCACATTGAAGAAGAGGTTGCGCACGCTGAGCGAGGAGCCTTCGGCGCAGGCCACGGTCTCCTGAAGTTTCACGCGGCTGCCTTCGATCACCACGCGTGTGCCCAGCTCATCTTCTGCGGGGCGGGTGCGCAGCTCCACTTGGGCAATGGCGGCGATGCTGGCCAGCGCTTCCCCGCGGAAGCCCTTGGTGCGGATGGCCTGCAGGTCGTCGGCCTGGGTGATCTTGCTGGTGGCGTGCCGTTCCCAGCACATGCGCGCATCCGCAGGACCCATGCCTCGGCCGTCGTCGATCACCTGGATCAGGGTGCGCCCGGCGTCCTTCACCACCAAGGTGATGCGCGTGGCACCGGCGTCCACGCTGTTCTCCAGCAGCTCCTTCACCACGCTGGCGGGCCGTTGCACCACCTCGCCGGCCGCGATCTGGTTGGCCACGTGGTCGGGCAGCAGGCGAATGATGTCGGACATGTTCGGTGGCGAACTGCAAAGATGTGGCCGACGCCCCTTCCCCCGTCACCTTGACGCATTAGCTGCCAATGGAACTTCCATCGTGCAGAGCACCAGCGTTCATCCCGGTGTTGCTGTTCAAAACTGGCACGGATCATGGCCTTCCTCCGTTATGCTCCAGGGTAGCTTCGCGACCAAGACCGGAAAAGCCTTGTCCTTCAAGGGACTTCGTGCATTCTCCGGTCCATTCTCCCGCATGAAAAGAGTCCTCGTTCTTCCGTTGCTGGCCGGTGCCGCCGTGCTCTTTCTTGGTGGTCGGCCCGTGCCCAACCGCACGCCCGCTTTCCTCGAAGCCTCCGCGCCCTGGGCGGATTCCATGCTCACCACGCTCTCGTTGGATGAGCGCATCGCCCAGCTGATGATGGTGGCCGCCTACAGCAACAAGGGCCGCGACCACGAGCGCCAGATCGAGGACCTGATCCGCCAGCGCAACATCGGCGGGCTCATCTTCTTCCAAGGCGGACCCATGCGCCAGGCCGCCCTCACCGACCGCTACCAAAAGCTCGCCCGCACACCCCTGCTTATCGGCATGGACCTGGAGTGGGGGCTCGCCATGCGCTTGGACAGCACCATGCGCTTCCCCAAGCAGATGACGCTCGGGGCCCTGGAGAGCGACAGCCTGATCACGGCCATGGGCCTTGAGATCGCGCGGGAAATGAAGTTGCTCGGTGTGCACGTGAGCTTCAGCCCCGTGGCCGACGTGAACAACAACCCCGCGAACCCGGTGATCAACGACCGCAGCTTCGGCGAGGACCGTGAGCTGGTGGCCCGCAAGTCCATCGCGTACATGAAGGGCCTGCAACAGGGCGGCGTGATCGCTACGGCGAAGCACTTCCCCGGGCACGGCGACACCGATACGGACAGTCACCTGGGCCTGCCGCTGATCGCACAGACCCGCGCCCGCCTCGATTCGCTGGAGCTATACCCCTTCGAGCGCATGGTGAGCGAAGGCCTCAGCGCCATGATGGTGGGCCACTTGGAGGTGCCTGCGCTGGACACGAACCCCGGCATGCCGAGCACCTTGAGCCACCACGTGGTGAGCGACCTGCTGGAGGATGAGCTCGGCTTCAAAGGTCTGGTGTTCACCGATGCCTTGAACATGAAGGGCGTGGCCAACGCCGACAAGCCGGGCGAGATCGAGCTGCGTGCCTTGCTGGCCGGCAACGATGTGCTGCTCTTCCCCCAAGACCCCGTGAAGGCCATCGAGCGCATCCGCCTGGCGGTGGACAGTGGCCTGGTGCCGCGCGAAATGATCGACCACAAGTGCCTGAAGGTGCTGCGCGCAAAGGAGTGGGCCGGTCTGAAGCG
>ERZ724527.1139-NODE-1139-length-12541-cov-6.696780_pt1 | contig 12541 bp, 12 predicted proteins | sample MGYA00376060_ERZ724527 | MGnify/ENA primary metagenome ERZ724527 (study PRJEB28724, sample SAMN07190886) | activated sludge metagenome | isolation source: activated sludge of sewage treatment plant in Hong Hong | place: USA: Christiansburg, Virginia | collected...
GCAAATGGTGCTTTTTGGTTTGACGGTAGTAATGGTAAATTTATTTCGAGTACACATTATATGACTCAGTTGCCAACATGGGTGAGTGATTTTAATAGTAAAGAACTAGCAAAACAATATTTATCCAAAGGTTGGAATACCTTGTATCCTATTGCTGGATATACAGAAAGTCTTGCTGATAAAAATAATTACGAAGCGGCACCGAATAAAAAAGATACTGCCATTTTTCCTTACGATTATAAAGTTCAAATAGATAAAAATAATTTTGAAATCATAAAAGCAACACCTTATGGCAATACAATTACTAAGGATTTAGCTTTAGCGTGTTTAAAAGCCGAACAATTAGGAAAAGGAAAACAAACTGATATGCTTTGTATTAGCTTTTCATCAACCGATTATGTGGGGCATTCATACGGACCAAGAAGTGTGGAAGTAGAAGATGTGTATTTACGTTTAGATAAAGATTTAGAAGAATTGATTAGCACATTAAATGTTACAGTTGGTAAAGATAATTACGTCTTGTTTTTAACTGCCGATCATGGTGCTTGCGATGTGCCTGCGCATTTAATGGATGTGAAAATTCCTGGAGGTTATATTAATGAAGATGAATTAACTAAAAATATTAAAACACATTGCATGAATCAGTTTGGCGACAGCTTGGTTTTATCAGTTATAAATCAACAAGTGTTTTTGAATGAAGCAAAAATCATGGCAATGAAATTAAATAAATTAGTTGTTGAACATGTATTAGTAAATTACTTGTTAACGGTTAAAGGTGTTGCAGAAGCTTATACTTCAGAGGTGTTAAGGAATAATGATTTTGCAGAAGGAACATTTAAGCACTTAATTCAAAAAGGTTACAATCATGTTAGAAGTGGTAATGTAGCCTTCTCTTATAATCCTGCATGGATGGAATATCATAACAAAGGAACAACACATGGAGCGTCATATAGCTATGATACACATGTGCCGTTATTGTTTTTTGGCTCTAGTATTCCAAAAGGAAGTTCTGTAAAAAAAGTAAATGTGGTTGATATTGCGCCAACTATTTCAATGATACTGCACATGTCTTTTCCTAATGGTACAACAGGAAAGCCATTGGAAGAGGTGATTGTTAAATGATTTAGTGGATTTGTTTTATTTATATGGGCGTTACCTTCGGCCGGGTTTTCACTACAATCTTTTACTTCACTCCGTCGCGTAAAAGGATTTTCGTTCAATCCCTAACGCAGAGAGAAGTATATTAAATTTGAAATTAATATTTTTATGTTGCTGCAAACTTGCGTGAGGGATTGTCGCGGAAATCTTCCGCATTTTTCATGCGGGAATTGAAGCAAAAGCCCGACCCGACTAAATGAGGGACACGCCCAAAAAAAGAATAATATTGAATAAATTAAACCTACCTTTGTTAAATGTTACTTCGCTTAAATTATGATAATCCTCATCCAAAAGACATTCAATTTATTGTTGATTGTTTGAAAAATGATGGTGTTATTATTTATCCAACCGATACGGTTTATTCTATTGGCTGTGATATAACGAGACCAAAAGCCATTGAAAAATTATGTCGTTTAAAAAACATTAAACCCGAAAAAGCTAACTTTTCATTTGTTTGTAGCGATTTAAGTCACCTATCAAATTTTGCACGACCTATTTCAAATTCATTATTTAGAATAATGAAAAAAGCATTACCCGGCCCATATACTTTTATTTTAGAAGCAAATAATAATGTGCCAAAGCTTTTAAAACAAAATAAAAAAACCGTAGGTATTCGTGTTCCAGATAATACAATTTGTAATACTATTATTAGAGAACTAGGAAACCCAATTATTACAACAAGCTTGCATAATACAGAAGATGATATTATGGATTATTTCACTGATCCAGAAGTGATTCATCGTGAGTACGAAAAACGTGTAGACATGGTGATTGATGGTGGTTTTGGAAACCTTTATGCTTCAACCGTTATTGATTGTTCGCAAGATGAACTCGTTGTTTTAAGAGAAGGTTTAGGTAGTTTGGACATCTTAAACTAGTTGTTTTGTTATAAAATTGTTTATTATTAAAGTGTATTTTATTGTATATTAGAATCAACTATAATACAATTTTTATGCTATCTAAATTTTTTCTCTTATTCGTTTTGATACTTTCTTTTAGTTTCAATATTTTTTCTCAATCAACCAATACTAAAAAATGGAGAAAAACAGAGAAAGACAGCATGGCGAGTGCTGTGATGATGTTTGAGGATGCTAATTATTTGTTAGCGCTTCCTTTTTTTGAAAATTTATATACTGCACACCCTAAAGAAGAATTTTTGAAGTATTGTTTCGGTAGATGTGCTTTATATAGAAGTGATAAGCATGAGACGGCTCTTAAACTATTAGGTGAGGTTTATGAAAAAAATAGAAAGGTAGAAAATATTGAGTACGATTTAGCAAAAGCCAATCATTTTAATTACAAATTTGATGAAGCCTTAGCTTTGCTAGATAAATATTTGTTAAAGAAAAATTTAGACCCCGACTTTAAAAAAAATGCGAGTCAATTAAAGCAATATTGTATTAATGGTAAAGATCTATATGCTAATCCAAAAAGTGCGAAGATTACTAATTTTGGAAATGGCATTAATACAAAAAATGATGAGTACGTACCTGTAATTTCTGCTGATGAGTCGATTATGATTTATACTTATAGAGGTCCAGAAAGTATTGGCGGATTACAAAATGAATTTAAAGAGGCAGATAAATATGGTTCTTATTTTGAGGATGTTTTTCAAGCAGTTCAAATTGACGGTCAGTGGACAAAACCTTCGCCTATTAAAAATGTTAATACTAATTCACATGATGGGGCTATTGCTTTGAGTGCAGATGGTTTTTATTTATTTGTGTATAGAGATAGTGGCGATGATCATGGAGATATTTATTTAAGTAATTCATTAAGTGGCGAATGGTCTATACCACAAAAACTAAAAGGAGAAGTCAATTCATATTCATGGGAAGGAAGTTGTTCAATGACTGCTAATGGAAAGTACTTATATTTTAGTAGCGAACGAGGAGGTGGTTTTGGAGGAAAAGATATATACCGCGCGACTTTGTTACCAGACAGTACTTGGGGTAATGTTGTTAATCTAGGAGATAGCATCAATACAGCGTTAGATGATGACGCACCATTTATACATCCTGATGGAGTAACCTTATTTTATAGTTCTAAGGGTAAAAATAGTATGGGAGGTTATGATATTTTTCAGTCTCGTTTAAACTGGAAAGATTCTACGTTTAGTAAGCCAATTAATTTAGGCTATCCAATTAATACCACGGATGATGACATTTATTATGTGTTATCGGCTAATGGAGATAGAGGTTACTATGCTTCAGGTAAGAGTGGGGGAGAAGGATTGAAAGATATTTATACTGTTTACCCTGGTTATGTAGGTAAAAAGCCTTCTATTTATATTGTAAAAGGTAGAATTATGGCAGAAGGTATGCCTATAGCAGCGTCTGTTTTAGTAGAAATTGTTGATCAAAACAATAAAAAATTAGGAGAGTTTGGAAGCAGCTCTGCAACAGGAAATTATTTAGTGTCTTTGCCATCGGGTGGTATGTTTAAATTGACGTATAAGTACAAATCATATCCTTACAAAACGTTAGATATTAATACCACATCCTTAGAAGGTTATGATGAAAAATTGTTTGATATTAACTTTAATTTTGCAGACACATTAAAACCAGTTTCTGTTGCAGCTCCCATTATTAAAGATACAGTTGTTGCAGTGGTAACACCTGTTAAACCTGTGAAAGAACCCGTTGTTAAAAAAGATGATTTTGTACCTAATAATCAATTGCAGCAAAAAATTAAAGACTACAGCGAAAAGTATGGTGATATTACTGCCGAAGGATTATTGTTTAAAGTGCAAATTGCTGCCTATAAAATACCAAAAAATTACATCTATGCTCATTTAAAAGGATTAGGTGCTGTAGAAAATTTATTGTTAGATGATGGTATTACACGTATCACCATTGGTGGTGAATTTAAAACACTCAAGGAAGCATACGAACACAATAAAAAGGTAGTGTTAAAAGGTCAAAAAGATGCATTTGTTACAGTATTGTACAATGGCAAAAGAATTTATCTAGAAGATCTAGAAAAGATGGGAGTATTTGTTGGGAAGTAATATTGACTTCTTCAAAACTAAAAAGCGCTAGTTATTTTCTAGCGCTTTTTTTATTATGAATAGTTATATTTTATAAATCTAAAATCTGCTTACCATGTTCTTTTGTCTTTACATCTGTAATCACATGAGAAATTATGCCTTTTTCGTTGATGATAAAAGTAGTTCTAATGATTCCATCATAAATTCTTCCCATAAACTGTTTAGTTCCCCAAACGTCATAAGCTTTAATAATATTCATATCCGTATCTGCTAATAAGGAGAATGGTAAATCGTATTTCGTAGCAAATTTTTTATGCATTTTTTCATCATCTGCACTTACGCCTAATACTACAAAATTTTTCTTACTTAAATATTGATGTTCGTCTCTTAAACTACACGCTTCCATAGTGCATCCGGGAGTATTATCCTTGGGATAAAAATAAAGAACAATGTTTTTGCCTTTTAAATCTGTTGAAGAAATTAATTTTCCATTTTGATCTTTTGCTTTAAATACTGGAGCTTTATCTCCCATTTTTAAAGAAGTACTATGTGCCACAAACTTTGTTTCTTTTACTTCTGCCGTTTTTTTAACAACGGTTGCGGATTTCTTTACAGCAACCTTTTTAATAACTGTTTTTTTTGCTGCAGGTTTTATTGAAGTTTTAGTACTAGCTTTTGTTACTGTCTTTTTTACTGCTAACTTTTTAGAAGCTGATTTTTTTACAGCTGAACTTGCCGATGTCGTAATTTTTTTTGTTGCCATAACTAATTTTGGTATATCGTTTTTTAAAGTGACTTTCTTATTTGATAACGAATGAGGAGCACTTTTGTTTATCGTTTTTGTTTTAAAATAAAGACACCATTCGGTTAAGGGACAAATTTCACATTTTGGTGTTCTTGCTAAGCAAGTGTATCTACCATGTAATATGAGCCAATGATGAGCCGTTGCCACATATTGTTCGGGAATGTATTTTATTAATTGTTGTTCGCTTTGTAAAGGCGTTATGGCTTTAGTTAAACCTAGTCGATTAGAAACTCTAAACACATGAGTATCAACTGCCATTGCAGGTTTATCATAAATAACAGATGCTACCACATTCGCTGTTTTACGTCCAACACCAGGTAATTTTACTAATTCATCTATATCACTCGGAATAACGCCATTAAAATCTTTTAAAAGCATGTTAGCCATATTTACCAAATGCTTGGCTTTGTTATTAGGATAACTAACGCTTCTTATGTAATTGAATATAGTATCTGAACTTGCTGATGCTAAAGCTTCCGCATTTGGATAATCTCTAAATAATTTCGGCGTCACTTGATTAATACGTTTATCAGTGCATTGAGCTGATAGGATTACCGCGACTATCAATTCGTAGGGGTTACTATACTGCAATTCGGTTTCAGCAATGGGCACATTCGTTTTAAAATAATTAATAACGCCGTCGTAACGCTCTTTTAATGTCATTTGTTTAAATTTGTATAAAGATGCAAATTTAATTTAGATGATTAAATGCACCTAAATATTTAAATGAATAATTATGACAGATATTAATTATCTTAAGACTTTAAGAACTCCCACTGCAGAAAATCCATTGCGTGTATTAGTAAGCTCATGTTTAACGGGAATCCTTTGTGGCTATGATGGAACAGCTAATGGAGAATACCCAACTGTCCTAAAGTTATTAAATTATCATACCATAAAATTAGTGAAATTTTGTCCAGAGGAATATTCATTTGGTTCTCCACGAGAAATGTGTGATATACATGGTGGAACTGGTTTAGATGTATTGGAAGGGAATGCTAAAGTATTATCTGATTCAGGCATTGATTGGTCAGAAGGAATGATTAAAGCTTCCGAAAAAATGTTGGAAATTGCTAGAACCGAAAATGTTGAGTTAGCAGTGATGATGGATGTAAGTGCGGCTTGTGGTAGTCAGGTTATTTACAGCGGAAATCGATTTGCTGAAAATAAAGTTTATCAGATTGGTGCAGGAGTTTGTGCGGCTCAGTTAATGCGTTCAGGTATTAAAGTGATTAGTCAGCGTGATTATGCCTCTTTAGAAATTTTGTATTCAAAAATAGATGCTTCACACGTTATTAATAAAGAAGCAAAAGACCATCATGAAATAGATTGGTATAAAAACTATTTTAATGTAAAATAAAAGAAGCCATCACTTGATAGTTGATGGCTTCTTTTATTTTTAAGGTTTACTGAACTTGTCGAAGTTTATTTTTTAGCACCAAATACTTTTTTCAAAAGGTCTGTTACTTGCGCCATTGGGTCTTTTCTGATTTTTGCTTCTTCATCTTTTATTAAAGTCATCAAACCATTAATTGCTTTATTACAAACGTAATCATCTAAATTTGGATTTTGTTTTTTAACACCAGGCAATTTATTGTAAGCAGTTGCTAAAGGTTTCCAGTAACTAGCTACTTTAGCTTTAGTCACTGCTTCTTTAATCGTTGGCATAAATTTCTCTTTCAATGGAGCGTATGTTTTTTCTCTCAAGTAGTGAGTTGCTGCAGTATCACCACCGTTTAAGATAGCAAAACCATCGCCAATACTCATTCCAGTAATAGCATCTTTAAATACAGGAACCGATTTTTTTGCTGCTTCTTCCGCCGCTCTATTTAATGAAGTCTCGAATTCTGTTACTTTTTTCTGCATTCCCATTTTAATTAATTTGGCACGCATATCTTTCGCTTCTTGCGGCCAAGGAATAAAGATAGCAGGGTTTTTAAGAAAGCCATCTGCTTTTGAAGCTAAACTAGAAGAGTTGTTTGTCCCAACATTTAAAGCTTCCTTTAAGCCATTAATCACTTCATCATTTGTTAAAGCTGGTGCTTTGGGAGTTCCTGTAACAATAGCCGTTGCTTTATCAATTACAGCGGCAGAATTTGTTTTTGCTGCGTCAATAATTGTTGTTGAATTTGTGATAGCCGCATCTTTTATAATATTACCCCAGTTTTGTGACTTTGACGTTAAACTTACAGTAACTAGTGTTGTTATTAATATTAATTTAGTTTTCATAATGGATATTTTTTTAATAAGTATTTACGCTTTTAAAAGAGAACTATCTCTTAATATTTAAATTTACAGTGGTTTTACAAATATATTGCCAAATATACTATGAATGCAGAACTTTTAACAATAGGTAACGAAATATTAATTGGTCAAATTACCAACACAAATGCTGTTTGGATGGCACAAGAACTTAATTTAATTGGCGTAAGTGTTGTGCACATGAGTTCTGTGGCCGATGAAAAAACGGCTATTTTAAAGGCGTTTGAGGATGCAAGTAAACGTGCAGATATTGTTTTAATAACTGGCGGACTTGGTCCAACAAAGGATGATATTACAAAATCTACCTTTTGCGAGTACTTTGAAACTGAATTAGTGACAGATGAAATTGTGTTAAAAGATGTTACAGGATTTTTTTCGAAGCGAAATAAGGAAGTTTCAGAAATTAATAGAAAGCAAGCCGAAGTACCTAAAGGTTGTTTGGTGATTCGAAATAAAAATGGAACAGCTCCAGGAATGTGGATGGAAAAAAATAATACTGTTTTTGTTTCTATGCCAGGGGTGCCTTACGAGATGCAGGCTATGGTAACTGATATTGTGATTCCTGAAATAAAAAGAAGATTTAAGTTACCTTTTATTTTTCATAAAACTATTTTAACGCAAGGGATTGGAGAAAGTGATTTAGCTGATTTAATTAGTGATTGGGAAGATAGTTTAACTGAAAAAGAGATTGGATTAGCCTATTTACCTTCACCAGGAATGGTTCGATTGAGATTAAGTAGTAAAGGATTTGATGAGTTAAAACTACATCACAAAATAGAATCTCAAATAGAAAAGGTGAAGCCTTTGATAGAGAAATTTATTTATGGTTACGAAGAATATGGCAAAGCTCAACCTAAAATTGAAGACATATTAGGGCAGTTATTATTGGAAAAAGGTTTGAAATTAGGATTAGCAGAAAGTTGTACGGGTGGTTATATTTCTCATTTAATTACGAGTGTAGCTGGGAGTTCTAATTATTACAATGGATGTATTGTTCCTTATCATAATGAGTTTAAACACAATTTATTGAAAGTTGGTAATGCTATTTTTGAAAAGAATGGGGCTGTCAGTAAAGAGTGTGTGATGGCAATGGCGAAAGAAACATTAAATACCTTTAAGGCAGATGTGGCCATTGCAGTTTCAGGTATTGCTGGACCAGGTGGCGGAACAGACGAAAAACCAGTTGGTACTACTTGGATAGCAGTAGCTTATGGAGATAGAATTGTTCCAAAACAATTTGTATTTGGACATAATAGACAACGCAATATTCAAATGACAGCTAATACAGCCATGAATATGTTACGTAAATTAATTTTAAAAATTGAAGACTAAAATAAATCCATACTCCCCTCTTTGAAGGAGAGGGGTTGGGGGTGAGGTATATGAAACTAGCATACAGAGAATTTGGAACAGGGCAGCCACTAATTATATTACATGGTTTATTTGGGCAAAGCGATAATTGGAATACATTAGCCAAACGGTTTGGAGAAAATGGATTCAGAGTTTTTACGGTCGATCAGCGTAATCATGGATTATCACATCATGATAATGCATGGGATTACCATGTGATGGCAATGGATTTAAAAGAATTTATTGAAACACATCAATTAGAAAATGTGATTCTTTTAGGACATAGTATGGGAGGAAAAACTGTAATGTTCTTTGAACAGATGTATTCACAAGTAGTACAAAAAATAATAGTAGCCGACATTGCTCCAAGAGCTTATGAGCCTCATCACGATTCTGTTTTAAAAGCATTAAATGCTGTAGATTTTACAGAGATAAATACACGCAAAGAAGCTGAAAATATTTTAGGACAATATATTTCAGATTTTGGAACCAAGCAGTTTTTGTTAAAAAATATTTATTGGCGCGAAGATGAAACAAAGCAAATGGCTTGGCGTTTTAATTTAAAAGTAATTACTGCAGAATATAATAACATTGGTGTGAGAGTTCCTGATTTTAAAAGTGATACAGCGACATTGTTTATAAGAGGCGAGAAATCAAATTATATTTCCGATGAGGATGAACAAGATATCTCTAACCGTTTTTCTGATTATCAGTTAAAGACAATTGCTAATAGCGGGCATTGGGTTCATGCCGAACAGCCAGAAGCTTTTTTTAATTGTGTGATGGAATTTATTGTTTAAGCTTTAAAAGCTTCTTCAATTAATTGAATTGTATTTTTTAAACGCTCTTCTCCAATGCCTTTAATGATTTTATAATCAACATCTAATTTTTGAAGTTCATGTTTATTCCATTTGAATAAATGTTCTCTTAAATCTTCATTTCTTCTTTGTGGATCGGCAATCCAAGGCACATCATTATTGGTTATTAAGGTTAAGTCATAATCATTATCCTTAATCGACTTACTTATAAAATCCGGTACTTTGTTGAATTTATGGGTACTCCAAATTTTGATGGTGATTAAGGATGTGTCGCAGAATAAAAAACGCTTAGCTTTTGGCAAGTATTCTTTTTCTAACTCTAATTGTTTTTTTGCTATGATTTCTAAATCAGAAGTATTGTAATTATCAATGTCGTGTTCTTCAAAATAGGTTCTGGCATACTCTGGAACAAACACTGTATTATAGTGCTTTGCTAGTTGTTCGCATAAAACAGTTTTACCTGTACTTTCAGGACCAACAATTACTATCCTTTTTATTCTTTGATCAGTTGCTTTTTCCATGAGTAAAATCCATAATAGGCCATTAAACTAAAAAATCCATAGAGCAGGGCATAAGTAGGTAAATCTTTGATGATGTATAAAAAAACATAAGCTGCATCAATAATAATCCACAGCATCCAATTTTCAACCCACTTTTTAGCCATCATAAATGTACAAGTAAAACTGCACGAAGTCAATATGGCATCCATTAAAATTTGGTCGGACTTAAAATAATGTAAAAGGTAATAATAAACGATGGCTTGTATGATGATTGATAATATTATTGGAGCATAATGTTTTGAGGGCATTTTGGTTACTGTAAATACTTTACCCTTCTTTTTATTCCAATACAGCCAACCATATATTCCGCTAATGAAATAAAAAATTTGTAAACCGAAATCTCCAAATAAACGTTGATTGTAAAAGGCTGTGCCCGAAATAACTACTGATATAAGCGCCATTGGCCAGCACCAAATGCTTTGAAAGATAGTTAATAAAACACCGGCAATTCCTGTTAATAAAGCTATCCAATCCCAAAATGCCATTATTCGATGGGGATATTTTTTTCTTTACAATACCTCACAAAGGCAATATATTTCTCGAAAGGAGAAGTACTTTTCCATAAATGGCCATAAAGAGCAATGCCATGAAAGCCTAATTTATATGCTAACTCAGCACTTTTTTCATTTACACCACCTCTGGCATATATTTTTTTACCTGATTTTTCAATGGCAGCTGTTACTGTTTCTGGATAAAATCCACTATACAATTCTCCTGAAATATTATGGAACATGGTTCCAAGAAAGCAATAATCTGTTTTTACTTTTTGTTCTTGATATAGTTCGGCAATTCGTTTGTAAGAAATAGACTTCACCAAATGAGGCTTTCTTAGGTAAATCATTTTTGTATTCCACCATAATTTAATGTTATGTTTTATATGAGTAGAGGTGAAATGAAAGCCCTTTAAGTCATATTTAAGAGCTAATTTGTGATGAGAGTGAATAATAATACGGTTATGGAAGTGAGCAGGTATTTCTTTAATATAATCATCTAACTCTTTTGTCGAAAATCTGTTTTTACGTACATGTAAAGTTTCTAATCCAGCTTCAAACATTTGAATGATGGCTAGAATTTCGGTGTCGCTTTTTTGCGATTGTGTAATCACTACTAACTTCATTAAAATAACTTATTTATGTCTATTAATAATTCAGGACGTTTTTCAAGGGCATTGCCAATCACTAAATAATCAGGATTAGTTTGCAAAATGGTTTTTACTTTTAAAACACTATCAATACCGCCTCCCACAATTAATGGAATACTGATATTTTTTTTAACTTCTTTGATAATGGAAGACGCTAGTGTTTTTTTAGCGCCACTTCCAGCTTCTAAATAAATCAGTTTCTTGCCTAATAAATCACCTGCAATGGCGGTTTCTATAATTTCTTTTTTGCTAGATAAGGGTTTAGTTTTAGTTATTTTTTGAGTTGTAGAAGTATTGGCGCCATCAATTAAAATGTAACCTGTGGGAATAACCGTTAATTTTGATGCTTTAATTTTAGAAGCCGCTTTTACATGTTTACCGATTAAATATTCAGCATTTCTGCCCGATAAAAGAGATAACATTAAAATACCGTCAGCATGTTTAGATACTTGTGTCTCATCTCCAGGAAAAATAACAACTGGTATCTCGGTAATAGATTTAATAGATTTAATCGTTTTCTCGAAAGTATTTTTCTTTAAAACGCTACCTCCTACAAAAATATAAGACACTTTACTTTTATTAGCTATTTTAATTAATTCGGGATTGTATTTATCCGGATCAATTAAAATAATGAGTTGAGTATGTGTTTGTTTTTCTAGCAAGCGTTTATCTTATTTAAAGCGTAAACCAAAACATAATCCTCTAAAATTTGATAATTCAAATCAAAGGACTCTGTGAAATTTGGTAACTTAATCTCTCCTATAATTGTGCCTAAATTATGTTTTGTAAATGGTTTTACAAACAAATGTTCAATAAAATCAACTTCTTTTAAGCCGTAAATCTTATATAAAGTTTCCTTACCGGCCCAATAAATCAGTAATTTTTCAATGTTATCATTAGAATCTGCTAATTCGGATTGTGAAAGAAATTTATGTTTGATTTTAAGTACTTTATCTCTTATCAATTCAATATCAATACCTGTAGCCTCTTTTTCATTCACAATAATGGCTAATTTATCATGAGAATGTGAAATTGAGATATGTTTACTCTCATTTGTTAAAAAGGGCTTGCCTTTCTCATCATAGCCTATAGTGGCCTCGCGGCCTAATAAGTAATTGATAAGGTAGTTTTTTCCTTGTGTTTCGATGTCTCTTTTGGCGGTTAAATCAAAGGAATGAGCATATTCATTGAGGTTTAATATCCCCCAAAAAACACCTTCTTTTATGTTAAAAACCTCTATCAATGCTTTATTAATTAAACTAAATTGGCTGTTTGTTGTTACAAACTTATGTCTTATCTTTGCATAATTACAAAAAATAAACTTTTAAATCAATAAAATAAACATGTCAGCAGTAGCAACAGGAAAGTACTTAGCGTACAAAGTAAAAGACATCTCATTAGCAGAATGGGGTCGTAAAGAAATTAAATTAGCAGAAGAAGAAATGCCAGGATTAATGG
>ERZ724527.1143-NODE-1143-length-12516-cov-6.928256_pt1 | contig 12516 bp, 11 predicted proteins | sample MGYA00376060_ERZ724527 | MGnify/ENA primary metagenome ERZ724527 (study PRJEB28724, sample SAMN07190886) | activated sludge metagenome | isolation source: activated sludge of sewage treatment plant in Hong Hong | place: USA: Christiansburg, Virginia | collected...
CGCTGACCCTGGGTGCCGAGGCCGTAGCTGACGACGTCGCCAGTGGTCTTGGCATCATTGAGGATGTCGGCATCGGTAACGTCCTTGGCCATTGCCGGTGAGCCGGCAAAAGCCGCAGCAACTAGCAGGGCAATGCCGAGCGCGCGCCGCTGGGGGGGGGTATGACTATGCATGGATTGTCTCCTTTGGTTATGCATTGATTCCTGCTCCGGGGCGGGTGTGGCGCACGAGCCGCGTTGCGGAAAGAATTGCCGGGGGGCCGCCTTCCATTCCCTGAAATGGCCCTCTGGCAGCTGAGGTGATTGCAAGGCCTGTGCCACGGCAAGGAAAACTCGCTGTTTGCCACGTGTAGCGCGGCGTGGCAAGGATTTTGGCAGGTTCGACAGGGGGGCGCCAAGGGGGGGAAATGTGTGCTGCAAATGAGTACATCTGTTCAAAAGTTGCGCAGTTGTGTTGTTGCGGTCGACCGCTGATTTGGGCCAAAAAGCCGGAATTGCCCTTGTGCTCAGCGTTTGCCTTTGCTTTTTCGGCTTTGGCACGCCCCTTGCGCACTCCTTTGCAAACAGCCCACAGGGCACGAGGAGAGAGACGAGATGAAATTGCTACTGAGCATTGCCGCCATCGCACTGGCGGCCCTGATGTCGCCGGCCGCTGCCGCTGTGCTTCAGGAGAGTGGCGACCCGCTGGCTTCGGCGCGCTGGGGGGATATGCAGAAGAGCGTGCTGCATGGCGCACCAATGGTCTTTGATCCTCGGGTCAAGGTCATCGCGCCTTCGATAGCTGAAAACCCGATGCAGGTGCCGGTTACCGTTGACGCCACGGCTTTGCCAGGGGTGCAGGAGGTCGTTGTTTTTGCCGACTTCAACCCCATCGTTCAGGTGCTGCGTTTCTACCCCGAAGGTAGTGGCGCCTATCTCGGCTTCCGCGTTAAATTGCAGCAATCGACACCGGTTAGGGCGGCGGCGCGCACTGCGGACGGTGTCTGGCATGTCGGCGGTGCCTGGGTGGACACGGTGGGCGGTGGTTGTACAGCACCTTCGGCGGCTGCGGGTTCGAAAGAGTGGCAGAAAAAACTCAATATGGTGAGCGGCCGGCAGTGGTCGGAAGGGCCGCAGCGCGGCCGCGTCCGCCTGAGTATCGTGCACCCGATGGATACCGGCCTGGTTGCCGGTACGCCGGCTTTCCATCTTGAAGAGGTCAATATCAACGATGCTGCCGGGCAGCCTCTGGTGCGCATCCAGCCCTATGAGCCAGTGGCCGAAAATCCGGTGTTTACGCTGAATCGTGGTCAGGTCAGTGGTCCGGTTCAGGCCAGTGGCCGCGACAATAACGGTAACAATTTCGCGGCCACTATTGCGCCATGAAACACTGGTTTACTCTTTTTCTCGTTGGGTTTAACGCGGTGGCGAGCGCCGCTGACTTTGACTATCATCTGGCGGCGCAGAGGGTCGCTGAGAACGTCTATGCCTTCGTCGGGCGGAATGAGGATTTCACGACGACGAACGGTGGCAATATTGTCAATACGGGTTTTATCGTCGCGCCCGACGGTGTGGTCGTCATCGATAGCGGCCCCTCGCTGCGCTATGGCCAGCAAATGCGGCAGGCAATCGCCGCCTTGAATGCAAAGCCGCTGGCGTTGCTGATCAATACTCACCATCATCCTGACCACTTTCTTGGTAATCAGGCTTTTGCTGGTACGCCAATTGCCGCGCTACCTGCCACCATCGAAGGTATTGCCAGTGAGGGCAATGCTTTCGCCGAAAACTTGTTCCGCATGACCGGTGACTGGATGAAGGGGACGGAAGTCCTGGCACCGGCTCGGGCGTTGACTGCCGGGGTGGTTGAAGTCGCTGGCCGCCGCTTGCGGCTGATCGCCTTAGATGGTCACACCGGTGCTGACCTTGCTATCTACGACGAAACGAGCGGCGTCCTTTTTGCTGGCGACCTGGTTTTCAACGGGCGTGCGCCGACCACGCCGCACGCCGACATCACCCACTGGCTGGCAGCCCTTGAGCGGCTCGAAGCGGTGACTCGCGAGGCCGGTTTCAGCGCGCTGGTGCCTGGCCATGGCGCCGTCAGCCGCGACGCTGCACCGATCCGCCAGACCCGTGCCTGGCTGCTCTGGCTGCAAGGCGCCATGCGTCAGGCGGCGCGGGCCGGTCTGGATATGAACGAAGTGCTGGCCTTGCCCCTGCCGGCGGAATTTGCCGAGCTGCCGGTCGCCAACAGCGAATACCGGCGTTCGGTGGGCCATCTCTTTCCGGCCGCCGAGCTGGAGGCGCTGAAGTAATGAATGCTGCGGTCGACCGTCGGTTTCTCGCAATTTTAGGGCTGTCGCTGGCCCTGCATGCGAGCCTGTTTGCGCTGACCAGCTGGCAGCGCAAGCACGGGACGATCGTCCTGCCACCCATCCTGGCGTCGATCCGCCTGCTCAATGTTTCTGAATCCGGACAGGTTGCCGCGGCGCCCAGTGCGCAGCCGCCCGCAACGGTCCCCCAGAAGGTCCGGCAGCCGTCGCCGCGCGTCGAGGGAATGTCATCTCGCCGCGTGCCACCGGCTGTCGGGCCGGCCACTACGCCCAATACGCCGCTTGCTTCAGCGGCTCCTGCCACCCCGGCTGTGGCGGGTGTTGCAGCGCCGGTGGTGGCAAGCAGCGCCAGTGTGCCGGCTGCGGAAGCGGTGCCGCAGCGCTCGCAAGCGGAGCTTATGGCCGGCTATCGCCAGCGCCTGAGTGAGCTCTTGGCGCGCCATCAGGAATACCCGCGCATCGCCGCCTTGCGCGGCTGGGAAGGCGAAGTGCGTTTGCGCTTGCGGGTGGCGCGCAAGGGCAATCTGCTGGCAGTTCAGCTTGATCATTCCAGCGGTTTTGAGGTGCTCGACCAGCACGCCATGGCCATGCTCGAAGCTCTGGCCGGCTTGCCACCGTTGCCCGAGGCGCTCGACAGCAACGAAATTCAGGTCATTGTTCCCATCAACTACAAACTCAAAAAGACAACATGAAGCAATGCCCGCCCCGTAAGTTCATCGCGCTGGCGCTTGCCGCTCTCTTCGCCCAGGCTGCTGCTGCCGATCAGCTTATTGAGGTGGAAACGGTTGAAGTTATCGGTAACACGCCGCTCGCCGGCGTTGGCGTGCCACGTATGCATATGCCGGCTAATGTTCAGTCGATCAGCAGCCAGCAGCTGGAAGAGCAGGAAAGCCTGAATCTGCCGGAGTTCATGGCGCGCCAGTTGCCCAGTGTCAATCTCAACGAGATTCAGGGCAACCCCTTCCAGATGGATCTCAACTATCGCGGTTTCACCGCTTCGCCGCTGCTCGGCACGGCGCAGGGCTTGTCGGTCTATCTCGACGGCGTGCGTATCAACGAACCCTTTGGCGACACGGTTAACTGGGATCTGCTGCCCCATTCGGCAATTGCCAGCATTGATCTGATCCCTGGCTCCAACCCGGTGTTTGGCCTGAATACCCTCGGTGGCGCGCTAGCCATTCGTACCAAGAGCGGTTTCAGTCACTCCGGCAGCAAGGTCGAACTTTCCGGTGGCAGCTTCGAGCGCAGCAATCTGGAACTGGAGCATGGTGGCCATAGCGGCACTATCGGCTGGTATGTCGCCGCCGACTGGTTCAGGGAAGATGGCTGGCGCGATTATTCCAAGTCGGATGCCAAGCAGTTCTTCGGCAAGTTGTCGCACAAGAGTGCCACTGGTGAAGCTGACCTGACGTTGAGTCGTGCGGTCACCACGCTGGTTGGTAACGGCCTGCTCCCGCTGTCGATGCTGAGTGAGCGCCGCGAGCAGATTTTCACCCACCCTGACCAGACCCGTAACGACCTCACCCAGCTCGCCCTCAATGGCCGGTTGTGGCTCAACGACACGCAAAGCCTGAGCGGTAACGTCTATTACCGGCGTAACACGACGCGTACGCTGAATGGCGACATGAATGATGACTTCGAGGGTGGCGCTTTCGACGGCATCTCGAATGACGACTCCGGGGCCAACAACCGGACCCGTACCAGTCAGCAGGGTAGTGGTGTCTCGGGCCAGTGGAGCCTCAGCAGCGAGCATCAGCAACTGGCGGTGGGGGCCTCGTTCGATGAAGCGCGCATGCACTTTTCGCAAACTCAGGAACTCGGCATCATTGACGCGACGCGTGGAATTTTGGCGACCGGCGCCACCACGGATGAAAATGCCCTGAGCGGCACGACACGTACCGCCAGCATCTTCGTCACTGATACCTATGAGCTGACCAAGAACCTGCACCTGACCGCTTCGGCGCGCTACAACATGAGCCGGGTCACGACGCACGACGAACTCAATCCCAATCCGCCCAATCTTGATGGCGATCACAGTTATCGCAAGTTGAATCCTGCTCTCGGCCTGACCTGGCAGGTCGTCCCGGCTGTCAATGCCTATGCCGGCTTCAGCCAGGGCAACCGGGTGCCGACGCCAATCGAGCTCGGTTGTGCCGACCCGGCCAACCCATGCACGCTGCCCAATTCGATGGCGGCCGATCCCTATCTTAAACAGGTGGTGGCCCAAACCCTGGAAGCTGGCCTGCGCGGCAAACTGGTCGGTGAGATCAACTGGAATGCCGGCGTCTTTCGTACCGTTTCAACCGATGACATTCTCTTCGTTGGTACGTCGACCAGTGCCGGTTATTTCACCAACTTTGGCAAGACCCAGCGCCAGGGGCTGGAACTGGGTTTGAATGGCCGCCAGCGCAGTCTGGACTGGTTCGCCAATTACAGCTATCTGCAGGCGACCTATCAGTCAGATGCCTGCCTGCTGGGGGCCAACAACAGCTCGCGCGGGACGGCGGCAGAATGTACGGCCGGTGGTCAGGATGACGAGATTCTGGTCAAAAAAGGCAACCATCTGCCCGGCCTGCCCAGCCACAGCGCCAAACTTGGCCTGTCGTGGAAGGCCGCCAACTGGTTGCGTATTGGCGGCGACGTGCAGGCCTTCTCCGGCCAGTACGCGCGCGGCAACGAAAACAACCAGCACCAGTCCGGTTCCGCCACCGATGCTTTTGGCAATACTCGTAGCTTTGACGGTTCTGGCAAGACCCCCGGCTACGCCATCCTCAATCTGAATGGTGAAGTGCACCTCAGTGCCAACCTGCAGTTGTTTGGCAAAATCAACAACGTCTTCGACAAGTATTACGCCACTGCCTCTGCCCTCGCCGAAAACCCCTTTGCCAGCGGCAGCTTCCAGATCAACTCCAGCGACTGGCATCGGGAAACCTTTGTCGCTCCTGGCGCACCGCGTGCCGCCTGGGTCGGGCTGCGCTACGCCTTTGACAGCAAATGATGATGAAAAAAATCCATCGCCTTTTAATGGTTGACCGCAACAAACGTCAACTCAGCCTGCACACCCGTGTTGGTTTGGTGTTTACCGGGCTGGCCGCCAGTCTGTTGTTAGGGCTGGCCGGCCTCTGGCTGTACGATACCCGCAACGCGACGCACGAGGAAGTCGAAGCTGCCAGCCGTGTGTCACAGCAATGGTTGCAGGTGCTGGCCGGGGAAATGCAGCAACTGCCACCGGCCATTCTGCCCGAGCGTCTGCTGGCGATGGTCAAGCCCCTCGGCCGCATCCGCGCCAATGCACTTGAAGTCGTCGCTGCCGACGGTCGACTGCTCTACCGTTCGCCGGCGCCAAGCTACAAGGCCGGGCGCCTGGTGCCGGCCTGGTTCGCGGCCCTGGTGACACCGGAATTTGCCCCGCGCGGTCTGCAAATTGGCGAGCTGCAATTGGTTCTCTATCCCGATGCCTCGCGTTCGGTGATTGATGCCTGGGACGATCTGCTGGCGATGGCCGGCTGGGCCTTGCTATTACTCGGCGTTATCTTCTTTGCCAGCCGTCACGCGCTTGATCGTGCGTTGCGTCCGCTGGCGCAGGTGATGCAGGCGCTGGATCGTACCGGAGCCGGTCGCTTTGATACCCGCCTGCCGGTCTTTGCCACGCCTGAGCTTGGGCGTTTGTCGCGTGCTTTCAATGGTATGGCTGACCGCCTGAATGCTGCGGTCAACGACAATGTACGGCTGGAAACCGAGCGTGAAGTTGCCGAGCACATGCAGGCCCGATTGCAGGACGAGCGCCGCCTGATTGCCCGTGAACTGCATGATGAACTGGCGCAAGGTATTACTGCCGTGCGCGCCCTGGCCGGTGCCATTGCCCAGCGCACTACTGAGCAGCCGGCGCTCTACAGCCCGGCACAAAGTATTGTCGCCGTAACTGGCGAAATGCAGGAGGGTGTCAAAGCCATCCTGCACCGTTTGCGCCCGCCCTCCAGCAGTGGCCTTGAAGCTGCTCTGGAGCGCCTGCTTACCGCCTGGCGCTTGCAGCATGAAGAGATTGAACTGGTTGCCAGCATTGCCTTGAGTTCCAATCCGCTTGCCGATGCAACGGCACAGGCGGCTATCCGCATTGTCCAGGAAGGCTTAACCAATGTGGTGCGCCACGCTGGCGCCAGTCGTGTCGAATTGATTCTGGCTGGTGCTGCCGATCATCTCGATATCTCGTTGAGCGACAACGGGCGTGGCCGCACCGGTCAGCCCTCGGCGCAAGCTGGCAGCGGCCTTGGTCTGGCCGGCATGGCCGAGCGAGTTGCCGGGCTCGGCGGTTCGCTCCAATTTACTCAGGCAGCAGGTGGCGGTTTTTGCCTGTTGGCCAGATTGCCGCAACACCGCTTTACGGAGGAGGTGTCATGAATCATGCACTGCAAGGTATTCGCGTCCTGCTCGCCGACGATCACGCGATCGTTCGCTTGGGCTTTCGTTTACTGCTTGAAGGCGCCGGCGCGCAGGTGGTTGGTGAGGCCGAAACCGGCGAAAGTGCCATCCGTCTATATGCTGAATCAACGCCTGATCTGGTGGTGATGGATGTCTCGATGCCTGGTATCGGCGGCCTGGCCGCACTTGAGCGCCTGCTCGCCTGGGAGCCGAAGGCGCGGGTGCTGATGCTTTCGGCGCACCACGACGACATCGTGCCGGTGCGCGCCTTGCGTCTGGGCGCCAGTGGTTATCTGTGCAAACGGGCGGCACCCGATGAGTTTTTGCGCGCTGTTGGCCAGGTGGCTGGCGGCCGCCGCTACCTTGACCCGGAACTGGCACAAAATGTTGCGCTGGCTCAGCTTAGCGGCTCGGCCAACCCGGTTGATACCTTGACGGAAAAGGAGCTGGCGGTCTTCCTCAAGCTTGCTGAAGGGCGTTCAGTCAATGAAGTGGCGATCGATTTTTGCCTCAGCCCGAGCACGATTGGCACCCACCTTTACCACATCAAGCAGAAGCTCAATCTGCAAAATGCCGCTGAACTGACTCTGGTTGCCGTGCGCAACGGGCTGATCGAGGCCTGAGTGGCACGCGATCCGCTGTTTCCGCCAAGCAAACCGCTCTACGCCAGGCAGATGGCGGTTGGCGATGGCCATCTGCTTTACGTTGAGGAGTGTGCTGCGGTCCACGGCCTGCCAGTGCTCTTTTTACATGGCGGTCCAGGCAGCGGTTGTTCGCCAGCGCAGCGTCGGCTCTTTGACCCGAAGCGTTACCGTGCCATTTTTGTTGACCAGCGCGGTTGTGGTCGCAGCCAGCCGCACGGCAGACTGGAGGCGAATACCACAGCACACCTCGTCGCCGATCTCGAATACCTGCGTGAAGCCCTCGGCATTCCTGCCTGGATCGTCTTCGGTGGCTCCTGGGGCAGTCTGCTGGCGCTGACCTACGCGCAAATCTACCCGGAAAGTGTCCGGGGTCTGGTGCTGCGCGGTATCTTCCTGGGTACCTCCGCTGAAATTCGCACCTACGTTCAGGGCTGCAACGGTACAGTCCCGGAGGCTTGGAAGGCTTTTGCCGGCGCCATGCCGAGCAGCGAGCGGGACGACCTGCTCAGCGCCTACGCCAGGCGCATCCTCGCCGCTGACCCGGCGCTGGCGATACCTGCCGCCCGTGCCTGGCTGGATTACGAACGGGCGCTGATGGGCGAACCAAAACTGTCCAAAAACCCGGATGTCACGCAGCTTGCCAAAGCTCGCGTCCAGATGTACTATTTAACACAAGACTGTTTTCTCAACCCAGAGCATCTTCTTGCCGGCATTGATCGCATCCGTCACATTCCGGCGGTTATCGTTCAAGGCATGGAAGACCCGGTTTGTCCGCCACTCAACGCCCAGAAGCTTCACCGCGCCTGGCCCGAAGCGACCTGGATGCCAATTAACGGGGCCGGCCACGGCGGCCTCTCCGCACCGATCGCCAGAGCTTGCATCAAGGCTCTGGAATGGGTGTCGGGAGATGGAGCATTGCAATGATGAAACGCCTTGTCGCCAGTCTCGTTGTTGGATTCGCTATCCTGTTTCATGTGCCACCGCTGTTGGCTTGGGAGTTGGCAGGTACAAAAAACGTCGTGCTTCACTCACGTGAAGGTCAGCGTATCCCGCTGGGCACCATAAATTTTCAGCCAGCTGGCAGCAAAACGGCATTTACCCTGAATCTTGAACCTGAACGTTTCAAGGATTTCTTTCTCTCCATGAAAGAATTCAAGTGTCTGGAAAGCGCACAAGAGGTCCAGTGTCACGTCCCCTATCCCTACCCAAACCCGGCGACGGTGAGCGCCGATGATCTCGTCTGGCTGGAGCATTCATTGCTGTTTTTCTACAAGGCGCCCCGTGATTTCGGGGCTCGGCTGTGGAACGGACTCTACTACCGCATGAAAATTACCGAGCAGGGCATCGTCGGTACCCCGCAAGCAATCGATCTGGTACAGATGGGGGCGCCACCGGTAGATCCATCGATTCCGCCTTTTGGCACTGACGGGCGCAGCGATATCGTTCCTGAAAGCCGCTGGTTCTATCGTCTGACAATTGAATAGCCGGATGTTTGAGGTGCTGCTTCGATTGTTCTGGATGCCGGAGGAAAAATGAAATTTCAGTCCAGTTTGTTGATTGCTGGCGTTTTGTGTCTCAGCCTTGGCCAGGTAGCGGCTCAGGAGAGCGAGGCGGCTGACTGGATCAAAAATCCGGCGATGGGAAATTACAAGGCCTATGCCGAATTCAAGATGGCCAACTATGACAGTGCCCGTCATATCTGGGAGGTGCTGGCCGGGCTTGGCAATCCGGATGCCTTGTTCAACCTCGCTATCCTGGCAGAAGATGGCCTGGGCGAAGCCAAGGATATGAAAAAAGCCCTGGCCCTCTACGAAGCCGCCGCCAACGCCGGGGGATTCAAGGCGCAGTACCGCCTGGGGGTGCTCTATAGCGATGGCGGTGCAGTCACCAGAGATAACGCCAAAGCCCGCCATTACCTGAGCCTCGCGGCGGTTAATGGCGACAAGGAGGCGGCGGCCCGCCTCGCCGCGCTGGATCAGCCGGATCGCGCACCGAGCGATTTCGAACAGGCAGAAAGCCTGAGTAGCCGAGGCCAGCACGCCAAAGCCGCAGAAATTTTCAAGCGTCTGGCCGATGCCGGCAACGTCATTGCGCAAACCCGTCTGGCCTGGATGTACGAAGCCGGACGCGGTGTCGAGCGTAGTTTGCCGGAAGCGGCGCGACTGTTCATGGCCTCTGCCGTGGCTGGCGATGCAGAAGCGCAGTACGCCGTTGCCGTCATGTACCGTACCGGCAAAGGCCAGTCGCTCGACCGTGAGCAGAGCCTGATCTGGCTCAAGCGCGCCGCCGGGCAAAACTACCCGGCAGCGATGGCAGCGCTGGCCGCCGAGGGCGCCAGTAATTATTGATGCGCTGTGATTTTTTCTGGTCGCGTAGACCAGCGAAAATCTCTAGTTGGAATTCCGGATTTCCTTGTCGCAGCCATGGTGCGGTCAGGCCAAAATGGGCCATCGCATACGCTGCCGTATAAAGGACTTTCATGTCGCAAATCGAAAAGAGCCTCAGTCTCGATGGCCAGGGCAAGCCGCTCTGGTTGACCCTGGAGCTGACTTATCGTTGCCCGCTGAAGTGCTCGTGGTGCAGCAATCCGCTTGATTTCGAGGATTACGGCAAGCGCGAATTGACGACCGAGGAATGGAAAAAGGTATTGCGTGAAGGGCGCGAGCTCGGTGCGCTACAACTGGGCTTTACCGGCGGCGAACCGATGCTGCGCGACGACCTGGAAGAGCTGGTCGCTTACGCTGACAGTATCGGTTATTACACCAACCTGATTACCTCCGGCATTGGTCTTACCGAGGAGCGTCTGCTGGCCTTGAAGGCGGCTGGCCTGAAGCATATTCAACTCTCCCTGCAGGCGATCAAGCCTGAACTGACTGATGCGCTGGTCGGCGCCCGGGCTCATGCGCTCAAGCTGGAAGCGGCGCAGCTGATCAAGAAACACAATTTCCCGATGGTCCTTAACGTCCCGCTGTTCCGCCAGAATATTGGCGAAATTGACAGTCTGCTGGCGTGGGCCTCCGGCCTCGGCATCGAGTACATCGAGTTCGCCAATATTCAGTATTACAACTGGGCGCTGATGAATCGCGAGGAGCTGATGTCGTCGCTGGAACAGGTGCGTGAGGCGGAACGTGTGGTGAACGAGTGGCGCGCTCGCCTCGGTAATTCGATGACCATCTATTTCGTCATTCCGGATTACTACGAAGGGCGTCCGAAGGCGTGCATGAATGGCTGGGGGGCCATCCATCTGACCGTCGCGCCGGATGGCGTCGCCATGCCTTGCCAGGAGGCACGGGTGATTCCGGGGCTGCAGTTTGAAACGGTGCGTGACAAATCGCTGAGCTGGATTTGGCATGACTCACCGCTTTTTCGCAAATATCGTGGTCTGGACTGGTTGCCTGAACCCTGTAGCTCCTGCTCCGAAAAGGAGAAGGATTTCGGTGGCTGTCGCTGCCAGGCACTCCTGCTCACCGGTGATGCCGGCAATACGGACCCGGCGTGCAGCAAATCGCCATTGCATCATCTGATCACCGAGGCGGTAGCCCATAGCGCCAAGCCCTTACGTTTCAAGAAGCCGCTGGTCAAGCGCTCGGCGAATGCCGTATCGACCGAATTCATGGATCTCTGAAGCGGTGCGCCATCCCTACGATACGGCAACTGGCACCATCGCCCTTGGCATCGCCCTGACCGTTGTGCTGGTTTTGCTCCTGCGCCAGTTGGCGGGCTAAGGGCATGGATAGCGCCCTGTTCGAGCTGCTCGCCCGCTGGGCACATTTTATTGCCGGTGTGATCTGGATCGGCCACAACTATTCCAGTGTGGTTCAGCGTCCTGCCTGGCGACCCATGCTCGCTACCGATCTGGCCGATGCCAGCAGCCCGCGTCTGCAAGCGGTGATCAATCGCGAACATGGAACTTTCCGCTGGGCCTCGGTGGTCGCCTGGAGCGCTGGCATGTACATGCTCTGGCAGCGCGGCTGGTTGCCCGGTGCACTAAGCCTGCAAGGCAGTTTGGCGCCGATTGGCCTGGGGACCTGGATCGGTACCTTGATGCTGCTCAATCTCTGGTTCGTGCTGTGGCCGCACCAGCAAAAAGTGCTGGGTCTCAAGCCGGCCAGCGTCGAAGAGCGGCTGCGTTGTTCACGTATCACTCATCTTTCATCGCGCACCAATACCATGCTCTCCATTCCGCTGCTTTTCTTCATGGCCGCTGGTAGCCACGGCGGCTTCCTCTTCGGCTGAGCAGGATGGCCTGGAACTTTGCCGCTGGTCCGGCGCGCTTGCCGGACGCTGTCATTGAACGGGCCGCCGCCGAACTGTTCCGCCGCGGGGACGACGGCGCCTGTGTCAGCGAGCGCCCATTCAGCGGCCCGGCTTTTCGTGCCGTGCTCGACCATGCCCGCCAGCGCCTGGCGGCGCTGCTTGGTCTGCCGGCCAACTATCGCATATTGTTCATGGCCGGTGGCGCCATGCAGCAGTTTGCCTTGCTGCCCATGAATCTGGCGCGCCCCGGGCAGCGTGTCGCCTACGCCGATTCTGGCTACTGGTCACGGCGTGCCATGGCTGAAGCCGCCAACATCACCGAAGTTGTTGAAGTGGCCCGCCACCCCGGTACCACAGCGCTTGCCGCGCCAGAGGCCGGGGTCTGGGCGGTGCCTGGTGATTGCGCCTACTGCCACATTACGCCCAATGAAACGGTGGACGGTATCGCTTACCCGGCCTTCCCCGATTGCGGCACGCTGCCGTTGGTTGCCGATTGCACGTCATCTTTCCTGAGCGCACCGCTTGATGTCTCGCAGTTTGGCCTGCTCTACGCCAGTGCGCAAAAAAACATTGGCCCTGCCGGGTTGACCGTAACAATTGTGCGTGAGGATCTGCTCGAACGTTCACCGGCGACCCTGCCGGCCGTGTTTTCTTACCGCCGTCAGGCGGAGGCTGGCAGTTGCATCAATACACCGCCGATGCTGGCGATTCAGCTGGCGGCCATGGTTTTTGACTGGATCACCGAACAAGGCGGTTTGCCGGCGATGGCGGCGGCCAACCAGAAAAAGGCCGCAACCCTCTATGCCGCGATCGACGGCAGTGATGGCTTTTATCTGGCACCAGTCGTCAGGGCACATCGCTCAGTGGTCAATGTTCGTTTCCATGTGC
>ERZ724527.1144-NODE-1144-length-12496-cov-9.920585_pt1 | contig 12496 bp, 12 predicted proteins | sample MGYA00376060_ERZ724527 | MGnify/ENA primary metagenome ERZ724527 (study PRJEB28724, sample SAMN07190886) | activated sludge metagenome | isolation source: activated sludge of sewage treatment plant in Hong Hong | place: USA: Christiansburg, Virginia | collected...
GAACTGCCAGAAAATCTGGCCATGGCCGTGTTTCGCATCTTCCAGGAAATGCTCAGCAACGTGGCACGCCATGCCCGCGCGACGCACATTCTAATCAACGTGGAGGTGAGCCCTTCGACGCTGAATCTTCTGGTGCGCGACAACGGCTGTGGCGCGCCCGCCGCGGCATTTGACGCGGCGACCGCCTACGGTGTCATGGGCATGCGCGAACGCGCCCGCCACCATGGCGGACGCCTGTCAATCACCAGCCAAATCGGCCAGGGCTCTCTGTTCCAGCTGCGCATTCCGTTGCAGCACACCTATTGCGGGCACGGCACATGATCCGTTTGCTCTTGGGTGACGACCACCGCATCGTGCGCGAAGGCCTCAAGCAGATTTTGGCCGACGCACCAGATATGTGCATTGCGAGCGAGGCGCAAAGCGGCACCGAGGTGCTGGACCAGGTGCGCAAACTGGGCGGCCGCGAAGGCCTGGATCTGGTGCTGCTGGACATTGCCATGCCCGGGGCCGACGGGCTGGAGGTGCTGCAAATCCTGCGGCATGAATACCCCACACTGCCGGTGTTGATGCTCAGCACCTACCCGGAGAAACAATACGCCGTGCGCTGCATCAAGCTGGGAGCGGCGGGCTACTTGAACAAGAGCGCCGACCCGGATGACATGGTGGCAGCCGTCCGCAAGGTTGCGGGCGGGGGCATGTACGTCACCCCCGCCACGGCGGAAGCGCTGGCCGCCACGGTCGGTGCGTTCGCTTCGCGCAGCGGTGCGGGCGGCGTGGAAGCGCTATCGCACCGGGAACACCAGGTGTTTCGCCTGTTGACCGCCGGCCACACCGTGAGCGAAATTGGTGCACAGCTCAAACTGGCCCCCAATACCGTCAGCACCTACCGCGCCCGGATTCTGGAAAAAACCGGCGCCAAGAACGATGTGGAGCTGGCGCTTTTCGCCGAACGCCAGACCCGAGCGGCTCCGGCAGCGCCATAAGCTGCATTTTTGTAGGGCTGGCACTACATAGCGTCGTAGGGCGCGGTGCGAATTGCAGACCCCGGCGCGCGCAGACCCAAACTGGCCCGCACCTTGCTGAGTGACATGCATCACTTCACCGAGGTACACCATGTCCGAATTCTTCTCTCCCTATGATGCCGACCGTCCCCTGATGCTCAAGTGCAGCTGTGGCCGCGAACACTCGGTGGCTGACCACCAGGCCGAAGTGGCCGCAGACACCGCCGCGATCGAATTGCGCCGGCGCAGCCTGAGCAGCACGTTCGAGGCCTACAGCAACGAATTCATTGAAGCCACGCTGGTCAAGGCCATCTTTCCGCAAGACGCCGTGCGCCGGCGCTTTCTGAAAGCCGTGGGCAAGAGCACGGCCATGGCCGCCATTGCCAGTGTGCTGCCCGTGGCCAGCATGCAGGCCATGGCACAGGAAAAAGGCGCGCTGGAAAAGACCAACCTGAAGATCGGCTTCATCCCGATCACCTGCGCCACGCCGCTGATCATGGCGCACCCGCTGGGCTTCTACCAGAAGCAGGGCCTCACCGTAGAGGTGACCAAGACGGCTGGCTGGGCGCTGATCCGCGACAAGATGATCAACAAGGAATACGACGCCACGCACTTCCTCTCGCCCATGCCGCTGGCGATCTCCATGGGTCTGGGCTCCAACGCCACACCCATGAATGTGGCCACCATCCAGAACATCAACGGCCAGGCCATCACCATGGCCCTCAAGCACAAGAACAACCGCGACCCCAAGAACTGGAAGGGCTTCAAGTTTGCCATTCCGTTTGAGTTCAGCATGCACAACTTCCTGCTGCGCTACTACTTGGCAGAGGCTGGCCTGAACCCCGATACCGACGTGCAGTTGCGCGTCGTCCCACCAGCCGAAATGGTGGCGAACTTGAAGGCCGGAAACATTGACGGCTTCCTGGGACCCGATCCCTTCAATCAGCGCGCCGTCTATGAAGAGGCCGGTTTCATCCACCTGTTGACCAAAGACCTGTGGAACGGCCACCCCTGCTGCGCCTTTGGCACCAGCACCGAGTTCATCCAGAAGAACCCCAACACCTTTGCCGCCTTGTACCGCGCCGTGCTCACGTCGGCCGCCATGGCGCGCGACCCCGCGAACCGCGAACTCATCGCCAAGGTGATTGCACCCGCGCAGTACCTGAACCAGCCCGAGGCCGTGCTGAACCAGGTGCTGACCGGCAAATTTGCCGACGGCCTGGGCAACATCAAGAACGTACCCGACCGCGCCGACTTCGACCCCATGCCCTGGCAGAGCATGGCCGTGTGGATGCTCACGCAGATGCAGCGCTGGGGCTATGTCAAGGGCGACGTCAACTACAAGCAGATCGCGGAAAAAGTGTTTCTGTTGACCGACGCCAAGAAGCACATGAAGTCGCTGGACCAGAAGGCGCCCGATGGCGCCTACCCCAAGTTCAAGATCATGGGCAAGGAGTTCGACGCCGACAAGGCCGCCGCCTATGCCAAGAGTTTTGCCATCACCAAGGCAGCCTGAAATGGATATTTGGCGTTCCCTCAACTTTCGGGCCGGGTTGCTCTCGGTGCTGATCCTGCTGCTGGTGCTTGGCATCTGGTACGCGGCCACGGGCTCCACCGCGTCTGCCACCAGTTCGGCGGGCATGACACCGGAGCAAATCGAGTACGCCAAGATGATGGGCAAGGACCCTAGCAGCACCAAGGCAGCGGGCTTTCCCACGCTGGGGCAAATGGGCACAACGGTGTGGGGCCACCTGTCCAACCCGTTCTACGACAACGGCCCCAACGACAAGGGCATCGCCATCCAGCTGGCGCACTCATTGGGGCGGGTGGCGCTTGGCTTTGGGCTGGCCATGCTGGTGGCCATTCCCCTGGGCTTTGTGATTGGCATGTCGCCACTGCTGCGCAAGGCGTTTGACCCGTTCATCCAGGTGCTCAAACCCATCAGCCCGCTGGCCTGGATGCCGCTGGCGCTCTACACCATCAAGGACTCTTCCATCAGTGGCATCTTTGTGATCTTCATCTGCTCGATCTGGCCCATGCTGGTCAACACGGCCTTTGGCGTGGCCTCGGTCAAGCGCGAATGGCTCAACGTGGCCAGCACGCTGGAAGTCAGCGCAATGCGGAAGGCCTTCCAGGTGATTCTGCCGGCTGCCGCGCCCACCATTCTGACGGGCATGCGCATCAGCATGGGCATTGCCTGGCTGGTCATCGTGGCTGCCGAAATGCTGGTTGGCGGCACCGGCATTGGCTACTTTGTGTGGAACGAGTGGAACAACCTGTCGCTGACCAATGTGATCTTCGCCATCGTGCTCATTGGCGTGGTGGGCATGCTGCTGGACCTGGCCTTTGGCCAATTGCAAAAGGCGGTGACCTATGTGGAGTGACGTGTAATGAATGGTCTGCTCAGAATTGAAAACCTCGGCAAGACCTATGTGCCGGGCAAGCCGGTGTTTGCCGAAGTGTCTTTCACGCTGGAGCGCGGCGAGTTCGTCTGCATCATTGGGCATTCAGGTTGCGGCAAGACCACGGTGCTGAACGTGCTGGCCGGGCTGGACACCGCGTCGGACGGCTATGTCTTCATGGACGGACGCGAGATCTCCGGCCCCAGCCTGGAGCGCGGTGTGGTGTTCCAAAGCCATGCACTCATGCCCTGGCTTACGGTGCGCCAGAACATCGCGTTTGCCGTGGTGTCGCGCTGGCCCGAGTGGTCGCGCGCGCAGGTCAATGCGCAGGTGGAAAAGTTTGTCGCCATGGTGGGCCTGAGCGCCGCCATCGACAAAAAGCCCAGTCAGCTGTCCGGCGGTATGAAGCAGCGCGTGGGCATTGCGCGGGCCTTTTCCATCAGCCCCAAGATGCTGTTGCTGGACGAGCCCTTCGGCGCGCTGGATGCCCTGACCCGCGGCACCATCCAGGACGAACTGATGGGCATCGTGCGCGAGACGCAGCAAACCGTTTTCATGATCACACACGACGTGGACGAAGCCATCCTGCTGGCCGACCGCATCCTGCTGATGAGCAATGGTGCCGAGACCGACACCGGCTACAAGCCCGGCGGCATTGCCGAGGTGGTGGTCAACCCGCTGCCGCGCAGCCGCAACCGCGCAGGCCTGCACCACCTGGACGGCTACTACGACCTGCGCAACCACATCGTGGACTTTTTGGTCAGCCGTGCCAAGGCCCACTAGTTTTTTTCTTGTTTCCTCTTTTATTCACCCCACCCACCAGGAGCCCCCTATGAACCGCTTGGAAGTCACCGAAAAAATCATCAGCACCAAGGTTGCCAAAGGCATCCAATGGGCCGACGTCGCGAAGAAAGTAGGACTGAGCAAGGAATGGGTCACCGCGGCCTGCCTGGGCCAGATGACGCTGGACGCCGCGCAGGCCAAGATCGTCGGCAAGATCTTTGGCCTGACCACCGAAGAGCAGAAGTGGCTTCAGGTCGTGCCCTACAAAGGCTCACTGCCCACCCCCATTCCTACCGACCCGCTGATCTACCGCTGGTATGAAATCGTCAGCGTGTATGGCACCACCATCAAGGAACTGATCCACGAAGAGTTTGGCGACGGCATCATGAGCGCCATCGACTTCAGCATGGACATCGTGCGCCAGCCCGACCCCAAGGGTGACCGCGTGAATGTGGTGCTGTCAGGCAAGTTCCTGCCTTACAAGCAGTACTGAGCCGGATCGCGCCTGCCACGATGGACGCCAAGCCGCCAATGCCGCCGTTCACCCAGGAGACTGCGGTCCAAAAGGTTCGCATGGCCGAAGACGCCTGGAATTCCCGCGACCCCGAGCGCGTATCCCTGGTCTACACAGAAGACACCCGCTGGCGCAACCGCACCGAGTTTCCGGTCGGGCGCGAGCAGGTCCGCCAGCTACTGGTGCGCAAGTGGGCCAAGGAGCTGGACTATCGCCTGATCAAGGAGCTGTGGGCCTTTGGTGACAACCGCATTGCCGTGCGCTTTGCCTATGAATGGCATGATGACTCGGGGAACTGGTTTCGCTCTTATGGCAATGAAAATTGGGAGTTCACTCCGCAAGGTTACATGGCGCTTCGGTTTGCCAGCATCAATGATCTTCCGATCACGAACGCAGACCGCAAGTTTCACTGGGCCCTGGGTCGGCGCCCCGACAATCATCCGTCGTTGAGCGATCTGGGTCTCTGATTCGCTCACCGGGGGCGTATGCCCGGACAAAAAAAACCGGCCAGAAGGCCGGTTTCTTTTTGCGCTGCAGTGCAGGTTTTAGTAACGGTTGCCGCCGCCACCATAGCCACCACCACCACCACCACCACCACCGCCGCCGGAGCGACCGCCACCTCCGTAACCACCGCCGCCGCCGCCACCTGTACGTGGCTCCATTGGGCGGGCTTCATTGACCACCATGTCGCGGCCATCGACGTTTTTGCCGTTCATGCCGCTGATGGCAGCCTGGGCTTCCGCATCGCTGGACATTTCCACAAAGCCGAAGCCCTTGGAGCGGCCGCTGTCGCGGTCCATCATGACCTTGGCAGACGACACGGTGCCGAAGTCAGAGAAGTTTTGGTTCAGGGAATGGTCATCTACCGAGTAGGAGAGGTTGCCGACGTAAAGTTTCTTGCCCATGGTGGGATCTTTCAAAAAAGCGACCGCAGTTTCAACAATGAACCGCGCGACGCAGGGGGGAAATAAGAGGAGGTACAGCTCGCCGCAAAGGGGAGTTTGACGACCGGGTGGGCCGAGACTATCGGCCAAAGAGGTGCGGGTGCAGCGTGGGAGGTGCCGCAGAGCCTGTCAGACTACAACCACTGCAAAGGAAAGCAAATTGCAGCGGTGCGCGCATTTTACGCTTGATCAAGGCGTGATGGCTGGTCGTTTGATGGTGGGTGCGATTCAAGCTCAAGGGTGAAGTGCACGTGGGGCATTCGGTGGTAACTATTCGAGCAAAGCCGAATTGCGTTTTTTCCCACGGTAGGCGTTCATTCTTTGACAGTCGGCTTCAGGGAAAGTGGGCGACTTCACCAGACTGGCCGCAGGTATTCGGCTCCGTTCGGTGACTGATTGCATTCGATCCTCTGCTGCCATTCGGTCGCTGAAAAACTTGACTACAGCTTCCAGGGCTGAGCAGTCATAAGGCCAGAGTCAACGACTCATAAATCAAACAGCGCCCGTCATATCTTTGAAGCCTCCTTGCTTTCGATATGATGAATGCAACGCCCGCCACAGGGTGATCGTCAAGTATTCCAATTTTGCGAATTTAGGGAGATTCAATGGCAGTCAAGGTCAAATCGCTGGCGTTCGGTAAGCCACCATTTCGCAAGCTTGGCAACTTCAACATACAGTTTGCCGATCGTCTTACGCTGATAGCGGGGCACAACGGCATTGGCAAGTCGACGATATTGGGATTGGTCGCTAACACTTTTGGTTTTACTGAGCGGGGCGGCCCCAAAAGCTACTTTGGCGAGCCCTTCTATGCGAACATTGAGCGCATTGTGTACTTGGCTTTGACCGAAGTCGCGGAAGCCCAGAAGGACATCGCTTCCGCCCCCGTAGTGACCGCCAGCGTCAATGGCATCGAGGTCAAGAAGCGATGCTCCATGACCCATCGAACTGTATGGAAGCGTGCTCGGGTTGTGCCCCGGACAATAGACAAATCCGATGGTGACGTGGTCGGCCAGGATGCAAAGGTGCCGTTACCCACAATATATCTTGGAATGAAGCGTCTCGCTTCCGCAGGCGAGGCCGACGAGAAGGAAGTCGCCAGCACCAAACTTGATATGCACGACGACGACAGCGCGCTCATGGTGGACTTCGTCAGCGCCGTGATTCTTGGCACCGAGCTGAACACGGATGTCACCCATCAAACCATCAAGGGCTCGAAGAAGAAGACAGCACAGCCTGGCTACAAAATGCATGACGCATTTGCCGTATCCATGGGGCAAGACAGCCTTGGCAGCATCGCAACAGCATTGGCATCCTTCAATCAGCTAAAGCGCAACATGGGCGATGACTACCCCGGTGGCTTGCTGGTTATTGACGAGATGGACGTCGGTTTCCATCCGCATGCGATAGGGCGGCTCGTCAAGTCTTTGAAGACTTATGCCAACCGCCTCGACCTGCAGATCATCGCGACCACGCATTCCCCTCGGCTCATCGAAGCAGTCCATCCCGATGGCGACGGCAACGCGAAAGCTCCCGACAGTGTGGTTTACCTACTCGATACGAAGCGTCCTCGCCTGGCCCCTGATCAATCCCTTCGGGCCATGCTCAGCGACATGGCCATGGTTCCTGAAGATGAAAAGCCGTCCAAGCGTCCGAAGCCCACACTGGCCGTTTACTTTGAAGATGATGAGGCGGCCCAGTTTTGTGCCAGTTTGATTCCAACCTCAAAGAAGACCGCACTGTCCAAGAAATACGGCGTTCGCATCAACTGGATTCCGCTTGGGATTGGGGGGTCTCATTTGGTAAACCTCCCTGGGAAGGATCCGCTTTTCATGGATAGGGTTTTGATCGTGGATGCAGATACGACCGTGCCCAACGATGCTGCCGCGCGCGGTAACACCGTCAAATTACCCAATGTTCCCGGAACTAGGGGCGTTGCACGATCATTGGAAAACACCATCAAACAATTTCTGCGGGACATCTCCGCTGCTCAGGACGGTTCGCTCCATGAGGCACTGTTGGCGCTCAACACGGTCAACCCATCTAGCGACAAGATACATGTGAATTTCTTTCCGGATGGCTCGGGCGATAGCACTGAGCGGACTAAAACCAAGGCTTGGTGGACGAAACACTGGCCCAAATTGAAAAGATGGGGAGTGATTCAGCAATGGGCGACGGTCTACCAAGCCGAGGTTGACGCATTTGAAGTCGCTTTCGAAAACGCGGTCGCCCATACAGCTGCTCGCGTGAAGAAATAGGCATGAAGTAAGCTACACGCCTAGGCTCCTATCCATGTACTCCAACAAGCTTTACACCCCACTGCGCTACCCAGGAGGTAAAGCGCGCTTTGCACCTTTGATCACGGAGGTGATCTCGGCCAACAACCTTACAGGGGGGCACTATCTTGAACCGTACGCAGGAGGCGCAGGTGTCGCCTTGTCGCTCCTCGTGGATGGCGTCGTCGAGCACGTCCACATCAACGACGCCGATCCGGCCATCGCCGTGTTCTGGCGTGTCGCTACGCAGAAGACGAACCAATTGGTAGCCATGGTCGCCTCGGAGTCGATCACCATGGATGCATGGCACCACTGGCGGAGTGTCATGCTGGGGCATAAGTCTGGGTCGGAACTGGAACGCGGCTTCGCCACGCTGTTCATGAATCGAACCAATCGGTCAGGCATTCTCAAAGGCGGTGTCATCGGCGGCAAACAGCAGGCTGGTAACTACAAAATTGATGCTCGTTTCATGCGAGACGAGCTTTGTTCACGCCTGGAGCGTATAGGCAATCACACAGGCGGCATCCATGTGTATGAAGAAGATGCGCATCAGTTGCTGATGCGGTGTCATCAATTTTTGCCAGCTAAATCCCTAGTCTATTTGGATCCCCCGTATTACGTCAAAGGCGCCGGCCTATACCGTAACTTTTACAAGCACGATGACCATGTGCGAATCGCAAAGCTGCTGGGCAGTGAACGTTTCAGGCGACCATGGGTCGTGTCCTATGACAACGCAGAAGAGATCAAAGAAATGTATGCATACGCTGAGCCCTATGCGTATGGGCTCAATTACACGGCGCAACGCCGCTACACCGGGTCGGAAGTGATGTTTTTTAGCAAGCGCATTCAAGCCCCATTGCAAACTATGGAACGAATCGCGGCCTGACGTTACTGCAATCGCTGAGCCGAGGAAAAGTCTTCGTTCGTTAGAGCGTTATTTCACGTGACACGCGCAATTGGTGCGATACAAACTTTTTGTCGGAATGCACCCGAATTGCTGTTTTAGCCAACTTTCGGGCACTGCCCTTTCGGTCAGGTTCCAAAACGAAACAGTCATTCTGACGGCTGCTTCTTGGAGTGATCGAACATCAGCAAATAGCCCACTGCAGTACTTCCTTCCCCCGTCTACCAGACCCGCAAGTCGCCTCGATCTCCCCTCCCCCAACAACCCAGCGCCCAAGCCGACACCTCTGCACCACCACCTGTCGCCACGAGAGCTACTATGTTTTATATAGCAGCATGGCCATATTCTACGAGGGCTACGTGCCAATTCAATGCAACGTCAGCGGCAGCGAAGTCGTCTTCACCCGAACGACGGCAGGCCGCACCTCATAAGGCACGGGCTCGCATCCGCAGATGTTGGCGGCGATGGTGCGGGCCTGGCGGGCGATGGGTTCGATGTAGCGGCTGGCCTGGCCCTGCACCGTGATGCAGTCGCCCAGGGCGTGGATGCTGGCGTTGCTGGTGCGCAGGGAGATGGGGTCCACGGCAATGCCGTTGTTCCACTCCAGGCTGGCGGCCTGGGCCAGCCGGTTGGGTGTTTGCAAGCCAGCTGCGGCAATGACCTGATCCACGACGAACTGCTGACCGCACGCCGTGGTGACGTGCATGCGCCCATCGATCTTTTCAACGGTGCTGACGCTCACATTGCCCACAAAGCGAATGGGCAAATCCTTCCACGCCTGTAGCACCTGCTGCCCGGCATGCTCGGCACGCCAGCGCGCCAGTGGCTCGGGCTGCACGTCCAGCAGCGTGATGCGGTGGCCGCCCAGGGCCAGGTCGTTGGCCAGCTCGCTGCCGATCAGGCCCGCGCCCACGATGGCCACGTCCTTGGGCGTGTCGCCCAGTGCGGCGCGCAGGCGCAGATAGGCGTCCAGGTGGTTGATGCGCCAGCACAACTCGGCCGGCATATTGGCCGGTAGCGCGGCTTGCGCGCCGTGGGCCAGCACCAGTTGTTCATAGGCATGCTTGCCACGCGTGGTGTGCAGGGTTTGGGTGCGCGTGCAGATGCGGGTGGCCTGCGTCTGCGCTTGCAGGTTCACGCCCAGCCGCTGCGCGGCCTGCGTGCCGGTTTCGCGCACCAGGTGTTCCAGCGCAATGTGCTTGGCCATGGCCACGGAGAGCAAGGGTTTGTCGTACACGTCGCCCGAGCAGGCGGTCACCAGCGTGATGGGCACATCGGCATCCACGTCGCGAATTGACTGGGCCATTTGCCAGCCTGCGCGGCCCGCGCCCACGATGACTACGCCTGCGCGGGCGCCCTTGCCACGCGGTGCGGCTCGCGCCGGGGTGCAGTCCTGGCGCGTGCGCGGGTCCACCGGCTGGTACAGCACAAAGTCGGACTTGGTCACCGCGCACAGCGGGCACTCCCAGTCGTCGGGAATATCGGCAAAGCGGGTGCCCGGCGCCAGGCCACTGTCGGGGTCGCCATCGGCCTCTTTGTAGATGTAGCCGCAGGCGTTGCAGATGTACTGCAGGTACTCCGCTTGGGGCGCGCTGTCGGCCTGGGTCATGCGGGCATGTCCTCGGCGCTGAGGCTGGCAATTTCCTTGCGCAGGTGCTTGATGGCGGGTGTGACGATGGCCACAAACTGGGCCTCGCGCACGCGGCGCTGCACGTCGGAATTCATCAGGTAGCCACGTGCGCCCTGGTGCATCAGCGCCGACTGGCTGGCGCGCAGGCACAACTCGGCGCCTTCGGTGCGGGCGTTGAGCACGTCAATGAAAAATTCGGTCGAAGTGTCAAACGGCGTTTCGGCCATGGTCATGACGCGGCCCACCAGATCGTCCAGCTCAGCCTGCAGGTCTTCGGGCCGGTCGTCCAGGTACTGGTTGACGTGGCCCAGTTGTGATTCCACCGCCCAGATGCTGTCGATGGCGCCCTGCACAATGCCAGCCGCAATGCCACATTGCAGCATGACAAACGCCGCGCGAATCTTGCGGATGTAGGGGCGTGCCGGGTCGGCCACGATGTCGGCAGCGCTGATGACCAGGTCCTTGCACTGCACGGCGTAGGTGCCCGTGCCTTCCATGCCGGAGAACTTGGGGCACTCCTTGAGGGTGACGCCAGGGGCATCGCATTTCAGCATGAACATGACCTCGCGCCCGGCGCTCTGCTCGCCATCCATGACGGCGGCGATGGCGCCAAAGTAGTGGTCACCGGCCAGGTTGCTGATCCACGGCAGCGTGCCGTTGACGCGGTAACCGCCGCCTTCGATGGGCGTGGCCTTGAGCAACAGATTCTCGATCTGCGCAAAACTCTTCATGGGGTTGGACAGGCCGGTGCCGCCCAGGCCCTGGCCCTGCATGTGGGCTTGCAGCCGCTCGCCGGTGAGGACGGGGTTGCCCGATGTCTGCATATACAGGCCGCACACCGCCTGGCACCACATCATGAAGGCCGACGCACCACAGACCTTGCCCACTTCCGCCATGGCGGCAATGGCCGCCTTGTAGTCACCGGGCTTGCCACTCTGGTCCAGATGGGCGCTCATGCCACCCACCGCCGCCAATTGCTGCAGCAGGTCCTGCGGGTACAGGCCTTCCTGGTCGATGGACTGCGCCCGCTTTGCCAGCGGCCCCTGTGCGATGGCGCGCACGGCGCCCATCAGGTCATGCTGGATGGCGGTCTGGGCGATGTCTTTGGGCAGGTCGTTGGCGTTCATGGCGGGCCTTTCTGAGGGATGGGGTGGGCGTGTGGGCTGAGGCGGTTCAATCCGCCAGGCTGATCTCGAACGGGATCGGGTTGCGCATGGTGTTGGCCACGGGCGAGTAGTAGTTGGCGTGCTGGACGATTTCGTCGAGCTGCTCACGCGTGGCGTCGCCCTCGATCACTACCTTCACGCGGATCGCCTGAAAGCCCATCTCCAGCGGCTTCTTCTCCAGCGCGCCACCGGCGCCCCAGGCGGCGGGGTTGCCAATGTCGCCTTCCATGTGGATCTCGATCTTGCTGAGCTTGACCTGCTTCCAAGTCGCCACGGCGGTGATGCCAACGGCCAGGCAACCGCCCAGGCCGGACAGCACGATCTCGCCGGGTGCCGGTGCCGTGTCCTGGCCAAACAGGTGCAGAGGTTCGTCCACCACCACCGGCGTGTGCTTGCCCACGTAGCTCAGCGATCGGTATTGCCCTTCCATCTCGGTCCTGACCTTGTTGGTGCCGCGCGAGGCGGGGTTGTTGCGGCCCTTTTCGGCAAACGCCATCAGGCCATCGCGGTCGATGGGGCGCAGCGAAGTGGTGACGGTGGTGACGGGTTCGTTCAGGACGGAAGCGGACATGGTGTTTTCCTTGGGAATGGGGTGTCAATGGTTCAAAAGCACAGGGCCAATCAGCCTGATACTTGCCATCGCAAGCCTGATGCCAGGCCGCCCCTCCACCCAAATCCATATGTAAAACAGACCGCTAGCCCTCGTGGTTATTGGGTATAACACTATCACTTTTGTAGCAATACGCCATCAGAACCAGCCTCAAGTCGCTCCACAACCTCCATTGTGTGAACAAAGTGTCAACACATTGAAGACCCAAGGCGCCTGGGCGGCAGAGCGTTTTGCGTAGGTAAAGGAGGAGCCCGCGCAGCGGGCGGAGG
>ERZ724527.1155-NODE-1155-length-12470-cov-6.638502_pt1 | contig 12470 bp, 8 predicted proteins | sample MGYA00376060_ERZ724527 | MGnify/ENA primary metagenome ERZ724527 (study PRJEB28724, sample SAMN07190886) | activated sludge metagenome | isolation source: activated sludge of sewage treatment plant in Hong Hong | place: USA: Christiansburg, Virginia | collected...
AGTACGACGAAAAAATTACTCGCCCGCCAGTGCCACTAGAAGCCCTCAATCGACTTAAACATGAGACCGGAACCATTGCCATGGCGCGCACCAACGATCCCAACTCGGCCAAGGCCCAGTTTTTTGTGAATGTCAAAGAGAATCCATTCCTGAATGCGAAAGGTTCGTCTGACGGCTACACCGTGTTTGGCCGCGTGGTGTCGGGTATGGAAACCATTCAAAAAATCAAGGAAGTACCCACCGGCTCCGGCGGCCCCTTCCCGACCGATGTTCCCAAAACCCCGGTTGTTATCAACTCTGCCACCCTGGTGAAATAAATCATGAGCAATCCACAAGTCGAACTCCACGTTGCTAACTACGGCGTCATCACACTGGAACTGGACCAGGAAAAAGCACCCCAGTCGGTGACCAATTTCTTGTCGTACGTAAACAAAGGGCACTACAACAACACGATTTTTCACCGTGTGATCCCCGGCTTTATGGTGCAAGGTGGTGGCATGGAGCCGGGCATGAAGCAAAAGACCTGCGACGCCCCGATCCAGAACGAAGCCAATAACGGCCTCAAGAACAACAACTACACAGTAGCGATGGCGCGCACCGGAGACCCTCACTCCGCAACAGCCCAGTTCTTTATCAATATTGCTGACAACGGATTCCTCAACCACACAGCGCCCAGTGCTCAGGGCTGGGGTTACGCCGTGTTTGGCAAAGTAATTTCGGGCGCAGAGGTGGTAGACAAGATCAAGACCGTAGCCACCGGGCGCAAGGGCTTTCACGATGACGTGCCAAAGGAAGACGTCATCATTGAAAAGGCTGTGGCGCTGTAAGCCTCACCCTGCATGGGATGGAACTCCTGGCCCCTCCCCGTTGGAGTTGTGTCGATTTCATCTCGGATCTGCACCTCCAGGCCTCGGACACCAAAACCTTCCAGACGCTGAGTCACTACTTGAATCACACGATTGCAGACGCCGTTTTCATACTGGGTGATCTGTTTGAGGTGTGGGTTGGCGATGACGCCTTGGTCTTGGAAGGCAGTTTCGAGCGCCGTTGTGTCGACCTGCTGCATACCGCAGGGCTGAAGCTGGATCTGCACATCATGCAAGGTAACCGCGACTTCCTGATGGGCACAAGCCTGATGAAGGCCTGCCACGCCACACTGCTGGAAGACCCCTCTGTGCTGGTCTTTGCCGGTCAACGCTGGCTGCTGACTCATGGAGATGCCTGGTGCCTGGAAGACACGCAGTACATGCAGTTCCGGGCTCAAGTTCGCCACCCGGATTGGCAGACGCAGTTTTTACAAAAACCACTGGCGGAACGTGTGGAATTGGCGCGCGGCATGCGTGCTCAGAGTGAGGCGCGCAAACGTACAGCCGCAAATTACGCGGATGTAGACGCCGCCACGGCAAATGCGCTGCTGGTATCGGCCCAGGCCCACCACATGGTTCATGGACACACCCACAGACCGGCACGGCACAGCATGCTCGCAGATCGCGAACGGCTGGTACTTAGCGACTGGGACCTGATGGCCGTCCCACCGCGTGCGGAAGTGCTACGTTTGCGCCTGTTGGGGAAGACCCCGGGCACCAATTGCTCTTATACCGTGGAGCGTCTGCCACCCATCATGGCAGCGGGCTAACCGCCCGCTACACCCAAGCCTGTGGGTCGACAGTGTCGATTTGCCAAGGGTCCAAAAACTGGTTGGCGTACCGCAGGTAAACCCCCTCTTTGACAAAGATATCAAAGAGATCCGGATCAATGTGACCCCCCGTACGGAATTTGTGCATGATGCCCATGGCCTGGGACAACTTCATACCCTGTTTATAGGGTCGGTCGCGCGCGGTCAACGCCTCAAAAATATCGGCAATGCCCATCACCCGGGCCTGCACCGACATCTGGTCTCGAGTCAGTCCTTTGGGGTAACCTTTTCCATCCATGCGCTCATGGTGCCCCCCCGCGTACTCGGGCACGTTTTTCAGATGTTTGGGCCAGGGCAACTGCTCCAGCATCTTGATGGTGGCGACAATGTGGTTGTTGATGACTCCGCGTTCTGCTGACGTCAGGGTGCCGGCCCGAATTGTCAAGTTTTCCAATTCATCGGCACTCAAAAATTCGGACTCCAGTCCGTTCACATTGCGCCAGATGTGTCCCTGGCCAATGTCACGCACACGGTGCAAATCGGCGTCTTTCATGGCCTCTGCCCCCTGATTGACGTGTCGCAAAAAGTCGCGGTCGGCATCCAGGGCATCGATCTTTTCGCGGCAAGCGGTCCACAGCGTGGCTTCGGCTGCCGGGTCCTTTGGTTCTCGCATCTCTAGTTGCGCTCGCAAGACAGCAATTTCCTGGTCGCGCTTGAGCACCTCAAAACGGGTGTCAATCAGATCAATACGGTCAAACAGAGTTTGCAGCTTGGTTGCCTTGTCTACCACGTGAACCGGCGTCGTGACCTTGCCACAGTCGTGCAATAGCCCGGCAATCTTGAGCTCATAGCGGTCCCGCTCATCCATAGCGAAGGAGGCCAGAGGCCCTTCTTTGTGGGCATTGACCGCCTCTGCCAACATCATGGTCAAGGCTGGAACGCGCTGGCAGTGGCCCCCGGTGTAATGTGACTTTTCGTCAATCGCGAGGTTGATCAGACTGATGAACGACTCAAACAGCGTCTCCAGTTGCGACATCAAATTGCGATTGGTGATGGCAATGGCGGCTTGGGATGCCAGCGACTCCGCCAGACTCTGGTCCGAACTGGAAAACGGGACCACCTGACCATCGGGCTTGCGCTTGGCATTGAGCAACTGCAAAACACCAATCACATCCCCCTCGTGGTCCTTCATCGGTACGGTCAAAAACGACTGCGAGCGGTAGCCCGTGCGCGCGTCAAATTTTCGGGTACCCGAAAAATCGAAGTTGGGTGCCGTGTAAGCGTCAGCGATGTTGACGGTCTGCGCGTGAATGGCCGCATAGGCAGCAACCAAAGAGTCATTGGGCCTGCCCTGACTGTCATGCAGGGGCAAATTGGGAAAATCAATCGGTTTGCCTGACGTACCACCCATGGCGATGTTCAGCGAATCAGTCTTGAGAATCTCAAAACGCAGGGCCTGCCGGTCCTCTGTAACCCGGTACAAGGTGCCGCCATCGGCCTGTGTAATGGTTTTGGCAGCCACCAGAATGCTTTCCAGCAGGCGCGTGATGTCCCTCTCTTTGGACAGCGCAGCGCCAATGGCATTGAGTTGCTCAAGTCGACGAAGCAGGTCTTCAATGGAGTCCACAGATCCCCCTTTGTACAAGAAACCGTCCGCCACAGCGGACGCCTCATTCTTCCACAAGCGACCAACCAGGGTCACTCAACGGCTATTTCTTCAGCAAAACCTTCAGCACGTTTTGTACCCGACGCGCCGCCACTGGGTTGAATACTCCGGAAAAGACGGTCGCACTGTCCGCACCCCAGGTCTGAGCCGGCGGCGGGTCATTGCGGCGAGTCAACAGTTGCAATTGCAGATTGCGTCGGGCGTCCAAGTCTTCGGCCGGCGTGGGCACCTCAGCGGCCATCTCCAGTCGGAGCAAGGCGACATGGGGGTCAACCCCCTTGGCGGCTGGCTTGGGTTCGCCACCCAGCGCTTGTACCCATGCGGCCCGGCTTGCGGCAGCAGCGCGGTTGCCCAAGTCTTGCGCACCCGGGACCAGACTGGCGTCACGCTTTTCCCACGCCGTCATCAACTGGGTCAAGGCCTCTCCATGGGCCTGAGCAGCGAGCTTTTTGAGTGCCAACTGCGCGTGTTCCAGGGCGTCGCGCTGGGCGCGAAATGCTGCGTCACCCAGACGCGGGGCTTCTTGCCAACCGTCGGTGCGGCTTCGCCCATCGGACGCAAAACGACCATCAGGTCGGGCGTTGTCCCGTCCGCCCAACCGCGCCCCACCCCGCTCATCACCGCGCGGCGATCCTGGGAAGCCGGGCTTGGAGTCACGGGGGCCGCGTCCACTATCCTTGCGATCACCAAACTTGCCAGGGCGACCGGTAAAGGCAGCAGGGGCCTCTTTCTTCGTGCCCGGCCGGTCATCACCGCGCGCCGCAATGACCCGCTTGGGTGCGGCTTTGGCGGGTGGGGCTGGCTCAGCCGGGGCATCGGGTGCAGTCTCTGAACTGGATGCCCCTGAATCTTCCGCTCCATCTGCTATATCTTTCATAGCGCCTTGCGCAGATTCCACGGGGGCTGGAGGTGAATTTTCTTCAGAGTTTGCGGATTGGGCCGCTGCTTGGACGGCACTCTCTTGCGCGCCAGCGGATTGCACATCCGCTTGCGCCTGGGCCTGTCCTTGCAAAGCGGCGTCCAAGTCGGCCATGGCGGCACGAATCGTCTGTGCATCGCCACTGGCATTGGCAGCGTCCAGCGCCTTGGCGGCCTGCAAAACCATGCGGTCACGTGCCCCTAACGCCTCTTCCGCCTTTTCGCGGTCGGCCGTTTTGCGATTAAAGGCATCGTCAATCGGTTTGCGGAAAGCGTCCCAGAGCTTTTGCTCTTGCCGGCGGTCCATCGGTACGCGATGTGCCTGGGCTTGCCAACGCTGCTGCAATGCCTTGACTGCATCGATGCGCAATTCAGCGGCCGCGCCCAAAACCTTGGCCTCTTCAATCATGGCGTGGCGTAAGGCCAGGCTTTCCGCTTGCAGCGCCTCCAATGGCGCTGCTGCCTTCGAAATGGCGGCCTTCCACAAGGGTTGCATCTCGGCAAATGCTTTTTCACCCAGGTGGCCCGCTTCTCGCCAACGGTCGCCGAACTGGTGCAGGATGCGGTTGAAACCTTTCCAGTCGTCGTCCAATGCGGTCTGGTTGGCTTCGGCCCAGGCATGGACCTCTTCAATCAGCGCCAGGCGCTGGGCCTTGTGCTCGGCCGATTCGGCACGCACCTTGTCCAACCAGGCCTCCACCACCTTATGGGCTTCGTTGCAGGCTTCATCGAAGCGTTTCCACATCGAGTGGTTGGGTGCACCGCCCTGATCGGTCTGTTTCCATTGTTCGCGCAGGGAGCGCAGGGTTTCCTGCATTTTGCGTCCACCAATGGCCTGGCCGTCTGGGCGCTTGAGCAAACCTTCAGCCTGGGTCACCAGGGCTTCACGCAATTGGTCGGCGCGCCAGCGTTGCCAGCCTTCCAATTCGCCGGCTGCAGCCAGCGCCGCGTGGGCCTGGTTCTCCAGCTTGTCATCAATCACCTTGCCAAATTCCTTTAGCGCATGGCGCAACGCATTGGCCGCACCGGCGCTGGCTTTTCCATGGCCTTCTGCAATTTCCAACTCCAAGGTAGAAAGCACCTCACGGACCGTCGCAGTCGCTTGGGCCCGCACCTGCGGATCCATTTTGGGTTTGGGCTGCTTGACCGGGGTCTCTGCCGGAACGCCACGCACCGCACGTAATTCATCGGCCCATACCGGAACGGGGGGCAAGGGAGCCGCGCCGTCTTCGGCGGCACGCACAGCCAAAGACAAAGCCGCCTGAAACGCATCCCAAACCACGAGAAGTTGGCCTTTGGACGCCTCCATAAGCGGCGGAAATTTGGCGTCGACACTGGGCCAACTGCTATCGGCGACGAGTTGCGCGGCTTGCGCCTGCCACTGCTCCACATCCACGCGCAATGGCTCAAGTGCCGCTTGTGCATCACGCCACGACTTGGTCGAGAGCACTTCAATGCGCTGGGCCAGCAACACGGCCGCCTCGCGCTGAACCTGAACACGGCGCTGCAGGTCTTCGATCACCCTGACCCTTTCCGCCAGTTGGGTCTTGAGTGCGGACAGCGGTTCGCGGCTCAGGGGTGCACCGGCTTTGGCCGCATCACGCTGCCAAGCCAGGGCATCGGCAATATTGAGTTTGACCATGTCCAGCAGGGTCTGCGCTTTGGACGCCCACTCGGCAGCCACGGCCTCCTGGCCTTTGGCCCGACGGGCTTCGTCGATTTTTTCTCGAATCAGCTTGGCGGCGCCTTTGTCTTTGACACTCAGCTCCTTGAAGACGTCGGCCAGTTGCTCAGGCACCGGGGTGGTCAGCAGCCACTCACGAACACGCGCGGCGCGCTCGCCGGAAGTCGGTGCTGTAAAAGCGCCACCGGTCAGACTGTCTAAAAGGGCTATATCGTTGTTTTTGGCGGTAGAAGGCGACGTCACGGTGGGCTCAGAGGTAGGTTAAAAAGAGATCTGCAACTGCGTATTTTCGCCGCGAAATGGAATCAGGCTTTCGGTTTTTGTGGTGGCCGTCACCACAGCCGCGTTTTAGGACCGCCTGCATCAGAGAACTCTACGAAGAATCGGGATCTAGCCCACGTGGATATTACACTTATAGCTATATTTTCTATAGCATTTCAATTTCAATTCCATTCCAAAGGAATATCCGCGTTCCACAGTGCGCATCACCATGACTCCAAGGACGCACACATATATATAGACAGGGGCACCCACCGCGCAGCTGTTTTCCCTGGGAGACAAAAGAAAGCCCGGTGCTCGAACTTTTGGGTTCGAGTACCGGGCTTGACGGCTGACCAAAGGCCCATGCCATCAGAACGAGCGCCGGGGAGATTGAAGTCCACCAGCCCCCAGAAGCAATAGATTGCCTCCAAAAGTTACCGGGGCCGCTTTATCACAAATACCGTTTCGGTACGGACTGGCTACTGCCGGAACAAACCTGAATCAACAGGCATGGGGAGTCTAGTGACTGCCGCTCTCCATTTCAAATCGGGTTTTCAATGGAAACGGGGTTCGTGATTGCTAGATTTTTCTTGCGTTTCAAATCTCCGCCAACCCGCATCCCGTCAGGGTTTTAGACTTCATACAACCAAAAATAGAATAATGAACCTATTTAATATTGTTGACTAGGTATATCCAAGCCCCCTAGAATCCGCCCATTCCTGGTTTCACCTAGGGATAAACCCGTAACCGCTGCCGAACCCGGCATATTCAAATCGCTGCACATGTCGAATCGACGCCGCAGGATATTGATAGCGTACCAACCCAAACGTGGGGTCTTTGGACTCCCCGCCTAAGAAGGAAGAGCTATGACAGCGACCGAAAAATTCACCAAGGGCCTCGCAACATTTGCCAGCGATGTCGCCCAAGGTTTCTTCGAAATCACACACAACGGTTTTGCCCTGCTGGGCCTGGCCGTCATGTTTGCCGTGATTACCCTTACCGTAAAGCCGGAAATCCGGCAGGCCGGTGAAGTTCAGTTGATGAGCTGGCTGCAAACCCGCCAACAGGAGGTCACCGGCATTGCCACCGATACCGACGCCATCGAGCGGGCGACCGCCACCCATCCACAAAACTTGCCCAAACAGCAAGCCGCTGTGGCGTTTTGGCTTAGCAAAAAGTACAACGTAGCACCCGAACCCATTAGCGCACTGGTGGCGGAAGCGTTTGAGACTGGCAGCCGCGTCAAGATCGACCCGACGCTCATTTTGGCCATCATGGCCATTGAGTCCGGCTTCAACCCCTTTGCACAAAGTTCAATGGGTGCTCAAGGACTGATGCAGGTCATGACCAAAATCCACAGTGACAAATACGAGGGCTTCGGCGGAAAGCTTGCTGCTTTTGACCCCATCAGCAATTTGCGGGTGGGCGTGCGGGTGTTGCAGGAATGTGTTTCCAGGGCCGGTTCCGTTGAAGGCGGATTGAAGCTCTACGTCGGCGCGGGCAATTTAGAAGAGGACGGTGGCTACGCCGCCAAGGTTCTGGCGGAGCACAGCCGCCTGCAGATGGTCTCTTCCGGGCGGGCCGTACCGCTGCGCGTCCCACAGGTCACACAGGTCATACCGGTGAACAATAACACCACTCCACCACAGCCGGCGGTAGAAGAATTAGGCAGTCTTTTGACTTCTTAAGGCGGGCTGCGCTGCGGCTCGGGTAAACTCAGGCGGCACGCGACTGGCGATAGGCGCCGAACCAATCCGGTTCTGGGGCGCTGACGTGGGACTACCACTGGGGAGCGTGCCGCGGCATCTGCACAGGTGCCTGCGTTCAGCCGTTCGCCTGGGCAGCCCTTGTCTCATGCCGTTTCAGCATGTGTATGAACAAGGTTCAATGTCTTTAAGGACTGCCATGTACCACCGCAACATCCTCGTCGAACAAACCGATCCCGAACTGTGGGCCGCTATTCAAGCCGAGAACGCCCGTCAGGAACACCATATCGAGTTGATCGCCAGCGAAAACTACGCCTCGCCCGCCGTCATGGCCGCGCAAGGCAGCCAGTTGACCAACAAATACGCCGAAGGTTACCCCGGCAAACGCTACTACGGTGGCTGCGAACACGTGGACGTGGCCGAACAACTGGCGATTGACCGCATCAAGCAGATTTTTGGCGCTGATGCCGCCAACGTGCAGCCGCATTGCGGTGCATCCGCCAACGAAGCCGTGTTTTTGGCTTTCTTGAAGCCTGGCGACACCATCATGGGCATGAGCCTGGCCGAAGGTGGCCACCTGACCCACGGAATGCCCCTGAATATCAGCGGCAAATGGTTCAACGTGGTGTCTTATGGACTCAACGCCCAGGAAGCCATCGACTATGACGCCATGGAGCGCAAAGCCCACGAGACCAAGCCCAAGCTGATCATTGCAGGCGCCAGTGCCTACTCCCTGGCCATCGACTTTGAACGCTTCGCCAAGGTCGCCAAGGACGTTGGCGCCATTTTCATGGTTGATATGGCCCACTATGCCGGCCTGATCGCTGCAGGGCTCTATCCCAACCCCGTGCCCCACGCCGATGTGGTGACCAGCACCACCCACAAGAGCCTGCGTGGCCCCCGTGGCGGGATCATTTTGATGAAGGCCCAGCACGAGAAGGCCATCAACAGCGCCATATTCCCCGGCCTGCAAGGCGGCCCGCTGATGCACGTGATTGCCGCCAAGGCGGTGGCCTTCAAGGAAGCACTGGATCCCGGATTCAAGGTTTACCAACAACAGGTACTGACCAACGCCCGGATCGTGGCCCAGACCCTAACCGAGCGCGGCTTGCGCATCGTCAGTGGCCGCACCGAAAGCCACGTCATGCTGGTGGATTTGCGTGCCAAGGGTATTACCGGCAAGGAAGCGGAAGCCGTGTTGGGCAGCGCCCATATGACCATCAACAAAAACGCCATCCCCAACGACCCCGAGAAGCCCATGGTCACCAGCGGTGTGCGCATCGGCACCCCTGCCATGACCACCCGCGGCTTCAAGGACGAAGAGGCCCGCGCCACCGCCCACCTGGTTGCCGACGTGCTGGACAACCCGCGCGATGCGGCCAATATCGAAGCCGTGCGGGCCAAGGTGCATGCTCTGACTTCACGCTTCCCGGTCTACGGTTAAGTACCATGCAAAGCGCAGTCACTATGCATTTGATAGCTGGCTACGCTTATTCCACGAGGGCTAGAGGTCGATTTGGCTCAAACATTTTGCTCATGGAAGCCCTATGAAATGCCCCTTTTGCAGCCACTCAGAAACCCAGGTTGTGGAGACCCGGGTTTCCGAGGATGGGGATTTCATCCGCCGTCGGCGCCAATGCGGCTCCTGCGAAAAGCGCTTTACCACCTACGAGCGCCCGGACGTCAACTTCCCCGCCATCGTCAAAAAGGATGGCCGGCGCATTGAATATGAACGGGTCAAACTGTTGGCGTCCTTCAACCTCGCCTTGCGCAAGCGCCCGGTCAGCACCGAACAGATTGACAGCGCCTTAGAGCGTATTGAAGAAAAGCTGCTGAACCTGGGCCTGCGCGAAGTCCAGTCCTCTCGCATAGGAGAACTCGTGATGCGGGAGCTAAAGAAGCTTGACAAGGTCGCTTACGTGCGATTTGCCAGCGTCTACCGCAGTTTTGAGGATATTGATGACTTCAAGACATTGGTGGATGAGGTGCGGCGGTAGGTCTGGCGCCTTCCAACCGCAACCGCTCATTATCTCCAGCAGTCCGCGACACTCATCCCTGTACCAGTGCGCCCCTTGATACCGGTACTGGTCAACGTCAAATTTCCACAGTTTGCGTCGGTTCCCGCGTGGGTCGCCTGCAAGGTATAGCTAGCCAGTGCAGGGGTTTCGACGGACAAAGTGTATTTGCCCCCGCCGGCGGACTGTAGTCGCTCTGGCAAATTGGGCGCAGTTGTGCCGGCCGCGTCGGTGGTGTAACGGTTGTTCGCCGCGTAGTACCTCTCCATAAACTGCTGCGCCTCCACCAAAGCCGTTCTCGCTTCGGACCGCTGCCCCCTGTCTACGTAGGAGCGGTAACTTGGCAAAGCAACAGCGGCCAAAATTCCAACGATGGCCACCGTGATCATCAGCTCAATCAGCGTGAACCCTAAAGCTTTGCCTCTCATATGAACCTCCCTCCGCGTAAATCCCAGCGCGCTGTTAGATTTCATAAATACTCCTCAACGAATCGGCGGATTGATGACGCGACTCCAAATGCGATCCTTTACCGCCTTTGGCGGACAGGGCGGTTCGCCCGGGTCACCGCACTTGGGACAAGGCGGTGCGCCCGAAGTGCCGCACAATGGTGGAGGTGGCGGTGGTGGCAAGCTACCCGGATCGTCCTCGGCCACATTGGCCCGCATCTGGGCGGTTGTATTCTGGAAACTCACATCCTGGTTACAAACACCTGCAAGACACACCTTGGTGCCAAATACCACTGCATCAATACCGTCTGCGCCCGTTCCATAACCCGCCACAGCGCGATCCCGGGCATCGATGGCGCCGTCACCGTCGGTATCAAACGACGACTTCGAAACACGGTCAAGGCTGTCAATCTGACCGTCGTTATTGGCATCGTATCGCGGGTCAAATGCGCCACAGTCAGCAGCGGTGATCTTGCCGTCTCCGTTCAAGTCATACTTTGCATCAAGCGTACGGTCCAGCAAGTCAATCTTGCCATCACTGTTTTTGTCGGTCGTAGGATCAAACCCGCTGCCTCGGGGGTCCGCTATCGCTGGATCGGTGCTCACAGGTGGCAAACCAACGTCGCCGCCCTCAGCAATCCCCAGCAAAAAGTTGATCCCTGAACCCGACGCTGCTTCACACACCACGACGTCGCGCGCGGGAGCCACCGTACTGAACAAGGCCGTCTTTGAATTGACCCGTTGTGGCGGGTACACGACCCGCAAGCCTTCGATACCGGTGACAGACAGATCAATCACCCAGCCACGCTGTTTGGTCCAATTGACACGGGACCCATTGCTCCCGTAAAAGACGCCGCCAGACACGTCAGCGCCGCTGTACGCAGAGATAGTTCGGGGTTCCAAAGTATTAGCCAGCGTAGTTGAGTTGTAGCCTCTTCCCATCGGCCTCGGGATCGTGTCCCCGGGCTTATCCCACACGGCATACATGGCCTGCACGTCCTTGGAATTGGCGTCCGCCTTGGTATTGAGCACTCCGCTGCCAAACAAAATCAGATGGCCACCGCCCTCGCTCACGCTGGTACAGGTCGAACCAGAGCTGGTAACAACCGAAGTTGCGGGGAACGGGTACACCAAAGGTGGCTCCATGATCTGTTGCACAGTCGCACCACTAGCCGGCGTTGCCTGAAACATGGCTTTGCCACCATCGACCTCAAACCGAGACGCTGCACTTGCCTTGTAATTCAGCTTCCACAAGTTGCCTTTCAAATCGCCAACATACAAATTGGTGATGACGCCTTCAGTGTTGCGCAACACGCCGACCCCGCCTAGGCCATTGGAGCCCAGGGTTGTCTCAACTTCCAGGGTTTGAACCGCTTTGGTATTGAGGTTAACAACAAAAAGTACCGCCTTGCCGGCATTGCTGAATCGGCCATTGCCAAACAATGCGACCCACTCACCGTTGTCCAGCACACCCACTTGCACTGGGCTGCTCACATATCCCAGATCGCCGTTACTGGCACTGGTAATTTCCCACGCAATTGTGCTGCCATTCAAACTTGCAGGATTGGTGACATCCAGAGCAAAGACTGAGCGTCCTCCAGCCCCAGTGGAACCAAGCAAATAGTTCCGCCAAGCACCGCCTACATAGGCATCTGACTCGGAGAGCGGGCCGTCAACGTAAAACCGGTGCGTCAGACCGCCTGACGCCAGCCCATAGGTCTTGTCGCTCAACTTCATCAATTCCGGGTAGGCAACACTGGGCACATAGGCGAAGACTTCCTTGCCGTCTTCCGAGGCCGTTACGTTGAGCGTGTCTTTGAATCCATGCAACATGCCATCGTTACCACCCACGTACAACACGGCGTGGCGTGCAGCCTTGGCAGTCAAGAATGCCGTGTAAGGCGACCCACCACCCGGCTTAGTCAATGCGGAGTACCCCATATTGACGGAATCCTTGACCAAGACCGGGTTGGAATTGATGAAATCACCCAGCACCCCCAACCTTGCACGGTAGGGCTTGCCGTCTCCTTCGTTGCTCCGATCACCGCGCAAATAGTCAACCAGGGCGGCATTGGCACCCGTGCCCAGGGCGGTCTGGTTTGCAGCACCGATGGTCGCCCAGCTGAACTGGGAAGCCG